>Ga0111539_10006560_pt1 | contig 14996 bp, 14 predicted proteins | sample RhiMethybrSRZTD1_FD_79667 | JGI IMG/M metagenome (GOLD analysis project Ga0111539, IMG submission 79667) | Populus rhizosphere microbial communities from Tennessee, USA - Rhizosphere MetaG P. TD hybrid SRZTD1 (version 2) (version 2) | ecosystem: Host-associated > Plants > Roots > Rhizosphere >... | reverse complement strand
GACCAGGGCGAAGGCGGCCACGAGTGCGGCCGCCGACGCGAGGGCCAGGCTACGAAGCGACTTGCCTTGCATCGCTCATCCACCCGCTACAGCGACTTCAGGTACTGGACCAGATCGTTCTTCTGCCGGTCCGAGAGGTTCAGCCCGAAGCAGCTGTTGTAGTGGTTGATGACCGCCCCCAGCGTTGGGTGGCGGCCGTCGTGGTAGAAGCCGCGCTTCGAGCGCGCCCAGAGGCCTTTGAGCTGCGGCGTCACGTAGGTGCCGCCCTCGGGTCCGCGGTCGGCCTGGAAGGAGTCGGTGCAGATCTCCGCCGGCTTGTGCGCGTTGTAGCCGGCGTCCGTGTAGAGCGGCGGCATGTGGCAGTCGGCGCAACGGCCCTGGCCGTTGAAGACGCGCTTGCCCCGGGCGGCCGCCGCACGGTTGAAGCTCGACGGGGGCGGCTCCGGCGCCGGCAGCGCGAGCTGGTAATAGTGGAGCGGGGCCAGCTTCGGCGTCACCAGATCCGGCTGGTGACGGACGCGGAACTTGCCGGCGCGCGTTGCCACCGGGTACTTGACCGGGTCGTTCAGCCGCGAGTCGTTGAAGTTGCCCTTGCCGTGCATCTGGAGGTTGGCGACATAGGCGTTCCAGTACGTCACGTCCCCGAAGCCGCCCGTCCAGGTGTGGAGGTCCTCGCCGAGATGACCGTATGCGGCCGGGATGCGTGTCGCCGCCGACTTGCCGTCCGGACGGAAGGCCTTGCCGTCGATGTTGAGCTCTGCGTCATAGAACCCGGGCCCCCAGCTCAGCAGAACCTTCTTGACCGTCGCCTCGTCGACGCCGAGATCGTCGGTGATCGGCTTCAGGTTGGGGGCGAGCGAGACGATCTGACCGACGTTCAGATCCTCGGCTGCCCAGCCGTCGAGCCGCTTGCCGATCCCGGGCGCGAGGGAGTCGTCGACGGTCGAATGGCAGAGGGCGCAGGTGATGCCGACCGAGCTCAGCGTCCCGCGGTGGTTGAAGAACCCCTTGACGCCGACGACCGAGTTCAGCTTGAGCAGCGCCAGCGTCGTCGCCGGGTCGTCCAGGTCGACCTTGCCCTTCTTGAGGGCGTCCACGAGCGCCTTGGGCAGAGCTTGCGAGTCCACCTTGAGGCCGACGGCGAGCGCCGTCCTCGGCGAGACGCCCGGTCCGACGCCGCCGTTCGCCGCGCCCGCGATCGCCTTGTGGAGCTGAAGCTGTCCGCCCCAGTAGTCCTCGTCACCGAAGGTGTCGAAGCGGAAGATCTGCTTGCCCTCCGCGAACAGGCGCTCCTGGTGCGTTGAACTGTCCGAGCTCTTCTTGTGCGACACGGCGCTGAAGTTGAAGAGCGCCCCGCCGGCGAGGAGGAGAACCGCGGCGGCCACGCCGGTCCGAAGGATTCGACTACGCAGCCCAAACGCCATCTCGCGACCACCTCTCGGTCCGGATTGCGGCACGCGTGCCTGCTCGGGGCGACACGCGCGAGCGAACGAAACACCGTCACCGGCAGCGACGCAACAGCGCAGGTAGCTGGGCTTACTCGGTCACTCGTCCGCGAGCCGGCGAAGCTGCTCAGACGGGTCTCCATGGATGACCCACGTGCCGTCGCCCTCGCGGAGAAGGAAGCCGTGTTCACGGAGTTCTTTGAGCGCCGCCGTAACGGACGGGCGCTGGGCGCGGATGATCCGTCCGATCATCTGATGGGTGAGCGGCAGCGGCACGGAGACGCCGTCCGGTGCGACCGTGCCCCACCGATCGGCGAGCTCCCAGAACAGCAGGACGAGACGTACGTCGAGCCGCGGCTGGTCGAGGATCGCCAAGTGCCGGACGAGCCAGCGTGAACGGCCGACCGCGCGGCTCAGCAGTGACGCCGCGATCGCGGGCCAGGGCCCGATGCGCGCCGCGAAGCCCGCGTCGAGGACGGCCAGTCGGGTCGGCCGGAGTGCCGTCCACCTGTCATTCGCGGGCACCGACGTCGGATCGAGGTGGTTGTCCCACGGCCGTACCAGGTCTTCGTCGCCGAGAAGCTCGACAACGCTCCTGCCCGCCAACGTGACCGTTCTGCACAGGAGCCCCTCGATGACGAGCAGCGCGAGCTGGTCGCGCCGGTCGCAGTGGATGGTTGATGGGGCCCAGTCGCCCGCACGGAGCTGGACGGTGCGGGCGACGACACGGATGGTGGCCGCAGCGGCCTGCTCCGCGTCGAGGCTCTCGCCAAGGTCGGGCTGAGCCTCGAGCAGACGGATCGTGGGTCCCTCGCGAAAGCTCATCGTGCTCTCGCTTAGTGCCGTGCGGGTGATGCTTCTTACCAACAGTGAGTCGGCGCGGGCCAGATCCCGCTCGACTGGCGGCGGGTAGCTGTGGTGACAGTCACGCTGGACTGGCAAGCGCGCGGTGGGATAGTCGCCCAAGGTCATGGACCCGCGCGCAAAGCGCACCATTCGCCTGGTTGTCGCGCTAGGGGCGGCCGTGTTGCTCGCGGCTGCGCTCGTCTATACGAGCTTCGGCGCGTCGAGCGAGGCGACAACGCCGGCAAAGGTGGTCGATGCCCCCGCCGACGGCCGCTCCTACCAGCTGACCGGCAAGGTCATGCCCGGATACAGCCGGGACGGCGATGTCCTCCACTTCCGCGTGCGGGAGCGCGCCGGTGGCGTATCGGTGCCGGTTCGCTACCAGGGAGTCGTGCCCGACCCCTTCCGCGCGGGGCGCGAGGTGATCGTGACGGTCAAGCGCGAAGGCCGCGGATTCGTGGCCGAGCGCGACTCGCTGATCACTAAGTGCCCTTCGAAGTTCAGCGCCGACTCCGAAGCCTCGTGAAGTGCTGACGCTCGGACGCGCGTCTCTCGTCCTTGCGCTCGCGACCGCGCTTGTCGGCGTCGCGAGCTCGCTTTACGGCGCACGCGCCGGACGACCGGAGTGGGTGGCGGTAGGACGCCGCTCGATGTACACACTCTTCGGGACCCTGACGGTGACCATGGTCGTCCTCGAGGCGGCCTTCCTGCGTTCCGACTTCTCGTTCCGGCTCGTCGCGAGCCATTCGAGCACCACCACACCGACCTTCTACAAGCTGACGGCGCTGTGGTCGTCGCAGGAGGGTTCGCTGCTGCTGTGGGTATGGCTCCTCTCGGGTTGGGCCAGCCTGGCGCTCGTCGCGACCAGGAAGCGGCTGCGCGAGATCGCTCCTTACGCGACGGCGGTGCTGCTCGGCCTCGGAGGCTTCTTCGTGTCGTTGATCCTGCTGTTCGCGCACCCCCTCCAGCTGCTCGATCCGGCGGCGGTCGAGGGAAACGGACTGTCGCCGCTGTTGCGGCACCCGAGCATGATGATCCACCCGCCGATGCTGTATTCGGGATACACGCTGGCCACGATCCCGTTCGCCTTCGCGCTAGGCGCACTGATCACGCGCCGGCTCGACGCGGCCTGGCTCCCTTCCACGCGCCGCTTCGCGCTGCTCGGCTGGTTGTGCCTCGGCGCCGGCATCCTGCTCGGCGCGCGCTGGTCGTGGTCCGAGCTCGGCTGGGGCGGCTACTGGGCTTGGGACCCAGTCGAGAACGCCTCGCTGCTCCCGTGGCTGACCGGGACGGCCTTCCTCCATTCGCTGATGATCCAGGAGAAGCGCGGCATGCTCCGTGTCTGGAACGTCTCCCTGGTCCTCGCCACGGGGATCCTCGCGATCATGGGCACGTTCCTGGTGCGCTCGGGAATCCTCGAGTCGATCCACGCCTTCGGCGCGTCCACGCTCGGCGTCCCGTTCCTCGCTCTGCTCGGAGTGCTCATCGTCAGCTCGGCCGCGCTCGTCCTTACGAGACGAGATGGGCTTCGCTCGGAGGCACGGCTGGACTCGCTCCTCTCGCGTGAGGCCGCCTTCCTGCTCAACAACCTCGCCCTGGTCGGGCTGTGCTTCGTGATCATGTGGGGGACCTTCTTTCCGCTGATCTCCGAGCTCGCCACCGGTAGGCGCGCGTCGGTCGGGGCGCCGTGGTTCGACCGCTACACGGTTCCGCTCGCGATCGCGCTCGTCTTGCTCTCCGGCATCGGCCCGGCTATCGCCTGGCGTCGAGCGACGTTCAGCAACCTCCGACGCAACTTTGCGTTTCCGCTCACCGCCGCGGGCGTCACTCTCGTGATCGGCTGGACGCTCGCCGGCGAGCCGAAGGCGATGGCACTGGCGATGTTCTGCGCGGCGGCGTTCGCGCTCGCAGCCGTCGGTCAGGAGTTCTGGCGCGGCGCGCGGGCGCGCCGCGCCGCCACCGGTGCGCCGCTGGCGGTGGCGCTGGCGACGCTCGTCGGCCGCAACCGCCGCCGCTACGGCGGCTACCTGGTGCACGTCGGGATGGCCGTCCTGTTCCTCGGGGTGGCCGCCTCCTCGGCCTTCCAGGACGTTCGCGACGTACGCCTTCGCCCGGGGCAGAGCGTGCGGGTCGCGGGCTACGACATCCGCTACCTGACGGCAACGGCCGAACTGAACCGCGAGAAGCTCTCGCTGGGAGCGCTGCTACGGGTCAGCAAAGACGGGCACGTCGTGGCGACCCTGGCGCCGAGCCGTGGCTACTACCCGTCTCCAGACGCGGGGCAGTTCGGACCGATCGGCCGCTACTTCGAAGGCGAGGCGACGAGTGAGGTGGGGCTCAAGACCGGGACCGAACGGGATATCTGGACGTCCGTGGAGCCCAACATCGACTCATTCGCGCCGATGGTCGACGGCATCGACCGGCGTTTCCCGTTGGCGGACGCGGCGGCGCAGGGGCTATTGCTCAATGTGATCGCCGAGCGCTACCGGCTCGACGCGCCACCGGCCGGATTCCGCATGATCGTCTCACCACTGGTCACCTGGATCTGGCTCGGCGGTCTCGTGGCCATCGCCGGCGCCCTCGTCGCGCTCTGGCCGAGACCGGCGCGTGCGCGCGCCTGGGTGATTGCGGCATCCAAGCCGCGGCTCGGGCGAGCCGTCGGGCGGGCCTGAGGCCGGCGTGGAGCTGGTCCTTGTGCTGCTCGTGCTCGCCGCTTCGGCGGCTGCGATCAGCTCGCCGCTGTGGCGACGGAGGGCCCGGGAGGATGCCGAAAACGCGGAGTTGGAAGCGCTGGAGGCGGCAAAGGCGACGACGCTGAGCGAGATCCGTGACTTGGAGCTCGACTTCCGCATCGGCAAGCTCTCCGAGACCGACTATCACGCGCTCGACCGCCAGCTGCGCGAGGAGGCGATCGACTTGCTCCACCGACTCGACGCTGCTCAGGCCCGCGGGGATGGCGCCGGCCGATGAGGCCGCTTCCGCTAGCGGTCGTGCTCGGCGTCGTCGCGCTGCTCGGCGTCCTCACGTATGGCGTCACATCGAGCGGGCACAACGAGACGATCGACAACGCCCTCGCGGAGGGGCGGCGGGTTCCCGCGCCGGCACTCACCCTGTCGCCGCTCGCCGCCAAAGCGCCGACCTCGCTGAGCGACTATCGCGGAAAGGTCGTCGTACTCAACTTCTGGGCCTCCTGGTGCGTGCCCTGCCGCAGCGAGTCACCGCTGCTGCAACGCTGGCATGAACGGATTCGCTCGCACGGCGGCACCGTTCTCGGTGTGAACGCGCTCGACGTGCGCTCCGACGCGCGCGCGTTCGTCGAGGAATTCGGCTTGACATACCCGATGCTGCGCGACGGCAGCTCCGACAGCTCCGACGCATTCGGCGTAATCGGCTATCCAGAGACCTTCGTGATAGACAGGCACGGGCGGATCGCCGCCGTCACCCACGGACCGGTCGACGAGTCCGATCTGCGGCGGCAGGTGCTCCCGCTGCTGCGGGAGAAGACCTCGTGAGGGCGTGGATCGCTGCCGTGGCGACGCTGATTGCACTCGTGGCCACAGCCGCGGCGGCGGCCGCCGGCTGCGCCAAGACGAGCGTCGCAGACCTCGAGGACGAGGTCATGTGCCCCGTCTGTGGGACGTCGCTCGGGCTCGCGCGCGAGGCGCCTCAGGCACGGCGCGAACGCGCGTACATCGCCCGTCTGGTCAGAAGCTGCCGCTCGAAAGACGAGATCAAGGCCGCGCTTGTCGACGAGTTCGGCGACAGCGTGTTGGCGCTTCCCAGGAAAGACGGCTTCAACCTGTCCGCGTACGTCGCCCCATTGCTCGCGATGCTGCTCGCCGGCGCCGCGGTTGTTGTCGCCCTCGCGCGCTGGCGCCGGGCTGGGGCGAACGCGTCGGCACGCCGCACGACGCCTGGCTCTCCGGGCTTGCTCGACCCAACCGACGTCATGCGACTCGACGAGGAGCTCCGGCGGCAAGATCGTTGAGGGCGCCGATCGCCAGGAGGGTCGAGCGAGCCTGGGCCGATCGGGCGACATGAATCCCGTCGCGAGTCGTCGACCTGCCGAGCCGCATGGAGTGTCGCGCCGCTGAATATGCGGTCCAGGCCGCATCGCAGACTGCGGCCGCGTGGCCCAGCGTGTTGTCCATGGCCGATGCCCGACATATTGCGCCCGCCGTCGACAGCTCACCCCAGCCGTGGAATGTCGCCGGGATGGGAGTACTTCTGACGCAGGCCGACTTCGACGCGCTGGTCCGTGAGCTCGAGACGCTGCGGCGTACGCACCGCAGCGAACTCGCGCGACGGCTTCGTGAGGCGCGCACGTTCGGCGGATCGACCGAGAACGACGATCTGCAGGCGGTCGCCGAGGACGCAGTAGTCGACCAGGCGCGTATCGCACAGCTCGAGGAGCTCGTCCGGCTCGCATCCGTGGTCGAGCACGCTGCCGCGGATGACGGAGCCGGGCTGGGCTCGACGGTACGCGTCGCGGATGAAGCCGGCCGGGCAACGGAGTACATGCTCATCGGGCGGCGCGGCGACCAGACCTATCGAAACGAGGTGACGATGGCCTCCCCGGTGGGCAAGGCGCTCTGGGGCGCTCGCTCCGGGGACGTGGTTCACGTGACGCTGCCGAATGGGCGTGCGCGCACGCTCCGCGTCCTCGACGTGCGGCACGGTTTGCTGTCGGGCGCGACGGTGACGCCCGATGGCGCGGCGCGCGCGGCGTGAGACTCGGCGAACCGCACGTCGGAGGTCGCTATGCGGCCTCCGACGACGGCTGCCGTCGCTCCGGATCTTCGCGGCGCTCCACAGGCTCCATCGTCGCCGCGAGGCTGGAGGCGGCTCGATCGCAGTGGCCGGCAGCGGCACGAACCGCGGCTCCGGCGTCATGCAAGGACGAGAGAACACGGGCTAGCTGCTCATGAGAGGGGCCGCTGCCGCCGCGAGGCGAGGGCCACGTCGCCGCCGCGCGGGCGTAGCGGTCGCTCATGGCGCCCTCGCCGTCGCCAAGAGGGATGAAGGACTGCGCGGCGGCGTAACACGTGCGGCTGAGCGTGGTCAGCGCGTCGTTGATCGCCTCCAGGGCCGCCGGGATACGCGGCGCACATGCCGGATCGAGCGTGTCGTCGTGAAGGCGCTCGGCGGCAGCGCGAAGCGCGTCGGCGTCGTTGTCGAGACGGACGGTTGGATCGGTCATGCCGGCCACGTTCCTCGACCGCGCCGCGTGGATCGATGGGTGCGGGCCTCCAATCGGCGCGGGTGGCGACCCCGTACGCGTCCGCCCTTCGACCCGATGCTGCGATCAGGGTCCCCCGCTTTGGAGGCTTGAGCGATGCGCGCAGGTGTCACGTTGCTCCCGCTGTTCTGGCGGGTTTTTGGTACCAACGCGGCGGTTCTCTTCCTGGCGTTCCTCGGGCTCGTGTTCGCGCCGGTGACCGTGTCGGTGCCGCCGGAGCTCACGGAGCTGATCGTGCTGATCGGTGGCCTGGTCATGATCCTGGCGATCAATCTGGTGCTCCTCCGTCCCGCGTTCCGGCCGCTGGACGAGCTTGCCGAGACGATGCGCCGGCACGATCCGCTGTCCCCTGGGGCGCGTGCCCGTGTCGACGGCGACCCTGCCGTGGCGGCGCTGGCGAGGACGTTCAACGACATGCTCGACCGGATGGAGTCCGAGCGGCGGGACAGTGCCCATCGAGCGTTGATGGTGCAGGAAGCCGAGCGCCGTCGAATCGCGCGCGAGCTGCACGACGAGGTTGGTCAGACGCTCACGGGAGTGATGTTGCAGGTCGAAGGCCTGGCGGCGGTGATCCCGGAGGAGCTCCGTGAACAGCTCGACGAGCTGCGCGAGACGGCGCGCGATGGGACCGAGGAAGTGCGCAGGATCGCCCGTCGGCTACGACCGGAGGCGCTCGAGGACCTTGGACTACAAAGCGCCTTGAGCGCACTCGCCACCCGGATCGCCGATCAGGCGCAGCTGCACATCTCGCGGCGGCTCGACTCGGGCCTGACGCTCTCGCAGCAGCAGGAACTGGTCGTGTACCGGGTCGCGCAGGAGGCGCTGACGAACGTAGCCCGGCACGCTGAGGCCGAGCATGTCGAGCTTTGCCTCGAGAGCGACGACACGACGGCGGTGCTCGCGGTTCGTGACAACGGCCGCGGATTGCACGCCCGGGACCTGTCCTCGTCGCACGGCATCCGGGGGATGCGGGAGCGCGCGATGCTCATCGGTGCGCAGCTCGCAATCACGCGCCGGCCCGAGCGCGGCACAGAAGTGAAGCTGACTATCCCACTCGACCCGGTGCCCACATGACGATCCCCCTGAAGACGCGCATTCTCGTCGCTGACGACCATCCGGTCGTCCTGCGGGGATTACGCATGGTTCTCAATGCCCAGCCAGACCTGGAAGTCGTCGCGGAGGCGACCGACGGTGACGAAGCCGTCGATCTCGCGATCTCAGAGGACGTCCACATGGCGATCCTCGACATCTCGATGCTACGGATGACGGGATTGCAGACCGCGCGAGAGATCACACGGCGAAAGCCCGACATACACTTGCTGATGCTCTCGATGCACGACAACGAGCAGTACCTGTTCGAGGCAATCCGCGTCGGAGCCTCCGGCTACGTGCTCAAGAGCGCTGTCGATCGCGACCTCGTGGAAGCCTGCCGCGCCGCCATGCGCGGTGACCCGTTCTTGTACCCAGGTGGCGTTCGTGCGCTGATGCGTGACTACGTCGAGCGGGCCCGTTCCGGCGAGGTGGTCGATGGCGAGATGCTCACGCCGCGCGAGCTGGAGATCGTCAAGCTCGTCGCCGAGGCGCACACCAACGAGGAGATCGGCGAGATGCTCGTGATCAGCAAGAAGACGGTCGAGCGCCACCGGGCCAACATCCTCGAGAAGCTCGGGATGCGTGACCGCGTCGAGCTCACCCGATACGCGATCCGCCGCGGGCTCGTGCAGCCCTGACGCAGCGGGCCTGCCAGGACCTGCACCGCCGACCGGGGAAAACTGCGGTCGGCGCCCCATCGCGGGTCGCTGATGGCTGGCCCAGACTCGGTGCCAATGCTTCGTGTCGCTCTCCTGGATGATCACCCTGCCGTCCTTGCGGGTCTGCGCCGCCTCATCGATGCCGAGCCGGACCTGAAGGTCGCTGCCACCGCCGCGAGCGCTCCGGATCTCGCACGCGAGCTCAACGGGTGTCGTCCAGACGTGCTGATCCTCGACTATGACCTCGCGCGCGACGACGGCCTTGCACACTGCCGGCGCATCAAGAGCCGACCCAACCCGCCCGCAGTGATCATCTACTCGGCCTATGCCGGTCCTGCGCTCACGCTGGCGGCTCGCGCCGCGCAGGCGGACGGGCTGGTCGACAAGGCCGCCCCGGTGAACACGCTGCTGAGCGCCGTCCGGCGCGCTGCAGGTGGCGACATCGCCATGTCACCCGTCTCGCCCGACGCGTTCGAGGCAGCGGTCGCCCGCCTGGACGACGACGACCTGCCCGTCTTCGCGATGCTGCTCGACCGCGAACCACTGGAATCGATCGCCGAGGCCCTGCGCGCCGATCGCGCCGAGGTCAGCCGGCGGGCTCAGCGCATCGTCAGCCGCCTCCGTCCCCGACTCCCGAGACACGTGGACGATCCCGTCGTCAAGGTTCAGCAGTAGCCGCACCGGCGGCTACTCGCTCGGCTTCCGGAGGGCACCACGTGCAGGCCTGGGTGGGACTCGGGTGGCGCGGCGCCGCGCCTGGCCGGCCGCCGCGGATGGTCGCCCAGGAAATGAGCCCCCCGAGCGCCGCGATGGCGGCGGCGATCAACATGGCCGTGCGGTAGCCGTCCGAGAACGCGCCGGGGGCGACCGCGGTGGTCGCGGTGAGCCCCGCCGCGGCCGGCAGCGCCGCGCTGGCGAGAAGGTGGGCCAGGCGCGCTGCTGCGTTGTTGACCGCGGAGGCGATGCCCGCGCGCTCGTCGGGCAGCGCGCCGAGCACCGCGGCGGTCAGCGGAGCGACGAAGATCGTCATCCCGACGCCGAACACGATCACTCCAGGCAGGATCGCTGGGAGGTAGTCGTCTCCGCTTTCGATCCCCGCGAGCAGCACCATGCCGGCAGCGAGAACGACTGGTCCGACGGTCATCGGGATCCGCGGGCCGATCCGCTGGCCGAGCGCGCCCGCCCGCGCGGAGAACAGCAGCATGATCACGGTGGCGGGAAGCGATGCCGCACCGGCGGCCAACGCGCTGTAGCCGAGTACGTCCTGGAGCTGAAGCGACAGGAAGAAGTACATCGCGCCGATCGCGAGGTAATTGGCGAGCGTGGCGGCGTTCGCGCCTGAGAACTGCCGTGACCGGAAGACCCCGAGCGGAAGCATCGGCTCCGAGCTCCGACGCTCGTAGAGCACGAACCCGATCAGGAGCAGGCAACCGCCCACGCCGACCGCGGCGACAGCGGGTTCGCCCAGCCCTCTCGCTCCGGACTCGACGAGTGCATACGTAAGCCCCCCGAGCCCGAGGCTGATGAGCATCGAACCAGTCCAGTCGGGTCGGTTCGGACCGGCTCGTGTCGCACGCGTCTCCGGCAGGTGGCGGACGCCGAGCCAGGCCGCGACGAGGGCCACGACGACGACGATCATGAACACCCAGCGCCACGACGCAGTGTCGACAATCCAGCCGCCGAGGAACGGTCCCATCAGGCTCGATATGCCCGACCATCCTGACCACGCGCCGATCGCCTTGGCCCGGTCCTCTTCGGCGAAGCTCGCCTCGACGATCGCCAGGCTCGCGGGCACCAGCAGGGCGGCGGCGACGCCCTGCAGGACCCGGGCGGCGATCAGCACCTCGCCGCTCGGCGCGAGACCGCAAAGCAGGGACGTCGCGGCGAACCCGATCAAGCCCGAGACGAACGCGATCCGGTGCCCGTAAAGGTCGCCGAGGGATCCGCCTGTGATGATCAGTGCGCTGAGCGCCAGCAGGTACGCGTTCATCACCCACTGCAGACCACCGAACTCCAGATCGAGGTCGCGACCGATCGCCGGCAGCGCAACCGTGACGACGCTCGATTCGAGAAACGCCGCCCCCGAGCCGAGGATCACGGCGGCGAGCGCCCAGCGCCCCCGCGCACTCGCGTAACGCAGCGGCTCGACCTGCGGACGGCGTTCACCGGATCGGGCCGAACCCCCATCCACGACGGGTCATGTTCCCACGGCACCGGCTCGCAGATCCGCCTACCTCGTCGAGAGAAGAGTGTCGTTTTGGACTCTTGCCGCTCGTCCAACCCGGTCGTCTCAGCTAGCCCGAGTCCCAACGCCCCGGTTGGACTCAAGAGCAGGCGTCGGCGAGCTCGGCGGCGCTGATGGCTGTGGCGTTTGCTCAAGCCCACCGTTTGCGCCGATCAACGCTCCTGCACCAGGCCGTCGGCATGAATCTCGTGCAGGAGAGAGTTACGGGCAACATCGCCTTCGACGGGCTGGAGATCGAGGGCCGCGACGGCTTCGCCGTCCATGACCGATCGAGTGCGGCGGCTGCCTCACGGCCCCGATCGCGATCCGCGGCAACGGCATGTGGCGGCGCGTCGATGGCGGGCGGTCTGTAAGGCCAGCAGAATCGACGATGCGACAAGGCCGGCGACGCTCGCAGCAGTCCGATTGCGGTGGCCGAGGGACGGGGGCCGGCCGACAGCGTGCTCACACGCACGGAGGCGCCTTCCGAAATCGCGTTTGGCAAGGATAGGCTCGGCCTCATGCCGGGCTTTCCGGCTGATTACTACAGCGTCATGGCGACGACGAGAACGTCATCTTCGTGCGGTGAACTAGCCTGTCGATGGAGCATTGCCAGTGCGGCCCACTCGCCGATTGCGGTGGTTGAAACCAACCCGCAAATAGCGACGACACCACGTCCGCAGAGCAATCCGTCGCGGCAGCCGCGACGAGGTCGAGACCTCAAGAGGGTGGTGGCGTACTCGAGCACGCCGTCGCCGAACTCCGTTCAGCCCTCGAATCGCGTGTCGCCACGCCTGGCGATCACGAGAGTGTGGAGGCCGTGCTGGCACGCGCGGACCAGATCCGTGCAGCGAATGCCGAAGCATTCAGCGCGCGAGCGACCGCGGTTATCCTCGGCGGTCTTGCCTTCTCGATTGCGAGCGCCTTCTCGCTCCTAGTCGTCCCCGCGTACGAACTCCTCTGGAGACTCGCCCACCTCAGCTGACCGCTGTCCGCGGTGTTCTCGTGCTCCACGCGTCGTGGTAGTGGTTCTCGCACTAGTCCTCAGTCCAGTGGAAACGAATCGCGCGCTGTCGGAGAGCGTCGAGGTCAGCTTTGCGGAATCTGAGCCAGTACATGCCAGTCGGCACCGCGAACAGACCGACCTTCTTGCTGAAAACTAGGTAGTTGTCGATCAACTCCTGAGACGAGAAGACCATGGCGCCGGCGTCGTGGCGGTCGTCCTCGGTCCATAGGCTCGCGCCCTCAACCACGGAAGGCGTGGGTCCGAACCGCTTGAGCTCTTTCCACCACGTGATCGAGGGCGCAGTCGAGAGCGAGACACTGACGCGGTTCGGGCCGAGTTTCGTGTCAGGCGTAATGGTGCATTCGATGCGGTCCTCTCGGAGACGCGGGAACGCTCCCCAGCAGGTGCGCTGAACGGCAATCGGATTCCAAGGAAACGTGGGCCATCGGGGCTCGTCACGAAGGTACGGGTTCGGTGCTCGGTAGCTGGTCTCAGTATTGATCGCCTGGAGCCGGATCTCCTCGTCTCCAGGCGACGGCGGAACGCCTCCGGACCGATCCCGCGGTGGTCCACAGACGTAGCTTTCCACAGTGTCGAAGCCGAGTGCATTGACTCTGTACGGATAGGTCCATTGACGCTCGATGGCCGTGCACGGCCAGACCCACCACCCGTTCGGTGTCAAGCCATCGCGTACTGGAGGATGCACGTCGACGGGCCGGCCGCGGCCGTCGTAGCACTGCTTGCCGCGATCGACTATGGCCTCAGACGAACGGTCTGCCACCCAATCGCGAGCGTAGACGAAGAGGTGCAGGCGCGGCACGGCAGGTGGCGGGGGCATCTACGCGGCGGTTGATTGTGGGCTAGGACGAACGTCTTCGCCGTCGTTGATCTTTGTAGCGGCGGCCGCAGAAAGCAATGGGCGACAGAGGACAGCCGTCGCAGGCTGCTCAGAACAGAAACTCATTTTGGGTCCGTCCCAAAGAGAGCCGCTGGCCACGCGGATGTTGATCGCTTGCGGGTCGTAGGGCCAAACCGTAGCCAGCGCAAGCGATGGTCGGAAAGCGTGGCCCGGAGCACCACCCAAGCTTGTAGACCTTTCACGGTGGTGCTGATGCTTTTGTAAAGCCACGCATTCGTTGTCCACGCGTGGAACGTGATCCAGTACCTGCCATCGGGACTGTGCCACAGGACGAGGTTCGGGTCCCGGGACGCCTGCGCGGAGGCCGAGGAGGCGATCGCAAGCGATGCTGCTGCGCTGAAGACGCCAGCGAGCGTGGTAAGCCTCTGTCGTGCATACGGTCTTCCCTGTCGGTCGATCACCACCGACGGTTGCGTTCCAACGGCGTCGCTGGTACGCACGAACGTCAGATCCATCGTGCGAGTGCACCCGGCATCCCACTTAGGTAGGTGCCGAGATACACCATCCAGGTTCAAATCCGGCCGACAGAACAGGGCCCGAGCTGACGCATCGCTGACGACCTAGCCGGAGCCGAGCCGAGCGGCGCGAGCGCGCGTCCGGCTCGTAAGCCAGTCGGCAGCTCGGGGCACCCCGAACCCAACACGGGCGCGCGATCGGGTGTCGCGACGCGGTGGCAACCCAGGTGTCGCAGCGGTAGCCGGGTGTGCCTTAGATACGGCAGGTAGTGACCTGGCATTCGCGCCCCGCTCCGGGGCGGAAACTCTTGCTGGAGCGCGTTCCGCCGCCCCGGCGTTCGGTTACCCATGTGTGGCGTCGACGATCCGTTCTCGACGCGAGCCGCCGATCCGCGAGCGTCCGGCACGTTGACAGCTCGACGTTCGTGGCGTTAGCTTCCGCTTCACTCGGGGCTGCTGATCAGTCGCCGCGTTGAAGATAAGGAGTGTCGGATGCGTGTCGGTCGATTTGCTGCTGCGTGCTGCGCCCTTGCGCTGGCGTCTGTTTCAGGGGTTGCTCACGGCCAGAGCGCCTCTACGCCGGCGGCGTCGCTGCACCCTGGCGGTGCGGCGCCGGCGTCGACGGCACAGCTTGAGCAGGCGCGCCGCGAGGCGGAGGATCGGCTGTTTTGGCTCGGGGGTCCGCAGGCCCGGCAGGAACGTGCCGCATCGAGGACTTCGTTCCGCGGCCGGCTTGGCGTCGCGCGGGCGCGTGCGATCGCGGTGAGCCGGTTTGGCGCCATGGTCACCGGCCGCTTGTGGACGCAGCCAAGACGTGCGGCGAATGAGCGCAAGATCGGGATGCGCGGCGATCGTGTGATGGTCGTGAGCCGCGATGGGGAGCCAGGCGGGCTCGTTGATTCCACGGTTCCGCTTGTCGCGACCGCCGAGGATGGGACGAGCCGTCCGACTGATGTCTCGCTGGTGGCCGATGAGGACGGCTTTCGCGCGCGCAACCCTGTGGTTCGCAGCCTCATTGGAAAGCGGCTGGAGGACGGGGTCGCGCTGCCGGATGACGGGGTGGCGTTGCTACCGGAGATGTCCGGTGCCGAGGCGGTCGGCAGCGTGTCGG
>Ga0111539_10006558_pt1 | contig 14998 bp, 13 predicted proteins | sample RhiMethybrSRZTD1_FD_79667 | JGI IMG/M metagenome (GOLD analysis project Ga0111539, IMG submission 79667) | Populus rhizosphere microbial communities from Tennessee, USA - Rhizosphere MetaG P. TD hybrid SRZTD1 (version 2) (version 2) | ecosystem: Host-associated > Plants > Roots > Rhizosphere >... | reverse complement strand
GCGCGCTGCAACCGCCCGGTCCGATCGGCCGCCAGCTCAGCCTCGCGGCGCGCCTCGCGCTCGCGGGCCAGCGCCAGCTCGCGCCCGCGCTCGGCCGCGCGCCGCTCCGACTGGTCGATGACGAGTGCCACCACGCGCAGCGGCTCGCCATCGAGCCGCACGCCGCTGATCAGGACCGGCACGCGCGTGCCGTCTGGTCGCACGTACTCCTTCTCGTACGGCTGGGCCCAGCCTTCGCGCTCGAGTTGCTCGATCACGCGGTCGTCGCCGGGCCCCCACTCGGCCGGCGTCATCGCGCGCCAGCTCAGCTCTCCGGCCTCGAGCTCCGCCCGCGTGTGCCCGGTCAGCTCCAGCCACGCGTCGTTGGCCTCGAGCACGCGCTCGCCGTCGGAGATCGTGACGCCGACGACGTTCGCGTCGAACAGCAGCCGGAAGCGGCGCTCGTCCTCAGCGATCGGTCCCGAAGATCCGGTCGCCCGCATCTCCCAGCCCTGGCCGGATGTAGCCGTTGTCGTCGAGCTCGCGGTCGAGCGCGGCGGTGAGGATCGGGACCTCCGGGTGTGCCGACCGGAGCGCGGTCACACCCTCGGGCGCGGCGACGAGGCAGACGAACGAGATCCGCCGGGCCCCGGCGCGCTTCAGGCGATGGATCGCCTGGACCGAGCTGCCGCCGGTGGCGAGCATCGGGTCGACGACGAACACCTCGGCTTCCTCCACACCGGACGGGATGTTCTCGTAGTAACCGACGGGCCGCAACGCCTCCTCGTCGCGGTACATGCCGAGATGGCCGACACGCGCGTCCGGCACCAGGCGCAGGAAGCCATCGACCAGGCCGAGCCCGGCGCGCAGGATCGCCACGATCACGACCTCGTCGGCGAGCCGCACGCCACGCGCCTCCTCGAGCGGCGTCTCGAGGTCGATCTCGTCGGGCCGCAACGTGCGCATCGCCTCGTACGCGAGGATCATCGCGGCGTCGTCGAGCGTCTGCCGGAAGTTGCCGTGCGGAGTGTGGCGATCGCGCAGGATCGAGACGAGCCGGCGCAGCAGGACATGGTCGACGACGGTGACGCCCTCCATCTGAGGATCAACCTATATGGTCGCGACGGTGTCCGCACCGCGCCGCAACGTCGAGCTGAAGGCGATGGACCCCGATCCGGCCCGGTCGCTGGCCGTGTGCCGTGAGCTCGGCGCCGAGGACAAGGGCGTCCTGCGCCAGCGCGACACCTACTTCCGCACCCGGAGCGGCCGGCTGAAGCTGCGCGAGCAGGAGCCGGGGGGCGCCACGCTGATCCAGTACGACCGGCCCGACGCGGCGGCGGCGCGCGAGAGCCGCTACCGGCTGACCGCGGTCGCGGAGCCCGACGACCTGCGCGCCTCGCTCGACGCGGCGCTCGGCACGCTCGTGGTCGTCGACAAGCAGCGGCATCTGCTGCTGTGGGACGGCGTGCGGATCCATCTCGACACCGTCGACGGGCTCGGCTCGTTCGTCGAGCTCGAGGGCGTCGCGCCGCCGGAGTCCGACCTGTCGGCGGAGGAGGAGAAGGTCGCGCGCCTGCGCGAGGCACTCGGGATCGAGGAGATCCTCACCGACTCCTACTCGGACCGGCTGCTCGGCGCCGACGCGCTCGTCGCCGCCGCCACCGAGGCGCGCGACCGCGCGCATGCGCCGTACTCGCGCTTCCACGTCGGCGCCGCGCTGCGCGCCGAGGACGGCTCGATCCACGCCGGCGCGAACGTCGAGAACGCCGCCTACCCGCAGGGCCAGTGCGCGGAGGCGTCGGCGATCGGCGTGCTCGTCGCCTCCGGCCGCACGCGCGCGGTCGAGGCGGCCGTGATCTCCGACGGCGAGGCGGTCTGCGTGCCGTGCGGCGGTTGCCGCCAGCGCCTGCGCGAGTTCATGCCGCTCGACGCCCGGATCCATCTCTGCGCCCGCGACGGCGAGCGCCGCACCATGACCCTGGAGGAGCTGTTGCCCATGTCGTTCGGACCCGAGTTCCTGCCCGGATGAACGCCATCGCCGAGCGCTCGCCGCGGCTCGGGATCATCCTCGGCTCCGGCCTCGGCGCCGTCGCCGAGGCGCTCGAGGACGCGGTCTCGATCCCCTACACCGAGCTGCCCGACTTCCCCGCGCCGAGCGTCCACGGCCACGCCGGCACGCTCGGGCTCGGGACGCTGTCGGGCGTGTCCGTCGCTGTCCTGCAGGGCCGCAAGCACATCTACGAGGGCGGCGATCCGGGCGCGATGCGCGGGCCGGTCCGCGCGCTCAAGGCGGCCGGCGCCGAGGCGCTGTTCGTGACCAACGCCGCCGGGTCGCTGAACGCCGAGGTCGGGCCGGGCTCGCTGATGGCGATCTCCGACCACATCAACGCGCTCGGCGTGAACCCGCTCACCGGCCCGAACGACGACGCGATCGGGCCGCGCTTCCCGAGCCTGCGGGATGCCTACGACCCGGAGCTGCGCGCGCTCCTGCACGAGTCGGCGCGGTCGCTCGGCGTCACGCTCGCCGAGGGCGTCTACCTCGCCACCGCCGGGCCGAGCTTCGAGACCCCGGCGGAGATCCGCGCGTTCCGCACGCTCGGCGCCGACGCGGTCGGCATGTCGACGGTCCCGGAGGTCATCCTCGCCCGCCACGCCGGGCTGAAGGTCGCGGCGGTCTCGGCGATCACCAACCTCGCCGAGGGCATGGGCGGCGAGGCGCTGTCGCACGAGCAGACGCTGCGTTACGCGAACGAGGCGGCCGGCGACCTCACGCGGCTGATCATCGAGTTCTGCGGGGTGTTCGGTGCTCGCGGCTGAGGTCATCCGCCGCAAGCGCGACGGGCAGACGCTCAGCCGCGAGGAGCTCGAGTTCCTGGTCGGCGGGATCACCGACGGCTCGCTCTCGGACGCGCAGGTCGGCGCGCTGGCGATGGCGCTGTTCCTGCGCGGGATGGAGGCCGGCGAGCGCGTCGCGTTCACCGCCGCGATGACCCGCTCGGGGACGGTCATGGAATGGGACCTCGACCGCCCGGTGATCGACAAGCACTCGACCGGCGGGGTCGGCGACAAGGTGTCGCTCATGTTGGCGCCGATCCTCGCGGCCTGCGGCGGCGCGGTGCCGATGATCTCCGGCCGCGGGCTCGGCCACACCGGCGGGACGCTCGACAAGCTCGACACCGTGCCCGGCTACGAGACGCGCCCGGACCTCGACTCGCTGCGCCGCGTGGTCGACGAGGTCGGCTGCGCGATCGTCGGCCAGACCGCCGAGCTGGCGCCCGCCGACCGGCGGCTGTACGCGGTCCGCGACGCCACCGGCACGGTCGAGTCGATCCCGCTGATCGTCGCCTCGATCCTCTCCAAGAAGCTCGCCGCCGGCCTCGATGCGCTGGTGATGGACGTCAAGTTCGGCTCCGGCGCGTTCATGGCCGCGCGCGAGGACGCCGACGAGCTCGCGCGGGCGCTCGTCGAGGTCGCGGGCGGGGCCGGGCTGCCGACCGTCGCCCTGCTGACCGACATGGACGAGGTGCTCGGCACCACCGCCGGCAACGCCGTCGAGGTGCGCGAGGCGATCGACTACCTCACCGGCGCCGCGCGCGAGCCGCGCCTGCACGAGGTCACGATCGCGCTCGCCGCGGCGCTGCTCGAGCAGGCCGGCCTGCAGGAGGACGGGCGCGCGGCGGCCGAGCGCGCGCTCGAGTCCGGCGCCGCCGCCGAGCGCTTCGCCGCGATGGTCGCCGCGCTCGGTGGCCCGGGCGACATCCTCGAGGCGCCCGACCTGGCGACCGCGCCGGTCACCCGCGCCGCGGCGCCGGAGCGGGCCGGCGTGGTCACCGGCATGAACTGCCGTGACGTCGGCCTCGTCGTCACCGGCCTCGGCGGCAACCGCCGCCGCGAGGACGACGTCATCGACCCGGCCGTGGGCCTGACCGAGATCGCGCCGGTCGGCGCCGAAGTCGGGCCGGACCGGCCGCTGGCCGTCGTCCATGCGGCGTCCGAGGACGACGCTGATGCGGCCGTGGCCGCGCTGCGCTCCGCGATCGCCATCGGCGACGAGGCGCCGGCCGCACGACCCGTCGTCGCAGGGAGGATCTCGTGACCGACCGTCTCGACGCGCCGGCGGCGGACCGCGCGGTGCCGAAGGCCGAGCTGCACGTGCACCTCGAGGGGACCGCCCCGCCGGAGCTGATCCGCCGGCTGGCCAAGCGCAACGGCGTCCCGGTGCCCGAGGGCGTGTTCAAGACCGAGAACCAGTTCGCCTGGAAGGACTTCCTCGACTTCCTGCGCACGTACGACCTGGCGGCCAGCGTCATCCGCACGCCCGAGGACTATCGCGACGTCACGTTCGAGTACCTGGCGAGCTGCGCCGCCGACGGCGCGATCTACGTCGAGGTCATCGCCTCGCCGGACCACGCCGCGGCGGTCGGTCTCTCCGACGCCGACCACTACGCCGGCATCGCGCAGGGGATCGACGACGCCCGCGCCGCCCACGGGATCGAGGCGCGGATCGTGATCGCCGCCGTGCGCAACCTCGGCGTCGAGGCGGCCGAGGCGATCGCGCTCCGCCACGCCGACAGCCGCCACCCGTACGTGGTCGGCTTCAACCTCGTCGGCGACGAGGCCGCCTGGTCCGCGTCGCTGTTCGCACGCACCTACGAGATCGCCGCGGGCTCCGGACTCGGCTGCACGGTCCACGCCGGCGAGCACGCCGGCCCCGCGTCGGTGCGTGCGGCGCTCGAGCTGCCGATCACGCGCATGTCCCACGGAGTGCGGGCGATCGAGGACCCGGCGCTGGTGGCCGAGCTCGCCGAACGGGGCACGGTGCTGGAGGTGTGTCCGAGCTCGAACGTTTCGCTCGGCCTCTTCCCCAGCTACGAGGACCATCCGCTCGGTGCGCTCCGGGAGGCGGGGGTGCGGGTCACACTGGGCTCTGACGACCCTCCCTACTTCGGCTGTAGTATCGGCTCAGAGTACGCCGTGGCGCACCAGCGCCACGGTTTCGATGAGGAGCAGCTGAGGGACATCACGCGGATCGCCGTGGAGGCGAGTTTTGCGGAGGATGCGGTCAAGGAGGACCTCCATGCACGGCTCGATTTCCCCGGGGACCGCGGGAGCCACTAGGCTGCCGCCGCCTCAGGACCCATAACTTCTGGAGGAACGCAGTGCCAAAGCGCAGCCTTGCCGCCATCTTGTTCGCGGCCTTCGTGCTGATGTTGGGGATCGTCGCCGTCGGATGTGGTGGAGACGACGACGACTCGACGGGCGGGGGTAGCGGCGCGACCAGCGAGTCGACGCCGGAACAGAAGTCGATCAAGGTCGGTCTCGTCACCGACATCGGTGGTCTGAACGACCGCTCGTTCAACCAGCTCGCCAATGAAGGTCTCGAGCGGGCCAAGTCCGAGCTCGGCGTCGAGGGCCGCGTGCTGACGTCGGAGTCCGACGCGGACTACGTGCCGAACCTGTCGACGCTCGCGCAGCAGAAGTACGACCTGGTGATCGGCGTCGGCTTCCTGATGTCGGACGCGATGAACACGGTCGCGACGAAGTTCCCCGACACGAACTTCGCGATCATCGACTTCTCGCAGGCGGCTCTGAAGGACAAGCCGGCCAACGTCCGCGGCCTGCTGTTCTCCGAGCAGGAGGCGGGCTACCTCGCCGGCTACCTCGCGGCGCTCGTCGTCAAGGACAAGGGCGGCGACCCGGTGTTCTCGTCCGTCGGCGGCCAGAAGATCCCGCCGGTCGACCACTACATCGCCGGCTACCAGGCCGCGATCAAGAAGGTCCTGCCGAAGGCCAAGACGCTCAACGACTACTCGCAGGACTTCGTCGACCAGGCGAAGTGCAAGGAGATCGCGCTCAACCACCTCGCTGAGGGCGCGCAGGTCGTCTTCCAGGTTGCCGGCCAGTGCGGCCTCGGCGCGCTCGACGCGGCCAAGGAGAAGAACGCGCTCGGCATCGGCGTCGACGCCGACCAGGGCTACCTGGGCGATCACATCCTCACCTCGGCGCAGAAGAAGGTCGACGTGTCCGTGTTCGACACCGCGAAGGCCGTCCAGGACGGCTCCTTCAAGGGCGGCGAGGACCAGATCTTCGACCTCAAGTCCGACGGCGTCGGCCTCGGCAAGCTCAACGCCGACGGCCAGAAGTTCGCCGATCAGATCGAAGAGGTGAAGCAGCAGATCATCGACGGGACGATCAGCGACATCCCGACGGAGGTCAAGTAGCCACGACGGACGGACACGAGCCGATGCCCGGCGATGCGCTGGCGCTCGAACTGCGCGGGATCACCAAGCGGTTCGGGACGCTGGTCGCCAACGATTCGATCGACTTCGAGCTGCGGCGTGGAGAGATCCACGCCCTGCTCGGGGAGAACGGCGCCGGCAAGTCGACCCTGATGAACGTCCTCTACGGGCTTCACCACCCGGACGAGGGCGAGATCAGGCTCGGCGGCGAGGTCGTGCGGATCGACTCCGCACGGCACGCCATCGGGCTGGGCATCGGCATGGTCCACCAGCACTTCATGCTCGTCCCGGTCATGACCGTGGCCGAGAACCTCGTGCTGGGGACCGAGCCCACTCGCGGGCCGATGCTCGATTACAAGACGGCGGCCGCCCAGACGCGCGAGCTCTCGGAGCGGTTCGGCCTGGCGGTCGACCCGGACGCGACGGTCGAGGACCTCGGCGTCGGCGCCCAGCAGCGCGTGGAGATCCTGCGCGCACTGTTCCGCGGCGCCAAGGTCCTCGTGCTCGACGAGCCGACCGCCGTCCTGACCGCGCAGGAGTCACAGGATCTGTTCCGCGTGCTGCGCACGCTCAAGGGCGAGGGCACCTCGATCGTCTTCATCTCGCACAAGCTCAACGAGGTGCTCGACATCGCCGACCGCGTGACCGTCCTGCGGCGCGGCAAGAGGATCGACACGGTGCCGACCGAGGGCGCCACCGAGCGCAGCCTGGCGAGCCTGATGGTCGGCCGGGAGGTGCTGCTGCAGGTCGAGAAGACCGAGCGGGCGCCCGGTGAGCCGCTGCTCGAAGTCCGCGACCTGCACGTCAAGGACGACCGCGGCCTGCCCGCGGTGCGCGGGCTGTCGCTGACCGTGCGCGCGGGCGAGATCGTCGGCCTCGCCGGCGTCGACGAGAACGGCCAGAGCCAGCTGGTCGATGCGATCGCGGGCCTGCGCAAGGTCGAGTCGGGCAGCGTGATCGTCGACGGCAAGGACATCACCGGCTGCACCGCGCTCGACGCGATCGCGGCCGGCGTCGGCCACATCGCCGAGGACCGCCACGCGCGCGGGCTGGTCCTGCAGTTCGACCTCGCCGAGAACCTCTCGCTGCTCGAGTACCGCAGTCCCGAGATGTCGCGCGGCCCGTTCCTGTCGCCTCGCCGTCTGGCCGAGCGCGCGCGCAAGCTGCTGAGCGACTACGACGTGCGCGGCGGCGACACCGGCACGCCCGCCTCGTCGCTGTCGGGCGGCAACCAGCAGAAGGTCGTCATCGCGCGCGAGCTGTCGGCCGATCCCAAGGTCTTGATCGCCGCGCAGCCGACCCGCGGCCTCGACGTCGGCGCGATCGAGTTCGTGCACCGGCGCCTGGTCGAGGAGCGCGACAAGGGCCGCGCGATCCTGCTCGTCTCGCTCGAGCTCGAGGAGGTCCGCTCGCTCAGCGACCGCGCGCTCGTCATCTACGAAGGCCAGATCGCAACCGAGCTGCCGCCGTCGGCCAGCGAGGAGGAGTTCGGCGTGTTCATGACCGGCGGCGGACGCCGCGAGGCCGCGGCATGACAGCGCCCGAGGGCGGGACCGCTCCGCTCACCGTCGCCGGGCGGCTGTCGACGTACCTGCGCGGCGGCGGGATCATCACGCCGATCATCACCGTGCTGCTGGCGTTCTTCGTCGGCGGCCTCGTCGTGTTGTTCACGGGTCACAACCCGCTCGACACGTACAAGGCGATCTGGGAAGGCACCGGCCTGAACTGGCCGTATCTCAAGATCACCGGCTCGGAGGACGCGATCACCGCCGAGCTGAACCTGCAGCAGACGCTGATCGCCACGACGCCGCTGATCCTCACCGGCCTGGCCGTCGCGTTCGCGTTCCGCTGCGGCCTGTTCAACATCGGCGGCCAGGGTCAGTATCTGGTCGGCACGTTCGTGGCGGTCTGGATCGGCTCGTCGTTCGCGGACATGCCGGCGTTCCTGCACGTGGTCCTCGCGATGCTCGGCGCGATGGCGGCGGGTGCGGTCTGGGGCGGCATCGCCGGCCTGCTGCGCGCGACCACCGGCGCCAACGAGGTGATCTCGACGATCATGCTCAACTGGATCGCGATCTGGATCGGCGTCTTCCTGTTCGGGCTCGGCGGACCACTGCAGAGCGTCACCGACACCGACAAGCCGGTCTCCAACGACATCGTCGCGGGCGCCAAGCTGCCGGTGTGGTGGGGCGATCCCGAGCTGCAGGGCCTGCACATCGGCCTCTTCATCGCGCTGGCGTTCGCGCTCGTCTTCTGGGTGATCCTCAATCGCACCCGCACCGGTTTCGAGGTCCGCGCGGTCGGCTTCAACCCCGAGGCGGCGCGCTCCGCCGGCATCTCGGTCGGCCGCAACTACGTGCTCGTGATGGCGATCTGCGGCCTGTTCGCCGGGCTCGCGGGCTCGCTCGACATCCTCGGCTGGCAGTTCCGGCTCGCGACCAACAGCATCCAGATCTCGGACGTCGGCTTCGTCGGCATCGCGGTCGCGCTGCTGGGCCGTAACACCGCGATCGGCACGGTGTTCGCCGCGCTGCTGTTCGGCGCGCTGAGCACCGGCACGTCGGTGCGCAACCTCGACCCGGAGGTCTTCGAGCCCGCGCTGGCGAAGAACCTGACGCTGATCATCCAGGGTCTCGTGGTGCTGTTCGTGAGCGCCGACATCCTGGTCGTCTACCTGTGGCAGATCCGGCGCAAGCTGCGGCGCAAACCCGCGACACCGCAGGAAGCGGTGGCGGCATGAGCACCGAGGTCGCGGAACAGCGCCCGGCGCCGCCGGCGGAGGAGCCGAACGGCCGCCAGTGGTGGAACGCCGCGAGCCCCGGGTGGCTCGGTGTCCTCCTGGGCTTCCTCGCGCTGTTCGTGGCGATCCCGCCGCTGACGATCCGCTCGCCGATCCCGACGATCATCCTCGGCGTCGCCGCGGTCGTGGCCGGCGCGGTCGCGATCCGCAACGGCGAGCGCAAGCTCGGCATCGGCGCGATCGCGACGGCGATCGTCGGCACCATCGTCGGCTACGCGGCGACCAAGTCGGGCGTCGGCAATCTCGAGCGCGTCGTCGTCTGGTCGGCGCTGTTCGCCGCGATGCTCCGGTTCGCGACGCCGCTGCTGTTCGCAGCGCTCGGGGGCACCATCTCCGAGCGCAGCGGCGTCATCAACATCGGCCTCGAGGGCATGATGCTGATGGGTGCCTTCTGGGGCATCTGGGGCGCCGATCAGACCGGCTCGTGGCTGCTCGGCCTGCTGATCGGCATGGCGTCGGGCGTCGTGCTCGCGCTCATCCACGCGGTCTGGTCGATCACGCTGCGCGCGGACCAGATCGTGTCCGGCTTCTCGATGAACTTCCTCGCGCTCGGCATCACCGGGTTCTTCTACGTGAACATCTACGGCACCCAGGGCACGCCGGAGAACATCTCGCGCGCGCCCGACGTGCACCTGCCGGTCATCGACGACATCCCGTTCTTCGGTGACATCTTCGGCCAGCTCAACATCCTCGTCTGGCTCGGCCTGATCACGGTCTTCCTGCTGTGGCTGTACCTGTTCCGGACGTCGAGCGGCCTGCGGCTGCGGTCGGTCGGCGAGAACCCGCTCGCGGCCGAGACCGCCGGCCTGTCACCGGTGCGGATCCGCTACAAGGCGGTCGCGATCTCGGGCGCGCTGGCGGCGATCGGCGGCGCGTACCTGTCGATCGGCTTCGTCGGCTCGTTCGGCGAGAACATGACGGCGGGTCGCGGGTACATCGGCTTGGCGGTGATGATCTGCGGTCGCTGGCTGCCCCAGGGTGCGCTCGTGTTCGCGCTCTTGTTCGGGTTCTTCAGCGCGCTCGCGCAGCGGTTGCCGGTGTTCTCGGAGTCCGCCGCCACGCTGTTCCAGGCGCTCCCGTATGTCGTGACCCTGATCGCGGTCGCCGGCGTCGTCGGCAAGTCGATCCCGCCCGCAGCGGATGGGCGCCCGCTGGATCGATAGAGGTTCGCGGCATGCCATCATCCGGCCATGCGCGCGGTCGCATGGCTGCTGCCGGTGCTCGCCCTTGCGGTTGGGGCGTGCGGCGGCATGAGCGATCGCGAGCGGTTCCAGCTGCGCACGCCCGGCGTGGACGACATGATCACGCGCGAGGTCGCAGGCAGCGAGAAGCCGCGGGTCGGCAAGCCGACGAAGGCTGAGGTGAAGGTGATCCGTGCGTGGGCGCAGGCGCTGAGCGCCGGCGAGATCAACCAGGCGGCGGCCCTCTTCGCTCTCCACGTGCAGGTGGCTGACGGCATCAACCCTCAGCATGGCCTCCACACCCGCGAGTCGATCGTCGAGTTCAACCGCAGCCTCGCCTGCGGGCAGAAGCTCCTCGAGTGGCAGCGCGGGACGCAGTCGAACGTCATCGCCACGTTCAAGCTCACCGATCGCAAGGGCGCCCCCGGCGAGTGCGGCAAGAACGTGGGTCAGAAGACCGCGACCGCGTTCGTGATCGAGCGCCGGCTCATCCAGCAGTACAAGAGCTTCAACACTGCGCTGCGATCGGGCTAGAGCCGGAGAGGGGACTCGAACCCCTGACCTAGCGCTTACAAGGCGCTTGCTCTACCAGCTGAGCTACTCCGGCGCGGGGACGCCAGTCTAGGGCCCGAGGAACGCGTCGAGCTCGCGGCGGAGGTCGGCGATCCGCTCGCGATCGGCGCGGTACAGGCGCTGGTTGCCGGCGCTGCGGACGTGCACGAGCGCGGCCTCGCGCAGCACCCGCAGGTGCTGCGACGTGGCCGGCTTGCTCAGGGCGCTGAGCGCGGCGATCTCGCTCGCCGTCCGCTCCCGGTCCCAGATCAGGCCGAGGATCGTCCGCCGCCGGCGGTTGGCGATCGCGCGTAGGGCCTCGTCCACCGGCGCCGAATCTAGCGCCCCGGGGGCGGACCGCGATCGGGTCAGGTGTGCCGGCCGACGGGCAGGCGGCCGCGCAGGTGCGCCGCCTGGCAGGCACGCGCGCCCTCGCCGTCGCGGATCATGCGGGCGTAGATCCCCGTCAGCGCCGCGAAGCCGACCTCGTGGCCGCAATGGCGGCGGATCGGGCCGCTGGGCGTCGGGCCGGGGTCGAGCGGGGGGTCGATCAGCCACAGGCGCTCGCGGCCGCCGAGGCCGGCGTACCAGCCGGTCGGCGTCGAGCACACACCGACAGCGAGGCCGGCGCGGCGGCCGATCTCCGCCGCGAGCACCGCGAGCGCGAGTGGGTGGCCGGCGCCGCGCCTGAGGACCGTGTCGAGCCACATGCCCTCGACCGAGGCCTCGTCGGTGCACAGGCGCAGCTCGTCGGTCAACAGGCTCGCGAGCTGGTGCGAGGCGGCACCGGGGTCGCGCTGCGCGGATGCCGCGAACAGCTCACGCGCCAGCTCGTCGAGCCGGAAGCTCACCGGCACGGGGTCGAAGGTCCGGAACTCGCCGGCGATGGCGAGCAGCATCAGGCCCGGCGGCGGGCAGGCGTCGTCCGCCAGCAGGCGGTCGAAGGCGCCTGCTTCCGCCACCACGGCATCCCAGGTTCCACGGTCGGTCATGGAATTCCGACCGACGGTATCAGGATTCGTATTAGGGTGCCCTAAGATGGCTCGGGCCGGGAGCACTCGAGGTCGGGAAGTAGTCGTACTTCCGACACTCTGCGGCGAGCGCGGCGGCCCGCCGCTCTGGTGTCCACTGCGAGTCGCGCTCGCGCCGCAGGCGTTCCTCGACGCCGCGCTCTGCGCGCGCCGCACGGCGCTCCGCGGCCGGCAGCCTCCACTCGCTCACGACGGCTCGCGGCGTGCGGTGCTTGTGCCACATGGCTCAAAAGGGTTACAGCGCCCGCTTAAGCGGTCAAGCTGGCGCGTTCCCGGGTCGATAGACAGGAATGTGATCGCCCAGCAAACGCCGGCGCAGGAGAGCGGCACTGCGCTGGATGCCCTCATCGATGCTGCCGCCGGAATTCTCGCCGCTGACTCGCTCGAGGACACGCTGGCCCGTATCGCGCACCACCTGCGCGCGCTGCTCCCGTACGACGACATCACCGTCTACGAGGTCGACTCCGACGAGACGACGCTGCGCCCTGTGTTCGCGATGGGCTCGTGGGTCGACGAGATCATGGCCCAGACGCTGTCGGTCGATCACGGCACGACCGGCTGGGTGGTGCGCAACCGGCGCACCCGGAACGTCCCCAACGTGCGCTTCGACAGCATCAGCACGGTCGTTCCCGGCACCGATCTGGACGACGAGGCGTTCGTCTGCGTGCCGATGCTCGCCCACGATCGCGTCGTGGGCACGCTCAACGTCTACCGCGTCGGCGCGGGCCGCGAGTACACCGACGCCGAGGTCGCGCTCGTCGAGCGCTTCGCGACGATGGCCGCGCTCGCCTACGACTCCGCGCGCCAGCGCGAGCACCTGCGCCACCAGGCCGCGACCGACGGCCTGACCGGACTGCTGAACCACCGCGGCGCCCAGGAGCGCCTGCGGCGCGAGGTCGAGGCCGCCGCCGCGTCGGGCAAGCCGCTCAGCGTCGTGGTCGTCGACCTCGACCACTTCAAGCGGATCAACGACTCGCTCGGCCATGCCGAGGGCGACAAGGTGCTCGCCGCCGCCGCCACGAAGCTGCGCGCCGTGGTCCGCGAGGGCGACGCCGTCGGCCGCCTGGGCGGCGAGGAGTTCGTGCTCGTGCTCCCCGGCGTGGGCGGCGAGGCCGCGGCCGAGGCCGCCGAGCGCGCCCGCACCGCGCTCGGGCAGGTGCTCGTGGGCCGCGGGCGCGTCGAGTCCTCCGCCGGTGTCGCGACCTACCCCGAGGACGCGCACGAGGCCGCCGAGCTGCTCGCGCACGCCGACGCCGCGCTGTACGCCGCCAAGCACGCCGGCCGCCGCCAGACGCGCCGCTACGCGCCCAACCTCGCGGCCCGCCCATCGCGCGCCGACGAGCGCGGCGAGGTCGAGGCGCTGTTGCGCCGCGGCACCGACGCGATCCGCCCCGTCTTCCAGCCGGTGCTCGAGCTCGCCACCGGCCGCGTCTGCGGCTTCGAGGCGCTCTCGCGCATCGACGGCGATCCGGTCCGCCGGCCCGACCAGTGGTTCGCGCAAGCGCACCGCGCCGGCCTCGGCGCCGAGCTCGAGGCGCTCGCGCTGCGCGCCGCGCTCGTCGTCGCCGCCCGGCCGGCCGGCACGTTCCTCGCCCTCAACGTCAGCCCGCGCGCGCTGCTCGCACCGCCGGTCGCCGACGTGCTGCCCGCCGATCTCTCCGGCTACGTGATCGAGCTCACGGAGCACGAGGTGTTCACCGCCGAGAGCGAGCTCGAGGCCAAGCTCGCCGAGCTGCGCGAGCGCGGCGCCCGTGTGGCGCTCGACGACGCGGGCGCAGGCTACGCCGGCCTGCAGCAGCTGATCCGCGTGGCGCCGGAGATCCTCAAGATCGACCGCTCGCTCGTGCACGGCGCCCACAGCGACAGCTTCCGCTACGCGCTGCTGGAGGCGCTCGTCTCGTTCGCGTCGACGACCGGCGCCGCCGTCTGCGGCGAGGGCGTCGAGGACCTCGACGACCTGCGGGCGCTGGCCGATCTCGACGCCACGTACGCCCAGGGCTACGCGCTCGCCCGGCCCGCCGATGCCTGGGCCACGCTGAGCCCCGAGGTGGCCGCCACGTCCGAGCTGCGCACCGGCGTCCGCGTCTCGAGCGCCGCATCCGCCGGCAGCGGGGCCGTGTGGGCGCGCATCCTCGCCGAGCTCGGCGACGACCTCGCCGACGTGACCGACACGCAGCAGCTCGCCACGATGGGTCGCCGGGCGGCGCGTCTGCTCGGCGCGCAGGACGTCTCGCTGATGTGGGTCGTCGACGACTGTCTCGAGCTGCTGTCCGACAACGTCGACACTCCGGGCGACCGCTGGGCGCTCTCCGACTTCCCGGCCACCGCGCGCCTGCTCGACGAACACAGCCCCGGCCAGGTCGTCAAGGGCGACCGCGAGAGCGATCCGACGGAGATCGCCGAGCTCGAGCGGCTCGGCTACGGCGCCGTCCTGATGGTGCCCGTGCGCGTCGGCTCAGGCCAGCGCGCGCTCGTGGAGGTCTACCGCGAGCACCCGCAGGCGTTCACGAGCGCGGAGATCGATCGGGCGCGAGTCGTGGCACAGCAGTTCGGCCCTGTGCTGGCTCGTCTCGCCACCACCTGACGGTGTCCCGCAGCGTGTCGGCGAGCGCGTACTCGGGCTCCCAGCCTGTCGCCGCCCGCAGCTTGTCGTAGGAGCCGCGCAGCTCCATCACCTCGTGCGGGCGCAGGAGCGCCGGGTCGACCTCGTGCTCGACGCCGAGCATCGCCACCAGCTCCGCCGTGGAGGCCGTGCGGCCGGAGCAGATGTTGTACACGCCCGGCTCGGCGCGCTCGGCGAGCAGCCGGTAGGCGCGCACGACGTCGCGCACGTCGGTGTAGTCGCGCCGCGTGTCGGGGTTGCCGGTGACGATCCGCTCGGTGCCCTGGGCGGCCTGGCGCGCGAACGAGGCGATCGCGTACGTGGGCTCCTGCCCCGGGCCTGCGTGGTTGAAGGCGCGCGCCCGGATCACGCGCAGGCCGTGCGCGTCGGCGTACATGCCGGCGAGCAGGTCGGCGGCGGCCTTCGAGACGGCGTACGGGTTCTGCGGGCGCAGCGGCGCGGTCTCGTCCACCGGCAGGCGCTCCGGGGTCCCGTAGACCTCGCCCGAGGCGACCGCGACGACCGTCGCTTCGGGCGCCTCCCCGCGGACGGCCTCGAGCACGTTCAGCGCCATCGTCAGGTTGTCGTCCAGCGTCCCGTGCGGGTCGCGCCAG
>Ga0111539_10006557_pt1 | contig 14999 bp, 13 predicted proteins | sample RhiMethybrSRZTD1_FD_79667 | JGI IMG/M metagenome (GOLD analysis project Ga0111539, IMG submission 79667) | Populus rhizosphere microbial communities from Tennessee, USA - Rhizosphere MetaG P. TD hybrid SRZTD1 (version 2) (version 2) | ecosystem: Host-associated > Plants > Roots > Rhizosphere >... | reverse complement strand
GCGCGGCGCCACGTGACGCTGATGATGATGCTGACTTGCCTAGAAGGACGAAGACTCTGACGCCTGTCAAACGTTAATGGGGCAACGAGGCAATGAGGCAATGAGGCAATGGGGCAATGGGGCAATGGGGCAATGGGGCAGTGCGGCAATGAGGCAATGAGGCAATGTAGAAATGGGGCAATGTAGTTCTGTCATTGCCTCACCCAGATGTCGCAGCGCTAGTCGCCGTTGTCGATCCGCGTTGCGCGATACACCCAGACCGAGACCGCCAAAGGAACAACTACCCACAGGGCGAACTCTGGAAATCTAATCGCCAGGAGCACGGCGATTACCGCTGCCACGGCAAAGAAGGCCTTGGTCATGTCGGAGTCCTAGCGGCGTTTCGCCACGAATTGAGTCCTACTTCTCATCGAACGGCAGGCGCGGTTGAGTGGTGTCTCAGTTTGACTGAGCACGGCCGGCCCTCCGTTACCTCCTTAACCATGCGGTCCGCTCCACCTCGAACCACGCCAGCGGCCCCTGTGACGCATACGCCGGATGCGGAAAGGCGCGCTCACCGTGGCGTCTCAGTCCGGCCTTTTCGAGCACGTGCTGTGATGCGACGTTGTCGAGGTTGGTGATCGCGGCGATGTGCGGCAGCGCCAGATCGGTGAAACCGTAGCGCAGCAGGGCGATCGCCATCTCCGTCGCGTAGCCCTTGCCCCAGAACGGCTGGTCGAGGATGTAGCCGACCTGAACGATCGTCTCGCCGCGGATGTGATTCAGCAGGTGCATGCCCGTGAGCGCGCCGGTACCGCGCTCGATCGTGGCCCAGATGCCAAGGCCGGGATTCGCGTCGTAGTACTCGAGCACTCGTTCGCGAAACAGATCGCGGGACTCCTCCCGGCTCTTCACGCCGCCGACGTGACGCATGACGTCAGGACTGGCCTGCAGCGCGGCGAAGAAGTCGAAGTCGTCGGCGGTGAAGCGGCGAAGCCGCAACCGTTCAGTTTCGAGCATCGTCGTCTACTTCACCGGCCACTGCGCCGACTCCGTGCGCGCCGTCTTGAAGTACTTCTCGAACCGCGCGACGACGTCGGCGTGCGTGGCGGCGACGTCGTGCTGCTCGAAAGGGTCGCCCTTCAAGTCGTACAGCTCGAGCTTGGCGTCCTTCGAGAGGCGCACGGCTTTCCAGTCGCCGATGCGCGCGGCCTGCTGGAAGCCGCGCTCGTGGAATTCCCAGTACATCGGATCGTGCGTGAGGGTGCTGCCGCGAAGTGCGCGCGTCATCGAGCGACCGTCCAGTCCCTTCGGCGTCTTCGCGCCGGCGAGCTCGGCGAGCGTGGGGAAGAGGTCCCAATGCGCCCACGGCTGGGCGCTGACGCGGCCGGCCGGCACCGTGCCCGGCCAGGCGGCGATCATCGGGACGCGGATGCCGCCCTCGTAGAGATCGCGCTTGATGCCGCGCAGGCCGCCGCTGCTCTTGAAGAACACGGGATCGCCGCCGCCTTCCTGGTGCGGCCCGTTGTCGCTGATGAACATCACGAGCGTGCGCGCGTCGAGTCCGCGTGCGTGGATCAGATCGACGAGCCCGCCGATGTCGCGATCCATGCGCGCGATCATGGCCGCAAACGCCGCGTGCGGCGCCGGCTGGGATCGATAGCCGAGCGAGATGTCGTCCGGCCCGGTCTTGCGCGCGTCGGCGGTGGCGTTCACGAACGGCGTCTCGGGGAACTTGCCGCGCATGTCCGCCATCGAGTCTTCCGGCACGCGCAGCTCGGCGTGCGGCACCGTGTAGTTCAGATACAGGAAGAACGGCCGTGCATCGCTCGCCTCGATGAACGCGCGCGATTCCTTCGTGAACAGATCGTTCGCGTAGTCGTTGTCCACGTCGGTCGCGACGGACTCACCATTCCGATAGAGGTGATCGGTGAACTGCCGGTGCGCGTGGCGGTGATCGAGAAATCCGAACGAGTACTCGAATCCCTTCTTATCGGGTTGACCCGGCAGACCCGGCCGGCCGAGCCCCCACTTGCCGATCACGGCCGTGCGATAGCCGGCGTCCTTCAGCGCCATGGCCACCGTCACGTCTTCGTCGCGCAGCGAGATCTCGCCGTTGCCGCGGATCCACGCGTGACCGGTGTGCAAGCCCGTCATGAGCGCCGTGCGCGACGGCGCGCACACCGTGCTGCCGGCGTAGTACTGCGTGAACTTGATGCCGGATTGTGCGAGCCGATCGAGGCTGGGCGTCTGGAAGCGCGATTGTCCGTACGCGCTGAGATCGCCGTACCCGAGATCGTCAGCCTGAATGATGAGGATGTTCGGCGCGCCGGCGCGCGGCGTCTGTACGCCGGCATGCATGCCGCCTTGGGCGATCGCGAGGGCGCCTGCCATCGCGGCCACGAGAGAGAGACGTCTGACGCTCATGTCGGACGTTGTACGTCCGGCCGGCGCCCGCTGGCAAGGGCGTTCCGCCGCGTCAGCGATGTCCGCGCTGCCGGGTAATCTGCAGCACGCGCGCGCCCGACGCCAGCCGGCCGTCGCTGAGCCACTGGCGCAGTTCGGTCCGGATCAGCGCGCCCCAGCCCGACGGCCGGTCCATGAAGATCACTTCCGTCGGGATCTCCACGCACACCTCGGTCTTAGTCTGGGCGTCAGGTCCCGCCAGCTCGATCGCGAAACGCAAGTGCTGGCGCGCCGGATCCGATTCGACTCCGTGGACCGTGACCACGAACGACTGCCGGGGGCCGTCGGGCCTCCGGACATTCAGCGTTCCCTCGAGAGCAGCCTTCGCGTCGTCGAGATTGACCGTCACGAAGCCCGTCCGGCCGCCTGGACAACACCACGCGCGCGACCGGAACAGAGCGGAATCGACTGCGAACGGATGGACGGGACTGAAATGAACGGGACTGAAGAAAGTAATGGATGAAAAAAGAGGGGGCTCCCGCGTTTCATCGGTAATCTCCCATTGAAACGTGCTCCCTGGCGGCGATCGCACGTGAAGATCACGCTCTGCGACGCGTCAGGGTCGAGCGCAGGCCGCGGAATCGATGTTCTTGCGGGCCTGACTGCCAGGCCAACGCATTCCGGACACTGGTCCGGCGCACATGCGTCGCCTGCACGGAAAACTGCGGGACTGGGAAGCGTTCCTTCCCGTGCGAGCGGGAAAGTACCAAATTGTGGCAGCTTACACAAACGGAATTTGTGTGGATGGGATGTGACTGAGATGTGACAAATCAGTTTTTTCGGTGTCGATCGGACCCGCCGTGATCGCGCTACGACTAGCGTCGGTAGCACAAGCCTGCGAGCCCGATGTCGAGTCCGCTCAGCCGCTGGCTTTTGGCTTCGCCGGTACCGGAGTGTCGAGGATCACGATGAGGAACGTCGCAATCGGTCCAAGAAAGATCGATGCGAGGAACCACGCCAGGCGGCTGCGTCCCTTCGCCTGCGCGAGCCCGGCGTTGATCAACGCCAACGTACCCCAGCCAACGACATAGTTCTTGCCGACTTCCATCGGGGGACTCCTTCCGGCTTGCCGGGGAAATCCCCGCGCGGCGCCGTCGGGAGATGATCGCACGAGCGCGATCGTCCTGATGCAGTCGTCTTTAAGGCGTCACCCCTTTTGGAAATCGCACCGTCGGCGTCTCCGCGTACCGCACGATCTCGAGCGATAGCACGGCGCCCGCGCCCGGCTCGAGCCTGACACCGAAGGTCCGATCGCGCACGCGCGACGTCTTGCCGTTGAGCGTGACCGTCTCGATCCGATGCTCGCCGTAGGCGCCGCCCTGCACAATCACCGTTCGCGACGATGAGCCGCTCAGATTGATCAGCGTCAGTTCGGTGCTGGTCGCGGTCAGGCGCGAGACGAGCGCGGCGACGTCGGCCGGCAATCCGGCGCGCTTTCGGGCGGGATCGAAGTACCGCACGCGCGCGTTCAGCAGACCGCCGTCGCGGCCTGGCGGCAGGCCGCCGAGCGTGAGTCGAATCAGCGCATCGACGGCCGCTGGATTGAAGTCCATCATGTTGTCGGCCAGGCGCTGCGCCGCGGTCGTCTGATCCGCGCGCATCCGCTCGAGCCGCGTGTTGATCGCGTTCAGATCCGCCTGGAGCGCGGTCTCCGGATACCGCGGATTGCGGCCCTGCAGGTAACTCACCCATGGGTCGTTGCCCACGCGCGACAGATCGTCCCCGCGCATCGACCAGTACCAGACTTCCAACGCGCCGACGTTCCACGGCTCGTTCTGCCACCCGTACCAGCCGTTCGCGCCGTACATCGTCGGGTACTGTTTGCGGCCGTCGATCGTCGTGGCGTTCGCGTTGACGGCTGTCATCATGCGGCGCCACGCATCGACATATTTCTGATCGCCAGTCACCCAGAGCGCATTGTTGAACCCGACGAGCGCGCGCGGGATGCGGTTGCGATTCTCGCGGCGGCCCGTCACCGGGTTCACCGGGCTGAAGCCCCAGCCATAGGCGTTGCCCCACCAGCGGCCGGATGGGCCGCCGACCCGGCCCTCGAGATCGACGAAGCTCGGAATGATGCCGCCGTTCTGCGCCATGCGATCGAGCCACGCGTCCATGTACTCGACGATCCACCGCCGGTACTTCGCGTCGCCCGTCGCAAGGTACGCGTCGAGCGGCAGCGTCGTCGCGACCAGATTCAGAAACGAGTCGCCGACCACGTCGCCGTACTCGGAGTAATGCGCGAGCATCTCGTCGAAGCTCCGCTCGCTGTGACCGGCTGTGAATTTGGTGATGTCTATTGGATCGCCCACCCAATCCAGGGACGTCGCCTCGCGCAGCATCGGCCCGCGGCTGCCGTTGATCAGACTGCGAATCAGCTTGCGGCGCGGATCGTAGTTGGCGGCCTCCGGGTCGTCGCCCATGTAGAGCGCCGCGAAACGGCGCGCGCGCGTGAGGTACTTGGCGTCCGACGGTACGGACAGGCCCATGCGGTTGAAGACGCGCAGGCCCTCACCGTGATGCATCCAGTCGGCCTGTGCGCTGAATTCCTTGTAGTACATGCCGTCACGGCCGGCCGGCACCTCCGTGGTCTTCGCCTCCGTGTATTGCGCGGTCATGCCGTCGAGCGCCGTCACATACCGATTCAGAATCTCGTCGTCGCCGCCCAGCGCGTGCAGCTCCGGCCAGCCCGCGAAATTCTCGAACGCGTCGTCCGGACCGTCGTCGGCGCCCCAGCGAAGCACGCATTGCACGCGTCCGCGATCGTCGTAGTACTTGCGATAGAACTCGAGGCAGGCGGGCGTGCTCGCGGCGAGCAGCTGTCGCTCGAGCCGTGCCCATGCCGGTGCGGCCATGGGCGTGTCGATCACGATGGAGGCCGTGACCTCCGAACGCAGGCCCGCAGTCGGGCCCGCGACCAGCGCAAGCGCGAGCAGCAGCAGGGGCCTGCGCAACTACTTTTCTTTCTTTGTCGCGGTGCCCGTCATGACGTACGCGCCGCCGGCGAAATCGATTTGCGCACTGACTTTGCCGTCAGCCGCGGGTGTCAGCCGGACGACGGCGTCGATGGCCTGGCCCTGATAGTCGAAGTTGTAGCGCAGGACGAGGCTCTTCTCAGCCTTGGTGACGTCGGTGATCGGCTGGTTCGCGCTCGCGGTGGTGGTGATCTCGCCAACGACTTTCTCTTTATCGACCTTCACCGTGAGGGTCATGGTGGCGGGCCCGTTCTGGCCCTGCATCTCGAGAGTCCAGGCGCCGAGGAACGGCGCCGCATCGGCGGCGGACACTTGTCCGGCGGTGGCCGGCGCGGCCGACTGAGCGAGCATGGCTGGCGAACCGGCGAAGACTCCGGCGACGAGGGCGGTGCTGACGATGGCGGTTCGGATCATGTGACCTCCACGCGAGCCTTTTGGGGCCCACAGGATTCTATGCCGTTCAGAGTGCGCTTGGTTCCAACGTTCCCGCTGCTGGGCGGCCGCCAAAGGAGATCACGTAACCGTCGGGGTCTTCGATATAAAAATCCTTCGTCCCCCAGGCCGTGACTGCCAGCGGTTTCAGTATGGTGACGCCGTTGGCGACGCACTGTTCGTAGAACGCCTCAATACCGTCGACGCCTGCCGAAGCATCAAGATGCTCATGGTCGCGCCGCCAGCGACGCTCCGCCTGGTTCTTGGGAGCTTCCTTCAGGTGGAGTTCCAGTCCGTTCACCTTGCCGATGGCATAAAAGCCGTCCCATGGTTCGCCGAACGCAAAACCGAGCTTGTTGTAGTACGCGATCGAGCGTGCAAGGTCATCGACAAGGAACTGTGGGGCGAAGGATGTCACCCGCGGCTTCATCGCGATGGTTCCATGGTCGGCTCGGCTGACGATGTTCCGCATATCGGCAGGATAGGAGTGTCGTTGCACGCGTCAATGCCGCGTGTCAGCGGGCGGCGCCTTCCGAGCGTTGTAGTACGCCTTCAATTCCTCGGCCGGAAGCGGGCGAGAAAAGTAATACCCCTGCGCCATCGGAATCCCCGCGTCCCGGAGGGCTTGAGCCTGTGCCGCCGTTTCGACTCCCTCACAAATGACCGGCACTCGGGTTGTCTGAAGCAATGCCGACAGACCGATGAGCCACGCCGGGCTGGGGCATTCGGGCGTGATTTGATCGACGAGCGACTTGTCGGTCTTGATCATGTCCAGCGCCAGGCGTGACAACACCGCGAGGTGGGTCCCGCTCAGCGTGACGTCATCGAGCGCAACCCGGATGCCGGACTTCGACGCCAGTTCGAGGGTGGCAACGCCCAGGTTGTCGGGTATCCCACGCTCGGTGACCTCGATGATGATCTGGTTCTGTATTTCTGACAGCCCGGTTTTCGTGGCCACGTACTCCAGCCCGCCCCGCCCCAGGAGTTCCGGCGGGACGTTGACCCCGATGTGGGCGTCGCTGTGGGCGCGGAGCCAGTCGCCAAGCTCCTTCGCCACGGTTTCAAACACCCAATAGGTGAGCGCGCCTGAGAGGTGAGTGCCTTCGATGAGGCCAATGAACTCGGCGGGCTGGACCAGTCCGGATGCACGTCGCCACCGCGTCAACGCCTCCGCTCCAACACACCGGCCATCGGTGAGCGAGACCGTGGGCATGTACTCGAGAAAGAACTCCCCGTCGTTCAGGCCCGCACGGATCGCATCGAGACTCAGAGGAGCGCTCATCATGTCCACTTCGCAGTACTCCGGGGGCCGTTAGGATTCTAAGTCATCCTTCACCCCGCGATCTTTGCCGGCGCACGGACCGTGATCCCGCGCCGCTTGGCCGACACGCTGAGTTTCCTCGACGCGCGGATGTCGGACGCGCCGTCGTAGACGAGCCGGTACTGATTCACGAGATCGTCGGCGACTTCGTTGAGCGCATTGGTCAGGCCGGTGGCCACGGTGATCTCGTGGCGCCGCCCGCCCGACACGCGCGGACCCTCGCCGAGCACAGCGTTGCGATTCTGCTGATCGATGATCCAGTCGTCGCCCTGGGCATTGCCGCTCTCCACCAACGCCCGATCCATGCGCCGCATCGTCGGCGTCCCGACGGCGACGACGTGCAGGACCGCGCCGCTGCGCTCGAGCGCCGCGAGAATGGTCTCCGCCGGACGATGGCTGCGAAACTCGTCGCCTTCGAACGTGATGACGACGATCGCGGGGCGCCGGACCTCGCGGCGCTTCAGCTCATCGGCCGCGTCGGCGATAGCCGTGAGGATCAGGCCGCCGGGAGGACCGGCGCGCCAGACGGTCCGCCGCACGCCCGCCATCATTTCCGCACCGCTGGACGTGTAGTCGAAGACCTTCACGATCGACGGGACGACGGTGACGACGGACAACTCGGCGCGCCCCTCGACGCGCCGAACGAAAGTGGCGAGCGCCGCGCGAATCTCGTTGATGTCCGATCCCTTGTCGTTGAGGAGCACGGCGATCGACAGGGGCGTCTGCGCGGGCTCGGCACTGAGCACCGCGCGCGTCTTGCCGTCTTCCTTCAGCTCGAAATCGGTCGGCCCGAGGTTGGCGACGGGCCTGCCCTTGCCGTCGGTGACCGTGACGTTCACGGTCCGGCTGCGCTGCGGCGCGCGCGCTGATGGTTCGGAGACCTGCCACGCGCACGAGAGGACGATGGCGGCGAAGAGGATCCGCCATCGTGCGCGACCTTCGTCAGGCCGACGTGTCACTCGAGGAACTCGTGCAGGAACGACCCGGCCGGCAAACGCCGGCCGGGTCTTGAGGTTGTTGCGACTAGAAGTTGAAACGAATCGCGCCCTGCATGATGCGCGGGTCGCGCGCGGACGTCGCCTTGCCGAAGGTAGACGTCGCTGAAATCACGGGTTGACCTGCTGGATCGAATTGGAGGTTGGTGCCGATCCCGGACCAGTTCACCGTGTTGAACAGGTTGTAGATCTCCCAGCGGATCTGGATCCTGCGCCCGCCCTTCAACTGGAAGTTCTTGAACATCGACAGGTCGGTGTTCCTGATCCACGGCAGACGGAAGAACCGCGCCGGTGCGTTGCCGAGATCCAGACGTCCCGATGGCCGGGCAAACGCCGCCGGGTTCAGATACGAGCCGGTACCGTCAGGATTCGGATCCAGATTGCTTCCGCTCCGCGGATCGACGCCCGTGAGGACGATACGACCGCCAGCGCCGCCGCCGTAGAAGTCGAAGTTGTCCGTCGTCGAGAACGACACGCCCGCCCAGTCGCCCGAGACGAACGCGGTGTTGCCCGAGAGCTGCCACCCGTCGAGCGCGCCGCGTGTCAGCGCGTTGTTCCACAAGTGGCTGCCGTCCGGGACGTCCCACGTGTAGCTGATCGCGAGGTTGTGGAGCTGCGTGCCCGCGGTGGGCGATTTCCAGAACCAGTCCTGATCCGCCGCGACGTACGGACTGGTCACGCGCGTGTCGTATCCCTTGGCGAGCGTGTACGCCAACGCGAACTGGAGACCCCGGATGTAGCGCCGGTTGACCTGTACCTGAAGCGCGTTGTACTCCGTGTTGCCGGTGTTCTGACGAATCCCGATCGCGCCGTACCCCTGATAGGGGCGCAGGAAGTTGGCCGGCAGGACACCGCCCGTCCGTGGATCGATGTTCTCCGGATGGAGGTCGATGAAGTTGGTGCCGTACGGCAGATCGTTGATGTTGTAGGTGAGTTCGATGTCCTTCGTCTGGCTGCCCGTGTACGTCACATCAACGACCGTGCCCCAGCCGATCTCGCGCTGGATGCCGATCGAGTAGTTCAGCGATCGGGGCGTCGGCGCGACGTGCTGGAATCCGGTCACGCCGCTCGGCGTCTTGTCGAACGCCGCCTGCGCTTCGGCTGTCTGCAACAGCGCGATAGTCGAGTAGCGCAGCACCGGGTTGTTCTGTGCGGGTGGTTGCCGGGCAAGAACGTCGAGCCCGTTCGCGTTGACGAACGCGTTGTGGTAGCGGCCGAGGCTGCCGTGCAGCGAGGTCTTGCCGTTGCCGAAGATGTCCCACGCCGCGCCGAGCCGGCCTTCGGGCTGGATGCCCTGGCTCACACGGAAGCCGAGCCCGTACGTCGGCCACTCGTCGTTCGTGACCATGCCGTTGTAGGGGTTGCCCGTGCCCGGGACGAACGAGCCGACGTAGACCTGCGGCTTGAGCTCACCGGTCACCGGGTTCTGCGCCAGGTTCACGCCGTTGACCCTGACCGGCTTGTAGAGCAGCGGCGATCCGCCGGCCACGTACCGCTCGGGATCGAATGACGCCGAGCGCGTGCCGCTACCGGTCGATGCCCACGGACGGAACCAGAGGAACCGCATGCCGTAGTCAACCGTCAACCGCCGGCTGGCCTTCCACGTGTCCTGAACGTAGGCCTCTGCGGAGGGCCGCCGGCCCCTCACGTCGGCAAAGCCGTCGGTTTCGGTGTAGGTCGTGAAGTTGCCGAGCAGCGCGTTCGCGTACCCGTAGTTGGTGTCCAGTGTGTTCGCGGTGTCCACGGTGAAGTTGTAGTCACCCGCCCACGCGCCGCCGCCGACGCCGCCCTTGCCCTCCGAGTTGCGCGTGTCCTCGTAGTAGATGCCGGTCTTGAAGGAGTGGCGGCCGCGCAGGTAGGTCATGTTCGATCGCACCGACGTCAGCCAGCCCACGCCGCGGTCGGACAGGCGGCTGTCGTAGCTGAAGTTCGGCGACCCGCCGGCGACGCCGAAGGTGACCTTCGGCAGCACGTCACGCGGGTTGAGATCGGGGTGGAACTGCGGCGCCGTGAAGTGCGCGTTGGTGCGGCTGGCCTTCGTCCACTCCGCTTCGCTGAGCGGATAGAACACTTCGGTCTGGCGCCGGCTGCCGAAGTCCGTGTCCCAGACGAGGTTCGATCGCAGCACCTTGGTGTAGTTGCCGCTGAAGCCCCGGTCCGTGTTCTTGTAGTGCGCGAAGAACCACTGCCAGTTCGACGGGCCCGCCGTGATGCGCGCGCCGTGCTGATCCTGCCACCAGTCCTTGAACGTGAAGGAGAAGCTGTCCGTTGACGTCGGCCGCCAGTCGAGCCGGACGACGTTGTTGAGCTTCGGGATGTCGATGACCTCTTCCGTGTCGTAATTGTAGTTGCCCTGTGTCGTGCGCGGGTCGTACTCCGGCAGCGGCATCAGCTTGAGCATCGCCTGCATGTGGTTGGGATTGATCATCGACGCGGGGATGATGTTGCCGTCGAAGCAGCCGGGCCCGCCGCTCACGGCGTTGCACGCGAGGCCGACCTTGCGCGAATCGCGGATGTTGATCAGCCGGCCCTGCGAGTCGAACGTCTGCGAGAAGTTGCCCTCGCGCTCGAGCGCCGACGGCATGCGCCACGTCTGCACGCTCTGCGGCCGCTTCACGAGCGGCGCTTCCATCGAGTAGAAGAAGAACATCTTGTTCTGATTCTTTTTCACCGGGCCGCCGAGGTTGGCACCCCACGTGTTGAACCGGTACTTGGGCGGGAAGGGGTCGATCCCCTGGAGCCTCTGCGAGCGCGCCCGGAAGAACTCCGTGCTGTTGAATCGCTCGTGGCGGCCGTAGTAGTAGCCGCTGCCGCGATACTCCGACGTGCCGCCGCGCGTGACGATCTGCAGCTGCGAGCCGCCTGACTGTCCGTACTCGGCGCGGTACGAGTTGTTGAGCAACCGCACTTCGGCGATCGCGTCCAGGTTGACCATCTGCGCCTGCATGCCGCTGTTGCCGACTTCGTTCGCGACGACGCCGTCCACGATGACCTTGTTCCAGTCGGCCGGCAGGCCGCCGACGCTCGGGACGTCCACACCGAACGTGCCGCCCATCGAATCAACCGGCGTGGTGTAGCGGACGCCGGGCAGCAATCGCATCAGCGAGGTCACGTCGCGGCCGAGCACTTGAATCTGCTCGATCTGCGTGCGGGTGATGACGCCACCGTGCTGCGTCTCTTCCGTGTTGACGTGGGTGCCGGACGCTTCGACGGTCACGGTGTCCTGCAGCCCGCCGACGACGAGCGAGAGCGAGCCCACCGAGACGCGTTCGCTCGAGCTGACGACGACGCCTTTGCGATCGAACGTGCGGAATCCCTGTAACGCGATCCGGACGGTGTACGTGCCGGGCGCGAGGTTGGTGATCTGGAACGTGCCGCGCTCCGCGTCACTCACGGTCACGCGCGTTTCATTGGTTCGTTCATCGATGATGGTCACCGTCGCGCCAGGCACCGTCTTGCCTTCGGGATCGACGACGGTACCGCTGATGGACGCGCTGGTGGTCTGGGCCAACGAGGAACAGGGGAGCGCGAGCGCGGTCAGAAGGGGAGCGATCACGACAAGCGCGCGCAGTGCGCTGGGTCGAACGCTGAGCATGCGACCTCCTACAGTGGACTTACGTGTAGGGCGAGGCTATGCCTGTTTCCGGCAACGGTCAAGGTACTGAGGGGTCTTCGTGACAGGTCAGAGGTCAAAGGTCAGAGGTCAGAGGTAGGTTGGAGGTGACAGGTCAGAGGTGAGGGCATAGGGCATAGGGCACAGGTCACAGGTCAGAGGTTCGCAGTGTGAAGTTCAGAGTTCAAAGTTCAGAGTTCGAAGTTGCGTGGCGAAGCCACGCCAAGTGCAGGCCCTTGCCGATGGGGAACGTCGATTGCACCAGGCCTGTCTCGCGAGCCAGCAACGCCAGGAACAGCGCGACTTCATCCGGGTGTGCCAGGACGTTATCGATCGCCAGCACGCCGCCGCGGCGCAGGACACGAAGCGGATGCGGCCACCATCCCGGATACTCGGGCCGCTCCGAGTCGAGGAAGAGCAGATCGACGCTGCCGTCGGCGAGCGTTTTCAGATAGGCGCCCCCGTCCTGCTGCCGGAATTCGACGCGACTCACGAGGCCAGGCTGCGCCGCGTCGGCACGCGCGAGGTTCGCGCGCGCGTCATCACTTGGAGCGGTATCGACGGTCACCACGCGGCCATCGGTGTCGCTCACAGCGTCAGCGAGCACCACCGTTGAGTACCCGTTCGACGTGCCGATCTCGACGACACGCCGGGCACCGGCCATTCGAATGACGAGGCCCAACAGTCCGGCTGTTTCTGGTTCCAAATTGCGGTACTTGAGGAGTCGATTCGGTTCCGCCGCATCGTGCGCAGCGCCGGCCGTGTGGAGGTCGTTGAGGAAGACGCGGAGACTGGAGTTCATCGAGTAACTTCGAACTTAGAACGCTGAACTCAGAACTTCAAGCGATATCCTTTCCACGCGTGACCACGCAGCCAGTCACGGCCTTCATGGCCACCAGGCGAATCATCTGGGCGGTCATTGTCTTCTCGTGTCTGTGGGCGCTGGCACTGCTGGCCACAGGTGGATTCAGTGTGGCTGTTGGATCTCTGCGAGTCAGTTCTCGCAATCCAAGCCCGGCGATCGCTCTGGCGATCGCGGGAAGTGTGGCCCTCCTGGTGCTCGCTCTCCGGCACGGCGGCCTGATCTCGATTTTCACGGATCTTCAGCGATTCGATAGACACATCACGGCGCTGCGAGCCCGGTGGCTCCCATCTCATCGAGTCGCCATTGCGGCGGCCATCCTCGTGCTCGTGACGACGTTCCTGGGGCTGCGTCGTGGCGCTCTTCTCGTGGGAGGCTCGGACTCGTACGGCTACGTCAGCCAGGCGGACTTGTGGGCTCATGGCGAGCTGACGATGCAGCAACCAGACCTGCCGCGTGTGCAGTGGCCGTTCGCACGCGAGGTGTTCGCTCCACTTGGCTACGTTCCGGACGCGACGGGCCGGTCACTCACCCCGATGTACTCGCCGGGCCTGCCGATGGCGATGGCTGTGTTTGCCCGGCTCTTTGGCCGGACGGCCGTGTTTTGGGTCATACCGCTGCTTGGCGGCCTGACTGTCTGGGCGACGTATCTGCTGGGTCGACAGATCCGAAGTCCCGGAATTGGACTGATGGCGAGCCTGCTCACAGCCACTCATCCGATATTCCTGTTTCAGATCATGACGCCCATGAGCGACATCGCCGCCGCCGCGTGGTGGACGTTGTCTCTCGCCCTGTCCGTTCGCGTGGCGGGCAGTCGTCAGATCGCTGCGGGGCTTTCAGCCGGCGCCGCGATCCTCACTCGTCCCAACCTGTTGCCGCTCGTCTTGGGTCCGGTTGTTTCAATTGGATCAAAACGTTCGGGTCCCAACTCGCGTGGCCTCGGCTTGCTCTGGTTCGCCGTCGGGCTGATTCCTGCGTGTGCAGCAATCGGATTCATCAACTATCGCCTGCACGGTTCGCCGCTGGTGTCCGGCTATGGCCGGCTGAGTGACCTCTACTCGATGACACACGTCATCGGCAATCTCCGCGACTACGGCGTGAAGCTCATTCAGACGCAACCTCTCATCGTCGCCGTTGCCGGTGCGATGTGGCTCATGAGTCGCCGGGCCGCATCAACCCAGACAGCCGCCGTGATGGGTTCGCTGGCGCTGATGGCCACGACGATCCTCTCGTATGTTTTTTATGCGCCGTTTGCCGAGTGGTGGAGCATCAGGTTCATGCTGCCGGCGATTCCTGCGGCCATGACGATCGCTTCAGCGGTCATTGTGGCGATCGCTGGCCGACTCGTGGCTTCCATACAGACGGTCACGGTGCTGGGCTGCCTTCTCAGCGCCAGCGCGTACGGCATTGGCTATGCGCGGCAAGCCGGAGCGTTCGAGTTGTCGCCCAGCAACGCGCACTATCAGGCGATGGGCGAGTACGTGCGAGACCACCTGCCGGAGCGGGCGATTGTCATCTCCATGATGCACAGTGGCAGCGTCAGGTACTACTCGAATCGCCTGTCGCTGCGTTACGACCTCGTGCCGGCCGATGCGCTCGATGCAGTGCTTGGCGACCTGTGGGCACAGGACCGAACTCCCTGTGCGCTGCTCGACAACTGGGAAGTCGATGCGTTTCGGACGAAGTTCGCGGCGCACAGTCGCCTTGGGGCGCTCGACTGGTCACCGGTGGCGACTCACCCCAATGGGACTCAGCTCTTTTGCTTCTCCAAGAGCGGCTGAGTGGCAGCGGCTGAGGCTTCCAGCCAATTTTTCGTCGTGGATTTTCTTCCACACCTCTGGCAGAGTCTTTCGAATGCGGGCCTCTACGACGTCTGTTTGGCTCGGCACGATCCTGGTCGGCGCCGTCCTGGCCTGGCCCTTCGCGGCTCACCCGATGGCCCGGGCGGAGACCGGGATTCGCGAGATGATCTCAGCCAGGGACCAGGCGCGTTACCAGGTCTGGAAGGACGAGTTTCTCTCGACTGAGACCGGCCGGCGTGAATGGCAGGCGTACGCGCAGGACACGCGTCTGCTCCTGACGATCGCCACGTCAGCGGACAACAGATACGGCGCGGGCATTGGTCACTACGAGTGGAACCGCTCCGGGCAATTGATCGCCGCCACGATTACCATCGGCTCCCGCCTCGACCAGGAGTACCCGGAGCCCGTCTACTATCCCGTGATGAACGCGATCAAGCACGGTGAATTGCCGGGCGTGCTCGGGCACAGCGTCCTGGCCGCCGCAAAGATGGCTCATGAATTCGGCCATCTGAGCAGGATGATCTCGACCGACGCCGAGGTCTACCGGGTGCAGACCG
>Ga0111539_10006550_pt1 | contig 15010 bp, 8 predicted proteins | sample RhiMethybrSRZTD1_FD_79667 | JGI IMG/M metagenome (GOLD analysis project Ga0111539, IMG submission 79667) | Populus rhizosphere microbial communities from Tennessee, USA - Rhizosphere MetaG P. TD hybrid SRZTD1 (version 2) (version 2) | ecosystem: Host-associated > Plants > Roots > Rhizosphere >... | reverse complement strand
TCGTCGCCAACGGGCGGATGTTCGTGCCGAGCCCGGGCGGCGGCGCGCAGGCGCTCGACGCCGCCAGCGGCGATTCCCTCTGGGCATACAGGGCGGCGCCCACCGCCGGCACGCCGCGCACGTCACCCATGCGCACGCTGGCGATCTACGACGACAAAGTCTACGTCGCCACGGCCGACGCGCGCCTGGTCGCCCTCGATGCCCGCAGCGGCAAGGTTGCGTGGGACGAGCAGGTCGCCAACCCGAAGCTGGGCTACACCTACACCAGCGGGCCGATTGTCGTGAAAGGGCTGGTCGTCGCCGGCATCACCGGCTGCCAGCGCTTCAAGAACGATGTCTGCTTCATCTCGGCGCACGACGCGAAAACCGGCCGGCAGGTGTGGCGCACCTCGACGATCGCGCGCCCCGGCGAGCCGGGCGGCGACACCTGGGGCGAGCTGCCGCTGATGTTCCGCGCCGGCGGCGACGCCTGGATGCCGGGCAGCTACGACGCGGCCACCAACCTGATTTACTGGGGCACCGCGCAGGCGAAGCCGTGGACCCGATTCGCCCGCGGCACGGACGGCGATGCGCTTTACACCAACTGCACGCTCGCGATCGATCCGGCGACCGGCAAGATCGTCTGGTTCTATCAGCACGTCCCGGGCGAGACGCACGACCTCGACGAGTCGTTCGAGCGCATCGTCGTGCCGTTCAACGATCGGGCGTCGGTCTTCACGATGGGCAAGCTCGGCATCCTGTGGGAGCTGGACAAGAAGAGCGGCGCGTTCGTGCGCGCGACCGATCTTCGTTATCAGAACGTGCTCGACGTCGATCCGCGCACCGGCAAGGCGACGTATCGCGCGAACATGATTCCGAAGCCTGGCGTCGAGCTCGAGTTCTGCCCGAGCTCGTCCGGCTTCAAGAGCCTGCGCGCGATGGCCTATCACCCGGAGACGCAGGCGTTCTACATTCCGTTGAACCTGACCTGCGAGAAGGGGACGTTCACGGAAGTGCAGCGGGTCGAAGGGGGCGGCGGCTCCGGCGGCGGCAAGCGCACCAACCTGATGCACCCGGAGAGCCCGGACGGCCTCGGCGAGCTGCTCGCGCTGCGCGCGCGCACGGGCGAAACGTTGTGGCGGCATCGCACGCGCACGCCGCCGAACACGTCGGTGTTGACGACCGGAGGCGGGCTGGTGGTCGTCGGCGACTGGGATCGCTACTTGTACGTCCACGACGCAACGTCGGGAAAGATTCTCTTCCAGACGCGGCTGCCGACTTCAGTGCAGGGCTTCCCGATCTCGTACGCCGTCAACGGCCGCCAGTATCTTGCCGTGCCGGTCGGCACCGGCGGCGGACAGTGGGTGTCGACGATTCCGCAAGAGCTGACGCCGGAGAAAAAGATCCCGCCGGGCGGCAACGCGATCTTCGTGTTCGCATTGCCGGAACCGCGGCGCGGGGGCAATTAGGAATCAGGGAATTTCGCGGTGGCTTTTATCGAAATGCGATCGTCGACGGCGTGCCCACCTTGATCGTCTGGCCGGCCGGCGTCAGCTTCCCCGTGTTCTGATTCACGCGGAAGATCACCACCGTATCCGTGTTCTGGTTCGCGGCGTAGAGCTCCGACCCCGACGGATCGATCCCGAAGAAGCGGGGCGTGCGCCCCTGCGTCGGCTCCCAGCCTACGGGCGTCAGCGTGCCCGCAGCGGCGTCGATGGCGAAGATGGCGATGCTGTCGTGCCCGCGGTTCGAGGTGTAGACGAAACGCCCCGACGGCGCGACGGCAATCTCGGCGCCGGTGTTGTCGCCGGTGTGGCTCGTTGGCAGCGTCGTCACCACCTGGATCGGCTTCATCGTGCCCTTGTCCGGCTCGAACTGATAGGTGGCGACCGTCGAGTCGAGCTCGTTCACCACGTAGGCGAACGGCCGCGCCGGATGGAAGTCGACGTGGCGCGGCCCCGCGCCCGAGCGGGTCGCAACATGAGGCGGAGCGCCGGGCGTCAGCGTGCCGCGCGCGGTATCGAGCCGATAGACGAACACCTTGTCGAGGCCCTTGTCCGGAACGACGATGAAGCGGCCGCTGCGATCGAACGGACAGTGGTGCGGGTGCGAGCTCTCCTGCTGCGTGCGGTGCGGCCCGGGGGTGCCGCTGAAGGTGGCCAGATCGCTGCGCGGCGCGAGCGAGCCGTTGGCGTCGATCGGGAACACGGCGAGGCTGCCGGTGCCGTAATTCGCCAGCGCGAGAAAGCGGCCGGTGGCGTCGATCGCCAGGTGCACGCCGTTGCCGCCGCCGGTCGGCTGGCGATTGAGCACGGTCAGTCGTCCGGTGGCCTGATCGATCGCGTACGAGCTGACCTCGGTGCCGTCGCCGTGGGCCGAATAGAGATGTCGTCCTGCGCGATCGACGATCACGAACGACGGGTCGGCGAGGTCATTCACCAGCTGAATCTGCTCCCACGCGTCGGAACCGGGCTTCCGGCGGTGGACGGTGAGCCCGTCGCCGTGGCCGCGCTGGGCGTTGGTGAAGCTGCCGATGTAGAGGAATTCCGGCCGAACCCGAGCCCGCGTGGCGGCGTCGCGCCCCTGTGCGGCGAGCGATGACCATCTCGAACCGGCCTGCCCTGAGCGTGGTCGAAGGGCGGCAGCCATCCCGGCCAGCCCCACCAGAAACTCGCGCCGTCCGCGGCACTCCTTGCGCATTCTGCGGATACTCTACTCGCGTCCGGCCGCGGCTGTGCTTTAATGTGCCCAACTTCCCGGCAAGGAGGTCCAATGACGCGCGCACGATGGACGCTGGCGCTGGCCCTGGCGTCGGCAGTCTTCTTCACCGCCCCGTTGGCCGGACGGCCGCAGCCTCAGACGCGGCCGATTGTGGGCAACCCGGCGGCCAACAACCCGCATCTCGGCAATGCCGAGTCGATTCGCAGCGGCATGACCCTCTACCGCACGCGATGCGCGGATTGCCATGGCATGGACGCCACCGGCTACCGCGGGCCCGACCTCGCGGCGCTGATGGCCACCGACGTCGCCGACGAACGGTTGTTCCAGACGATTCGCAAGGGCGTTCCCGGTACCGAGATGCCGGCCAGCGACGATCCCGACGACGATCTGCTGCTGATCATCGCGTATCTGCGCAAGCTCGGCGCGCCTCCCCCGGCCGAACGCACGACCGGCAACGTCGACAACGGCCAGCGGCTGTTCGCGGCGCAGTGCGCCAGCTGCCACCGGGTGGCCGGCAAGGGCGGCCGGCTCGGCCCCGATCTGACGCGAGTCGGCATCTCGCGATCGCGCGCATCGCTGGTGCGCGAGATTCGCACGCCCGGCGAGTTCGTGCCGCCGTCGTTCGAGACGGTGACGCTCGTCACCAAGGACGGCCAGCGCATTCGCGGCGCGAAGAAGAACGAGGACGTCTTCTCGATTCAGGTGATGGACACGCGCGAGCGCATCCAGGGCTACCTGAAGGCGAACCTGCAGGAAGTCGTCTACGAAAAGGGATCGCTGATGCCCGCCTTCGCCCAGGCGCGGCTCAACGACAACGACCTCAACGATCTGGTCGGCTATCTGTCCACGCTGCGCGGCGCGGATCTTCAGGTCCGTTAAGGAGAGTCGTATGCGAGCTTTGCTGAAACTCCTGGGCGTCGTCGTCGCCGCGGTCTCGCTGGGCGCGCAGACGCCGGGAACGCAGATCACGAACCAGGAAATCCTCGACGGGCTCAAGGACCCGGGCCGCTGGCTGACCTACGGCGGCGACTACAGCGGCACGCGCCACAGCCCGCTGACGCAGCTGACGCCGGAGAACGTCGGCCAGCTGACGGCGCAGTGGACGTTCCAGACCGCGGTGACCGGCAGCTTCCAGACCACGCCGCTGGTCGTCGACGGGGTGATCTACGCCACCGGCTGGAACAACAACGCGTGGGCGATCGACGCCCGCTCGGGCCGGACGATCTGGCGCTACCGCCGCAACCTGCCGGAGGACATGCGCCTCTGCTGCGGCACCGTCAACCGCGGCTTCGCCGTCCTCGGCGATCGCCTCTACATGAGCACCGCCGACGCGCACCTGCTCGCGCTCGACATGAAGACCGGCACGATCGTCTACGACGTCGAGCTCGCCGACTACAAGATCGGCTACTCCGCCACGGTCGCGCCGCTGGTGGTCAAGGACAAGGTGATCGTCGGCGTCGCCGGCGCCGAGTACGGCATCCGCGGCTTCATCGACGCCTACGACGCCCAGAGCGGCAAGCGGGCGTGGCGGTTCTTCACCGTCGCCTCGCCGGACGACAAGGTCGGCGGCCACACCTGGCCGAAGGACAACGACGCCTACAAGCGCGGCGGCGGCTCGATCTGGGTGACCGGCACCTACGATCCGCAGCAGAACCTGGTGTTCTGGGGCACCGGCAATCCCGGCCCCGATTACTACAGCAACGCGCGCGAAGGCGACAACCTCTATACCGCGTCGCTGGTCGCGCTCGACGTCGATACCGGCAACCTGAAGTGGCATTACCAGTTCACGCCGCACGACGTGCACGACTGGGACTCGACGCAGGTCCCGATCCTCGCCGACCTGACGATCAACGGCCAGCCGCGCAAGACGGTGCTGTTCGCCAACCGCAACGGCTTCTTCTACACGCTCGATCGCACGACCGGCAAGGTGATCATCGCCCGGCCGTTCGTCGAGACGACGTGGGCGAAGGAGATCGGCTCCGACGGGCGCCCGATTCTCCTGCCGGGCAACCTGCCGGACGAAGACGGGGCCAAGACGTGCCCGGATCTGGGCGGCGGCACCAACTTCTTCTCGCCGTCCTACGATCCGACGCTGCGCCTCTTCTTCGTCACCGCGCGCGAGACCTGCGCCAACTACTTCGCCTACGACCAGAAGTTCGTCGTCGGCGAGCAGTACACCGGCGGCGCCACCTCGCGGCCGCGCGATCAGAAGAACTGGGGCGCGCTGCGTGCCATCGACCCGGTGACGCACGAGCGGAAATGGGAGTTCCGCTACCCGTCGGTGTCGTCGTCCGGCGTGCTGACGACCGCCTCGGGCCTCGTCTTCGCCAGCGACGGCGACGGCAACATCATGGCGTTCGACTCGCGCACGGGGAAGAACCTGTGGCACTACCAGCTCGGCGCGCAGATGCGCTCGACCGCCGGCACCACCTATATGCTGGACGGGCGGCAATACCTGCTGGTGCCGGCTGGCAGCGCGCTCACAGCCTTCGCGCTGCCCGCCCGGCAGTGACAATCAGGAATTGGTGAGTTGGTGAATTAAAGATCGCAGTCTTTAATTCACCAATTTCCCAACTCTCCAACTGCGAGCGTCAGTTCCGCCGGCGTTAGCCGGCGACTGCCGCTTGCTGGCCCATCTCGACGACCGGACGCACTTCGATCGTGCCAATCTTCGCGGACGGAACCTTGGCGGCGAGGCCGATTGCGTCGTCCAGGTTCTTCGCCTCGACCAGGTAGTAGCCGCCCAGCTGCTCGCGGGTCTCGGCGAACGGGCCGTCGGTGACCAGCCGCTTGCCGTCGCGCACCCGCACGCTGGTGGCGGTCGTGGTCGGCTGCAGCTGCGAGCCGGCGAGGTACTGCCCGGCGGCGCGCAATTCCGCGGAAAACGCGCCGTACTCGGCGTAAATCTTCTGCCGCTCGGCGTCGCTCAGCTTTCCCCACGCTTTCTCATCGTCGTGAATCAGCAGCATGTACTTCATGTGTGTGTCCCTCCACCGGTATATCGCTTCCCAGGATGCCGGATCGACACCCCGGCCAGAAAATATTTACCATCCGGCATGGCCCCCGACGCTGCCGCCGCGGTCGACGCTGTCTACCGCGCCGACTGGGGCCGGATCGTGGCGACGCTGATTCGCCTGATTGGCGACTTCCAGCTCGCCGAAGAGGCAGCGCAGGAAGCGTTTACCGCCGCCGTCGAGCAGTGGGCCGGCGACGGCGTCCCCGAGCTGCCGCGTGCCTGGATCATCAAGACCGCGCGCAACAAGGCGATCGACCGGCTGCGCCGCGAAGCCCGGCTGGCGCAGACCGCCGCGTCGTACGGCGAGTCGGGCCTCGTCCAGGAAGCCGAGGCGCCGGATTACGACACGCACGAGATCCCCGACGATCGCCTCCGCCTCATTTTCACCTGCTGCCATCCCGCGCTCGCGCTCGATGCCCAGGTCGCGCTGACGCTGCGCACGCTCGGCGGCCTCGAGACCGACGAGATCGCGCGCGGGTTTCTCGTCCCCTCGGCGACGATGGCGCAGCGGCTGGTGCGGGCGAAGCGGAAGATTCGCGAGGCGCGGATCCCGTACGTGGTGCCCGAGACGACAGACATGCCGGAGCGGCTGGATGCCGTGCTCGCGGTGATTTACCTCATCTTCAACGAGGGCTACGCGCCGACGCGCGGCGCGCAACTGGTGCGCAGCGATCTCTCGGCGGAAGCGATCCGGCTCGCGCGTCTGGTGCGCAGCCTGCTGGCGCCGCCGCCCGCCGAGGCGACGGCGCTGCTCGCGCTGATGCTGCTCCACGATTCGCGCCGGGGCGCGCGCCTGGATGCCGCGGGCGATCTCATTGTTCTCGAGGAGCAGGATCGTGCGCAGTGGGATCGAGCCGCGATCGACGAGGCGCTGCCGCTGGTCGACGAAGCGCTGCGCGGCGGCGCCGGGCCGTTCGCGCTGCAGGCGGCGATCGCGGCGCTGCACTGCCAGGCGCCGCGCGCGGAGGACACCGACTGGCCGCAGATCGCCCGCCTCTACGATCGGCTCGAGCGCACGCATCCGTCGCCGGTCGTCTCGCTGAACCGCGCGGTCGCGGTGGCGATGGTCGAGGGGCCACGCGCCGGCCTGGCGCTGCTCGATTCGCTGATCGCGGGCGGTCAGCTCGATGGCTATCACCTGCTGCACGCCGCGCGCGCCGATCTCCTGCGCCGCGCCGGCGACGCGGCCGGCGCCGCAGAGAGCTATGAGCGCGCGATCGCCCTCGCCGGCAACGAGGGCGAGCGACGGTACCTCCAGCGCCGCCTACGTGAGGTGACGCGGGATGCGATCTCGTAGCGCGCAGACGTCGCAGAGCTTCACGAGCGACGCTTGTATCTGAAGATGACCGCTGCCTCCTGGTCCACCACCAGCGGCTTCACGAACTGATGTGACGTTCCGGCCCGCGGCACGTCGACCCGGATCGGGAGCACGCCCGCCGCGCGGCGCTGCAGGTCGATCACGTTCTGCGACGGCGCCGTCGCCCGCTGGTTGATGCGTCCGGCCGACACATCGATGCGCGCGCTATCCCCTGCCACCGCAACCGTCTCGGACACGCCCCCCGGAGCCAGATGCAGCTCGAGATCCTGCGGCTGCTGGTCGTAGACCAGCGAGCGGCTCTCCGAAACCATGCCCGGCAGCTGCGCGGTCACCGTCACATTTCCCGACGGCACGCCGGAGTAGACAAACGATCCGTCGGCGCCGCTCGTCACCACCTGGCGAGTCCGCCCGATCTCCAGCACGACGCTCGCGCCCGGAAGGGCGGCGCCCTGCGTATCGACGACGCGCCCGCTGATCTGACCTGCCACCAGCGTCGGCGGCTTGTACAACCCGCCGCCCGTGACGCCTGCGAGCCGTACTGGCAGCCTCGAACCAATGCCGTGTCCAGCCGCTGTGGCACCGGCCGCCGGGCCCGGGAACGCATGGCGATCGATCACGTTGCCGTCGATCGGCCGCACCGAATAGTTGTCGGGCACGAACACTTCCCATTCGACGATGCCGACGGGAACGTCCATGCGCGGCAGCGTCATGCCCAGCTCGCCCTTCTTGCCGAACGGCGTGCCCGCGTGCAGATACACGAATGCGACGGTATACGGTCCCGATGGCCGGAAGCCGGGCCGCAGCAGCGGCACACGCGTGCCGTCGCTGCCCAGCACCGGCTTGGCGGCTTCGCCGGCGACTTCGACCGACACGATCGACGCGCCCGGCGGCAAGGTCAGCTTGAGGAATGGCTGCGCGCGGTTCTGCACCGTCAGCCGCACTTCGGTCAGCGCTCGTCCTTCGGTCGTGACGAGCGTGGTTGCCTCGGCGCGATCGGCGACGGCGGCGAGCACGCCGCTGTCCGCGAACCGCTTGACGTCGAGCGCCAGCGCGGCTGGCGCGGTTGCGCTGCGCTGGTAGCGGAACGCCGACAGGATCGGCAGGCGTGCGAGCGACTGCAGCGCGCGGTTCAGCTCGCGCACGTCCATGCGGCGCAGGCCGTCGCGTTCGGCGGCGGCGAGCTCCAGCGTGCCGACGCCCTCGATCCCGATCTCGCCGCGCTCGCGCTGTGTCTCGGGCAGCGAGACCACACCGGTCTCGACCTGGAACGATCCGCCCTCGTGTTGCCGTTCGAGGCTCACCAGGAACTGATGACGGCGGGCTGCCGGGTCGGCGACGGTGACGACAATCGCCCCCTCGCGATGATCGCTCGACTCGAGCGAGCTGCCGGTGACGCCGGTCAGCTCATAACCACCCGGCAGCCGCACTTCGATCGTGCGCGGCGTCCCCTGCACGACCGTGACGTCGACCAGCGCGACCATGCGCAAATCGGAGTCGCCGATCGTGACCAGCGTCAGCACGTCGGCAAGCGTCCGCGTCTCGCGTGCCGCCGCGGTCGGCGCGCTGTCGCGCATCGACCACCACACTTCGGTCGACGATCCGGGATCGAGCGTCGCCTCGACGATTGTCCGCCCGGTGGTTGTCGTCCGGCTGGTGATCAGGCCGGCCGAGAGGTGAACGTCGGCCTGATCGCCCGGAACATCGATCGTCGCGCGCGCGCTACCGGACGGCGGCACCGGGACGACGAACGAGGCGCGGCCCGGCGCGAGCCTGAGCGGCGCGCCCCACTCCAGCGAGAGCGAAAACGTGCCCGGGCCGGGAAGGAGCGCCGCATGCGCCTGCCCTTCCGCAACCAGCGGCACCGGCCGGCCGGCGACGTTCGCCTCGAGGAGCGTCGCGCCCGACATCAGCGCGACGCGGCTGATGCCGGCGCGCAGCACGTCGCCGGCCAGGTTGACGACGCCGCGCGCGGCGTCGCGTTCGACGCGCACCCGCAGGTCGGCGCTGGCAAGAATGGCCGGCACTGGCGGCGCCACCGGCTCCGGCGGGCGGGTCGCGAGATCGATCAGGCGGTTGTACTCGGCGAGTGGCAGCGTGACGCCGCGCGCCGGCTCGGTCGGCCGCGGCAGCTGCGCTGCGGCTGTTTGCGCACCAGCGACGAAGACGAGACCGAATGCGAGCGCTCTGATGGTGGCCATGGTCAATTCCTCGTGCGCTTGAACGCGACATCGATTGCCGGAGCGCTGCCCTCCGCGGTCAACTCCGATGCGAGAACGATTGATGGCCCCACGGCGGGGAACGTCACGTGGACCGGCAGCGAACCAACCACGGTGCGGCCGCCCGGTTCGTTTCTGAACTTGTCGACCAGCGCCTGCAGGCCGCTCGAAGCTTCTTCGGCCTTGCTCTGAGGAGGTGGCGGCGGCGCCGCAACCATGGCCGCGAAGGGAGTGGAGTCGCCGCTTGGCCGGAACGTGCCCGGCAATGGCCGCACCTCGAATCGCGGCGAATAGTGCAACTGAACGACCGTGCGCGACACGGGGAGATCGAGCGCCGGCAGCTCGACGCGAGCCTGCCCGTTGTCGTTCCACTCGCTGGTGCGCTGCATGTAGACGATGTCGACGGCGAAAGCAGGTGTCTCCGCGCCCGCCCGCCCTTTCTCCAGCGGCAGCAGGATTGAGGTCCCCCCTGCGGCGCCGGGGCGAATCGGCCGCCCTGCGACTTCCGCGCTCCACACGGCGGCGTCGGCCGGCAGCGTCGCCTTCAGGAAGCTGCGCTGGTTGTTGCGGATCGCGTAGCGCGCGTGCATCAGCAGGCGGCCGTCTTCCGACGCCAGCGCCTGGTAGCGCGCCTCTTCGACGTTGGCGACCAGCACGGCCTGCGGCGTGTAGCGCACGACCTCGACGGCCAGGCTGCGCGGCTCTCCGCCCGCGATCGGCTTCAGCCGGAATGCGACCATCGACGGCGACTCGCGGCTGGCGACGACCTCGCCGAGCTCCGACGGATCCGCCGGCTCGAGACCGCGCACCTGACGGCCGGCGATTTCGCCCGCGCCGACGACGTCCACGGCGACGCCGCCGCTCTCGCGTTCGGCTGACGGCATTCGCACCAGCGGCACGATGATCGAGCCATCGCGCGGCGCGCGCATGTCGGCCTGGACGACGAACGACACGTCGGTCGCGGCCGGCTCGAGCAGCCGCACGCGCAGCAGTCCGTCCGCCACGTCCCAGTCGGCCACCGTCGCGCCATTCACGTAATTGACGGCGAGCCCCGCCGGCAGCGCGAGCGTTACCTCGCGCGCCAACCCCTGCATCACCTCGGCCCGCACGGAAGTGGTGACCGTCCCGGCGTCCTCGCCGAGGCCGACGAAGCTGGTCAACCGGGCGCGCACGCGCAGCGGCAGCTCGGAGCGCCGATCGTCGATCTTGCGCCGCCACGACAAGGTGAGCGGCTGGTTCGGGCGCCCGTACACGGTCCATCGGCTCTCTGCCGATGTCTCCGATCGCTCGGCGACGAGTCCTCCGGCGGCGGACAGGTCGACGCCGCTTCGGGGCAGCGTCAGCGCGACGCGCGTGATCGGCGAGGGCGACGGCGGAAATGCGATCGACTCGGTTCCGGCGGATGAAGTCAGCGGGATGACGATGTCGAGCGTGAGCGCCGACCGGCCGGCGCGGGCGAGCAGAACGTGCGGCGGCGGCCCTTCGACCAGCGACACCGGTTGGCCGTCGAGCCGCGCATCGCGCACCATCAGGCCGGCCGGGATCTGGACGCGCGTCCATCCGGCTTTGAGCACGTCGATCGTGAGGTTCGCGCGGCCGCTGATCGAATCGGTGTCGACGCGCAGCTCGTAGTCGACGCGCGTCAGCGTCGCGTCCACCGGCGGCGCGGGCGGCGGCGGCGCCGGCGGGTTGGCGCGATCGCGCAGCGCGCGATACTCCTCGACCGGCAGCACCACCCACCCTTCCGTCAGCGCTGCCGCCTGCGCGGCGGCGTGCCCCGCGGCGCCGAGCGAGCACACGACGAGTGCGGCCGCGACACGTGCTCGATTCATAGTGGTCTCCTTGAACCCGTCAGGCGCTCACATCACGGTTGGACACCGCCTCAGGCATCGCGGGCATGGGATTAAGACGATGGGGCTCTGCAAGCGGCTGACCGCCGTGTTTCCTTTGTTTTGCCGGACAAGATCGTGATCGAGGCAACGTGAATTCAATCGATTGTTCAATTCGGGCCGAGAGATCCAACCCGCCGAGACCCCATTTGTGTAAGCTGCTGCTCCCCTGCTCGCTGCAACCGAGTGCTTCGAGGAGCGATGTCGGTCGCTTGCAGCGCCCGTGAGTCACAGAAGATCAGAAGGATGGAAGATTTGCCTGGAGTTCGTGCTGCGGTTTCGCGCGGCTGGCCGCAGTAGAAGCGACGAAGAGATCAATCAACCTCTGAGTCTCAGAGATCTCTGTGGTTCATTCAAATTCGTCAGCCTGACCATTCCTGCCGATTGCATCGCTCCACGCCGTACACGCGAGCACCCGATAGGGCTGCCTGCGGAGGACCCGCCGACGCTGTTGAAGCCGGCTGCTCGATGACCTGAGTGCCATCACCGTCGACACGACAAAGAAATGAATGAACCTCGGAGGGCAGAGACTCAGAGGGTCAATCTCTGTTCGGTGAGCCTGAGGATCCGCCGCAAGCAAAACGGTGTCTGTCGCCCGCGCTTGATCTCATCGCGCGCCTGCAATAGCGTCAGCTGAATGCCGAGTGCGACGGAAAAGGAAGTGCTGACGGTCGCCGGCCGCGAGGTCGCGATCTCCAACCCTCGGAAGGTGCTCTTCCCGCAGCCGGGATATACGAAGCTCGATCTCGCGCGCTACTACCTCGCCGTCGCCGACGGCGCCCTGCGCGGCGCCGGCGCACGGCCGAACGTCCTGGTCCGCTATCCCGACGGCATCGAGGGCGAGTTCTTCTATCAGAAGCGCGCGCCGAAATCGCGCCCGCCGTGGATCGAAGCAGTCGCGCTCAAGTTCCCCTCCGGCAGGAGCGCCGAGGAGATCGTGCCGCGCGACGCGGCGGCGCTGATGTGGATGGCGAACCTCGCCTGCCTCGAGCTGCACCCGCACCCGGTGCGCGCGGCCGACCTCGATCACCCCGACGAGCTGCGCGTCGATCTCGACCCGGTGCCTGGCATCGGCTGGAGCCAGATCCGCGAGGTCGCGCGCGTCGTCAGGGCGACGCTGGAGGAGTTCGGCCTCGCCGGCTGGCCGAAAACGTCGGGCTCGCGCGGCATGCACGTCTACGTCCGCATCGAGCCGCGCTGGACCTTCGACCAGGTGCGCCGCGCCGCGCTGGCGCTCGCGCGCGAGGTCGAGCGCCGCGCGCCGGCGCTGGCCACCAGCAAGTGGTGGAAGGAGGAGCGCCACGGCGTCTTCCTCGACTACAACCAGAACGCGAAGGACCGCACGATCGCCAGCGCGTACTCGGTGCGGCCGACGCCCGAGGCGCGCGTGTCGGCGCCGCTGGCGTGGGACGAGATCGACAGCTGCGAGCCGGCCGACTTCACGCTGGCGACGATGCCGGCGCGGTTTCGCGAGGTCGGCGATCGCCATGCCGCGATCGACGAGCGGCCGTGCTCGATCGAGCGCGTGCTCGAGCTCTCCGCCAGGCAGGAACGCGAGGGCGCGGGCGACGCGCCGTGGCCGCCGCATTACGTCAAGCAGCGCGGCGAGCCGCCGCGGGTGCAGCCGTCGCGGCGCCGTACTCCGAAATTTCCGCTGGTCGAGATCGCGCGCGCCGGCAAGAAGGCCGATGCCCTCGCCGGCCTCGAGCGCTGGAAGGCGCGCCATCCGGCGGTGGCGCAGCACCTGCTGCCGGCCGACGTGCTGGTCGACGCCATGCGCGGCCGCTTTCACACCTGGACTCGCATTCGTGTGAACCTGCAGCACGTGCCGGAAGAGATTCGGCCGGCGCAGGAGGCGCTCGACCCCGACGAGGCGCCCAACGACTGGCCGGCGGCGGCGGAGGGGTGGAAGCCGACAACTTGATGCGCTTTTCGTCCGTCTAAGCCCTCATGCCCACGCTTCTCGCCGACCTGCGCTATGCCCTGAGAGTTCTGGTTCGCACGCCGTCGTTCGCCCTCGCGGTCATCGTCGTTCTCGCGCTCGGCATCGGCGCCAATACCGCCATCTTCAGCATCGTCAACGCGGTGCTGCTGAGGCCGCTGCCCTTCAGCGAGCCCGACCGGTTGGTGCGCCTGTTCCACGTGCCGCCGCAGGCCGCGTTTCCGGGCATGCCGACCTTCTCGGTGTCGGCCGCGAACTTCTACGACTGGCAGCGTCAGGCGCGGCTGTTCGAGGGCATGGCGATCTACCGCGGCCGGGTGTTCATCCTCGGCGCCACCGGAGGCGGCAACCCGCAGAGCGTGATTGCGGGAGCGGTGGGCGCCGGGTTCTTCGACGTCGTCCGCACGCCGCCGCTCCTCGGCCGCACCTTCCTGCCGGAGGAGGACGCACCCGGCTCGCATGTGGTCGTCGTCAGCCACGGGTTCTGGAAGAACCGGCTCGGCGGCACCGCCGACGCGGTGGGCCGGACGCTATCGCTCGACGGCGAGAGCTACACCATCGTCGGCGTGATGCCCGGCGGCTTCACGATTGCGTCGTGGTCGGTGACGGCGCGCGATCTCTTCGTGCCGCTTGGCTACACCGCGGAGCAGCGGGCGGTGCGCGACAACCACAACGACGCGGTGGTCGCGCGGCTCAAGCCCGGCGTGACGGTCGCTCAGGCCAAGGCGGAGATGGAGGCGATCTCGCTCGACCTCGAGCGGAAATATCCGCAGGAGAATGCGGGTTGGGGCGCGACGGTCATCCCGCTGCAGGAACTGATCGTCGGCGACATCCGCATGTCGCTCCTCATGCTGGTCGGCGCCGTCTCGCTCGTTCTGCTCATCGCCTGCGCCAACGTCGGCAACCTGCTGTTCGCGCGCGCGCTCGGGCGGCGAAAAGAAATCGCCATTCGCGCCGCCCTCGGCGCCGGGCGCGGGCGCGTGTTCCAGCAGCTGTTGATCGAAGCGCTCGTCCTGGCCGTCGCCGGCGGCGCCGCCGGGCTGCTCGTCGCGCGCGCCAGCCTGACGGCGGGAGCAAAGCTGCTGTCGAATCAAGTCCCGCGCGCCGACGAGATCACGATCGACGGCCGCGTGCTGCTGTTCGTCATCGCGGCGTCGCTCCTCACCGCGCTGCTGGCCGGCGCCCTGCCCGCGATCCGCGCCGGCCGCTCGGACCTGAACGACGCCTTGAAGGAAGGCGGCCGGAGCGACGCCGGCACGGTCGGCATCCGCACCCGGCGCCTGCTGATCGTCTGCGAGGTTGCCCTGTCGGTCGTTCTGCTGATGGGCGCCGGCGTGATGATCCGCAGCCTGCTAGCGCTGCGCAGCGTCGATGCCGGCTTCGATCCGCGCAACGTCCTCACCATGTACGTGCGGCTGCCCGAGACGCGCTACCCGACGCCGGCGCAGAAGAGCGCCTTCTTCGACAACACGCTGCAGCGCTTCCGCGCCCTGCCGGGCGTCGAAGCCGCCGGCGCGATCGACGACCTGCCGACGCAGGGCGGGTCGGTGCAGCCGCTGGTGATCGAGGGCAAGACCGAGCTGCTGCCGCGCGATCAGCCGACGGTCGAAGTGCGCAAGATCACGCCCGGCTATCTCAAGACGCTGCGAATCCCGCTCCTGCGCGGCCGCGACGTCGCCGACAACGACGTCGAGGTGATGCTCGTCAGCCGCTCGGCCGCGCGGCTGCTGTGGGGCGACGTCGATCCGATCGGCCGCCATGCCACGCTGCCGCTGCAGTCGAAAACGGTGATCAAGCAGGTCATCGGCATCGTCGGCGACGTCAAGCAGGAAGAGCTGTCGGGATCGACCGCGCCCACCGTGTACGAGTACACGCGCGAGCGCGATCTCAGCGGCTCCCAGCTCGCCTTGCGGACGACGGTGCCGCCAG
>Ga0111539_10006547_pt1 | contig 15011 bp, 14 predicted proteins | sample RhiMethybrSRZTD1_FD_79667 | JGI IMG/M metagenome (GOLD analysis project Ga0111539, IMG submission 79667) | Populus rhizosphere microbial communities from Tennessee, USA - Rhizosphere MetaG P. TD hybrid SRZTD1 (version 2) (version 2) | ecosystem: Host-associated > Plants > Roots > Rhizosphere >... | reverse complement strand
TACGGTCGAGCGCTCCATGTAGCGGCTCTGGGTCTCGTCGAAATCGCCGAGCGCCTGGTGCATGGTGCAGCGGTTGTCCCAGAGCACGATGTCGTTCGCCTGCCACTGGTGGCGGTAGACGAGCTCCGGCTGCGTCGCGTGGCGGTTCAGGTAGTCGATGAGCGGCCTGCTCTCCTCCTCCGTCATCCCGTCGAAGCGCCTGACCTTCTCGCCGAGGTAGATCGCCTTGCGCCCCGTTTCCGGGTGCACGCGCACCACCGGGTGCGCCACTGGCGGACTGATTCTTCGCTGCTCTTCGGCATGCGCCTGGTCCGCCGCCGTGTGCTCCAGCTTGCGTCCGCCCGCGGAATGGATGGCGTGCAGGTTCGCGATCAGCTTCTGCATGCCGGGAGAGAGCGTCTCGTAGGCGCGGTACATGTTGGCGAAGAGCGTATCGCCGCCGACCTCCGGAACGCGCCAGCACCGCAGCAGGGAGCCGAGCGACGGCGTGAGCGTCTGCGACATGTCGGTATGCCAGCGCCGCCCGGTATACCGGGACACCGACGGCGTGCCATCCGGATTCGGATCGTTGGTGACCACCATCAGCTCCGGGTACTGCGGATGCCGGTCGCTCGGAAACGCTTCGTGGTTGTCGAGCTCGCCGAAGCGGCGGCTGAACTCCAGGTGCTGCTCGCGCGTGATGTCCTGGTCGCGGAACAGCAGGATGCAATGGTCCAGGAACGCCCTGTAGATCTCGCCGAAATCCGATTCACCGATCGGCGCTGAGACGTCGATATCGCACACCTCCGCGCCCAGCGGATAGGACAGGCGGCGCAGCTTGATGGGCATGGGTCTCTCTCCTCAACTGCGGTGCAGCTACTGCGGTTCAGATACGGCGGTACGGATACTGCGGTGCGGATACGACGGTCCAGGTAGCGCGTCGGCGTTTTGCGGAACCGCCCCAGCTGATCCGCCTTATCTGAATCGCTTTATCTGAACCGCCCTTACCAGCTTGCTATTCTGCCACCGCGCGCGGTCCTTGACTCCGGCTGCCGCGCCGGGGTAAACAGAAATTCCCTCGCCCGATGGCGGTGCAATTCCCGATGGATCGCGAGCGATCACCCGGCCGGCGTATCCTGCCCGGTACCGTTTCCCTGGCGCTGTGGGTCGTGCTGCAGGGCTGCATCGCCCCGAGCGCGCAGGCGCAGCGAGCGGACGACTACCCGTCGAAGCCGATCCGGATGATCGTCCCCTTCGCGCCGGGCGGACCACCCGACGTCATCGGCCGCCCGATCATACAGAGGCTCTCCGAAGTGCTCGGCCAGCCCATCCTGTTCGACAACCGGCCCGGCGCCGCGGGCATGATCGGCACCGAGGTGGTCGCGAAGAGCCCGCGCGACGGCTACACGCTGCTCTATACCACGGGCTCCCACAACACGAACTACCTGATGTACCGCAAGCTGCCGTACGACCCGCACAAGGATTTCGCGCCGGTCACGCAGATCTCACAGTCCTACGGACAGGTCATGATCGTGCACCCGTCACTGCCGGTGAAGACGGCGAAGGAGCTCGTGGCGCTCGCGCGCGCGCAACCCGGAAAGCTCTATTTCGGGTCGGCCGGCGTCGGCAACCTCACCCATCTCACCGGAGCTTTCTTCATGTCGGTCGCCAGGATCGACCTGACGCACGTGCCGTACAAAGGCGCCGGCCCCGCGCTTACCGATCTTCTGGGCGGCCACATCCAGATCCTGTTCCCGAGCCTCTCGCAGGTCGCCCCCCAAATCCACTCGGGTCGCGTGCGTGCGATCGCCCTCGGCGGCCCGATCCGCGCCCCCCTCTTTCCCGACCTCCCGACCTTCATCGAAGCAGGCTATCCCGGTGTCGATTCGCCAGGCTGGCAGGCGATGTGGTTTCCGGCCGGCACGCCGCGCGAGCGGATCGCACGCATACAGCAGGAGGTCGCGAAGATCCTGCGCACGCCGGAGATCAGGAAGATCTTCGACGACGCGGGGTTGCGGCCCGTCGGCAGCACGCCGGAGGAATTCACCGCGTTCATCGAGAAGGACCTGGCGTTTTTCGCGAAGGCGCTGCGCGACGCGAAGATCGAGCCGCAGTAGAGTAAGACATTCCCCTCCTGCCCGAGGAGGGGTGTAGGAGGGGAAGATTTAGCCAAGGAGAAATAATGTTCGAATACTTTCCCAACAACTACACCTGGAGCCTGGGCGTCATGGGCGCCATCAACCGCGGCGGCCAGATCTCGGAGATCGACGAAGCGTGCCGGCCGCTGAAGGAATACGCGGGCATCAAGGCGCTGGGCGGCGATCCGACGGCGCAGCGCCTCTGGTTCGAAAGCTGGATGAAGCTCGCCGAGCGCGTGGAGCGGCTGGGCGGGGCCGACGAGGAGGCCGGGCACCCGCTGTCGGCCGGACGCAAGTACCTGCGCGGCGGGTTGTACTACCTGATGGCCGAGCGCATGCCCAGCCACAAGGATCCGCGCCGGCTGGACGCGTACCAGCGCGGCATCGCGCTTTACCGCCGCGGGCTCGAGCTGCGGAAGGAGCCGGTCGAGTACGTCGAGGTGCCGTTCGGGAAGCACAAGCTTCCGGCGCTGTTCTCGAAAGCGCCGGGGCCGGGACGCGCGCCGTGCGTGGTGCACTTCGACGGGCTGGACGTCATGAAGGAGCTGATCTATCCGTCGGTCGCCGATGAGTTCCGGCGGCGGGGCATATCCGTGCTCATCGTGGATCACCCGGGCGTCGGGGCGGCGCTGCGCCTCCTCGGCCTGCCGAGCGCGCCGGATACCGAAAAGCCCGCCGGCGCCGCCGTGGACTACCTGGAAACGCGGGCCGATGTCGATCCCGGCCGCATCGGCATGATGGCCTTGAGCCTGGGCGGCTACTACGCGCCGCGCGCGGCGGCATTCGAGAAGCGCTTCAAGTGCTGCGTGGCGTGGGGTGCGATATTCGACTACGGCAAGTGCGTCGCGGACCGCCTCGGCGGCAGGGGCGAGCCATCGGTCCCGGGTTACGCCGAGCACGTTAACTGGGTGTTCGGCAAGGAATCGATCGAGGACACCCTGAAGGTGGTGAACCGGATGACGCTCGAAGGCGTGGCCGACAAGATCACCTGCCCGCTCCTCGTCATACACGGCGAGAACGACCGCCAGGTGCCGCTATGGCACGCGGAGCGTACGATCGAGGCGGCGGTGAACAGCCCGCAGCGTGAATTGAAGGTTTGCCGCCTGGCGGACGGCGCCGCCGAGCATTGCGGCGCCGACAACGGCCCGCTCATCGTCGACTACATGACGGACTGGGTCGCCGACAAGCTGGGCGCTGCGCGCTGACGAGTCTGACCAACGGAGGAAACCGTGCCGACCTTCCATCTACCCGACCTCGAGATGCACTACCTCGTCGACGATCTGACCGATCCGTGGACGAAATCCGAAACGATACTGCTGCTCCACGGTTGCGCGGAGAGCAGCGCGGTGTGGTACGCGTGGATGCCTCACCTCGCCCGCCACTATCGCGTCGTCCGCCCCGACATGCGCGGTTTCGGCGCGTCCACGCCCATGCATCGGGATTTCCCGTGGACGCTGGACACGATCATCGACGACTACTGCCGGCTGATGGACATGCTGGGCATCGAGCGCTTCCATCTCGTCGCGGCAAAGATCGGCGGGACCGTCGCACGCGCCTTCGCGGCGCGACGTCCGGAAAGGGTCACCACGCTAACCGTGATCGGCACCCCGCAAGCGCTCCGTCCGGGCGCGGAGCACACACCCGCACTGATCGAAGAGTTCGACACGCACGGCGCCGGGCATTGGGTCCGGCGCACGATGGCGGGCCGTCTGGGCGATCATTTTCCGGCCGAGGGCGTGCAATGGTGGACGGATTTCATGAGCCGCACCGCGACCTCGACCCTGGTAGGCTTCAACCGTCACATCAACTATGCCGACATCCGGGCCGACCTGCCCACAATTTCATGCCCGACGCTCGTCATCGTGACGGAAGAAAGCGGCCTCGGCTCGGTCGAACGCACGCGCGCCTGGCAGCAGATGATTCCCGATTCGACGTTGCTGGTATTGCCCGGGAATTCTTACCACGTCGCGGCCACGCACGCAGACGACTGCGCGCAGGCGACGCTCGATTTCATCGCGAAGAACCGCGGAGCGAGGGAAACGCGGGCGGCGTGAAGTGCCGGCGGGCTTATTGCTAGCCTGGTCCCGTCCGAGTTCTAGCCGTCTATCGCCTTCCTCCACGTCCGCCGCCAACGTGACCGCCGTGACCGTGAAATGACCTGCCATGCGGAGCCACGACAACCGGTCGGCGCACGAAAGCTCGCCTGGGATAGACCACATAGGATGACGCGAAGGGATAGTAATAAGCCGGGTAGTAGCCTGGATAAGTCCAGTCATACCCGCCGGTGTAATAGCTCGACGGCGGAGGTGCGGGCGGATAATACCCGCTGTAAGCCACCGGCGGCGGTGCTTCCGGTGCCTGTGCCGCATATTGCCGTGCCTCGAGCTGGCGCTCCAGACTCTCGACCCTTGCCAGCAACGCCTGCTCGGTGCGCGTGGCGGGGCTATCCTGGCTCGACGCCGGCTTTGCTTCCCGTATGACTACTTCGATGTCCTTTGCCTTGGCGGACTTGTCGGGGCGGACGTTGGGAAAGTGGGTTCCGCCGTTTTCGTCGGTCCACTTGTAAATATCGGCCCACGCAGCTGCGGGAAGGGCGAGAGACAGCAGCACAGACAACAGTACGGAGAGCCGGCTGCGACTGCGCTCAAGCCACGACGTTTGCGACACGGGCGAAGCGCTGACCAAAGTAGTCACCGGACGCCTCAATCGAAGCTGACGATCTCCACCCAGTTCGAGCCCTTGCCGGTCGGATACTGACCGATCGTCTTCAGGGCGCCGGTAGCCGCGTCGATTGAATACGTAGTGAGCGTCTCCGACTTTTCCCCGGAGACGACCATGAACCGCCCGGTGGGATCGATCCTGAAGCCGCGCGGCTGTTTTTCCGTGGGAGTGCTGCCCAGGTAGGTCAGCTTTCCACTGGCGCCGTCGACGCTGAACGCGCCTATCGAGCTGGTCGTGCGCTCGGCGGCGTACAGGAACCTGCCGTTCGGCGTGAGGTGGATATCGGAAGCCCAGATGTCGTTGTCCCGGTTACGCTCGGGCGCGCCGGGGCCGCGCGCGCCGCCGGGCACGAGCTTGCTGTCCGGCGGCAGCGCGGAGACCGAGCTCACCTCGGAGAGCAGGCCCGTCTTGCCGTCGAGGGCCAGCGTCGTCACCGTTGCAGTCAGCTCGTTCAGCAGGTACACGAACCGGTTGTCCGAGGACGTGATGAGGTGGCGCGGGCCCGTGCCCGCCTTCAACTGGATGAGGGGCGGCGTGTTCGCCGTGAGCCTGCCGCTCTTCTGGTCGAACACGAACTGGAATACCTGGTCGGTGCCGAGATGCGGCACGAACACGTAGCGGCCCGTCCTGTCGGTGATGATCGCGTGCGCGTTGCGCGCGGTCGGAATCACCTGCATCGGCTCGCCCACGCGACCGTCCGCGCCCACCGGGTTGACGCTGACCATGTGGCCGCCGTAGGAAGCGCCGAGCAGGAACCGCCCGCTGCGGTCGTGAAAGATGTACGGGAAGCTCTCCGCGAGCGGCCCGGTGCCCACGAGATTCAATGCGCCGGTCGCGCGGTCGATGGTGTAGCTATACGCCGAAAAGGGCTTGGAGCGGACCGCGGCGACGAGAAAGCGCTTGTCCGGGCTCACGGTCATCGGCATCACGATCTTCTCGGCCTTGTAGCGCTGGCCCGGCCGCAGCGATCCGTCGGCCTGCAGCGTGTACATGCCGATGTCGCCGTCTTCCGCGTTCGAGACGTACACGAACGTGGCAGCCGGACTCTGGGTGCTCAAGAGCATGATTGCAAGAGCCACGACGGCGCAAGCGACGATGCTACCCACTGTCCACCCTGCCCTGGCGACCGGAAGCGGTTGCGGTTCGACGGATCCAGCCGCAGGCCCGGGCGGCGCCCCCACCTCGCGTGCCAGGTCCTCCTGCTCCATCTCTTTGCGCAACTGCTCGACGCGCTGCATCCAGTAGCGCCGTTCACTCCGGCTGTCCTCGCACATGTTGGCTCCTCCCGGATTGATAGCAAGCCGGCATATTGTGACGGAGTGACAACGCTGGCGCTAGTGACGACGCTACCGCTGGTGATGACGCTACCACTGGTGACGACGCTACCGCTGGTGACGACACTGAGCTCATCACCGCGCAGCTCAGGACCCCAGCCGCCCGGAATCCATCACGATATTCTGCCCCGTCGTGCTGTCGCTGCGGCAGAAGAGGACCACCTGGTCGGCCACGTCGTCCTTGTCCACCACGCGGTTCAGGAGAGTGGTGCTCGCAACGTTGGCGACGTACTCGGCGGGCCGGTTCGCGCTCATGCGCGTGCCTTCCATGAAGCCGGGCGAAACACAATTCACCGTCACCTGCGGCGCGAGGGCGACCGCCAGGCACTTGGTGAGATGGATCATGCCGGCTTTGGACACGGCATAGGCGATGCTGCTGCCGCGGGGGAAGACGCCGGCGCCGGAGGAGATGTTGACGATCCGGCCCTGGCCCTGGGCCTTCATCAGAGGGGCGACGGCCCTGCTGCAGATGAACGCGCTCGTAAGGTTGGAAGTCATGATGTGGTTCCACAGCTCGTGCGTCATACCGTCCAGGTCGGAGAACTGGATCGTCTTGTTGAACGCGGCGTCGTTCACCAGGATGTCGGCCCTCCCGAATTCCGCCTTCGTCTGCGCCACCATCCTCTCCACCGCGGCCGGATCGGTGACGTCCGCCTGGATGGCCAGCGCGCGCACGCCGAGCTTCGAAAGCTCCGCCGCTACGCCCTTCGCCTTGGCTTCCGACACGGCGTAGTTCACCACCACGTTAACTCCGGCGAGCGCCAGCGCCCGGCAGATGCGCTGGCCCAGCCCACCGCTGCCGCCGGTCACAATGGCGGCGCAGCCCTTGAGTTCCATCGGGTTCTCCCATCGCGTCGATATGCCCGGATGATATGCGGCGCGATGCGCGCTGCCTAGCTGGCCACCTCCATCACTTGCCGGCGGGCGCGGACTTTTCCTTCGGCCGCCTCAACAGTACGGACGGGTCTTCCTTGACCTTGGCCGTCACTTCCCCGACGTCGGACAGCACTTTCTTGGCCTGTCCCTCGAGCGAAGAGAATTTCGCGATCGCTTTGGGGAGCTGCTCGACGATATTGGCGATGGCGCTTTTTTCCGAAGGGATTTCCGGGATCTGACCTTCCGGGGTCGCAGCGAGCAGGCTCTGCGCGGCAGCGCTACCCCCGTTCAACTCGACAAAGACGACCCCGGTGATGCCCTTCAGCTTGAGACTCGCCTTGGTATCCGTCTTGACCGGCGTCTCCTTGCGCAGCTTGACGTCCACCTGCACGTTGCGCGGATCGACGGGATCCAGGGTCATGGCCTTGACCGTCCCGACATCGACGCCGTTGAATTTTACCGGATCACCCAGCGCAAGCCCGCTTACGGATTCCGCGAAATGAATGCGGTAGAGCACGTCGTCGCGGTGCTCCGATCGCGCCAGCCAGACGAAAAGACATGCCGCGGCGACGGAAAAGACGATGATGAACAGGCCCTCGAAGAAATAGCGCTTATCTGTTTCCATGATTTTGCTTCCTTGCGGTCAACGCGCCCTGCGCGCGCGGCCCGTGGAGAAATTCGTGTATCCAGGGATGTTCGGATTTCATCAGCTTGTCCAGCGTATCGACCGTGATTTTCCCGTCTGCCAGCATGCCCACGCGGCGGCAGACGGTAAACAGCGTGGTGAGATCGTGGGTGACGATGACCACGGTGATGCCCAGGCGCTGGTTCAGCTGCAGAATCAGCTCGTCGATACCACCGGCGGTGAGCGGGTCCAGACCGGAAGTCGGCTCATCGAGAAATAGAATCCGCGGGTCGAGCGCGAGCGCCCGCGCCAACGCCGCGCGCTTGACCATGCCGCCCGAGAGCTCCGAGGGAAACTTGCTCCCGTTATCGACCGGGAGGCCGGCCAGCTCGAGCTTGATCGCCGCGAGCTTTTCCTGTTCCGGCGCGGTCAGCCTGGTATGTTCACGCATCGGCAGCATGATGTTCTGCGCCACCGAGATCGAGGAAAACAGCGCGCCTTGCTGGAACAGCACACCGACGAGCGCGGCCCTTTCCGTATCTCCGATCGCGGCGACGGGCTTCCCGTTCAGAAGAACCTCGCCGGCATTGGGTCGATGCAGGCCGGTGAGTGTCTTGAGGAGGACCGACTTGCCCGATCCCGAGCCCCCGACAATGCCGAGTATCTCTCCCGGCAGGACGTCGAGACTGATCCCGTCGTGCACTTCCTGCTTGCCGAACCGGTTGACGATGCCGCGCGCGGAAAGGATGGGCTCGGGACGCTTTTCGGTCCTGGTATTCATAAATCGAGCTTCTCGAACAGGATGGAGAACAACGCGTCGAGCACGATCACCAGAAAGATCGCCTTGACCACCGCGCGGGTGGTCTCGTCGCCGACGCTTTCCGCCGAACCCCTCACCCTCAGTCCGTGCATGCAGCCGATGACGGCGATGAAAGCGGCGAAAATCGGGGCCTTGACCAGTCCCACGAAGAGATCGCTGATATCGACGCTGTGACGCACGCGATCCAGGTATTGCATGGCCGACACGTCGAGCAGCGAGTGGGAAATCACCGCTCCGCCGATCAAACCCATCACGTCGGCGAAAACCGTCAGCAGCGGCAACGCGATGACGAGAGCGATCAGCCGCGGCACCACCAGCAGCTCCATGGGCTCCATGCCCATGACTTTGAGCGCGTCGACTTCCTCGCGCGCCTTCATCATGCCGATCTCGGCGGTAAAGGCGGAGCCGGAGCGGCCCGCCACCAGGATCGCGGTTATCAGCACGCCCATTTCGCGCAGCACCGAAACCGCGACCAGGTTGATGGTGAAGTCCTCGCCGCCGTAGGGACGCAGCTGGGCAACGCCCTGGTAGGCGATAACGATGCTGATCATGACGGCCATCAACCCGACGATCGGCAACGCGTGTATGCCGGTATCCGAGATATGACGGGAAATCGAAGGAAGCCGCAGGGCACGCGGATGTATCAGCGCGTGGCGAGTCGCGCTCGCGGCCCGACCGATAAAGGTGATGATATCGAGAGTATCGTGCCACGCCTCGTCCGCGCCCTTCCCCAGCAGGATGACGAGCTCGCGCCACCGGGGAGCGGTTTCCGCCTTCGGCAGCGGCTTCCCCTCCAGGCCGCTGATGAGATCGAGCAGCGCCTTGTGCTCGGCACGTATCCCGGTCAATTCCACCCCTTTCTCGCGCAGCCCGCACAGGAACAGCGCGCCGGGTGTATCGAGACCGCTCAGATTGCCGAGATCGAGCGCGCGGCGGCGATGACCACCGAGGCGTCGCTTCAGCCACTGCTTCAGAGAGTCTTCCGCCTCGGTGAGCGTGCGGATATCGAGGACTCCCTGCAGCGCCAATCGATCGCCGTCACCGCTGACGGTAACCGTTGGGAAGGGTGCTTCTGAGGAAGCTTGTTGCATGGCTGTGTGCCGATGCCCGTGCTCCTCGTTTGACCCGGCAGCCGCGGCCGAATTCCCGACGTCATCCGCGCGTCGCCCGGAAGCGCGCCAGCTCCGCGAGACAGAAATGAGTAAAAGCGAGCGCTGACAGCACCGGCGCCGCGAGATTCACGAGTGGAATGTAGTACACGAAAGCCAGCAACAGGCCCAGCAGGTAGAGCCGGCCTCGCGCGCGGGCAAGCACCGCGCGGCGCTCGTCCGCGCTCGCGTGCTCCGCGAGCGCGTCGTAACGAAACAGGCGCTGGTTGAGGAACGCGGAGAGCAGCGGCGGCAACGCGAGCGCGCCGACCCCGGTAAACCACAACGGCAGCGTCACGACCCACAGAATGAGGAAGACGACGATGGTGCCGGCGGCATTGAAGGCGCTGCCCGTCACGGTCCCACCCTTGCGCGCCTCCAGGCCCGGGAAGCGCCGGGCGGCCACCCAGGGCACGACGACCGGCATCGCCACGAGCTCCGCTACCAGGATGGACGTGATCAGCACGATCGGGAGCAGGGCCGCGAGTGCCGCGATACCGCTCCCCCAGACGAAGATCCCGGTAAGACCGGAGCTGCTTATCCAGGTCAGCCAGGCGCTGCGGGCGATGAAGTCGGCCACCCACCGCGCCCAGTCCTCAGCGAACGTCCACGCCAGGACGCCCCATACCAGCAGCCCCGCGAGCGGCGGAATCAACAGCACCGCCAGCACCCGCGGTGCCCGCAGATCGCGCAGCGCCCGGGCAAACGAGTCGAGAACCGTCTGCATGTGAGCTTGATTCTAGTCCACTGCAGAGAACAGACAGGATTGGGTAGAATCGCCGTAGACAGCGAACCGGCCATTGCCGGGACTGTCGAATCATCGAATCATCCGAATCTCCAGCCAGCGGCCCTTGCAGATGAGCGCGCCCGTCCCTTTAACGCACTCTCCGGCATGGCAGGCGCTGCGCGATCACCAGCGCGCCGTGACGGGTCTCAACCTGCGCGACCTGTTCGAGCAGGACGCGGCGCGCTTCGAGCGCTTTTCCCTGCGCTGCGGAGATCTCCTGCTGGATTTCTCCAAGAACCTCGTCACCGCCGAAACCCTGAAGCTCCTGACGGACCTGGGACGCGAGCGCGAGCTGGAGGCACGCATCGCGGGCATGTTCCGGGGGGAGCGCATCAACTCCACCGAGAACCGCGCCGCCCTGCACGTCGCGCTGCGGGCGGATCGTCCAGTCCTGTTCGAAGGCGCCGACGTCGCCCGGGAGGCCGCCCGCACGTTCGACCGGATGCGGAGCTTTTGCGACGGCGTGCGCGGCGGGACGTTGACCGGTTACAGCGGCCGCCCGTTTACCGATGTCGTCAACATCGGCATCGGGGGCTCCGATCTCGGGCCGGCGCTCGTGGCCGAAGCCCTCGCCCCGTATGCCGCGCAGAACCTGGATACCCATTTCGTCTCGAACGTGGACGGCGCGCAGCTCGCCAACGTGCTCTCGCGGCTCAACGCGGAGACCACGCTCTTCATCGTCGCCTCGAAGACGTTCACGACGCTCGAAACCCTCGCGAACGCCCGGACGGCGCGCGAGTGGCTGTTCTCGAAGTCCGGCGACGCCAGAGCCGCCGCGCGCCACTTCGCGGCGGTCACGGCGAACGTGCCGGCCGCGCGGGAATTCGGCGTTGATCCCGACGGGATCTTCGAGTTCTGGGACTGGGTGGGCGGGCGCTACTCGGTGTGGTCGGCGGTCGGACTCGCGGCCGCGATTGCGATCGGCATGGACAATTTCGACGCGCTGCGCGCAGGAGCGGGCGAGATGGACCGCCACTTCGCGACCGCCCCGCTCGAGCGCAACCTCCCCGCCGTCCTGGGTCTGCTGGGCGCCTGGCACATCGATTTCCTCGACGCTCGCTCGCACGCCGTGCTGCCGTACGACCAGTCCCTGCAATTGCTTCCCGCCTACCTGCAGCAGCTCGAAATGGAGAGCAACGGCAAGCGGGTGACGCGGGAGGGCGCGCCGGTGGAGTGCGCGACGGCGCCGGTGGTATGGGGCGCCCCCGGCACCAACGGGCAGCATGCGTTCTTCCAGTTGCTGCACCAGGGGACTCAGGTGGTTCCCGCCGACTTCATCGGCTGTTGCCAGAGCCATCACGCGCTCGGCGGCCATCACGAGATCCTGATGTCGAATTTCTTCGCGCAGACCGAGGCGCTCATGCGCGGCAAGACCGCCGACGAGGCGCGCGAGGAGATGCTGGCGCAGAAGCTGCCGCCGGCGGAGGTCGAAAGACTGGTGCCGCACCGCGTGTTTCCCGGCAACCGCCCGAGCACCTCCATCGTGCTGAAGAAGCTCGACCCGCGCGGGCTGGGAATGCTCCTCGCGCTCTACGAGCACAAGGTCTACGTGCAGAGCGTGATCTGGGGGATTAACGCCTTCGACCAATGGGGCGTGGAGCTCGGCAAGACGCTCGCCAACCGCATCCTGCCCGAGTTGACCAACAACAACCCGGTCGTTACTCACGACGCGTCGACGAACGGGCTTATCAACTACTTCAAGACAAATCGGTGACCAGTGACCGGTGACCAGTGACCGGTAACGGCGTTGCTCTAGTCATCAGTCACGGGTCACGGATCACTTGACTCCGAAGGAGGCACGATGAACGACGAAGCACTCAACATGAGCATCCGCAGGTTTCTGAAGACCGTTGGAGTGAATTCCCAGCTCGCGATCGAAAAAGCGGTGCAGAAAGCGGTCGCCGATGGAAAATTGAAAGGGAACGAGGCGTTCCCTGCCGTCATGACGCTGTCGGTCGGGAAGCTGAATATCGACGTCAGGTTCGATGGGGAGATCAAACTGGAGTGACCGCGTGGCCTGAAGGATGAACGTGGAACGTGGAAGGATGACCTGGTTCCCGGGTTGAGGGTCATCCCTCATCCTTCATCCCTCATCCTTCTGGCAGCAACTATCGAGATGCCGGCTGTCGCGACGGTGGCTTGAGTACCAACTGCTCTCCCTTCTGCGTAATCTCCAGCCGCTTCAGGAAATTCATGCCGAGCAGCACCGTCCCGGGCTCGAGACCCTCCGAGACCACCGCCGCCATGTCGCGCATCTCGATGCCCGCCACGCTCACGCTCTCGAGACGCGTCGGATAGCCGGGCGCCGGGCCCGCCGCCGTTTGCAGGGTGATCGGCGGACCGAGCTTCAACTTGAGCTCGCGCGCGATCCCCCCGGGGATCGCGATATAGGTCGCGCCGGTGTCGAGCAGGAAGGTCACGCGCTTGCCGTTCACGTCCCCGTCCACGAGGAAATGTCCCGCGCGGTTGCGCTGCAGCACCACTTCGCCCGCGGGTCCCACCGTGAGCGCGCGGTTGGGATTCGCCTCGCGTCTGCCCCACTCGTCGACGACCCACCAGAAGATGCCGATGATGAGCAGCCAGCCGATGGCCAGCATCAGCACGCCGCCGCGGCGGAAGGGGTTCATCAGGACCGAAAGGCGAGAAGAGAGAGAAGATAGAAGAGAGGCGTCAAACCAGCTCCTCTCCCCTCTCGCCTCTCTCCTCTCGCTTTACAACTTGAGGAAGTGCTCGCGGTAGTGCTTCAGCTCCGCGATCGAATCGTAGATGTCCGCGAGCGCTTCGTGCTTGCCCTGCTTGGTGAGCTTGCTGATGATTTCTGGCTTCCACCGCCGCGCCAGTTCCTTCAACGTGCTCACGTCGAGGTTACGGTAAAGGAAGAACGCCTCGAGGCGCGGCATGTAGCGGGAGAGAAACCGCCGATCCTGGTGCACGGAGTTGCCGCACATCGGCGAAATTTTCGGCGGGACGTACGGCGAGAGGAACGCGATCATCTGATCCTCGACGTCGGCTTCGGTCAGCGTCGAGGCTGCCACCCGCCCGATGAGTCCCGATTTTGCATGCGTGGACTTGTTCCAGTCATCCATCGCCGCGAGGCGCGCCGCATCCTGGTGCACGACCAGCACCGGCGACTCCGCCACGGTATTCAGCTGGGAGTCCGTGATGACCAGCGCCGCCTCGAGTATTCTGTCCGCCTCGGGGTCGAGGCCGCTCATCTCGAGGTCGATCCAGATGAGGTTGTTGGGGTCCTGTGCCATACTTAGAGCGCCTAACAGAATGATCGTTAGGCGCCCTGATGTAGGGGAGCATGAGGGGAGTATCCCCTCACGTACTCTTCGCGCCGCGGATCTTTCCCTAAGCTATTTTGTCACAGTTTTCAACGGTTTGTCAGCCCTGCTTCCGTAGATGAATGCCTTTGGTATCCTGTTTTTCGCCGCGCTGGCCCTCGCGACTGCCACGCGGCTGTGGCTCGCCGCGCGCCACGTCAACCACGTACGCGCGCACAGTGGGCGCGTCCCCGCAGAATTCGCGGCAGAGATCAGCCTCGACGCCCACGGCAAGGCAGCCGAATACACGGTCGCCAAGACGCGTTTCGCCGCCATCGGCGTCGCGGTCGACGCCGCGGTCGTGCTCGCGCTCACTTTCGGCGGCGGCCTGCAACTGTTGAGCGATCTCGCGGCCGCGTGGGCGAGCGGCAGCGTGACGCACGGCCTCGTCCTGATCGCGCTCGTCGTAGTCGTCACTACGGCCATCGACATGCCGTTCAGCCTCTACCGCGTGTTCGGGATCGAGGAGCGCTTCGGCTTCAACAAGATGACGCTGAAGCTCTACTTCGTCGATTTCGCGAAGAGCGCGCTGCTCGCCGCGGCGTTCGGACTGCCGCTCACCGCGGCCGTGCTGTGGCTGATGGAGCGCATGGGGGCGTACTGGTGGGTGTACGCGTGGGTACTGTGGATGACATTCAACCTGGCCATGCTGGCGATCTATCCGACGTGGATCGCTCCGCTCTTCAACCGGTTCTCGCCCATGGAGAACCCGGAGCTGCGCGAGCGCGTGGAGCAGCTGCTGCAGCGCTGCGGCTTCCGGGTGAAAGGCCTCGTGGTGATGGACGGCTCCACCCGCAGCGCGCATGGCAACGCCTATTTCACCGGCTTCGGGGCGGCGAAGCGCATCGTGTTCTTCGATACGCTGCTCGCGCGGTTGAACCCCGCGGAGGTGGAGGCAGTGCTCGCCCACGAGCTGGGCCACTTCAAGCTGCGCCACGTGATGAAGCGCATGGCGTGGGTGTTCCTCGCGAGCCTCGCGTTCCTGTGGCTGCTCGGCTTCCTGATGCTGCAGGAATGGTTCTACAGCGGCTTGAACGTCGCCACACCCTCCACGGGCATGGCGCTCATCCTGTTCTCGATCGTGGTGCCGCAATTCACCTTTCTCCTGCAGCCGCTGGGAGCGATGTACTCACGCAGGCACGAGTTCGAGGCCGATCAGTACGCGGCGCGCAATGCGTCTGCACACGACCTGGTCTCCGCGCTGATCAAGCTCTACAAGGACAACGCCTCGACGCTCACGCCGGATCCGCTGCATTC
>Ga0111539_10006545_pt1 | contig 15011 bp, 9 predicted proteins | sample RhiMethybrSRZTD1_FD_79667 | JGI IMG/M metagenome (GOLD analysis project Ga0111539, IMG submission 79667) | Populus rhizosphere microbial communities from Tennessee, USA - Rhizosphere MetaG P. TD hybrid SRZTD1 (version 2) (version 2) | ecosystem: Host-associated > Plants > Roots > Rhizosphere >... | reverse complement strand
GCTCGTCGGCGCGCCCAGCGAGGACCTGGCCAACGCCGCGGCCGAGAAGATCGAGGCCGAGGCGCCGGCCGGCACCAAGGTCCACGCGGAGGTCTCCGGCGCCGCGGTGTGGAAGGTGGGCGACCCCTTCCCGTTCGCGGTCTTCGGCGGGCTCGGCGGTTAGGGCGCTAGGCCACCGTCCAGCTGATCGGCAGCGCGTCGATCCCGTAGATGCCGTTGATCGAGCCCATCACGGGCTCGCCGTCGAGCTCGATCCGCTTCCACCTGCGGGCCAGGAAGCTCAGGGCCTCCTGCAGCTCGGCGCGGGCGAGGTTCGCTCCCAGGCAGTAGTGGATTCCGGCTCCGAAGGTCAGCGGCTTGCCCTCGCGCTGGGCGGTCACGTCGAAGGCGTCGGGCCCGCCCAGCTCGCGGTTGCCGGTGAACGCGCACACCATCACCACGGTGTCGACGGGGAAGACCACGTCGCGGTACACGAGCTCCTCCTCGACGATGCGCGCCGTGAACGGCGTGATCGGCTCATAGCGCAGGATCTCCTCGACGGCGCCCGGCACCACGGCGTCGGGGTCGGCACGCACGCGGTCCCACTGGTCGGGGTGCTCGGCGAGCAACCGGATGCCCTGGGCGAGCTGGCTCTGCGTTGTGTCGACGCCGCCCACGAGCACGTTCAGCACGAGGTTGACGAGCTCGGCGTCCGTGAGCTTGTCCCCCTCGAAGCGGGCCGCGATCAGGGTCGAGATCAGGTCGTCGCCGGGCTCCTGGCGCCGGCGCGCAAGCAGCTCCCCGGCGTAGTCGTAGAACTCGGCCACGGCCTGCTCGATCCGCTCGCGCTCGGTCATCAGCGAGGGCCCGTCGAACTGGCGCTGGATCCAGTTCGACCACTCGTGCAGCCGCGGCGCGTCGCTCAGCGCGGCGCCCATGACGGTCGCGATGGTCAGGGACGGGTACGGCTTCGCGAACGCCTCCACGAACTCGCAGTGCCCCTCGCCCGCCACGGCGGCGTGGAGCTGCTCGATGAACGTGCGCATGGCCGGGCGCCAGCGCTCCGCGGCGCGGGGGGTGAAGGCCGGGTTGACGAGACTGCGCAGCCGGCGGTGATCAGTGGCGCTGACGTGGAGGATGTTGCGAACGATCTCCTCGTGCAGCGGGCCGTCCTCGATGCCGAACAGCTCGGCGATCTTGAGGCCCGGGAAGCTGCACTGCTTGGAGCGCAGGAAGAACGAGCCCGCCTCCCGGTCGAGCACGATGAACGCCAGTGGTGACTGGACGATCCAGGCGCGGGCGGCGAGGTCGTTCATGACCGTGTGAAAGCGCCGCCCGCGCAGCCCGGGGTGGAAGATGTCGAGCTGCGGGATGTCGAGGTCGGCGACGGTGGTCATGCGACGGAGAGCACGAGCGCGTTCTGGCTCGGGTCGCGCACGAGTATGCCGTCGGCCACCTCCACCGGCTCGGCGCCGGCGTCGGCGGCGCGGTCGCTCACGCGCTCGCGCTCGGCGGCGTCGGGCAGCACGATCGTCGCGTGCCGCAGCGCCGCCGATCCGGGCGGTGGCGGTGTGGCACCGTGGCCGGCCCAGGTGTTGACGCCGATGTGGTGGTGGTAGCCGCCGGCCGAGAAGAAGCTCGCCTGATTGCCGAGGTGGGCGGTCTCGTCGAAGCCGAGCGCGTCGCCGTAGAACGCCGCGGCTGCGGGGATGTCAGCCACGTGTAGGTGCACGTGACCCATGCGCGTGCCCGCGGGCACGCGCGCGGGCGCTCCCTCGGCCGCGCCGAGCAGGTCCTCGACGTCGATCGGGTCCGTGCTCATGCGCACCTCGTCCCCGTCGCGGATCCAGTGCTCGCGCGGGCGGTCCCGGTAGATCTCGATGCCGTGCCCGTCGGGATCGCGCAGGTAGATCGCCTCGCTGACGATGTGGTCGGAGAGGCCGGTGAGCGGGATGCGGTCCTGGGCGACGTGCGCGAGCCAGCGGGCGAGGTCCGACCGCGTGGGCACGAGTAGCGCATAGTGGTAGAGGCCGGTGTGGTGTGTCACCGGGAGCGCGCCCGGTTCCTCGTGGAGCACGAGCAGGTCGTCGCCGCCGGCGCCAAGCGCGGCCACGCTGCCGCCGTTGCGGTCGCGCGTCGGCTCGAGGCCGAGGGCGTGCGCGTACCAGCGCAGCGACCGGTCGAGGTCGGCGACGGTGAGGTGGACGGCACCGACCGTGGTGTCAGGGGCGATGGCGCTCACTTGGTCTCGGCCTCCATCGCGCTGATCACAGCGTCCATATACGGCACGTCCGTGCCGACCGGGAAGACGCTGCCCTCGGCCGGGCCGAGCATGGCCAGCGTGGCGCCGGTGTCCAGGTGCTCGACGACCTCGGGATGGTGCATGGTCGAGATCAGGAGCACCCGGATCTTGTCCGGACCGGGGTTCCGCACCTGGTGGGCTCCGACGGGGCCGCGCGGAAACGCGACCACGGCGCCCGGCTCCAGCGTGCGTCGCCCCTTGGACGTACGCAGCTCGGGTCTTCCGGCGACCACGATCAGCATCTCCTCGTTGCCGTGGTGGACGTGGTAGGGCGAGACCGCGCCACCGGGCTCGACTTCGAACAGCGACGCGCCGAGCTCGGAGCCGCCGGCGCGATGGGCGACGCGGCTCACCCTGGCCCGGAACGGCGGCTCGGTCAGCTCGACGTCCCACTCGGGTGACAACACGTTGGGATCGGCCATGCACGCATCCTGCCACTAGGCCTCCGAAACCGGACGAGCGCGGTGCTCAGGCGGTTTGGCGATCTCCAGCGCGGCCGCGAAATCTCCGTGCGCCATCGCGCCGCGCCGGGCGCGCAGGTAGGTCGGGCCCATGCGGCGAAGGCCCTCCGGCATCAGCGGCGTCGCGCCGCGCGAAAGCGCCGCGAACGCGCGCAGCTCGCGCGCCTCGCGCCGGCCGAGCGACAGCCCCATCCGGGCGCGCATCGGGGGCGGCAGCAGCGCGATCGTCGCCAGCTCGCTGGCGCGGGCGCTGGGGAAGCGGAGCACGCGCCACAGGCCGGGCGGCAGGCCCTCGGCGAACGGCGGCGGCGCGGGCCGGCGCAGCGTGCGGATGACCTTCTGGACGACGTCGTTGTCCTCGAGGCGGCCGTCGACCATGTCGTCGAAGTACCGGCGGAAGCCCGCCCAGTCCTCGGGCAGGTCGCGGTCGCGCACGCCCACAAGGCGGCCGAGGGCGCGCCACTCCTCGTAGAACGCCACCACTTCGTCGTGTCGCATGCGCCGCCCGAACAGCCGGTGCGCGCCCAGCATCGCCTCGCACAACGTCGCGTGCACCCACGCGTAGGCCTCGGGCTCGAGCGCGTGGTAGCGACGCCCATCGGGGGCGACACCCTTGATCGCTCGGTGCATCTCGCGCAGCGCGCGCCCGGTCCGCGCCGCCGCCTCCGGGCCCGCGTAGATGAACAGGTTCACGAAGTCGAGCGTGCGCCACAGGCGGCCCCACGGGTCGCGCTCGAAGTCCGAGTGCTCGCGTACGCCCGCCGCCACCGTGGGGTGGGCGACCTGCAGCAGCAACGCGACGCCCGCGCCGGTGATCAACACGCGTGCGTCGCTCGCATAGCGCCAGACCACGGAGCCGGGCCTGACGGCGAGCCGGTCGACCTCTACGCCGGAGGGCAGGATGGGCTCCCGCGCCGCCATCGGCACCGATGCTACGCAGCGAGGCGCGCGAGGATCAGCAGCTTGCACCGCGGCAGCGACGCAGGGCCGCCAGCTGGTCGTGCAGTCGCGTGCGCCGGGCGTGTGACAGGCGCCGGTAGGCGTTGTGGAGCTGGTCGGGGTCGCGGATCAGCGAGTAGTACTCGCGCTGGCCGTTGTGGTACTCGACATAGACGGCGTCCTTGGTCCGCAGCGCGTCGTAGGTGGCCGGGTTGCCGCCCCCGGGCAGCGGCAGGTCGGGATCGCCGCGGGCGTGATCGGGACCGTGGTGCTCGATCAGCGCCCCGGTGCGCCAGCCCGAGGGCGTGCGCCCGCGCAGCAGCGACACGAGGCTGTGGCCGTCGACGGACCGCGACACGGTTGCGCCGGCGATCCCGTCGAAGGTCGGCCGCAGATCCACGTTCTCGGCGATCTTCGTCGTCGTCTTCCCCGCCGGAACACCGGGGCCGGCCACCACCAGCGGCACCCGTATGTCGGTGTCGAACGCGGTCATCTTCCCGGGCAGCAGCCGGTGCTCGCCCATGTGATAGCCGTTGTCCGAACTGAAGACGATGTAGGTGTTGTCGGCGAGCCCGCGCGCCTGCAGCGTCGACTCGATGTTGCCGATCATGTCGTCGACCGCTTCGACCGACTGTGCGCGCTTGCGAAACGCCTGGTCGATCTGGGCGATCTGCTGCGGGGTAAGCGGCGCGTGGCCGCTCAGCCACCGGGGCGCGTCGGTGTTCTGGAAGTCGAAGGCCGGCGTCCGGGGAGCGGTTAGGCCAGGGAAGTCCATCGCGTTGCGCGTCGCGGGTGTGTACGGCGCGTGGGGCGCGAACGTCGCCACCTCGAGCGCGAAGGGCTGCCCGGCGTCCGCGGCGCCGTTGATGAACTGCACCGCCCGTCCGCCGACGACGTCGGTCAGGTAGTCCTGCGGCTGGAGGCCGTAGTGGACCAGTTGCCCGTTCTGGTTGAGGTTGTAGTCGAACTCGCCGTAGCCGTTGCCGGCGACATCCCACTCGTTCCATCCGGGCGGGATGTAGAGCCGCTTCCCGTCGACCACGCCGCCCGGCAAGTAGCCGTTGAGGTACTTGCCCATCATCGCCGTCCGGTATCCGGCGGCCTGGAGGTCGGTGGCCCACGTGCTCCCCTCCTCCCCGCGCGCGTGGAACGCGTCGAAGCCGCCGTCGGGCACCTTGTTCGTGAAGATCCTCGTGTTGTGCGGATAGCGCCCGCTGAAGATCGACGAGCGCGAGGGGCAGCACAGCGAGTCGGTGACGTAGTAGCGCGAGAACGTCATGCCGCGGCGCTGCAGGTCCTGCACGTGGGGCATGTACCGGACCAGGTTCCAGGACAGGTCGTCGGTGAGGACGAAGACGATGTTCGGGGGGACGGCACCGGCGGCAGGTGCGAGCCACACCGCCACCAGCGCGCACCCGAGCGTCACCGCCGCTGAAAGCTTCCGGAGCATTCCGACCACACAATCCCGGCGTCGCAGGCGAAGTTGCGCGCCAATTTGTCAGCGCAGTGAAAGCTTCTGCTCGAGCGCATCGAGCAGGGGCACCTGGCCCTTGACCACCTTGCTGCGGGCGGTGCCCAGCCCGAACCATTCGGCGCGGTCGATCTCGGGAAACTCCTGCTGCCGGCCCGAGCGCGGCGGCCATTCCATCACGAACGTGTTGCTGCGCACCGTCGCCGGATCGAGGTCGCCTGCGAGCGCCCAGGCCACGACGCGCTTGCCGCCCGACTGCCGTACCTCGCCCAGCGCGACCGCTTCCCCCTCGGGCGGGGCGGAGCCGGTCTCCTCGGCGAACTCGCGCCGGGCCGCCGCGAGCGCGTCCTCGTCGTCCCCGTACTCGCCTTTGGGGATCGACCACGCGCGCTCGTCCTTGCGCGCCCAGAACGGGCCGCCCATGTGCCCGAGCAGCACCTCGGGCTCGCCGTCGCGCACGCGATAGAGGAGCAGGCCGGCGCTCTTCATGCCCGCAGGAACGCCTCGAGGCGCGCGTTGTACTGGCGCGCGTCCACGATGCTGCCGTGCACGACCACCACGCGCGGGCCTGACCCGAGCGTGAGGACGTCGAGGTCGGCGGCGGTCAGGACGGGGCAGCCCGGGACGAGGCGACTAGTCGATGTGGCGGTGGACCGGGTCCGTGCTGACGACGAGCCCGGCGTCGCAGCCCGCCGCCTGCATGGCGGTGACCATGCGGTCGTGGTACGGCTGGAAATGGTCGTGCGATTCCCAGGTCTCGAACATCTCGACCTGATCGTCACCGAAGCTGGTGTGGGAGAGGCGCCCCTCGGGCGAGCCGTGCCCGTCCTGTTGGAGCTCGTGCATGATGCGCTCGTAGTCCTCCCTGGTGCACTGCTTGGGCGAAATGTGGACGGCGATGGGCATGCCCGCAACGCTACACCCAGCTATCGCACGTCGCCGCGTGCCGCCGGATAGGCGTCGACCATCAGGACGGCGCGCAGCGGGCCGGTGCGCCCCGCGAGCGGGATGCGGACGCTGTCGACGTTGCCCGCCGCATCCGTCGTGCGCGCGGTGTCGGTGCCGTAGGCGAGCGGGACCGGCGCGCCGGTGCGGGCATTCAGGGCGAGCACCGCGACGCTGTGCCGGGCCGCGCTCACGGTCGAGCCTGCGATGCGGGCCACGAGGTGGTCGCCCTCCCGCGCGAAGGAGACGGTGCCGACCGGGGCGGGCGGCCGCTGGACGCCGCCGCGGTACGGCCGCATCTGCGCGCCGCCGAACACGCGCATCGGCAGGCCCGGGGCGCAGAGGCCGAGCTGCTCGAGGAAGGGCCCGTAGAAGCCGATCGCGCCGCAGTCGACGGTCAGCGCCGTCTTGGGCACTCCCGGGATCGCGCCGCGCGCGCCGACGCGCGCGGTGATGAGCCAGTCGGCCAGCCCGATGGTGAAGCCGTTGAGCACGACCGACGCGCCCCCGTCGTTGCGGAGCTCGAGGAGGCCGTCGCGAACGTCGAGCGTGAAGGGCACGAGATAGGTGGTCGCGGGGTCGTTGGCGCCGACCAGCCATGCGACCGCGCGCCCGTCGCGCTCGCGACCGACGAGCCCGACCAGGAAGTCGAGGCTGTCGAATCCGATCTGGTTGTAGCTCGGGAGCAGGCTCGGCAGCGGCAGCGCGAGCCGGTTGAGCAGCCACACCCCGGCCGGATCGCCGGGCTTGTCGGGCACCGGGAGCGGGATGCGGTCGGCGCCGTCGCGACGCGTGCGGAAGTGGAAGCGCGCGTGGAAGCGTCCGCCGGGGCGCCCGCCGGTCATGGCGAGGCCGGTTCGCTCCGGATCGACGAGATAGCGCCCGGTTATGTCGAGCGCCACCGCCCGGGCGAGCGGACGGCGCGGCGTGACGAGGAGGTACCGGCGATCCCCGGAGACCTCCACGCGTAGGCGCGCCCGAGGGTCGGCGCGCACGCGCACGCTGTCCGGATCGACGAGGGCCAGCCGCGTCTTGTCGCCCGCGCGGACGTCCAGTGAGAACGCGAGCGGCTGGTTGGCATCGATCGCGCGCGGTGCCCGCTCCGCCGTGATGCCGAAGGGACTCGTCCACAGCAGCCGCGCCTGGTTGCGGGGCAGCGCCGGACCGCGCTGGCAGCGTGGGTCACGGGGGGCGCGCGGGCACCAGTCGTATGGGACGCCGAACACGGTGCCCTCCGAGTCGGCGATCGCGATCTCGTCCGGGCCGAGTGCGGGTGAGGCATTCAGCGTGGCCCGCTGGCCTCGGGTCAGCCGCATGGCCCAGCGCAGCCGTCCGCGCCGGTCGAGCACGATGAGGCGACCGTCACCCGAGCCGACATAGACGTTGCCCTTGGCGTCGACGGCGGGCGAGGAGCGGATCGGGTTGAGCGTGTCGTAGCGCCACCGCTCGGCGCCGGTGGCCCGGTCGAGCGCGTAGACCGTGCCGTCGGCGCTCGGCACGACGACCGTGCCGTCGGGGAGCTGCGCCGCGCTGGAGTAGATGTGATCGCGCGTGGCGAAGGTCCACAGCTCGCGCCCGTCGGCGGCGTCCCAGGCGTGTACGTAGCCGTCGAACCCACCCGCGATCGCGATCCCATCGGCGGTGAGGAGCGGGCTCGCCACGACGCTGCCGTTGACCTCAGCCGACCAGCGCTGCGCGGCGTCAGCCGCGTCGAGGCCGAACACGTTCGGGACGCCGCCGAGGAAGTAGTTGTTGGCCGCAACGACGCGGCCGCTCGGGACGTCGACCGCCGGGAGCGCCCAGGTCTGGTCGCGGGTGGTGAAGCTGAAGCGCTCGCCGCCGTCGTCGCGATCGATCGCGTAGATGCGGAAGTTGTCGTTGGGCGCGATCAGGGTGCCGTCGGCGCCGATCGCCACGTTGCCCTCGAACCAGTTGATGAAGGCGCCGGTCGCTGAGGGCGCCTCGGCCTGGAAGGCCCACACGGGCGCGCCGGTTTGCGCGTCGCGCGCGTAGAGATGCCCATCGCCCGAGCCGAAGTAGACGCGGCCGCGGTCGTCCAGCAGCGCCGCCGAGTCGATGATCTGCCCGGTCCGCACGCGCCAGCGCAGCCGCCCGGTGGGCGAGATGGCATAGAAGCGCCGATCGGCCGAGCCCACGTACACCGTGCCGTCGCCGCCGACGACGGGCGAGCTGAACACCCCTCGGCCGGTCTGGAACGCCCACGGCCGCCGTGCGCTCCGGTGCGGCCGGACGTCGGCGAGGGCGGTCTGGCGCGCGTCGCGGCGGAACTTCGGCCATGGGCTGCGCGGATCGAGCGGAACGTCATAGGCCGCGGCGGGGACGGCGAGCACGAGCAGCGCGACCGCCGCGACCAGGAGAAGCCTCATCCGACAAGCATCCCATCGGCCTCCATACCGATCCGGTGACGACCGCTCGGTTAGGGTCTCCATGGGGTGGTCGAGTTCAGGTTGCTGGGCCCGCTGGAGGCGGTGGTGGACGGTGCGCCGGTCAGGCTCGGGCCGCCGCAGCAGCGAGCCCTGCTGGCGCTGCTGCTGCTCAACGCGAACGAGGTCGTGTCGCGCGACCGGATCGTCGACGAGCTGTGGGGCGAGCGGCCGCCCGCTACTGCCATCAAGCTCGTCCAGGTCTACGTCTCCGCCCTGCGCAAGGTCCTGGCCCCCGACGTCCTCGTCACCCGCCCGCCGGGGTACCTCCTGCAGGTCGAGCCCGACGCCGTCGACCTCGACCGCTTCCGGCGCCACCTCGACGAAGGCGGAGCGGCGCTTGGCGCCGGCGCCCCCGCCGCCGCGGCGGACCACTTCCGGTCCGCCCTCGCGCTGTGGCGCGGACCAGCGCTGGCCGACTTCGCCTTCGCGCCTTTCGCCCAGGCACAGATCGGACGCCTGGACGAGCTGCGGCTGGAAGCGCTTTCGGATCGGATCGCGGCCGACCTGGAGCTGGGCCGCAGCGACGTGGTGGGCGAACTCGAGGCGCTCATCGTCGAGCACCCGCTGCGCGAGCGCCTGCGCGGCCAGCTCATGCTGGCCCTCTACCGGTCCGGCCGCCAGGCCGACGCGCTCGCCGCGTACCAGGACGCGCGCCGGGCGCTCGTCGACGAGCTCGGCATCGAGCCCGCGCGCGAGCTGCGCGAGCTCGAGCAGGCCATCCTGCGCCAGGATCCCGAGCTCGACCGCAGGCCCGCGGCCGACCCCACCCCGGCGGCCGCGCCGAGGCCGTCGGCGCCCGCCCGCGGCGGCGCGTTCGTCGGCCGCGAGCGCGAGCTGGGCGACCTCGCGGGCGCGCTCGATGACGCCCTGGGCGGGAGTGGGCGTCTCGCGCTCGTCGCCGGAGAGCCCGGGATCGGCAAGAGCCGGCTGGCCGAGGAGCTCGGCAACCACGCCCGGCAGCGTGGCGCCCGGGTGTGCGTCGGGCGCTGCTGGGAGGCCGGCGGCGCCCCCGCCTACTGGCCCTGGGTCCAGGCGCTGCGGGCCTATATCCGCGAGAGCGAGCCGGACGCCGTGCGCTCCCAGCTCGGACACCAGGGCGCCGAGCTGGCCACCATTCTCCCCGAGCTCCGCGACCTCATTCCCGACCTCCCGGCCTCGGCCCCGCCCGACTCCGAGGGCGGTCGCTTCCGGCTGCTGGAGTCGGCGGCCGCCTTCCTGCGCAATGTGGGCGAGCCGCTCGTCGTCGGGCTGGACGACCTGCACGCGGCCGATGCGCCGTCGCTGCTGCTGCTGCGCTTCGTTGCGGGGCAGCTCGACGGGGCGCCGGTCCTCGTCGTCGGGTGCTACCGCGACACCGAGGTCGGGCCGGAGCTGGCCGAGACCCTGGCCGACGTGGAGCGTGAGCCGGGGATGCTGAGCATCAGGCTGCGGGGGCTCAGCGGATCGGACACGTCACGCCTGCTGGCCCTTACGATGGGCGACGCACCGGCCGACGACCTGGCCGCCGAGATCCACGCCGAGACTCAGGGCAATCCCCTGTTCGCGAAGGAGATCGGGCGCCTGCTCGCGGCCGAGGGCCAGCCTGCGCGCCCGGGCCGGCTTCCGATTCCGCGGGGAGTCGTGGAAGCGATCAGTCGCCGCCTGCAGCGGCAGACGGATCCGTGCAGGGAGGTGCTCGCGCTCGCATCGGTCGTCGGCCGCGAGTTCGATCCCGACGTGATCGCCCGCGTGAGCGGGCTGGACGAGCACGACCTCTTCGCCGCCCTCGACGAAGCGGCCGCCGCCGGGCTCGTGGGCGCCGTACCCGAGGCGAGCGGGCGGCTGCGCTTCTCGCACATCCTCGTGCGCGACGCGCTCTACGAGGACCTGCCCGCCCCGCGGCGGGTCCGCCTGCACGGCGCGGTCGCCGAAGCCCTCGAGACGCTGTACGCGGCCAATCCCGAGCCGCACCTGACCGAGCTCGCCCAGCACTTTCGCGAGGCCGGCCCGTCGATGGCGGACAAGGCGCTCGACTACGCACAGCGCGCCGGCGACCGCGCCGCGGCGCAGTACGGCTACGAAGAGGCGGCGCAGCACTACGCCGGCGCGATCGCCCTGCTCGAGGCTGCGCGCGCCGGAGACCCCGACCGGATGTGCGAGCTCCTGCTCGCGCTGGGCGAGGTCCAGAGCCGAGCGGGCAACGGCGCCGACGCCCGCGCGGCGCTTCGGCGCGCCGCGACGCTCGCCGAGCAGACCGATCGGCCCGACCGGCTCGCGCGCGCGGCGCTGTTGTACGGCGGACGGCTCGGGTGGGAACGCGCCAGCATCGACCCGCACTACGTCCCGCTGCTGGAGCGGGCCCTGGCGGCCGTCGGCACCGACGACAGCAGCGACCGCGTGCGCCTTCTGGCGCGCCTCGCGGCGGCGCGCCGCGACGACCCCCTGCGCGACCGGCGCCTCGCCGCCGGCGAGGAGGCGGTCGCGATGGCGCGGCGCATCGGCGACCCGGCGACGCTCGCGGTCGCCCTCGAGGGCAGCTGGATCGCGATGGAGGGCCCGGACGAGCTCGCCGAAGGCGCCGGGATCGCCGCGTCGCAGCAGATGATCGCCCTGGGCGAGCAGATCGGCGACAAGGAGCGCGTCTTCGCCGGCCACGATCACCGGCTGCACTTCTTCTGGATGCTGTGCGATCGGAGCGCGGTCGACGTCGAGCTCGACACAGTCGCGGCGCTGGCCGAGGAGCTGCGCCAGCCCGCCCACCGCTGGCACGTAGGGACGGGCCGCACCATGCTCGCGCTCATGGAGGGGCGGTTCGAGGAGGCCGAGCAGCTCATCGAGCAGACGCACCGCATCGGCCGGCGGTCCGAGAGCTGGAACGCCGTCGTGTCGCAGCGGATCGGGCTGTTCGTGCTGCGGCGCGAGCAGGGACGGCTGGCCGAGCTCGCCGACATGATGCGGCGGTCGGTGCACGAGTTCCCCGCGCTCCTGCGCTTCCGCTGCGCCGTGGCCCAAGTCGAGCTCGAGCTCGGCAATGAGCAGGAAGCACGCGCGGTCGTCGACGGCGTGCTCGCGCACGACCTCGCTCGCGAGTACCGCGACGCCGAGTGGGCGTTCAGTCTGGCGCTGCTCGCCGGCCCGACGGCGTCGGTTGCCGAGCCGCCCGCCGTCGCCTGGTTGTACGAGCTGATGGTCGCGTACGAGCAGATGTACGCGATGGCACCGGTGGAGGGCGTGTTCGGCGCGGTGGCGCGCGCGCTCGGTGTGCTCGCGGGATCGTTGCAGAGGTACGACGGCGCCGAGCGCCACCTGGAGGTCGCCATCGACATCGAGCGCCGCATGGGCGCGCGCCCCTGGCTAGCCCACGCTCAGCACGACATGGCGGCCATGCTCATCGCCCGCGGCGACCCCGACCGGGCCCGGCCCCACCTCGACGAGGCCCTCCAGACGTATCGGGAGCTGGGCATGGAGACCTGGGCCGCCCGGGCGAGCGAGCTCGCTCGGCGATGATCGAGTTTCGGGTCCTTGGCCCGCTCGAGGCGTCGGTCGACGGTGCACCGGTCAAGCTCGGACCGCCGCAGCAGCGTGCGCTGCTGGCGCTGCTGCTGCTCAGCGCGAACGAGGTGGTGTCGCGCGACCGGCTCGTCGACGGACTGTGGGGCGAGCGGCCGCCGGCGACCGCGGCCAAGCTCGTCCAGGTGTACGTGTCGGCGCTGCGCAAGGTCCTCGATGCCGGCGTCCTGCTGACGCGCACGCCCGGCTATCTCCTGCGGGTGGCGCCCGGCGCGCTGGACCTCGACCGGTTCCAGCGTCTGGCCCGCGAGGGCAGCGCCGCGCTCGCGGCCGGCGCGGCGGAGGCGGCGTCGGAGTCCCTGCGCGAGGCCCTCGAGCTCTGGCGCGGGCCGGCGCTCGCAGACCTGACCGATGCGCCGTTCGCGCACGCGGAGATCGCGCGGCTCGACGAGCTTCGCCTTGCCGCGCGGTGCGACCGCATCGAGGCCGACCTCGCGCTCGGCCGCGTCGACGTGGTGGGCGAGCTCGCGGCCCTGATCGCCGAGCACCCGCTGCGCGAACGCCTGCGCGGCCAGCTCATGCTCGCGCTTTACCGGTCCGGTCGCCAGGCCGACGCGCTCGCCGCCTACCAAGACGCGCGCCGCACGCTCGTCGACCAGCTCGGCATCGAGCCCGGTCGCGAGCTGCGCGAGCTCGAGCACGCCATCCTGCGCCAAGAGCCAACTCTCGACCCCAGCCCGGCAGCCGAGCGAGCCGCGGAGCCCGCGCACAGCGAGTTCGTGGGTCGCGAGCGTGAGCTCGCGACGCTGACGGCGGCCCTGGAGCACGCGCTGGCCGGACGGGGACGATTGGTCCTCGTAGGGGGCGAGCCCGGCATCGGCAAGAGCCGGTTGGCCGAGGAGCTGCTTGGCGCGGCCAGGCCGCGCGGCGCGCGGGTGTGCGTCGGGCGTTGCTGGGAGGCCGGCGGCGCCCCCGCCTACTGGCCCTGGGTCCAGGCCCTGCGCGGCTACGTGCGGGAGCTCGATGCCGACGCGCTGCGCATGCGGCTCGGCAGCGAGGCGGCCGAGCTGGCCACCATCCTCCCCGAGCTCCGGGACGTGGTCCCCGACCTGCCGCCATCACGCCCCGGCGAGTCCGAGGGGGCCCGCTTTCGCTTGCTGGAGTCGGTCGCGTCGTTCCTGCGCAGCGGGGAAGAGCCACTCGTCGTCGGGCTGGACGACCTGCACGCGGCCGATGCGCCGTCGCTGCTGCTCCTGCGGTTCGTCGCCGGGCAGTTGGACCGCGCGCCGCTCCTGATCGTCGGCTGCTATCGGGACTCCGAGGTCGGGCCGGAGCTTGCCGACGTCCTCGCCGATGTCGCGCGCGAGCCCGCAATGCAGCGGCTGACGCTGCGCGGGCTCAACGGCTTCGATACGTCGCGTCTCTTGACGCTCACGATGGGCGATGCGCCGGCCGCGGACCTGGCTGCCGAAATCCACGCCGAGACCCAGGGCAACCCCCTCTTCGCCAAGGAGATCGGGCGCCTGCTCGCCGCCGAGGGCGGTGCCGAGCCCGGCCGGCTCCCGATCCCCGAGGGAACGATCGAGACCATCGGGCGCCGCTTGCAGCGTCAGTCGGAGCACTGCCGAGAAGTGCTCGCCCTCGCCTCCGTCATCGGACGGGAATTCGACCCGTACCTGATCGGCCATGTGAGCGACCTCGAGGAGGACACGCTCTTCGCGGCCCTGGACGAGGCCGCGAGCGCCGGGCTCATCGGCGCGGTCCCGGAAGCTGGAGGTCGCCTGCGCTTCTCGCACATCCTGGTCCGCGACGCGCTTTACGAGGACCTGCCCGCGCCGCGCAGGCTGCGCCTGCACCGTGCGGTCGCCGAGGCGCTGGAGGCCGCCTATTCCGCCAACCCCGGGCCGCACCTGTTCGAGCTCGCGCACCACTACCGGGAAGGCGGGGCCCCGGTCGCGGACAAGGCGATTGAGTACGCCCAGCGCGCAGGCGACAAGGCGGCATCGCAGTACGGCTACGAAGAGGCGGCGCGGCACTACACCCGCGCGCTCGGGATGCTCGAGACGTCGCAATCCGGCGACGCGGATCGGACACGCGAGCTGCTGCTCTCACTCGGCGACGTCCAGAGCCGCGCGGGCAACGGCGAGGAGGCGCGGGAGGCGCTGCGGCAGGCCGCCGACCTCGCGCAACAGGCAGGCCGGGCCGACCAGCTCGCACGCGCGGCGCTCGAATACGAGGGACGGTTCCCATGGGCCCGCGCCAGCGTCGACCCCTTCTTCGTACCGCTGCTGGAGCGCGCGCTGTCGGCGGCCGGCACCGACGACAGCGTCGCGCGCGTGCGCCTGCTCGCGCGCCTCGCAGCGGCCAGGCGCGACGACGCGCAGCGCGAGCCCCGCGTCGCGCTCGCACACGAGGCGCTGGCGATCGCGGAGCGGCTCGGGGACCCGGCGACCCTCGCCTTGGCCACCGAGTGCCAGTGGGTGGCGACCGAGGGACCCGATGAGCAGGCGCTCGGTGAGGGCATCACGGTCGGGGCGCGGCTGATCGCCCTCGGTCACGCGATCGGAAACCGGGAGCCCATGTTCCAGGGCCACGATCACCGGCTCAACGGCTTCTGGCTGCTCGGCGACCGCGCCGCTCTAGAGGTCGAGCTCGACGTGCTCGACGCGCTCGCCGACGAGCTCCGCCAGCCCGCACAGCGCTGGGAGGTCGGCACGCACCGAACCATGCTCGCGCTGATGGAGGGCCGTTTCGAGGACGCCGAGCGCCTCATCGACGAGACCCATGTGGTCGGCCGGCGGGCCGCGACCTGGGCCGTCGTCACGCAGCGGATCGCGCTGTTCGTGCTGCGCCGCGAGCAGGGGCGGCTGGCCGAGGTCGCCGACACGATCAGGCGCTCCGTACACGAGTACCCGGCGCTGCTGCGCTTTCGCTGCGTCTTGGCCCACCTCGAAGCCGAGCTGGGCCGGGAGCAGGAG
>Ga0111539_10006544_pt1 | contig 15014 bp, 7 predicted proteins | sample RhiMethybrSRZTD1_FD_79667 | JGI IMG/M metagenome (GOLD analysis project Ga0111539, IMG submission 79667) | Populus rhizosphere microbial communities from Tennessee, USA - Rhizosphere MetaG P. TD hybrid SRZTD1 (version 2) (version 2) | ecosystem: Host-associated > Plants > Roots > Rhizosphere >... | reverse complement strand
GGAACGGCGATGGCGTCGACGAGCCCGCCGTCGTTCATGGAAGTACATTTGTTTTTCTGGATGGCGCTCCTGACAACCACACTCGCCGGTTCGCGTTCGGTCATGACGGTGATGTGCCCGTCGCCGGCGACTGGAACGGTGACGGCATCGAGACCGTTGGTGTGTTTCACGCGGGCACGTTCGAGCTGACCAACCGCTCGGCGCCACCGTTCGACGACATCACGCGCATGCCGACGAACATCACGGATCCGGCGGCCGTCCCGTTCGCTGGACGGTTGCTCAATCCGCTGGTCGCGGTGCCCGCGGTGTACCTTCCCGCGGGAACAGTGATTCTCTTTGGGCCACAAGGCCGCGTCGAGTGGAAGATCGATCTCCGACGTCTTGACGATCTTCCCGTCGTTCGTTGATCCGTCAGCCGGCCTTGCGTCCGAGGAACCGGACCCCTTCAGCCTGGCGGCAGCTGTTCGCGCGTCGCGTTCGCAGATCCAGCAGCAGCAGTTGCGCGAGTGCCTCGCTGGCGACTTCCGTTTCTCCGGGGCCGAGCGTCTCCATCAGGCGCCGCACCGGCAAGATCACGTCGACGAAGAACATGTTCGAGGCGTGCAGTACTTCGAAACCGTTTTCAGCGAACAGCTCTTCCAGATCCTCGAACGAGAACCCTGGCGTGTAGTGTTCGCATAGCTCCCACGCGTCGCGCTGCAGCTCCGGATCGCGTTGCTCTTCGCGCGTGGCGAACGGCACGCTGATGTACATGTACTTGCCTGGCTTGACGCGCGCCGCCTGATTGCGGAACGCGCGGCGGTAGTCCTTGATGTGCTCGAGGCACTCGATGGACAACACGAAGTCGAACTGCTCCTCGCCCGGCGCGTCGAGCAGATCGAGCTGTTCGAATCGCAGGTTCGGCATCGGAAAGGGCTGGTACTTCAGTTCGGCATCCGTTGCGAGGATCTGCAGCGCTGGCAGGCGGCCGGCAAGGAACGCCTCCTGATAGGCGACGCCTGCGCCCATCGAGCACATCGTCGAGACAGGTTCTGCGATGCGGCCGAACGCATCCGCCAGGTGCGCGAGACGAAGGAAGAAAAACCGCTTGAGCCGGATGCACTCGGCAACGTGCCGATCGAGATAGCGCTCGAAGGCCGGCGGCACCGGCGGCAGTGTCTGGCCGGCCTGAGAAAGCCAGGGGTCGAGCAACCGGGCGAGATTTGCACCGTACTCCGGCTGCGCCTGAACCTGGACGCCATCGTCGTCGGCGTCGAGCGCCACGCGTGACGCCGGCGCGTCGGTGTCGATCGCGAACCTGTAGGCTTTGCCACTGCTGTCGGGCAACGGCGCGAACGGAAAGATGAGCGGCGCGGCGCTGGTGACGAATCGCGTGGGCCGCTGGGCGGCGGCCACGAGCTGGCCGGTCGCGTCATCGAACAGGCGCAACGTCAGCGAGTCGGTCACCTCTGAATCGACGTTGTGGGCGCTCACCGTCACGCTGTGGAGATAGTCGGTTCCTGCGATGAACCGACCGGAGACCGGAGCCCCCGCGACGGCGCGCAGCGCGGACACCGAGCCGATCGGTGCGAGGCTCACGCCGCCTCCGTGCCGATTCGCTGACGACGAATCAGGTATCGGGCGCCGATGGGTCCGGCCATCGAGTCGCCGCGGGCCGGCGCGAGGTCGAGAAGCGCGAGCCGCACGAGATCCGCGAGCGCCTCAGGCGATGCCGGCTCGCCGATGGCGGCGACCAGACCGTCGAGGCCAGCGGCGATGAGCGCACCGCCGATGTTGGCGGTGAGAAACGAATCGTACGGCAGCTGACAAACGGCCGAGTCCAGCACGTCGCGCGTGGCGTCCTGATCGTGTGAGACGGCGACGTACAGCCAGCCGCCAGGTTTCACAGCCGCCAGGAGGGTGTCCCAATTGAGGGCTGCGGAGCGCGAAGGGATCGCGGCGACGAAGTCGTACCCGCCTCGCGCCGGATCAGGGGCCAGATCGACCTGAATCGAGGGACACCGCGCGGCGAGAAACGCGGCTGTCCGTGCCGCATCGGCGCCGACGGCCAGCACGCTCCGCGCGCCGGTGGCGTGATTGAACGCATCGAGCAGATGGACGAAGTGCAGGAGCCCATCCGGGCGGGCCATCACACACGCCTTGACGAGTTCGGCAAGCGCGTCGCGTGTGGCCGGTGTCGGCGCCTCGGCATGAGCGACGGCGCGCCACAGGAGCGCGTCGGTCAGCGCGTGCACATCGGTCTGCGTGGCCGGCGGGAAGCGGCTGCTGCGCGTCTCGCGATCATGAAGGTCGTGACGAATCTTCCTCGCGCCTGGCGACTGCCACAGGCTGCGCCAGCCCTGAATCGTCGCGATCGCCCGCCACTCCTCATCGGGGAGACTCGGATTGAGCCGGACAAAAATGTCGAACTTCCCGTGTAACACCCGGTCGAAGGTGATGGCGCGTTTGGGTCCGTGCAACGCCTCGTCGTACGCCTCGGTGTCGCGGGGCGCGTCAATCGGCAGGATCGCGCCGTGCGAGGAATCGCGGATCGGCAAGTCGGGAATGATGATGTAGTCGGTCCAGCCGAGCGCGGCGAACAGGCGGTGATAGTCCTCGATTCGCATCATGTTCGGATGCGCTTCCCAGTCGGTCCACGCCAGCTTGAGACCCAGAGGGGCCAGGTAGTCGATGTCCTCGAAGCTCGGATGCCGGATGAAGAGGAAATCGCGGGCGGCACGGCCGAAGGCTTCGAGTGCCCGGTGTGTGGCGGCGACGTCCGGCAGATGCTCGAGAAAGTCCATCATCGACACGAAGTCCACCGAGCGATGTGGCAGCACGATGGTCTTCAGATCGCAGTGAGCGACCGCGAAGCCGTGCTCACGCGCGATGTCGAGATCGGCGCCGTACCAATCGAGGCCGAGCCCGGGACGACGGTTGAAGCGGCGCTCGCAGTGGTCGAGCGATCCGCCGCTGCCGCACCCCGCGTCGACGAAGCGATACTTGCCGGCCTCGAGATCCGCGCGCACTTGCGCGTCGAGCATGCGCGCATTGTGGGCCACGTTCGCTCCAGCGGCAAGTCGCCGTGAGTCTCGAAGTGATTGACGCGCGACAACGGCGGTGTCAGGCTAGGCGCGCCCATGGACCCTGCGAGCCAGCCTGGCACCGGCCGCTCGCCTGGTTGGGACGCTGCCTCGCGCGCGTCCACCAGCTCGGTAGCGCCATCTCCGGCGTCCGCATCGTGGGACGCGTTGACGGCGTGGCGGCTCCAGGAAACGTACGCTCCCGTTGCGGCGGCAGTCCGCACTGTGCTGTCGTGCGTCGACACCTCCGCATCGCAGGCAGTGCCGCGCCTGCGTGTCCTGCTGATCGGCGGTCAGCCGGCCATCCTCGCTCAATTCCTTGCCGACGGATCACCCGTCGAACGCGATCCGTCAGCCGTAGAGTTTCTCACGCAGCTGAGCATCGACGGCCGACTCCTGATGCCGGATGGCCACGTCGACTGTGCGGTCGCCATCGACTGGCTGCCGTCGCTGGCGCCTTCTGTTCGAGGCACGGCGGTTGCCGAGCTTTGCCGTGTGTCGCGCTCCGGCGTCGTGCTCATGCACCTTTCCGACAGCGACGAGTCGCGACACGCGGCTCGTGCCGCAAATGATTTGCACCGGCTGGTGCGCGGCGGCGATCACCGATCGCTCGGCCGTGCCCTCGAGATGGGCCTGCCGGACCCCGGGATCGTGCGTGGCCGATTGGCAGAACGGCTGCCGTGTATCGAAACCTGTGGAGTGAGTTCGCCGGAGGTGTGGCTGTCCGCCGAATCGCTGGCCATGTCGACGTCGTCTGCCGATCGCGAGCCCACCGAAGCGGACGCCTCGGCGGCCGCGGCGTACCCATCGGCGGGGTTCGTCGCTGACGGCGGCTTCCGCACCCTTTTCGTGGCTACGGCGCGCCCTCCGGTTCGACCGCTGCCGCCGCCGACTTCTTTGTCCGGCCGTTATGCATTCGGCCTGCACCAGGCGGTGGAGGCTGCCGCGCAACGACGCGCGCTCGAAACGCTGACGGCAGCCGTCACGCACGAACGCGCGACCGAGCGTGAAGAGTTCCGTGCCGCGATTGCGTCGCTGGCTGTGGAGATTCGCGAACTCGAGGGACGCACCGAGGCGCTGTCGCGCGACGTCCGGGAGCGCGATCAGATCATCGCCAACCAGCAGGCGATCGTCAGCGCAGAGGCCGCACGGGCGGCGGCGTTTCAAACCGCCGCAGCCGACGCGGAACGCCGCGCTGCGCTGCATCACGGCCAGTGGATGGAATCAGAACGGCTGCGCCGCGCGTCCGACGAGCGCGTCGAAGGCATCTCGGCGCAGGTGCAGCAGCTCGAGGCTCGCCTCTCCGCGGCACAGCCGCTCGCGGATGCGCACGTGCGGTTCGTGCAGAGCCGTGCCGGTCACGCGCTCCGTCTCTACTCCCGACTGAAGCAACGCATCCTCGGTCGCTGAGCGCCACCTGCCATGTGCGGCATCGCTGGCTTACTGCTGAACGACGCCGAGGCGCGTCCCGAACCGGCCCGCCTGCGCGCGATGGTCGACTCGCTCGCCCATCGAGGACCTGACGACGCCGGGTTTCATCACGATGCGAACGTCGCGATTGGCATGCGGCGGCTCGCCATCGTCGACCCAATCGGCGGGCATCAGCCGGTCACCAACGAGGATGGCACCGTCCAGGTTGTCTACAACGGGGAGTGCTACAACTATCGCGAGCTGCGCGCCGAGCTCACGACCGCCGGTCATCGGTTCACGAGCAACACCGACACCGAAGTCATCGCGCACGGCTACGAGGCCTGGGGCATCGAGGGCCTCGCCCGGCGCCTGAACGGCATCTTTGCCTTCTGCGTCTGGGACGCGCGGACGCGCACGGCGTTCCTCGTCCGCGATCGACTTGGCGTCAAGCCGCTGTACTACATCACGCGGCCGTCGGGCTTGGCGTTCTCGTCCGAGATCCGCTCGCTCATCGAGTCAGGTTGGTGTGTGCCGCGGCTCGATCACGAGACGGTCTGGCAATACCTGCTCTATCAGTTCGCGCCGACAAATCGGACGCCGCTCGCCGGCGTCGTACGGCTTCCGCCAGCGTGCGTCCTGGAGTGGCGCGCCGAATCGGCGCCTCGAATTGCGGCCTATTGGCATCTGCCGGTTGGGCCGCCTGGGCCGCCTCGATCGCTCGATGCGGCCGCCGAGGAAGTGCGGGCGCTCTTCGAGGACACGGTCTCCCGACAGCTCATCGGCGACGTACCGATGGGATGCTTCCTGTCGGGTGGCCTCGACTCGTCGGGCGTGGCGGCCGTGATGGCCGACCGCACGTCGGAGCCGCTGCTCACCTACTCGATTGGCTTCCCGACATCACGCGATTACGACGAGACCCGGCATGCGCTCCGTGTGGCTCGTCATCTTGGCACGCGTCACACCGCCGTGGCGTTCGACGAGGGCGTGCTCGTCGATCGCGTCGACGCGTACTTGCGCGACATCGACGAACCCATTGGCGATGCCGCGATGTTTCCGACATGGCTCCTGGCGGAGACAGCCGCACGCGACGTGAAGGTGGTCCTGACGGGAGAAGGCGCCGACGAGGTGTTCGGAGGCTACGCCTACTATCGCGCGCTCTCGGCGGCGCCGCCACCTCCTGCGTCACTGCAATCCGGCGATCCCGTTCCTGGCCCGCCAAGCCACGCGAGCGGATTTCCGTTCGTGATGCAACCGGCGTCGATCTGGATGATGCTGCCGCTCGACGCGCGCCCGTCGCTCGCCACGTTTCAGTCGGTCCTCGATCGGCCGGCGCAGCCCGCGGCGACCGATGCGCCGGATGCGACGCGGCTCCAGCGGGCGCTCGCCGCAGATCTCCGCGTGTGGCTCGCGCACGACCTGCTGACGAAGCTCGACAAGGCGACGATGGCGCACGGCCTGGAAGCGCGTGTACCCATGCTCGACCATCGTCTTGTCGAGCTGGCCGCAGCTCTGCCGGACGAACTCAAAGTCAGCGCCGACGTTGGGAAGGTCGTCCTGCGGCGTGCACTGCGGCCACTGGTGCCTGCGGCCACGCACGACCGCGCCAAGCAGGGGTTCGGCGTCCCGCTCGATGTCTGGTTCCGCGGGCCCCTGCGCGACCTCGTCCACGATCTTTTCAGTCGCTCTTTGCTCGTACGCGATGGCGTGCTGACACGCGAGTCGCTGCGCACGTTGCTCGACGCGCACACGGCCGGTCGCCAGCCGCTCGGCCGTGCGATCTGGACGCTCCTGAACCTCGACGTCTGGTGGCGGCGCACCTGCGAGCGCATCCTCGCCGCGACGGATGCGCCGGCGATCACCGGGCTGGGCGCGGTGAGCCGAGCACCCACAGTCGACATCGTTATTCCCGTGCGCGGCAGTCTCAACCTGACGCGCGACTGCATCCAGTCGATTCGTCGGTGGACCAGCCGCCCCTTCCGCGCGATTCTCGTGGACGACAGCGGCGATCCCGACCATCAGGCACGCCTCGCGAGGACTGCCGGCGACGACGATCGGTTCCAGATCCTGACGAACGATCGGAACGTCGGCTACGTGCAGAGCTGCATTCGCGGCATGTCGCGTTCGACCGCCGACTACATCGTGCTGCTCAATTCGGACACGGTGGTGACACCCACATGGCTCGAGCGGCTGGTGCGCTGCGCCGAGAGCGACCCGCGCATCGCCATCGTCAACCCGATCACGAACGAATCGGGAAATACCTCGGTGCGCATGGCGCCGGGGCTGAACGTACTCACGATGGCGCGCCGCGTGGCCGCACTCTCGAAGCAGCGCTACCCCGACATCACGACGGCTGTCGGCATGTGCATGCTGGTCCGCCGCAGCGCCCTGGAGCAGTTCGGCGGGTTCGATCCGATCTTCGAGGGCGCCTACTGCGAGGAGTCCGATCTCTGCATGCGGTTGACCGAGGCGGGCCTCCGCGTCGTCGCCGCCGATGACGCGTTCGTGTACCACAAGGGCAACGGCTCGTACACCGACGCCACGAAGCAGGCGTTGTACGAGCGCAACCGGCGCATCTTCGACGAGCGCTGGGGCGTTGCGTATGAACGCGACTGGTCGGCCTACGCGCGCCGAGATCCGCTGCAATACTTGCGCGACGGGCTGCTGACGGGCACGGCACGCCTGGACGAAGGGCCCGAGCTCGGTTCGGCCATCAACCTCGGATGGGCACGTCTAAACCCGAGACATGCGCTCGGAGCGGTGGCGGAGGGCGCGCGGACATCGGCCGCCGCGACCATGCTCGCCGACCTCGCGCCCGCATGGACGAGGCCGCACGTCGCCGAGTGGACCGTTCGCCGCATCCGCCAGCCCGCGACACGATTCGACGAGCGCGCCGTAGTCCTTCCGACCCGCGCGTATGCCCGGATGCTTCCGGCTCCGGAGCCCGGTGCCCTGCGCATCACGTTCCTGGTGTCGTCGTTCCCGCTATGCGGCGGGATCGTGTCGATCGCGCAACTCGCACGAGGGCTGATTGCCGCCGGTCACGACGTCAAGATTGCAACCGAAGCGCACGACGTCCATCCGGAGCTGCTGAACCTTTGGACGCAGCCGTTGATCTATCGCGACCGCCGTCACCTCGTGGACGCTTTCCCCGAGAGCGATGTTGTCGTCGCCACCTACTGGACCACGGCGTACCAGTACCTGCCCGAGCTGAGGCGCCGATATCGATTCGCCTCTGCGTATTTCATTCAGGACTACGAGGCGTGGTTCTACGACGAAGGCGACCGCACAAGCCGTCGCGCGGTGACCGACTCGTACGGCTTCGCCGAGCACCACATCGTCAAGTCGAAGTGGCTGGCGGATCTGGTGGACCCCCACGGTCCGAAATGCGAGATCGTGCCGCTCGGACTCGATCTGGGCGTCTTCTATCCGCGGAGCGGGGAGCGGCGGCAGAGGGTCCGTGTGGTCTCAGGGGCCACCTCGGATCCGGGCGCACCCCGTCGCGGCTTTGCCCAGACCGTCGAGATCTTCCGGCAGTTGCACGGGGCACGGCCCGACGTCGATCTCGTGTTCTTCGGAACGTCACCTGAGCGCATGCCGGCGCTGCCCTTCCCCTACACGAACGCCGGGCGGCTGGTCGATCAGAACGACGTGGCAGCCCTCTTGTCGTCAGCCGACGTGCTGCTCGACGCCTCGCTGTGGCAGGGCTTCGGCCGCCCCGGCCTCGAGGCTATGGCGTGCGGCGCCGTTCCCGTTCTCACGCGCAATGGCGGTCTGCACGAATACGCGGTGGACGGCGAGAATGCCGTGCTGATCGATCCGATCGCCACTGCGGACTCCGCGCGCGCGATCCGGGACTTGCTCGACGATCCTGCCCGCCTGGCCCGTCTCCGCGGTCGTGGTCCGTCTACCGCCGCCCGCTTCTCGCACGAACTCGAAGCCACTCGACACGCCGAGCTCTACCAACGATGGGTAAAGGACCTGATACGGCGGGGTTCCAATGGCTTACCCAATACCGGTTTTGCGATTGCGTGACGGCACCATGGATCTGGCGCGAAATTCGCAAAGAGCACTGCCGCTGTGCCGCCGGCTACCCTACGGGCAATTCCTGGTCAGAGCACTGGCGATCCGCTCATTGCGCGTTACTCCACACTCGTACGGCGTGCAGCCCGTCTACCGGAGCCGACGCTCCGGAGCCGTGCGCGGCAGCTGGGCCGTCAATGGCGCTCCGACGGCCTGAAACCGGGCCAAATCGCAAAGATCCACCACTCCGCGCTCGAGTTGTTTTTCGGCCAGCCAAACGCTGATGCGGTGGCCTTCGCTCGCGTCGCCACCCGCGTCTTGGCTGCTACGCTATCGGCGTTCGATGAGTCCGGCGAAGACCCGATCCAGCGTGGCATCAGCGTGCCACTTGTCGGTAACGGTGTGGACAGCGCTCCCCCGCTGCAGACGGCTGCCCTTCGCCAACTGAACGAACGCCTCGAGGAGCGCGCCAAGCAGATCGCCCACGCGCTGCACGACGAGGCTGGTCAGATGCTGGCCTCTGTCTATCTCCAATTGTCCGACGTCGAGCGAAGCGCCGACGCCGCTCCGGTGGCGCGTCTGCGCATGCTGCTGGACCAGGTGGATGCGCAGATTCGCCGCCTCGCGCACGAGCTGCGTCCAACGATTCTTGACGAACTCGGCCTGGTGCCGGCGTGCCGCTTCCTTGCTGACGGCGTGGCCCAGCGCACCGGTGTCCGCGTCGTCGTGCAGGACAAGGGCGTCGGCCGGCTGCCAACGGACCTCGAGACGGCGGTCTATCGCGTCGTGCAGGAATCGTTGACGAACGCCACGCGGCATGGACGTCCGACTGAAGTGTTCGTCGCCCTCGCGCATGGAGGGCGGAGCGTCTCGGGCTACATCGAGGACAACGGTCTCGGCTTCGACACGCAAGTCCATCGGCGCGCGGAAGCTGGCCGCGGTCTGGGCCTGCTCGGCATGCGGGAACGTCTGGCGGCGTTCGGCGGCACGTTAACCATTACGTCGGCTCCTGGGCGTGGCACCGCCGTCCGCTTCGACGTACCCCTGGAGATGCTTCATGGCGACTACAGTCCTGCTTGCTGACGACCATCAAATCGTTCGTCAGGGCGTCCGTCTCTTGCTCGAACGGGAGGGCTTCGACGTGGTCGGCGAGGCGTCGGATGGCCATGAAGCCGTCAGCATGGCGGCAAAGCTGCGGCCGGACGCGGCCGTGCTGGACTTCGTGATGCCGAACCTGAACGGGCTCGATGCGGCGGTCCAGGTCCGCAAGCAGTCGCCTTCGACGAAGACCATCCTGCTGACGATGCACACCGAGGATCAGTGCGTCCTCGAGGCGTTCCGGCGCGGATTACGCGGGTACGTCATCAAGACACAGGCCGGGGCCGATCTGGTGCAGGCGCTGCGCGAGGTCGATCGGGGCGCGCTCTACCTGAGCCCCGGCATCTCGCGGACGGTGATCGATGCGTATTTGTCACGAGCCGATGTGCCGGCCGATCCGCTCACACCCCGTGAGCGGGAGGTCCTGCAGCTCGTGGCGGAGGGGAAGACGACGAAGGAGGTGGCGGCGAAACTCGGGTTGAGCGTGAAGACGGCCGAGACCCATCGGACGAAAATCATGCGCAAGCTCGACATTCACGAGACGGCGGGTCTCGTGCGCTACGCGATTCGCAAGCGGCTGGTGATGGCCTGACGAAATTTACCCACCGGTTGCAAAAATTTCCCGCCGATCGAGACTAGCGACCCTGTCGCGACACCTGTGGGTGTGTGTTTTCACCCACGCGTGAAATCATGTATGCCCCACGGCTGCAACAAGTTGCGCGGCCAATGCCCATCTGTGTACGCGATTGACCGTTTTCTGGCACTCCACTTGCCTAACGTCGGCCGCAAGAACTGTCGACTACCGGGTCAATTTCGGCCCGGTTCTCAAGTTCCTCCCCTCGAGAAGTTCCCGGCAGTAGGCAAGGAGCGTCGTGAAGTCCTTCAGGCTCCCCACGAGGAGTGTGTGCCTGCTTGTGTGTCTCTCGATGGTGTGTGTGCTGTCCCTGGTGCGCGATGGAATACGGGCGCAACAGGCCGGAGCGCCAGGAGGTTTCGTCGAGTCCGATCTGTCAACAACTGCCCGTCCCCTCCTGACCGCGGCCCAGATACAGGCCATGCTCCCGACACGGGGCCGGTTCACCTTCCCCGCTCCTTACCTCACGCAGGGCATTCGCCTCACCAACGCGAGTGACTGTGCCGGAGGGGGCGACTGCGTGCGCAGCGTCGGCTACTCGTACTGGAACAACATCAACAACCACGCCGGCAGCGACACGATGCTCATCGCGCTGTCGCTCGATCGCAACAAGGGAGGCACCGGTCCCACGCTCTACAGCTACACGAAGAGCAGTGGCGAGACACGCAATCTCGGGCCGATGTTCGATCCGAACAGCGCGCTGGGCTGGGGCACCGGCGAAGGGTGGTACTTCAGCGAGACCCGCCCGACCATCCTCTACGTGAATGACGGCCCGAAGATGCTGCGCTACGACGTCCTGGCGAAGACGTTCTCGCAGGTCTTCGACGTGACGTCACTGATGGGGCCGAACCGGTACATCTGGCAGATGCACTCCAGCAGTGACGACCTCGTCCACTCGTTCACCATCAAGGACGGGTCGTCATACGCGGATCTCGGCTGTGCGGTGTATCTCGAAAGCCAGCAGGCCTACCGCTACTTCCCCGTCCGCGGCGAGTACGACGAGTGCCAGATCGACAAGAGCGGCCGGTATTTGATGATCAAGGAAAACGTTGACGGGCTGTACGCCGAGGACAACGTCATTGAGGACCTGGCGCTCGGCACCGAGGCAGTGCTTTACGACCAGAACGGCGCGCTCGGGCACTCGGATATGGGATTCGGGTACGGCGTGGGCGAGGACAACTTCTTCAGCCAGCCAGGCGCGGTGCGCGTGTGGCAGTACGGACCGGGACCGACGATCACGGATGGCCGGCTGGTGTTTCAGGCAACGAGCTGGAGCTTCGGCTCGAACCACATCGCCCACTCGGACGCACGCGCGGGCACGGGTCTGGATCAGCAAATCGCGTGCAGCAGCAGCGCGAACCGGCTGAATCTTCCAAAGTCGAACGAGGTGCTCTGCTACCGCCTCGACGGGTCGTTGCAGACGCTGGTGGCCGCGCCGGTGATGACGAACATGGACGCCGCCGGCGGGGGTGAGGACTACTGGAAACTGCCGAAGGGCAACATCGATCCGACCGGTGAGTACTTCGTCTGGGCGAGCAACATGGGCGGCAACCGGCTGGACGTGTTCATGGTCTGGCTGCCGGTCGGTCTGCTGGGTGGCACTGTTGCCCCGCCACCGCCACCTCCGCCCCCACCGCCAGGCGATCCCACGCCGCCTCCCGGAAAGACCAGCGGCCGCGCGGTCCAGGTCACGTGGACGAGTCAGGTCAACACCGCCGTGTCTGGCACGACGCTGAGCAAAATCTCGGGTTGTAACGGGTGCCCGGACGCAGGCGCCGTCTCGAGCCAGTCGATTGGCAGCGGGAACGGCTACGTCGAGTTCACGGCCACGGAGCCCAACACGATGAGACTGCTCGGGCTGAGCACCGGCAATCCTGGCACGACCGGCGAGGAAATCTCGTACGCGCTGCGGCTGCAGAACGGCAACGTCGAGGTCCGCGAGAAGGGCTCGTACAAGGCGGACACGCGGTTTTCGACGGGCGATGTTCTCCGCGTCGAAATCCAGGGCGGCAAGATTCAGTACAAGAAAAACGGCACGACGTTCTACACGAGTGCCGGATTCCCGGTGTATCCGATGATCGTCGACACGTCGCTCAACGAGATTGGGGCCACGATCTCGAAGGCCATGATCTTGTCGAAGTGATCGACGCCGGCTGACGTTCTCCCGGAGGGGTGCCGTCGTCAGGAATTCATGGCGGCGGCACCCGCGCTCACGTCAGAGTCGAGCGTGGTGCGATCCCAGGTGGCCTGCTGGCGGCCTCGGAAGTAGCGCCACGCGCCAACGGTCGTGGCAGCGGCCAGAAAACAGATCGTGTACGGCAGCACGATCCAGCGCACGCGCCGTCGAAGCGCCCGCCAGAGACCCAGCGCCGCCGCGGCGTAGAAGCCCAGCTGCAGTACGAGCAGGACGCGGTAGAGCGGCTGATCCAGCAGCATCACGTTCGCGATGAGCACGGCAGCAAACAGCAGCGGGAGCACAAGGCGCAAACCCTTGTGCGACACCGTCTGCCACCACAAGCGGTTTCGCCAGGGCGCCAGCAGCCAGCGTTCGCGCGAGAACAACTGAAAGTTGCCGGCGAGCGTGCGTACCTTCCGCGCGAATTCACCTCGATCACTCGCCGGCAGTCCGTCATGCGCTCGCGCTTGCGAGTTGAAGACCACGCGATAGCCTTGCCGTGTCACCCAGAGCGGAATCAGGACGTCGTCCAGGAGCGTGTCAGCCGGGACCGGCTGAAACAGCGAGCGCCGGAGCGCTGTCACCGCGCCCGTGACGCCGACCGTGGAGTCAACGTCGCTTTCCCAGCGGCGAACGGCCGTCTCATAGCGCCAGTAGAGGCCAGTTCCCTGCGAGCCCGCCTGCGCGTGCCGATCAGGTTTCAGAATCAGCTCGCCGCTCACGGCGCCGATCGTCCGATCCGCAAATGGCGCCACCAGCGCCCGCAGCGCGTTCAGCTCGAATCGCTGGCGCGCGTCGGTCAGCACGATGATGTCCGTCGTCAATCGCGGCAGGATGTCGTTGAGGACTGCGGCCTTGCCGCGTCGATTCTTGAAGTCCATGACGCGCACCGACGCATCTGATGCGCGTGCGATGTCCACGGTCAGATCCGTTGAGCCATCGGAGGCGATGACGATGTCGCGCTTATCCGCCGGATAGTTCGAGTTCACAAGGTTCTCGATGCGACGGCGGATCCGCTGCTCTTCGTTGTAGACGACTACGACGATCGTGATCTGAGGCAGCTCAGCGTCCGTCATCGGCACCGGTGCGGGCCGACGGCGCCCTCGCGAAAGGATCCACAGCATCACGGGATAGCCGACGTACGTGTACGCAACGACGCCGAAGGCGCTCCAGAACGTCGCGGCGGCGAGACCGGCCTGCGAGGCCGGCTCGCGCGGTACCGCCATGTTTCCGATCGCGCGCGCGATCGCATCGAGGTCAGCGCCAAGATCGCGTCCGTCTGTGCCCTTGCCGCGCAGCGCACTCGCCGGCAAGAGCCGGTAGTTTCCCTGATCGGCGCCGGCGAACCCGACCGCGGCCAGCGTCGCCGGAAAGAAGTTGTCGGGCGGAAGCCTCGAGGCCTCGCCACCCACGATAGCGTTGCGTCGAATCGTGGCGTCGGGAAAGTAGCGCTCGATGGTCGGCCGTCCCGGGCTGACGTTCGAGCCGATGAATCCGTACTCGTTGTGCGGGACGATGTTGTTCGTGAACACGAAGCCGGTATGCGGCTTCGTGTCACCGCCAAACACAGGCGTCTCCGTCTGCAGCGCCGTGTTGTGATCGATGACAAGATCCGCGGTGCCGTTCGCGATCGAAAAGAGGCGGCCGAATCCCCAGTCGCCGCCGATGTCCACGAACAGGTTGTTGACGATGCGAATGCGCTTTGTCTGCTGGCTGTCATGGATGTCGTCCCAGCCCAGGATGTTCACGGCCGCCGCCGCGTGCCGGACGATGTTGTTGCTGAACGTGACGTCCTCGACGACGGACCACGGCGAGCCGCCATCCTGGTTGCGCGGCGTGAACACGATGACATAGCCCACCTGTGCGTCGAGCCAGCTGTGCTCGAACGTGTTGCCGTCGATCACGACGCGCCGGGCGTTCTTCAGTTCCAGCACGTTCTTGACGGCCCAGTGTGGGGTGTCGGGGGCCGGCGTGCCTTCCCGCCGGCGCCACTCGAGGGGCTTCGAAAACGTGTTCCGGCGAATCTGGATGTCCGAGGGCACGAGATCACGAATCGTGGGATCGCCGCCGCCGAACATCAGGTTCTCGCCGGCGCCCTCGAGGTAGTTGTTGGTGATAGTGAAGGGCCCCGGCCCGTTCCAGCCGCAGATCGCCTGCGAGTCCTGCCCCACTTCCTTGAAGTCCGAGATGTACGAATCGACGATGGTCGTCGATGCGGAGTTGAGCGCGAACCCGCGCCGGCTGCCCTTGGCGGGGTCGCCGTGCACGTACATCCGTTGAAAATCGAAGTCGTGCGGAATCGCCGCCGGATCCGACCCGTCCGTGCCGAGATCGATGACGTGGTACACGAAGACGCCCGGTGCGGGCGCGACTTCGAGACCGATGAACCGGTAGTGATGCGCACCTGCCTCGGCCTCGATCACATTGCCACGCGAGGCGACCAACTTCGGCATCATCCGTGCGTCCGCGGGCTTCACGCGGCGCCCCGCCGGCACGGTCATCGCAAACTGCGCGCTGCCGGTCCGAATCGTGATCCAGTCGCCGCCATCCTTCCGCGGCAGACGAAACGGTCCTTCATACACGCGGCCCGGCTCGAGGACGATCGACTGGCCGG
>Ga0111539_10006543_pt1 | contig 15015 bp, 13 predicted proteins | sample RhiMethybrSRZTD1_FD_79667 | JGI IMG/M metagenome (GOLD analysis project Ga0111539, IMG submission 79667) | Populus rhizosphere microbial communities from Tennessee, USA - Rhizosphere MetaG P. TD hybrid SRZTD1 (version 2) (version 2) | ecosystem: Host-associated > Plants > Roots > Rhizosphere >... | reverse complement strand
GAAGTACGTGATATCATGCGCGCCCATTTGCGCGATCTGCATGCCTTTTATGGGGAAGAGGCGGGAGTCAGGGTCGCGCGCAAACACATCGACTGGTATGCGCGAGGTCGTGCCGCAGGACACGCTTTACGTCATGCCGTGATGCAGGCTGAAGACGCGACGACGCAACTCGCTTGCGCCGACGCGTACTTCGATTCGCTGGTAGAGACTTATGGCGCCGAGAAAAAAAACGAGAGCTCGTCGAGAGCCGATGGCAAGACCTGCGCCGCGCGCGCTGCCGCTGCGCACGATGTGCGCAGAGGCGCTGGAGTCGTACTTCGCGACGTTGAACGGGCACAAGCCCGGCCAGCTCTATGACCTGGTTCTGCGCGAAGTGGAAGAGCCGCTGTTCAAGGCCGTGCTCGAATACGTCGAGGGCAACCAGAGCCGCGCCGCCGACGTGCTCGGCATCAATCGCGGCACGCTGCGCAAGAAGCTGAAGACCTACGGCCTGGGGCAATGAGCATCCGCCGCGCGCTGCTCAGCGTTTCGAACAAAGACGGTCTCCTCGAGTTCGCGCAGGCGCTGCACCAGCGCGGCGTAGCAATGCTCTCCACCGGCGGCACCGCGACGCTGCTCGAGCGCGCCGGCGTGCCGGTCACGCAGGTTTCCAGCCACACGGGCTTTCCCGAAATCATGGATGGCCGCGTCAAGACGCTGCATCCGAAGATTCACGGCGGTCTGCTCGGCCGACGCAATGTCGACGACGCGGTCATGCGCCAGCACGGCATCGAGCCGATCGATCTGCTGGTCGTCAATCTCTATCCGTTCGCAGCGACGATCGCGAAGCCGGGCTGCAGTTACGAGGATGCCATCGAGAACATCGATATCGGCGGTCCTGCGATGGTGCGCGCCGCGGCCAAGAACCACGATCGCGTCGCGGTGATCGTCGATCCGGCGGACTATGCCGTGGTGCTCGACGAATTGGCGCGCACCGATGGTGCGTTGTCCGAGGCGACGCGCAAGCGGCTCGCGGCGAAAGCGTTCGCGCACACGGCGAGCTACGACTCTGCCGTCGCGAGTTACCTCGCGCGCGTGAACGATGCTGGTGGCGAGTTTCCGCAATCGCTCGCGCTGCAGTTTCAGAAGCGCATGGACCTGCGCTACGGCGAGAATCCTCACCAGACTGCGGCGTTCTACCGCGCTCCGGATGCGCAAGGTGCCAGTATCGGCTCGGCCAGGCAGCTGCAGGGCCGCACGCTTTCGTACAACAACATCGCCGATGGCGACACCGCGCTCGAATGCGTGCGTCAATTCGCAGAGCCGGCTTGCGTCATCGTGAAGCACGCCAATCCGTGCGGCGTGGCCATCGCGAGCGATGCACTCGCTGCGTACGACCGGGCCTTCAAGACCGATCCAACGTCCGCTTACGGCGGCATCATCGCGTTCAATCGCAAGCTCACGGCCGATATCGCGCGGACGATCCTCGATCGTCAGTTCGTCGAGTTGATCATTGCTCCGGAAGTCGATGCCGACGCACTCGAGATCTGCAAGCGCCGGGAGAATGTGCGCGTGCTGGTGACCGACGGCCTCGCGGCCAGCAACGCGCGTCACGAGTACCGCAGCGTCGACGGCGGCCTGCTCGTACAGACGCGCGATCAAGGCATGGTCGGCAAGGCCGATCTCAAAGTGGTCACCAAGCGTCAGCCGACGCCCGCCGAGCTCGACGACCTGCTGTTCGCGTGGCAGGTGTGCAAGTACGTCAAGTCGAACGCCATCGTCTATGTGAAGGAGCGCATGACCGTCGGCGTCGGCGCCGGTCAGATGAGCCGCGTCTATTCGAGCCGCATCGCTGCGATGAAGGCCAAGGACGAAGGCCTGACAGTCGCTGGCGCGGTGATGGCTTCCGACGCATTCTTCCCGTTCCGCGACGGCCTCGACGTGGCGGCAGAATTCGGCATCAAAGCCGTGATCCAGCCCGGCGGCTCGATGCGGGACAACGAAGTCATTGCTGCGGCCGACGAGCACGGCATGGCGATGGTGCTCACGGGCATGCGGCACTTCAGGCACTGATGAAGGTTCTGATCCTCGGCAGCGGCGGCCGCGAGCACGCGCTCGCGTGGAAGGCTGCGCAATCGGCGCGCGTGGATCAGATTTACGTCGCGCCGGGTAATGCGGGCACAGCGCTGGAAGCGCGCGTCGCCAACGTCGCGATTGCCGCGGACGATGTCACAGCGCTCGTGGATTTCGCACGGCGCGAGCGCATCGACCTGACGATCGTCGGGCCTGAAACTCCCCTCGTCATTGGCGTGACCGATGCGTTCGAAGCCGCCGGGCTGCGCTGCTTCGGCCCGCGACGCCTGGCCGCGCGCCTGGAAGGCTCCAAGGCGTTCACCAAGGACTTCCTCAGCCGCCACCGCATCCCGACGGCCGCCTACGCAACTTTCACGCAAGCGAACTTCGATAAAGCATGGGTGCGCGCGCAGCGCGCGCCCCTGGTCGTAAAGGCTGACGGCCTGGCAGCGGGCAAGGGCGTCATCATCTGCGAGACCACGGATGAAGCCGTCAGCACCGCCGAAGCGATGTTCTCAGGTCAGTTCGGCGCCGCCGGCAGCACGGTTGTGATCGAGGAATTCCTTCGCGGCGAGGAAGCGAGCTTCATCGCGATCGTCAGCGGCGAGCACATCCTGCCGCTCGCGACTTCGCAGGATCACAAACGTCGCGACGACGCCGACCGCGGACCGAACACCGGCGGCATGGGCGCCTACTCGCCTGCGCCGGTCGTCACGGACGAGATTCATCGCCGCGTGATGCGCGAAGTCATGGAGCCCACGGTGCGCGGCCTGATCGCAGACGGCACGCCTTACGTCGGCTTCCTGTATGCCGGCCTGATGATCGCGCCCGACGGCACACCGAACGTGCTCGAATTCAATTGCCGTTTCGGCGATCCCGAGACCCAGCCGATCATGATGCGGCTCGCTTCGGACCTGACAGTGCTGTGCGACGCGGCGCTCGACGGCAAGCTGGATCACGCCAATGCAAACTGGGACCCGCGCGCTGCTCTCGGCGTCGTGCTGGCCGCCGGCGGCTATCCGGATACAGTCCGCAAGGGGGACGAGATTCTAGGCCTGGACGCGGCCGCTCAGCTTCCGGGGAAAGTGTTCCACGCCGGCACGCACCTTGCGAACGGCAAGGTCGTCACGAACGGCGGCCGGGTGCTGTGCGCAGTCGGGATGGGTGCGAATGTGGGCGAAGCGCAGCGCGCCGCCTATGCGCTCTGCGACCAGATTCGCTGGACGGGGGTGCAATACCGCCGCGACATCGGGTTCCGCGCGATTGAAAGAGAGAAGAAGTCAGGCTAAAGCCTGACTCTTCACATCCACTTCAAATTTTACGGCCACGCTGCCCTGCGCGGCCTCGAAGTCATGCTCGATCCCTGCCTTGCTCGGCAGTGTCTGCGCCAACGCTTCCAGCTTCGAGCGCGGAATCGATACCCAGATGCCGGTCGGATCGCTCTCGAGCTGCCACGTCTCCAGCGCCGCCGGCCGCACGTTGACGCGAAATCGACGGTCGCGCGGCAGACAGAGTTCGATCGCGATCGCGCGGCCGGTCAGCAGTTGCTGCAGCTCCGCCGCAGTGGCGCGGCAGCGAATCGCATGGTCCGAGAACCGGACGTTCATCAATCGTCGTCGACGACGATGACGGCTGCGTGCGAGCGCTCGCCGAGCGTCACGCCCGCAGTGATGGGCTCGATCTCGACCAGGAACACTTCGGTGTTCTCGACGATCGCGTCGGACACGAGCGGAATGGTGAGCGTCGCCGAGCGCGACCCGGCGGGAATCTGCTCGGTGCCCGGACCGATGTTCGCGAAGTCCGTGCCCTGCTCCGCCGAGTTGCTGCGCAGGCTCCAGCGGAAGAACACCGCCTCCCGGGTCGAGCCTTCGCGCTCGACTACGACGTGCACGGAGCCATCGCTCTCCGTTGCAACGTACGTGTCCTTGTCGAATTCGAGTACGACTGGTTTGCTGCTCGACTCTGTGTCGTGACGTGTGTCTTGCCGCGGCGCAGCTGCGGCAGGCCTCGCTGCAATCTTCTTCGGCTCTGCAGGCTTCGACTGCGGCTTCGAAGACTTCTCGACCGCGGGCGGAGCTGTGGCGAGCGCCTTGCTATCGTCGGCAGCTGCGGACGGCGGCTCACTTTCCGGCGCAGCCGGAGTAGCGGCCGGTGCGGCAGCTCTGCGAGCCGGCGGCGGATTTTGCTCCAGGTAAACGAAGCCAGCCGCGGCGGCAGCGACCAGCGCCAGAAATACCAGCATTCCGAGTACGCGACGCCCCCATTGACCGCGCGTGTCGTGGGCAACTAGCAGCTCCGGCGGTACCAAGCGGTTGGGCGCCTCGGAACAACCCAGGCCCGCGAGCAGGTCGACGACATCGATCTTGCGCTCGCCGCGACCCCACAGCAGCGCGCGATTCAGCGACTGCATCTGCTTGCGAGTGAGACCCGGAATGCTGCGCGGACGCCGGCCGTTCGCACGCGCGAGCACTGCCGATCGGCCGCCGAAAGGATGCTCGCCCGAGAGCAACTCGTATGCGATGCATGCGAGGCTGTAGACGTCATCGCTGGGGTGCGGCTCGCTGCCGTTCACGCGCTCGATGCTGGCATAGGCCGGCGCGCTTGCGGGCGCGGCGTCGAATGCCGAGGCACTGTGCAAATCCAGCGGGCGATGGCGCGCGAAGCCGAAGTCGAGAACGCGCACCTCACCGGTCGACGTGATCATGATGTTGCGCGGCTTGAGGTCCGCGTGAACGATGTCGCGCCGGTGTGCATGCGCCAGCGCCGCGCCGACGCTGCTGATGAGAGCCAGGGCGTGCTGGCGCTGCATCGGTCCGCGCAAGCGGGCCATGACGTCCGCGAGCAGCTCGCCTTGCAGCAGCTCCATCACGATGAAATACGTGTCGCCGTCGCGATCGAGATCGAAGACGCTGACGATGTTCGGGTGCGACAACGACTGCGCCTGGTGGAACTCGCGCTCCAGCGCAGCGAGTGCCGCCGGGCTGTTCTGATAATCGAGCTTCAGAACCTTGACGGCCACGAAACGCGCCGCCGTGTCGGCCAGATGCGCGCGATGGCGATCAAGCGCCCGATAGACCGTGCCGCTACTGCCGCGGCCGAGAATGGACAGGAGCTCGTAGCGATCGCGCAGCACGTCCTGCTGCTGCCGCGGGGGGTGCTTCAGCTGCGCATCCCTCGTTTCCAGCCTCGTTTCCAGCCTGACTTCCGGCCCGATCGTCGGCTCGCGCGCCTGCGTCTTGCGCGCGGGCCGCGCGCCCTCACGCATCTCGGGCGGTGGCGGACGCGTCGCAGGATCGAAATCGCGGCGGAACAGCGTGGGATCGACGAATGGCGGCTCGACGTCCTCGGTCTGCGACGCCTCGTTCTCGGCGAGGAGCTTGCGCCAGCGCGAGCCGGTCGTATCGAGCGTCGCCTCGGTCGGATCGCGCGGCGGCGCGCCGGTCTGATTGGCGTTGCCGAAGACGAGTTGCGCGATATCGGCCTTCAGCGTCCGCGCCAGGGCGCCGTCGATTTTGCCGCGGCGCTGGTACTGATCGAGCAAGGCGAGCGCATCCCACGGCGCGTCCGGGTTCCTCCGGCACACCGACAGAAACGACTCCTGCATATCCTCACGGACGCAGCGCCCGCCGGCATAGTCGTCGAGCCAGCTGGCGAGCACGCGACGTGCGTCACCTTCGTCAGCAGGTTCCTTGTCTATGGACACGCTCATGACCGTAGGTTGATTTCCGGGCGGGTGGTCGTGGCATGGCGCAGCTGCCTCAGAGCAGCGACTTTTCCATGCGGTGGTCGTCCATGACGAAGCCGCCCCCGATGTCCATCATCAGGTCCGCAGCGATCCGGAATCCCAGGCGCTGGTAGGCACTCACGGCCGGGTTTCCTTTGTTCACGGTCAGCCATAGCAGGTTGAGACCGCGGCGGCGGGCAAGCTGCTCAATGAACTCCATGCAAACCCTGCCGGTTCCCGCGCCGCGGCAGTCGCGTAACAGATACAACTTGCTCAGGAACAAGCTCCCGTTCTCCGGGTGGGGCTGCACCGCGCAGTATCCGATATCCGCCCCGGCCCGCTGGATTAAGAAGTATTCGTAGCCCTCGCGCAGCTGCGCAGCCACGGCCCCGCTGCTCTGAAACTTGGCCACCATGTAGTCGACCTGCGCCTGGCCGATCAACGCCACGTAGTACTCGTACCAGATCTCGCGCGCAAGGCCGGCAACCGCATCGATCTGCTGCGCTGTCGTGACGGGTACGAATTGAACGGGCAGGCTCATAAGGGTCGGGCGCGGGCTGGGTGCGCGAATGCGAGCATTCGCGTCGTTATTTCCTGAGTTCCTGCTGCAGGCGCTGTTCGTCCAGCGCTCCGCACCATTTGGCGACGACGACAGTGGCGACGCCGTTGCCGACCAGGTTCGTCAACGCCCGTGCCTCCGACATGAACCGGTCGATGCCTAGGATGAGGGCTACGGCCGTCACCGGCAATGTACCAAGGGCGGATAGCGTTGCCGCCAGAACGATGAAGCCGCTGCCGGTGACCCCGGCCGCCCCCTTCGAGGTCAGCAGCAGCACGGCCAGCAGCGTGAGCTGATCGAGCAGCGTCATCGGCGTATTGGTGGCCTGGGCGATGAACACGGCCGCCATCGTCAAATAAATCGACGTTCCGTCGAGGTTGAAGGAGTACCCCGTCGGGATCACCAGTCCCACGACCGGCTTGGCGGCACCGGCACTCTCCATCTTCGAGAGCATGCGCGGCAGCACCGACTCCGACGAGGACGTGCCGAGCACGATCAGCAGCTCGTCGCGCAGGTAGCGCACGAACCGGAAGATGCTGAAGCCATGCGCCCGTGCGATCAGGCCGAGGACGACGAAGATGAAGATCAGGCAAGTCGCGTAGAAACAGGCCATCAGCAGGCCGAGCGACTTGAGCGTGCCGAGCCCGTACTTGCCGATCGTGAACGCCATGGCGCCGAAGGCGCCGAGCGGCGCGAGCCGCATGATGAAGCCGACGATGCGGAACAGCACGTGCGCGATCCGGTTGACGAAGTCGTACACCGGCCGCGCCGGCTCGCCGACGACGTGCAGCGCGAAGCCGAACAGCAGCGAGAACAACAGCACCTGCAGGATGTCGCCCCGGGTGAAGGCGTCGAAGATCGTCGTCGGGATGATGTTCAGCAGGAAGTCCTTGACGCTTTGCTCCTGGGCCGCGTGCGCGTACGCCTCGATCGCCTTCGCATCCAGCGTCGAGACGTCGACGTTCATGCCGGCACCGGGCTTGACGACGTTGACGATCACCAGCCCGACGATCAGCGCCAGCGTGCTGACGACTTCGAAATAGAGCAGCGCCAGCACGCCGGTCTTGCCGACCGCCTTCATGTTCTCCATGCCGGCGATGCCGGTCACGACCGTGCAGAAGATGATCGGCGCGATCATCATCTTGATGAGCTTGATGAAGCCGTCGCCGAGCGGCTTCATCTGCGCGGCCGTATCGGGCAGGAAATAGCCGAGCAGCACGCCGATCGCGATCGCGACCAGGACCTGGAAATAAAGCGACTTGTACAGCGGGGCGGACGGCACGTCGTTCTGCACGGGAGCTGTCTGCACGGGACGGGTGCCTCGGCTTATTGTTTTCGGCCCCAAGGCTAGCATGCTGAGTCGGGCTTTAGCCCGACTGCACAGCGGTCAGATTGCTGCGGCGGTCCCCGGGGTGCCGTTCACCCAGATGCGGCCCTCGCGCGCGTCCATGCGGACCACGACGCCGAGCGGGCGGCGGAATTCCTTGCACTCCACCGGCAGGCGCGCATCGGAAAAGTAGGCCTTCGCCAGATCGATCACCGTGGCCGCAGGCCCTTCCATTGCCGGCTGCTGCGGCGTGTGGCCGAAGATGCTGACGCGCCAGCTCTGCTTGCGGGCACCCGCGGAGCGCAGCTCCTTGCAGAAGCTGTCCATCAACAGCAGGTCGGAGCTCAGCGTGTTGTCGGTCAGGTCGACCGGCTCGGTCCCGCTGGTCGCGACGTAGCGAAGATGCAGCAGGCCGCCCACGGCTTGCGTGTCATCGAACAGGCAGACGGCCAGCGCGGCTCGCAGCTCGGAGACGAGCAACAGGGGTTCGCGAGTGACGCGGAAGGCATCCGGCTGCACCAGGATTTCCGGGGGTGTTTGCACCATGCAGCCGGCATGATGCCGGGTCCCTGGAGCAATTGTGTGGAGTGCATCACGGAATCGGCCGGAACGTCGCGGAATGCCCGGACCTGACACTTTTCGTTGGGCACTGTCATTGTTTGGCGACGTTGCTGGAAGCAACACGTGTGCCGCCGAAAGTGAGCGAGGCCGTCGCGAGAAACACTTCGCGCAGAAAATGCAGCAGCGCCGCGGCGAGAGTGAGCAGCGCAATCACGAAGGCGATCGCAATCGGCAGCGCGAGATCAATGCGCAGCAGCGCGCTCACGAACAAGGCAGCAACTACCAGCGAAACTAGCAAGCCGCACAGCACGCACAACGCGATCGCGCGGTTGACCAGCGTGGCTCGGCGCGAGAGCACCCGCAGGCGTGCGTGCAATTCCTGCGCGTGTTCGGCAGTCGCATTGTGCAACCTGTCCTCCATGATGCGTGCACGGTCGATGATCCGGCCGATGCGGCTGGCGAGTACGTTGAGCGTGGTGGCGACACCCGCGAGCAGGAATACCGGCGCGACCGCCGCCTGGATGACCTGGGCAACTCCGGCTACATGCAGGGGAGCATCCATGGCCGAACCATACACGAGCACTGCAACCCTTGGCAGGCAGGCCGCATCCAACCGACCATGAGCACTCGAGCCACTCGTGGCATGCACCCGAACAGCCCCGCGAACGGAGGATTTGCGATGAAGAGATTGTGTCTGGCATGGCTTGCCTGCCTGCCGCTCGCGGCCGTGGCCAACGAAGGCAGCGTGTCCAAGGTCAACGGCTCGGTGCGCGTCGAGTCCGGTCAGACTGCGGGCGACGTCTCGACCGTCAACGGCTCGGTCACGATCGAGGAAGGCGCCACCGCGGCGGACGTCGAGACCGTCAATGGCTCGATCACGATCGAGCGCAACGCGACGGTGCAGAAAGTCGAGAGCGTCAACGGCGGCGTCTCGCTGGGCGCAGACACCAAAGCGGCCGGCGTGGAAACGGTGAACGGTACGCTCAAGCTCGCCGAAGGCGCGCAGGTCAGCGGTGACGTCACGGCAGTGAATGGCTCCGCGCAGCTCGCGAAGGGCGTGGACATTCGCGGCGGGCTCTCGAACGTGAACGGCAAGATGACGATCACCGCCGCGCACGTCGGCGGCGGCTTGAAGACGGTCAACGGCGACATTCTGGTCGGCGCCGATTCGCGCATTGAGGGCGGCATCCTGGTCGAGAAGCCGAACCTGAACTGGTTCAGCCGCAACCGCCGTCCGCCGCGCATCGTCATCGGCCCCGGCGCCGTCGTCGAAGGCAAGCTGCGCTTCGAGCACGAGGTGGAGCTGCTGGTGAGCGACCGTGCGAAGATCGGCGCAGTCGACGGCGCCACTGCCGTCCCGTTCTCCGGCGACGAGCCGAAATAGTCAGCGCAGCATTCAGGACCAGGCGAGCGCTGCCACGACTTCGGCGTGCAGCTCGCGATTGCCGGCGATGATGACTTCGCTCGCGCGGTCGGCGGGACCTCCGGCCCAGTCGGTGATCACGCCGCCCGCGCCCTGCACGATCGGGATCAGCGCTTGCACGTCCCACGGCTTGAGTCCCGCTTCCACGACCAGATCGGCACAACCGGCCGCCACGAGACAGGGTGTGTAGCAGTCTCCGCCGAAGCGCACCGCACGTGCGCGCGGTGCGAGACGAGCGAACGCCTGCTGATGAGCGGCGCCGGCGAACATCGTCGGATCGGTCGCGCAGACCGTGACGTCGGCCAACCGCGTCGCCGCGCGTGTTCTGAGCTGCGTCGTCGCGTTGCCGCGGCGTAACTCAGCTCCGGCGGCGGATCCAATGAACGTCTCGCCGGTGTACGGCTGGCGCATGATCCCGACGATCGGCGCGGTGCCATCGTTGAGCGCGATCAGCGTGCCCCAGTGGAGCTGGCCGAGCACGAACGCGCGCGTGCCGTCGATCGGGTCGATGACCCACGTGCAGGGACTGGTGCCGGCGTGGAGGCCATGCTCCTCGCCGAGGATGCCGTGATCGGGATAGACCCGGCGGATCTCGCGCCGGATCGCCGCCTCGGCCTCGCGATCCGCGACAGTGACGGGATCGTAGCCGCCGTCCTTGCTCTTGTTCTCCAGGCCGATCGCCACGCGAAAGCGCGGCAGGATCTGCTCGCCCGCGAGATCGGCGAGATGAACTGCAAACTCGACGAACTCACGCACGCGACAGCATCTCCTTTCGAGCGGGTGCCAATGATAGGACGGCCAATTGAAAACGGCGCGTGCTTTCGGTAGATCGTGCGCGAGCCCACGGAGAACTCTGATGCCCGCCAAATTCGCCAAGAGCCTCGGCCGCACGCTCGACGCCCGGCCCGATCGTCTCGACCTGCGCGACCGGGAGTTCACGCCGAACGTGGTCTCCCTGCCGCAGCAATGGCCGGACGACGCGACCATCCGCCGCCTGCTGCCGCGCTACTGCAAATCGGGGTTGGTGCTCAACCAGGGCGAAGAAGGCGCGTGCACCGGATTCGGCCTGGCATGCGTCGTCAACTATCTGAACTGGCGCGTTGCGCTGGAGCGCGGCAAGGGCCGAGAGCGGCAGCGTCCCGTCAGTCCGCGCATGCTGTACCACCTCGCGCGCTTCTACGACGAGTGGCCCGGCGAGGACTACGACGGTTCGAGCTGCCGCGGCGCGCTGAAGGCGTGGCACAAACACGGCGTGTGCTCGGATCAGCTCTGGCCCTATCGCGATGCCGCCGGCCACGTGCGCTTCCTGAAGCCGCACGACACCTGGGCCGAGGACGCGCTGACCCGGCGCCTCGGCGTCTACTACCGCGTCAATCGCGCCTCGGTCGTCGACCTGCAGGCGGCGATTCGCGAGATCGGCGCGATCTACGTCTCATGCGACGTGCATGACGGTTGGGGCATCGAGGCGCGCAAGAAGTCCATCACCGGACATGCGTCGCTGCCGGCGGTCAAGCCGATGCGCAAAGCGGACTCGCTCGGCGGCCACGCGTTCGCGCTCGTCGGGTTCAACCAGGTGGGCTTCGTGGTCCAGAACTCCTGGGGCCTGGTCTGGGGCAATTGCGGCTTCGGCGTGCTGCCGTACGAGGAGTGGGTGAAGTACGGCACCGATGCGTGGATCGCAGCGCTCGGCGTGCCCTCGGATGCGGCGAAGACTTCGAGCGTGCCGGTGCGAGCCAAGGAAAAGACCGTGATCGCGCGCGCTGGCGCGATCACCTTCACGTCGACCTCGGCAACACAGCCGCCGCCGAAGGTGAGCAAGGAAGTTGCGTCGTGGAGTCCCGAGGAGGCGTATCGCCACACGGTCGTCATGGGCAACGACGGCGCAGTGATCAATCGCATTCTCACGCACGAGAACGGCGCGAGCTGCATACGCGACGTCGTCTGCGACGCGCCGCTGCGCTTCTGGGGCAGCAGCGCGAAGCCGCGACGCATCGCGATCTACGCGCACGGCGGCCTGAACTCGGAAGACGCGTCGATCCAGCGCATTCAGACGCTCGCGCCGTACTTCAAAGCCAACGGCGTCTATCCCGTGTTCCTCACCTGGCGCACCGGGCCGACCGAGACGCTCGCCGGCATTCTCGAGGACGAGCTGAAGAAGGTGCCGCGGCCGGAAGGCGACATCGGGGACCTGTTCGAGCGCGTCAAGGAGACCGCGGCGGAAGTGCTCGATCGCACCGTCGAAGTGCTCGCGCGCCCGGCTGCGAAACCGATCTGGAGTCAGATGAAGCAGAACGCAGCGAGCGCGACCGAGCCGAGCCGCGGCTGCACGATGCTCGCCGATGCGATCGCGGAGCTGCGAAAGCAGGCGCCGCAGGCGGAGGTTCACCTGGTCGGACACTCGGCCGGCTCGATCGTCCTCGGCCACCTGCTGGACCTGCTGCCGGCGCGCAATCTCGATGTAGCGAGCTGTCACCTGTACGCGCCCGCGTGCACCGTGCGCTTCGCCTTGCAGCACTACTTGCCCGCGATCGAGAAGCAGCTGCTGCCGCGCAAGCGCTTCCACATCCACTTGCTGTCCAATGCAGTCGAGATCTGCGACACGGTGGGTCCGTATCGCAAGTCACTGCTGTACCTCGTGAGCCGTGCGCTGGAAACGTGCCACAAGATGCCGATCCTCGGGCTCGAACAGGCGTACGACCCCAAGGCCAACCCGAAATGGCATGAAGACGAGATCGACAGCGTGAAGCGCTGGCAGAAATTCTGGAGCGCGGGCGGCAACGGCCTCGACGTGGTGGACAGCAAGCAGGTTTCGACCGGCTCGCTCGGCCGCCGCATTCGCGCGTGTCACGGCAGCTTCGACAACGACGCAACGACGATCGAGACGACGCTGCAGCGGATCACAGGCGCGAAGCCGGCGTTCGCCGTGGAGTGGATCGACTACTGAGAGGCGTAGCGAGTGATTCCGGCTGCGGTCACACGATGCAGCCGTCCGGCGTGCGCCAGGTATTCCAGGTGCGCGAGTGCTTCGCCGAACGCCAGGAACAAATGAATGCCCTTGAGCTCGCGGCGGAACATCACCGGCAACAGCTCGGCAGCGGTTTTCGGCTCGCGGCAGCGCTCCTGCACCAGCGCAAGCTGCTCCTCGTGATGCGAGGTCAGATCGTCGATGCGCTGCTGCAGGCCGTAGAATGGCACACCGTGCGAAGGCAGCACCAGCGTTTCAGTCGCGAGCTTGCGCAGCCGCTGCAGCGAATCCAGATACGAGCCGAGCGGATTTTTGTCGGCGAAGCGAAATCCGTAACTGATGTTGGATGAGATCGACGGCAGCACCTGATCGCCGCTGATCAACACGCGCGCCGCTGCGTTCGACAGACACAAGTGGCCTTCCGCGTGACCGTCGGTCTGGTACGCCAGCCATTCGCCACCGCCCCACTGCAGCGTGTCGCCGTCGGCGACGTAACGCTGGACATCCGGCAGGCCGCTCGTCATCCGGCTGAAGCGCTCCGGCCTGAACATCGGCTGGACCTGGGCGGCATCGCTCAGGCCGTGCGAGCGGAAGAAGGCGTCGACCTCCGCTGCTTCCGGCCTGCCCTCGCCGGTACTCAGCACGCGCACCATGTCGTACGTGCGGGACGACATGAGCACGGGGACGCGATAACGTTCCTGCAGCCACGCCGCCAGCCCGCTGTGATCGGGATGAATGTGCGTGACGAATACGGCGCGCACCGGCTGCCTCGCGAACGTCTCGCGCTCGATCGACTCCCACGCCTCCTTGCCGATCTGCACCGCCATGCCGGTGTCGACGATCACGCAGCCGTCCTCGGTCGCGACCAGCCACACGTTGATGTGATTGAGGTCCATCGGCAGCGGGATGCGCGCCCAGCGCACGCCCGAAGCGATCTCGACGCTCGAGCCCGGCGCCGGCGGCGCGATGCTGACGTATTTGAGACGTTTGGGGGCGGACGCGAAGGTTTCGCCCTCCGTCGTAACGGCGGGGGCAGCTGGCGCAGTGTCGGATTTCATCGGTCGCGTATCATGCGGCGAAACGCCACCAAAGGTGAAATTCCACCATGCAATTTGTGCTGCGATCACTGCGTACGGTGTCGATCCTCTTCGTCCTCCTGTGCGGCGTGGGAACCGCGCTGGGCGCGCCGTCCAGCGCCGAGCGCGCGCTCGTGAAGCGCGTCCAGGCCCAGCAGGACAGCTCGATCGCGCTGCTGGAAGAGATCGTCGACATCAACAGCGGCACGATGAACTTCGCGGGCGTGCGCCGCGTCGCGGACGTGCTGCGGCCGCGCTTCGAAGCGCTCGGGTTCAAGGTGCGTTGGGAAGATGGCGCAGCGTTCGGGCGCGCCGGGCACCTGATCGCCGAGCATCCGGGCCGCGGCCGGCACGTGCTGCTGATCGGCCATCTCGATACCGTGTTCGAGCCGAGCCATCCGTTCCAGCGCTTCGAGCGCGTCGATGCGCAGACCGTGCGCGGTCCGGGAACGTCCGACATGAAGGGCGGACTGGTGGTCGCGCTCGCGGCGCTCACTGCGCTGAAGGAGACGAAAGCCCTCGACGGCATGCACATCACGATGGTGATGATGGGCGATGAGGAAGATTCGGGCCGGCCGCTGGCGCGGGCGCGTGCCGCGCTGGTGGCAGCGGCGAAGGCCGCCGATGTCGCGATCGGGCTGGAGAACGGCGCGGACGATCCGAAGACCGCGCTCACCGCGCGCCGCGGCTATACGGGCTGGCAGATCGACGTCAAGGCGCGCAGCGCGCATTCCTCGCAGATCTTCACCGATGAAGTCGGCGCCGGCGCGATCTACGAGCTCGCGCGAATTCTGCATACCTTCTACGAGGAGCTGCACGGCGAAGAGCTGCTGACGTTCAACCCGGGATTGATCGCCGGCAGCACGCAGCTCAACTTCGACCCGAAAGTGCTGCACGCGGAAACGTTCGGCAAGGACAACATCGTCGCGCCGGTCGCCGTCGCGACCGGCGACTTGCGGACGATTTCGTCGGAGCAGCTGGAGCGCACCAAGGAGCGGATGCGCAAGATCGTCGCGGCCAGCCTGCCGGGCGCATCGGCGACGATTACTTTCAGCGACGGCGGCGTACCGATGCCGCCGACCGAAGGCAACCGCAAGCTGCTGTCGATGTACGACGCGGTCAGTCGCGATCTGGGGTTCGGTCCCGTGACCGCTGTCGATCCGCGCCGCGCGGGGGCTGCAGACATCTCATATGCGGCCGACTACGTGGAGATGGCGATCGACGGCATCGGGCTGCTCGGTCACGGCAACCATACGCCGGACGAGGTCGCGGACCTGCGCACATTCCCGATCCAATCGCAGCGGCTCGCAGTCCTGCTGCTACGCTTG
>Ga0111539_10006542_pt1 | contig 15016 bp, 10 predicted proteins | sample RhiMethybrSRZTD1_FD_79667 | JGI IMG/M metagenome (GOLD analysis project Ga0111539, IMG submission 79667) | Populus rhizosphere microbial communities from Tennessee, USA - Rhizosphere MetaG P. TD hybrid SRZTD1 (version 2) (version 2) | ecosystem: Host-associated > Plants > Roots > Rhizosphere >... | reverse complement strand
CGAAGCCGCGGATCGAGCGCAGCGTCGAGGCCAGTGTAGATGTCGAGTCCGGTCGCGCGGTAGAGCTGCTCGATCAGCGCCACGTAGTGACCGGCGCCCGCGTAGTTTCCGAGCGAAATCGAGAGCAGCCCGGACAGGCGCGCACGCAGCTGGAACTGCTCTTTCTCGGGCTTCCCGAGCTCCGCGGCCAGCGCGATCGTCCGGTCGTAGAACTGATACCAATCGTCCGGCAGGTTGCGCAGCGTCTCGAAATAGGCCGCGGGGTTGGCGTCGGTCTCTCGCCGCGAGCGTTCCGCGAATTCGATCAATGCATCGAGCGCGAGCTCGCGCTCTTCGGCGTGCATCAGGTGCTGCGCCATCCGAAAGCCGTCTCCGCGGCGCCCGAACAGCTCGGCGAGCTTCATGTGCGCGCTCGAGCGCTCTCCAGGATCGGAGCCGCGTTCGAGCGCGGCCAGCAGCCCCTCGTGCTCCAGACAGAAGTTTCGCCCGGTCGAGCGCAAGACGCCCGCCGACACGAGCTCGTCGAGCAGCTGCATCGACCGCGCGGGCAGTTCCTGGTCGCAGAGCAGCAGGCACTCCTCGAAGCCGTAGCGCTGGCCGGGCGCGAGAGCCATCGCGGTCGCGAGCTGTCGGGCCTCGCGGGACAGCGCGCCGGCCCGGGCATCGAGCGCCTGTGCCATGTTCGAGGGCATTTCGGCGGCGTCGATTCGATCCGGCACCGACCACGCACCCGCCTGGTACCGGACCACGCCGCTATCGACCAGGTGCTGTGCGAGCGCGAGCAGGTCGCGGGGATTGCCCGCGGCGATCGCGTGCAGATGGTGAGTCAAAAGCTTCAGGTTCGGAACATCACCGAACACCGAGCGCAAAAGCTCCTCGGTCTCCTGAACCCCCAGGTTCTCCAGCGCGAGCACCGAGCTCGACTCGAACAGCAGCTTCAGCGCCGCCAGCACGCCGCTCGAAATGCTCCCGGCCACCGCCGTGGTGGCCACGACCACCGCGTGCGGCGAAACCTCCTGCGACAAGAGCGCCAGGAACGCGGCCGACGGCTCGTCGATGCGGTGAACGTCGTCGACTGCGATCACCACCGGTTTGCTGCGACTGACGTCGAGCAACCACTGCCGGAGCGCGGGCTGAAGACGCTGCGCCAGCTGTTCCGGGTCGTCGATCGCTTCGAGCGCGGCGTCGTGAGCGCCTTCGAGCAGCTCCGGTACGACGTGAGCCAGAATCCCTGCCCTCGCCCGCCCCGCCTCCAGCGCGAGCTCGGGCGCGGCACGCAGCAACTGGCCGGCGAGCGCTCGCACCACACCGTAGCCCCGGCGGTGCACGTCGCTCGAATCCGCTTGCAACACCAGGGCTCCCGATAGCTTCGCCTCGAGCACGATCGCCCGCAGCACCCGCGAGCGACCGACGCCCGGCGGTCCGGTGAAAGCGACACTGGTGCCGCGGCGGCGCAGCGCCCGCGTCACGATGCGCTTGATTCGGCCCAGCGTTTCGCCGCGACCCACCAGGGTCGGCGTCGAAAGATACGCCTTCGAGACCAGCGCCTGTTCGTCGGGAGGCAGCTCGGCGATCGCGGCCAGGCGCTCCATGACCTCGGCGGCGCTCGCAGGGCGCACGGCCGGATCGGGATGCATCAGGTCCATCACCAACACGTCGAGTGCTTCGGGGATGCCCGGCACCAGCGCCGAAGGCCGCGGCGGCCGTTCCTGCCACAGCGCGTAGAGCTGCGAAACCTCGCGTGCAGGGTAAGCGTGGCGCCGCGTCAACGTGTAGTAGAGCGTCGCTCCGAGCGCGTAGAGATCGGTGCGCGCGTCGAGAGGCTGTGAATTGACGACCTCCGGCGCGGAGAACGGCAGCGTGCCGACCCACTCGCGGCTCGGCCCCATCGGGCTCATCGCGCCGAAGTCGATCAGCTTGGCGAGACCACTGCTGGTACAGCGCACGTTGCGCGGGCTGAGATCCCGGTACACGAGCCGCCGCGAATGCAACAGCGACAGCGCCGAGCACACGTCGCGCGCCACCGCGCAGGCTTCGCGAAACGCCATCGGCGCGCGCTGCTGGAGGTCACCACCGTCGAGCAACTCCATCGTGTAGTAGGGACCGGATTCGTCGATACCGTAGTCGTAGACGCGAACGATGCGCGGGTGGACGAGGTGGGACAGCGTGAAGAATTCGCGCTCGAACAGCGCGACCGCCGACGGCTGCAGCCCGCCCGCGGCGGAGTGAAGCAGCCGTTTGAGCGCCACGCTGCGCTCGGTCGCGAGATCCCGGACCTGAAAAACCTCCGCGACTCCCCCTCGCCCGACCTTGCCCTCGATCCGATAGCGGCCACCCGCGACGACCGCGGGTTCTGAGAGCTCTTGAGTCAGTGAGTCCATCGATGCAGCCGAGGCGTGAACCCGTCTCGGGACGAGCGGGCCCAACCTTCAACACTACGGCAAACGTCCGACTTTTTGAAGCGACGCCCGTATGTGGGAGAAGCTCGGAGAAGTCCCGACAGCTCGCGCGCAACTCGCGCCGTGCCTTGACCGAAGAGGGAGCTCGCGGGCAAGGTCCGAGGCCAGAATCGCAAGTTGCCAAATGAGCGGAAAGACCGAACAACCCACCGCACGCCGTCTCCGCAAAGCGCGAGAAGAAGGCGATAGCCCCGTCTCGCTGCCGCTCGCGCAAGCCTTCGGTTTCATTGCGGCACTCGCGCTCCTGCCCGCGGCCGTCGCCGCCACCGCCACCCGCCTCGCGGAGCGCCTGCGCTGGTCGATCGAGAGCGGCGGCACCGCGCTCCCCGCCGATCGGATCGCGCTCGACGTGGTGGTGTTGAGCGCCCCCGTACTGCTCGCGGCCGGCGTCGTCGGCGCGGCTGCCGGGTTGATCCAGGCGGGCGGCGTGATCGCGTGGAAAAAGCTTTCGCCTGATCTATCGCGCGTCAATCCGTGGACCGGCCTCGCCAATCTCGTGAACCTGGCGCGCCTTGCCAGCGTCGCGCGGGCGCTGATTGCGGCGCTCGTGGTCGGCGCGGTCTGCGTCCGGCTCCTGCTCGATCACGCGCCGTCGGTGGTCGGCAGCGTCGGCAGCGTGGGCGCCGCGCTCGGGGTCGCTGTCGATCTCGGCAAGCGCCTTGGCTGGGTCGCCGCGCTGGTGGGCCTCGCGTTGTGCACGGTCGACCTCTTGCTCACGCGCCGCGCCTGGATCAAGCGCCTGATGATGACCCGGGACGAGGTGCGGCGGGAGCTCCGCGAAGCCGAGGGCGACCCCGAGCTCAAGGCCGCGCGGCGCGCCGCGCACCAGTCCCTGCTCCTCAGCGCGTCGATCAACGCAGTGCGCGACGCGAGCGTGCTGATCGTCAACCCCACGCATCTAGCGACCGCGCTCCGCTACACCAGCGACGAGGACGAGGCGCCGCGCGTGATCGCGCAGGGCGAAGGCGAGCTCGCGCGCCGCATGATCGACGCGGCCCACGCCTACGGCGTCCCGGTCGTACGCGACGTCCCCGTGGCGCGGGCGCTCCAAGAGCTCGAAGTGGGCGACGAGATCCCCGAGGCGCTCTACGAAGCCGTGGCCGCGATTTTGAAAGAGGTGTGGGAGGGGGACAGATAACCGTGGCTTCGTCGGTCACTCCCTGATCAAACCGAGATTGACTTGCGGGATTGTGCAGCCGTCCGTACAGGAGGGCGGGTCAGCCGGACACGGATTCGGGCCATTGCGGGGATCGTCGTAGCAGACGCGTAGCGGCCGCGAGAAACCGGCATTGCCGAGCCCGTCGGCGGCTTGCACCGCGACACAAACCCAGCTGCCCTCGTTGGCCACGTTCGACATCTCCACGAACGTCCCAGTGCACTCGAGCGGCTTGGTCTGAACGTCACCCACCGCGTAGATCGCCGGTATCGGCGTTGGCGTTTGCACGGAGTGTCGAATCGCGCGGTACATGTCGGAAATACCCATGCAGAGAGACTGCGGAGGCGGGCCCTGATTCTGCGCGTTCGTACACGCCGCGAACGTCGGCTGGGTCGTCAAGTCGCTGCCATACGTCGCCTTGCCGTCGACCTTCACCGGCTTGAGCTGGTAGCGTTTCACGTTGTTCGTATCGCTGACCTCGAGCGTGTCGCAGCGCCCATCGGTGCTGCCGTCCTTGTTTCTCATCAGCGGCGTGCTCGTGTCGCGCTGGAAGAATAGGTACGTCGTCTTGTCATCCACGCCCCTGTAGTAGAGGACATCCCCGCCGTTATCGTTGGTCATGTCCCAGATCACCGCGCGAAAATAGCCAGCGTCAGTAACCGTGTCTCTGTCGCTCGCAGCCGTTCCGACAGGATCGAAAGGCTCCGAGCAGTAGTCCGGAGTTGTGACCGTACGCAGCTCGCGGATCTTCGCTGGGTCGAGATCCATGATCGGGGGCTCGTAGTCGAGGAACAGAATGCGCGTCCCCGCCGCCGCATCGTTGGGATTGCCGACTCCGTCGCTCGCGGTGATGATCACCTCAATCTGGACGTCCGAGCGCGGAATCAGCGAGTCGTGCGTGTTGAACTTAAACAGAAATACACCGTCGACCTCTGGCGTCCACGCTGGATCGTTCGGATCGTACGGATAGACCTTACCGTTCAGCGAAACCTTGACGGTGCCGAGGTCGACTCCCGAACCACCCACGTCCGTCACCGTGAACCTCAGCGTGACGAGCCCAGCCACGACAGCCTGGTTCGCGTGTGACGTGATGTTGACCACTGGTCCTATCGAGTCCAGCGCAAACGAATCGTAGGCCTTGACCGCTGTGGCTGCTTCCGGTTGCCGCGTATTTGCGGCCGTTACGGTTGCCGGTATCGGACCCGAAGGCGGCGTCGGATCGAACTGCGCCACGTCGCCAAAACTCGCGGTCGCGACGTAGATCCCTTTCGTCTCGGTGAGCATGAGGTCCTTGTCCAGCACCCTCAACTTGATCGTGGCTGGATCGATTGCCGCTCCTGGATCGCCTTGCGCGAGCGGTGCAGGCGTCACGGAGAATTCGAATGAGACCGTGTCATGAAGCGCACAGGCCGATTTCGCGGCAGGCCTGCTGAGCGTGATGGTGGGACCGTGATCTACGAAGGTCTCGTTCGTGTCCTGTCCCGGTTTCGGGGGAGTCGACCTGTCCAGAGCGGTGCACCGAAAGCTGACCCGACCGTTCGGAACCTCGGTGAGCACGAACGTCCCCGTGTATTCGTCGCCTCCGGCGGACTGGCCCTTGACGGGTTTGCCAACGACGTTGCCTGCAACGAGCATCTCGAGGCTCACGGTCGACGGGTCGAGTGGCTCGGCGCCTTCCAACGTGGACGTCTTGGCTGAACAGCGCACCACGATCTGATTGGTCGGGTCCGGGATGATCACCGCCCCGGCGCCGAGCTCCTTTACCTCTTCGGGACTGGTGATGCTCACGTCGGGCGCGCCAGGCTGATTGACCGTCCCGGTTCCCCCGGTTCCTCCGGTTCCTCCGGTTCCGCTGTCGCCGGCCGCCCCGACAACGCCGGCGTGCCCACTCGCCCCCGCGCTACCACCCGAGTCCAGCCGCGGCGGCTTTTCATCCTCGCCGCCGCAGGCCTGCACGGCGGCGAGCGCCGCGAGCAACCCCAGGAGCCCCGGATCCAACAACCGTCGACGGATCATCACGTTCCCATCCCTTTCAAGAATCGAGTAGGCGGATATTACCTCAAGCCGAACTGGTTTGCTCGCTCCCCTTATGTTCGGAAAGCGGCAGCGCGATCGAGGTCAGCGGATAACCGCGCGATCCCACAGCCCCGCCGCCGCTTCGTCGCCTGCGCCGCGCGACAGCTGAGCCAGGAAGCGGCTGCAAGCGCGCTCGCCGCGAGCGTCGGCGGCTTCGCGCGCGCGAGCGAGGGCGTCGAGCGCTTCGAGCAGGGCGTCGGTTTCGCGGCCCGCTGCCGCGAGCGCGATGCCGAGCGCGAGCGCGGCGCGACAGCGCTCGGCCGAGCCCGCGTCTTTCGCCCGCTCCTTGGCGTTCTTGAGTAGGCCGAGCGGTGTGCCGGTTTCCCCGCGGGCGAGACCGGCCATCGCCTCGAGCCGATCGGCGAGCGCCGAATCCGAGGCTTCGGCGCGCAGCGAACCCACGATTTCGTCAATCGTCGCGAGGTCGCCTTCGCGCAGCGCCACGGCGGCGCGGCCGGAGGGGGCGTCTTCGGAGGCGGGACCGATCTCGCTGAGGGCGGAAAAGCGGCGGCTCGCGGGCGGCGCGTCCCAGCTCCAGGGTCCGGCCATGCCGCGCGCGAAGAGCGGCGCGTGCGCGCGATTGAGCGCGTACTCCTCGAGCGCTTCCGAGGTCGCCGCGAGCCCGGCGGCCTCGGCGGAAGCCGCTGCCTGCCGCGCCAGGCGCTCCGCGTCCCCGCCGCGGCCGCCCAGCAAGGCGTGCAACGACGCGGACGCCGCGGCCAGCGGTCGCGTGCTCGCCTCGAACACGGAAGCGATCACGCGGTGCAGCTCGAGCAACGACTCGGGCGCCAGGCTCGAAAGCAGCGCGCGACGGTAGAGGCGGCTCGGCAGCGCCACGAGCTCGCCCTCGAGTCGTACCCAGCGCGCGGCGGCGAGCTCGGCCAGGATCTTCTGAAGCTCGAGCGGGCCGTGCACCTGCGTGACGATCGCTTCGAGCTCCGGAAGCTCGGCCTCCCCGCCGAGCACGGCCAGCACCGTGATCACGGCGGACGACTCCGGATCGAGCCGTGCCAGCCGCGCGAGCACCGTGTCTTGTAGCGGAAGCGCGGGTCCGCGCGCGGTGCCGCGGGCACGCAGCAGGGCGCGCTCCGGATCCCACACCAGCGCGGCGTTTTCGAGACCGTCGCACAGGGACAGCTCCACACCGAGCGGCGTTCCGCCGCGCGCCGCGATGTAGCGGGCGGCACCGCGATCGTAGAGCGCTCCCGCGCAAAAATGCTTGGCGAGCTCGAGCGCCTGGTCCCGATCCAGGCCATCGATCACGACTTCACCGGCCAGGGTGAGCTCGGCGAGCGGCCCGGGCAGACTCTCGCTGAAACCGAGGCGCGCGACGATGCTCAGACTTCCGTCCGCGCAGCTCTGCGCCAGCGCGGCGAGCGTGTCAGCGTCGATCTCTCCGGCGCCGTCGAGCAGCGCCAGGCCCCCGGTCGGAGCCCCGCTGAACCACGCGCCGAGCAGGGTCTCGCTGTCGACGACATCGAGCCCTTCGCCCGCGAGCAGGCTGTCGAGCAACGAAGTGTGTTCGGGCGGCAGCGCGGGCTCGCCGTGCGTCGCGCGCGCGCGCAGCATCGCGCGCCGCAGCGCGCCCAGCGGCTCGCCGACCGGCGGCGCCGAAACCATCAGCTGCGCCCAGCCGTGCGCCTGGGCCAGATCGGCGAGCAACCGGCTGCCTCCGTAACCTTCGTCGGCGCGCACCACGGCGAGGGTGCCCGGCGCGAGCACCAGATCGCCGGGATCGAGCGCTCCCAGGCGCGCTGGATTCGAAACCAGCCTGCGCACTGCTTCGGTGGCGACGGTGCGCCACGGAATTTGCCGATCGAGTAGCAGCGCGCGCAAGCGCCGGCCCGCGACCTGCGCAAGCCGCGAGCCGCTGGTCATGAGCTCGCCGCTGGCGAGTGCGCTGAAGGCCGGATCGACCAGGACCTCGCCGGCGCGGGCCACCCGCGCGAGCGCGGTGGCCGCGATCAGCGCGGGACCGTTGGAAAGCACGACCTTCGACCCGGCTTCGATCACTACGCTGAGCTCGCCCTGGGCGATCCCGATCGCGAAGCCGGGCAGCTGGGTGTCGCCCGCGACCAGGGTCACCGCGTCCTCGACCGCGTCCGCCGCGAAGTCGAGGGCGAGGCCGTTTCCGTGCCAGGACACGACGCGGGCACCGAGCGCGGCGGCGCGTTTGACCAGGTCCGCTGCCGCGACGGCGAAGCCCGGATCGGCGCCTTCGCACCAGCGCAGGGCGACGACGAGGCGTTCGCTGTTCAGGGCCCGATCCTGATCTTCTTTTTCAGCGCGGCGAGCTCGTCGTCGACCTCGCTGCCGCCGCCCCCCGTCTCTGTGCCTTTGCCGTGCTCGAGGGCGCGAAACTTGGCTTCGACCTCGTCGCGCGTCATCCCGCCGGGACCTTTGCCGAGACCGAGCGCATCGTCGACCTCGCGCTGGGCCTTGAGCGCGGCTTCCACGCCTTCGATCTGGTCCTCCATGCGACGGAACTCGGCGAACGCGCTGGCACCGCCCTTGGCACCGAGCGCCTCGGTTCCGCCGCCGGCTTTGACCTGCTGGGCGCGCGCGATGATCGTCGCCTTGCGCGCGCTGAGCTCTTCGACCTTCTGCTCCATGCGCTCGAGCTCGTTCTTCATCTCGAGTGCGTTGCCGCGCTGCTCGGCGCGCAAGGCCTCCGCGCGATCGCGCTCGCCGGTCAGCCGCTTCTTCTGCAAGAGCGCCTCTTTGGCGAGCGCGTCGTCGTCGTGGCGGATCGCGAGCTCGGCGCGCTTCGCCCACTTTTCGATCTCGGCATCGAGCTCCTCGGTCTTCTTCCGGAGCTGTTTCTCGGCCGCGACGCTGCGCACGACTTCTTGCCGCGCGGCCTTGATCTGGTCGCGCATCTCCTCGAGCGTCTGCTCGATCGACTTTTTCGGGTCCTCCGCCTTGTCGAGCAACGCGTTGAAGTTGCTCGAGATAACGCGGCTCATTCGGTCGAAAATCCCCATTGCACGAGGAGTCTAATGCCGAACCTGCGGCCCGTCACCGTGCCCGAGCCCGTGCCCGTGCCGGTACACGGAAAACGTGCCCCGGATGGCTCCATGCCCCTCGAGCCGCCTCGGACCGCCGCCCCGGAACCCTGTGCCCGGCTTCTTCTGGTGAGCCCTTCCCGGCGAACCGCGTCGGCGGGACGCCGCTGGCGCAGCAAAACGCAACGCGTTAACGTGCAATCGAGCCTCGCGGGATGGCGGAAGGGGCGGAGGTGGAGTGTGAGGACGATCGCTTTGGGAATGGCCTTGCTGGCAGCTGGACTGCTTCTCGGCAGTGCCGGCGGCTGCTCGAGCGACGGGAAGAGCGAAAACAGCTCGAAGGAGCAGACTTGCGCCGACTGGTGTCAAGGCGCCTGCGCGACGCTACAGAACTGTGGGACGGCGTCCGAGAGCTGCGTCTCGGATTGCACGTTCGGGTTCGGCGCCGACAACTACTGTGCGTTCGGGTCTCCCAATCGATTCACGTGCGTCGAGCTCGAATCCACCATCCGACACAACTTCCTCTGCGCTTCCTATTGTTCGGCTTTCTGTTCGCGCATCCCCGAATGCGGTTCCTTCGACGGCGCGCTCTGCAAGCTCGGCTGCGAATCCAGTCCGGTGCTCTGCAACCCCGCTGCCGTCGCTGCAAGGACCTGCGATCAACTCAAAGTCGAGGCCCGCGAGTACGAGGAAGCCGCTCGGCGATTGCAGGGCGGAGGCGATCCCGCTCCGCCACCGCCCCGCGGTCCTGCGCTCACCACCTACGGCCTGTGCGGCGGCAGGCTCGATTGCGGCAGTGGGCCGGCAAGGTGCTCCAAGGTGACGAATACCTGCGGTGGGTCGTGTTCGAGCGCAGCCGATTGTTTCGAAGGGGATCGGCTCGTTCCGGTGATCTGCTCGCCGGAAGGGACCTGCACGGACGGAGCTTAGTACTCAGCGGTTCATGATGTGGACGGCGTGGCCCAGCGACGCGGCGCTCGCCTCCATCATGGCCTCTCCGAGCGTCGGGTGGGGATGGATCGTCATCGCCAGGTCCTCGGCGGTGGCCACCATTTCGAGCGCGAGCGCCGCCTCGCTGATCAGGTCGCTGGCCGAGGGGCCGACGATGTGGATGCCGACCACGCGGCCCGACTCGGTGTCGGTGACGACCTTGATGAAGCCCTCGGTCTCCCCGATCGCCATCGCGCGGCCGAGCGCCGAGAACGGGAAGCGCCCCGCCTTCACGGTCATGCCTTTGGCTTTGGCTTCCGCTTCGGTGAGGCCGGCGCTGGCGATTTCGGGATCGGTGAAGATCACGTTCGGCACGGTGATCCAGTCCTTGGCCGCGGGTTTGCCGGCGATCACCTCGGCGCAGACTTCGCCCTCTTTCGAGGCCTTGTGGGCGAGCATCGGCTGCCCGCTGACGTCGCCGATCGCGTAGACGCCGGGCACGTTGGTCTGGCAGCGCTCGTCGGTGGGGACGAAGCCGCGCTGATCGATGGTCACGCCGAGCTCTTCCAGGCCGTTGCCGCGAGCTCGAGGTTTCATGCCGACCGCAACCAACACCGTGTCGCATTCGAGCGCGTGGGCCTTGCCGTCTTGAGTGACGTGGACGCGGGCAGCGCCGTCGGCGGTGGGCTCCCAGCGCTCGGCCTTGGCGCTCTTCCAGATCTTCGCGCCGCGCTTGGTGAGCACGCGCTCGACGACTTTCACGCAGTCGGGATCGACGTTGGGGAGCAAGTTCGGCGTGAGCTCGACCACGGTGAGCTCGGAGCCGAAGCTCTGGTAGACCATGCCGAGCTCGAGGCCGATCACACCGCCGCCGATCACCAGCAGGCGCCGTGGAATGCGCCGCAGGCTCACCGCTTCGCGCGCGCCGATCACGCGCGTGCCGTCGAAGTCGAAGCCGGGAATCTGAATCGTGGCCGAACCGGTGGCGACGACGACGCCCTTTTTGGCGGTGATGCGGCGCTTGCTCCCGTCGCTGCCGGCGATCTCCACCGTGCGCGGATCGACGAGCTTGCCGCGGCCCTCGATCGTCGCGCCGCCGTTCGACTTGATCAGGGTTTTCACGCCGCTCGTCAGCTTCTTGACGATGCCGGCCTTGAAGTCCTGCATCTTCTCCGGGTCGACCGTGACGGGCCCCACGTTGACGCCGAAGTCCGCGGCGCGCTGGGCCTTCGTATAAAAGTGGGCGTTCGCGATCAGCGCCTTGGACGGGATACAGCCCCAGTTGAGGCAAACGCCGCCGTACTCCTCCTCCTCGACGCACGCGACCTTCTGCCCGAGCTGCGCCAGGCGGATCGCGCACACGTAGCCGCCGGGGCCGCCGCCGAGCACGATCGCATCGAATTCTTCCGTCATCGCGGGGCAGGCTTTGAGCCGTCGCGCCCCGGGGTCAAGCCCCGCGCTCTGGGCCTATAAAAAGCGCCTCGCTCACTCACTCCGGGCGGGGGCCTTACTGTGGGACAGAAGCTCGTAGCGCTGCTCGCGCAGGTGCCAGGGGGTGGTCGCGTACACGTCGTCGAACAGCGTTTCGCGCCGCGGCGGCGGGCGGCGCTCGACCTCGGCGATCGCGGCGCCGATCTGGGCATCGATTTCGTCGCTGAGCTTCTGATCGCGGGCGGCCTCGAGCAGCTTGCGAAACGTGAGGTGGCGGCGCAGCCGCTCGATCGGATCCTTTTTTCCCCAGCGCTCGACTTCCTCTTCCGAGCGGTAGCGCGTCGGATCGTCGCTGGTGGAGTGCGCGCCGATGCGGTACGTCACGCACTCGATGAAGGTCGGCCCGCCGCCGGCGCGAGCGCGCTGCACGGCTTCGCTCACGACGCGGTAGATCGCGAGCACGTCGTTGCCGTCGACGCGCACGCCGGGCATGCCGTAGGCGCGCGCCTTGATCGCGATCGTCGGCGACGCCGTCTGGCGCGAAGTGGGCACGCTGATCGACCAGTGGTTGTTCTGACAGATCACCACACACGGCACTTTGAACACGCCGGCGAAGTTCAGCGCATTGTGGAAATCCGGCTCGCTCGTGGCGCCGTCGCCGGCGAACGCCACGGCGATCGTCGACTCGCGGCGAATCTTGGCGGCCCACGCCGCGCCGACGGCCTGCGGCAGCTGCGAACCGATCGCGCTCGACCACGAAACCTGATTCACCGAGCGGCCGCTCATGTGGCTCGGCATCTGCCGGCCCTTCAGCAAGTCGAGATCGTTGCCGAAGACCTGGGCCAGGTACGTCACGAGCGGAAAGCCGCGCACGAGCATGATCGAGCTCTCGCGCAGCGCCGGAAAGATCCAGTCGCGCGTCTCGGTGGCGAACGCAGTCGCGATCGGCGGCGCTTCCTGACCGGTGCAGGTGCCGTAGAAGCCGATCCGTCCCTGCCGCTGCAGTGCCACCATGCGCTCCTCGAGCGCGCGCACGCGGCGCATCTCGCCGTACATCTCGAGCAGCGTGCCCTCGGGAAGCCCCGGATCGAGCGCTGGGTCGGTGGATCCGTCTTCACGGATCACGGAGAGCAAACCGAGCTCGGGCTCGGAGCCGGTCGAGGATTTCATCGGGGCTGCCAAAACTACTAGCTCACCGCTCCAGAAATCCACGTCGAGGCGAAAGGCGAGCCGTTTCGAGCCCGTCGTTACACGGTGTGGCGCGTGTCCCGCCGTGCCGTACTCGTGTTTCTGACGCTGTTCGCCGCCGCGGAGCGGGCCGCCGCCGACGAGTCCGTGATCAAGCACCCGGGCGATCACCCGGAATACGTGTTCGAGGCCGAGCCTCATCTGGTCGTGGCGCCCTTCCACGACTTCCATCCCGGAGTCGGCTTTCGCGGCACGCTCGAGCTCGTCGACAACGGCTTCATTTCGACCATCAACAACACGGTCGGGCTCGGCTTCGGCGTGGACTGGACCAAGGGCCGCGCCTGGATCCCGATCGTGATGCAGTGGAACTTTTGGCTGAGTCGAAACTGGAGCGTGTTCGGTGAACCAGGCTTCGTGCTGCGCGTCGACGACGGCGTGAAGGTCGAACCGGGCAAAGGGCCCGACAAGTTGGACCCGTTCGCGTTCTACGCCGGCGGGCGCTTTCACTTCAGCGAGTACGTCACGCTCACGATGCGCGTGGGCCGCCCGACCGCGAGCGTGGGGTTGTCGCTGCTTTTCTAGTCCTACGAGGAAATCCCATGAAAAGTCGCTGGATCTTTCAACGGAAGTCGTTTCGTCGAGCTCGCGGGTTCGCGCTGGCTGCGTTCCTCTTGGCACCGTTGTCTGCAAGCTGTGGCGACGACGACCCGATGCCGCCTGCTTTTGCGTACTCCGGCTGCCGCTTCGATCCCGCCGCGTGCTCGGGATCTCCGGGCGGCGCGTGTCGAGTCAATGCCGATTGCGCCACCGGGTCTTGCTGCACGGAGCGCGCGAACTGCGGCGGGGGCACGTGTGCGCTGCGGTGTCGAGGCGACGTCGACTGTCCCGCTGACATGGCCTGCGAGCACGAAATGTGCTTCTTCCGCTGCCGCTCCGACGCCGACTGTGCCTACGGCCAGCATTGCGCTCACGCCCACACCGTCTGTGAATGGCCGTAATGGCGCCAAAAGGATGCCGTTCACGAAGCCAGCGATCACGTATGATGTCCCGCTCCTTTGACGAACGCTCACCCTGGACGCCCACAGGGCGCCTGGCTTTCATTGTGCGCACTGGCGCTCGGACTGCTCGCAGCGCCACGGGCGCTCGCGCAGGACGTTCCCGAGGCTCCAGATCCTCCCGCTCCGCCGCCAGCCCCCGCCGAGCCCAGCAATCCGCCGCCGGAGCCGCCGCCGCCCGCACCGCCGCCGCCCGCACCGCCGCCGCCCGCACCGCCGCCACCGCGCGCGGAGCCGCCGCCCGCGCCGCCTGCTCCGGTACCCGAAGAACCGATCGTGCTGCCGGAAGAGCCTTCACCCGCTCCACAGCCGGCGCGTCCGAAAGGGCGAGCGAGTTTTCCAGCTGAGCCCGAGCCTCCCCGTCGCGCGCCGCCACACCGACCGCGCCGCGTGCAAGAACCAACGCCTGCGCCCAGCGCGGAGCGCGAACCCGCATCGCCTCCGCCTCCGCCGCAGGCCGCCGAGCCGGTGCGCTCGCCGCCCGAGCCGCCCGCAAAACCCGGCGCTGGCGAAAAGGAAGACGACACCGACGGCGTTTTCGGTCCTTTCCGCATTGGTGGCCTGATCGGCACGGGCTTGCCGAGCGTGCTGAGCTTCGGTGGCGCGATCAAGCTGACGCGCTACTTCGGCGCGGGGTTGAACATCGGCATCATCCCGACGGTCAGCATCTCGCTCTACGGCGACGCGCAGCTCGCGTACCAGGAGTACGACCTGTACGGGCGCATTTTTCCGTTCGGCGGCATGTTCTTCGTGGGGGCCGGCGTCGGCTACGCGACCATCACCGGCTCGCTCAGCAGCACCTACGACCTACGTCCCTACAAAACAACGCCGCAGCTGCGTGAGTTGCTGCCGGACGAAGTCTCGATAGAAAGCGAAGCGTCGGTGCGCACGCTGGTGCTGACGCCGCAGATCGGGCTCCAGCACACGTTCGGCTCGGGCTTCACCGTGGGCATCGACGTGGGCGCGCAGATCCCGATCGCCCCGAGCGAGATCAAGTTCGAGACACGGCTGCCCGCGGATATCCCGCCCGAGTTTGTCGAACAGTACGTCGAGCCGAACGTCGAGCCGACCAATCAAAAGGTCCGCGATACGCTCGACACGATCGGCCGCGCGATCGTGCCCACGCTGAACCTGCGCATCGGTTGGTTTCTTTAAAAGCCGCGCAACCGACGGTAGCGGTGGTCGAAGAGAACGACAAGCACCCGCGTGCTACGCTCGGTTCAAGATGGCGCACGGCGTCGACATCGACGGAACGCCTCCCCGATTCATGACGATCGAGGACTGGGCGGCGTTGCCGGAGGACACCGAAGGCGAGCTCGTGGACGGGCGGCTCGTCGAGGAAGAAATGCCGGATGCGATTCACGAGTCGATCGTCATGGAGCTCGCGTTGCGGCTCTCGGCATGGGCCAGGCCGGGCGATGGGCGCGTCTACGGTTCGGAGCTCAAGCTCAGAATCAGCGCGCGGCGCGGTCGCAAGCCGGACCTCTCCCTTTATCTCGACGGGCGGCGGCCCGAAGCGCGCGGCGCCGTCGCGACGCTCCCCGACGTGATCATCGAAGTCGTTTCCCCGCGTCCACGCGACGGCAGGCGCGATCGCGTCGAGAAGGTGGAGGAGTACGGCGGAGCGGGCGTGCGCTTCTACTGGATCGTCGATCCCGAGCTCCGCGCGATTGAAATCCTCGAGCTCGGAGCGGATGGCCGTTGCGTGCGGATGCT
>Ga0111539_10006541_pt1 | contig 15017 bp, 13 predicted proteins | sample RhiMethybrSRZTD1_FD_79667 | JGI IMG/M metagenome (GOLD analysis project Ga0111539, IMG submission 79667) | Populus rhizosphere microbial communities from Tennessee, USA - Rhizosphere MetaG P. TD hybrid SRZTD1 (version 2) (version 2) | ecosystem: Host-associated > Plants > Roots > Rhizosphere >... | reverse complement strand
CAGTACGGCGGCGACCGCGAAGGCGACAACCTGTTCAGCTCCAGCAGCGTCGCTGCCGACGCGAACACCGGGAAGTCCCTCTGGCATTTCCAGCTCGTGCATCCCGACATCTGGGACGCCGACATCGCGAACCCGCCCATGCTGATCGACGTGAAGCAGCGCGGCCGCACCATTCCCGCCGTCGCAGCGGTCGGGAAAATGGGTCTGCTGTTCCTGCTCGATCGCGTGACGGGCAAGCCAATCTACGGAGTCGAAGAAAGGCCGGTGGCTCCGAGCGAAGTGCCGCTCGAGCGCGCCGCAAAAACGCAGCCCTTCCCGCTCAAGCCTGCGCCGCTGTCCCGCATGTCGTTCACGATGGCGGACATCGCCACGGTGACGCCGGAGCTCGAGGCGGAGTGCCGGAAGTTGATCGAGGGCGTGCAGATCGGCGGACCGTATCTACCCCCGGGCTATAAGCGCCTGCGCCTGGCGTTCCCCGGAAATCATGGCGGCGTGAACTGGGGCGGGATGTCCTTCAATCCGCAGCTTGGCTACCTGTTCGTGAACACGAACGAAATGGGGCAGCTCTCCGGACTACGCGATCGCGATCCGGCGGCGGGCGGCCGCGCGCAGGCGGAGGGCGTCGGCAACCGTGTGCATCCGGATGCTCCCTACGACAGCGTGCCCGGCGGCGGGCGGTTCAAATTCCAGAACATGTACTGTCAGCAGCCGCCATGGGGTCAGCTGAACGCCGTTGATGTGAACACAGGCGAATTCGCGTGGCGTGTGACGCTCGGCGTCACGGACAACCTGCCGCCTGACAAGCAGAACACCGGCCGGCCGGGCAACGGCGGCTCGATCGCGACCGCCGGGGGCCTGGTCTTCATCGGGGCCACCGACGATGCGCGGTTCCGCGCGTTCGATGCGAAGAGCGGGAAGGAGTTGTGGACGTTCAAGCTCGGAGGCGCCGCCAACGCGACGCCGAGCACGTATCGTGGAAAAGATGGCCGGCAGTACGTGGTGACCGTGTCGACCGGCGGCGGGTTCTTCGAGGCGCCGCTGACCGACGACAGCATCGTAGCGTTTGCGCGTCCGGTTAAGGACTAGAATCTCCGGGACAGGTCACAACCAGGCCATCGCAGTAAAAGGAGCCGAGATGCGCACTTCTCGCCGGGTGTCGTGTGCCGCCGCTGTCGTCGTGATCTGCTTCTGGTACACGGCCGCGGCTGTGCGGGCCCAATCATCGGGAGCGGCGGCACCCGCTGCTCTCACTTGCGCCGAAATCGAAACGTTCCTGAAGAGCGCAAAAATCGGACGGACACGGGACATTCCGGTCGGCGTCACGACGCCGCAGCGGGCGACGCTCGAGAAAGGCGACCTCAAGCACGATGCCGCGATCCAGACCGCGGATATCCATCAGCCGAGCTATACGACACAAAAGGGCACCGAGCTGAATTTTCGCGATACCTGGAAATTCAACGTTGCCGGTTACGAGCTCGCGAAGATGCTCAGCCTGAACATGGTGGCACCCTACGTCGAGCGGCGTTATAGCGGAGGCCCGGCCGCGCTCTCGTGGTGGGTGAACGACGCCATGATGGAGCGCGATCGCGTGCAGAAGAAGCTCACGCCGCCGGACATCGCCCGGTGGAACGACGAGATGCAGGCTGCGCGGCTGTTTCGGGAACTGATCGGCGATTATGATTTCAATCAGACCAACACGCTGATCACCAAAGACTGGCACGTCTGGCTGATCGACTTCACCCGGGCGTTCCGCCTGACCAAGACCTTGCAATACCCCGACCAAGTGTCGCGGGCGGACCGCACATTTCTGGCAAATCTTCGTGCCTTGAACCGCGATGCGATGCGCGCGAAGCTGGGCAAGTGGCTGGAGAACAACCTGATTGATGCGGTCCTCGCGCGGCGCGACGTGCTCGTCGGCATCCTCGACAAGCACGCCGCCGCGAAAGGCGAAGCCGCAGTGCTCTACGACCTGCCGCGGGTCAGCGAGCCGTGCGGCACCGGCCTCGAGCGCTGACTACCGTGCGCCGCAGGTCGGCGCGAGTGACTTTGCTGACTTCACATCGAGCTTCCGCACCATGTACGGCAACTCGACCTCGCGATCTTTCACCGAACCTGACGTCCCGACAGCGGATGGCACGTCCGGCAGCTTGACGTTGGCCTTGCGGCCGTCAGCCTTGATCTCGAGCTCGATCATGCCGTTCTCGCGCTCGATCTCGATCTCGCCGCGCTTGACATCGCCTTCGATCTCGCCCGTCACTTCGACGAGCTGCCCCATGAGCTTCTCGACTTGGTCATCATCGTCGTCGAGCCAGTAAAGGATGCGCGCGGGCTTCATCTCTTTCGTCGTGGTGGAGCTCACGGTCGAGCCGGCCGCGTCAGGCGTAGTCGTCGTGCGCGTAGTCTGCTCCACGGCATTCGCGAGCAGGAACCCGTCACCGTCGCCATCGCCCTTTACGGCGCAGCCGGTCAGCGTCACTTTTTCGTTCTGTTGAGCGGCGGTGAGCTGAACAGTGCTGCCCGATGCAGCACAAGCCAGCGCCACCGTCCCGATCATGGTCATCAGTTTCATCATTCGCCTCCGACCTTCAACGTGCCAAGTCCGGGCCACCTGAGATGAGCACAGTGTTATGACGAGCTGGCTATCGCACCCACACCGGCTGCACGAATGCGCCGTTGCCGGCCGAATCCCACACCGCAAAGCGAACCCATGCCTTGCCGGCCGCCTCCAACGGAATGCGGAACTGCTTCGTGCCGAAGGCCCCCAGGTCGGTGGCACTGACGATCTGTCGGTCGATCTTCTTGCCGTCGCCCCACACGACTTCGACAAACGAAAGCGGGAACGTCCATTCGACGTCGGCGACTATGGTGCGTTTGTCGCCAGTGCCTTCGAGCCTGTAAGCGGGAATCAGGATCTCGCCTGTGGTCACGAAGAAGTCACCATTGCGCAGGGCGGTGAAGACCGGAGTCCAGTCGTCCAGTCCCGGCACCTTGTCCAACCGCAGATAGTTCACCGGGAAGTTGGGATAGAGATCGTCTTCGGGCCCCTTCTGATAGGTGTCGATGTCCGCGATGATGTACTTCGGCCGCAGCCCTGATCCGGCGTACAGATTGTTCATCGTGTCGGTCACGTCGAAACATCGCCACTCGCACATGCGTGCCTCTGACAGGTCCATCCCCATACCCGGCTTGAAGGCCACGCCGAGATAGCGATCGTTTTTCGTCCACGCCTTATCGAAGATCAGATCGGGATAGCCGGTCGTGCCCTTGGTGCGTGGATGCGCGTGGTACCAGTAGGCGCCCTCCGCATCCATCATCTTCTGGACGTCGTCAGCGCTGCCCGTGTGATACACGCGGCCGAACGCCGGATCCTGTTCGCTGAACGGTTGCCCTTCCTTCCTGACTTTCGTCCAGTAAACGTTTTTCGGGAACAGGATGTTGTAGTGGCCGCCGAAATACGCGCTGGGCTCTTCCCATGGCGTCACGAGGAAGTCCGCGTCCGAGGCCCGCCGCGTGGCTTCGCCGTAGTCCCGCTGATCCTGGAAGCGGACCTGACCAGCATCGTTGGCGTGAAGGTCGCCATGAAAGTCGCTGAGGCCGACGATGTTCAGACCGAGGCCCTTCATCGCGGCGATGTCCTGGACGGGCGTGTCGAAAGACTTGGTGGCGCGGACGCGCTCGGTGAACCGCAGGTGGAAGTGGTTCACCATCGTCTTGTAGCCGGCGACGGGCTTGAAGGTGTCGCCGTGGGTAAATCCGAGCACGGACTGCCGCGTCGCCTCCGCGCCTTCGGGACTCGCGTAGAAGTAGACGCCCATCCGCTGTTCAGTGCCGGGCGGCGCGTTGAACAGCGCAAAGTTGTCGACGTACTGCTGCACCTCTTCGCGCTCGGCCTGGCGGATGCCGAACGCGTAACGGCCAGCGTCATCTTTGCGGTACCAGACGTATCCGAGATTGGTATCGACCTCGCGGGTGAAGAAGTAGGTGTGGGGCGGCGTAAACACTGCGAGCGATCCGTTCTTTCCTTCCGCGACGAGCACGCGGTTCGCCGCCTTGAGCGGCACCATCGACTCGTTTCTCACGCCTCCAAACGCGTATTGCTGCGGATGTCCACCGGTGTCGTGCCAGGTGACCCGGGGGGTCAATGCGGTTGTGAGTCCGCCGAGGCCGCCGTCGTACTTATAGGCCACCCAGTTCTCGCTGGTCTTCGCGGCGGCGTCCATCCGAATCAGGTTGGTGCCTCGATAGACCGTGAAACGGAGATCGCCGGCGAAGATCCCCATCGTCAAACCGGGGTAGCTGACTTCGAGCGACGCGCCATCGGTCTTCACACGGCAGGACGACACGCTGAACGTCGCGTCCGCGCGCCTGATCTCGCTCGCGGTTCGGGGTCCTCCGAGAACCCGGCTGGATCCACCCCGGCCACCAGGCGCGGGCGGTGGCGGGATCTCGAGCGGAGCATCCCAGAACGCGTACCACCGGTTCTTGTCGATGACTTCCTGCGTGATCTCGACGCCAGCGGCCCGCAGCGGATCCGCCTGCTGCGTCGTCATACGACGCACGCCGGTGACCACGTGATATTCGGGCGCGAGGTTCTCGCCAAGCAGCGTCCAGGTGGTGCCGGCGCTGCGAATGGCGAGGTCGCGGATGACCGGCCGGCCCTCGCTGACCGTCAGCCGCATCCGCAGCTCGCGCCCGCGGTCGCCCTGCCAGGAGACGACAAGCAGACCCTCGGCAATCGCCGCGGTCAGTCCTTTTGATGGCTTGTAGAGGGTGAGATCGCAGCGAAGGGGTTCCGCGCGGGCACTGGATGGAAGCGCCAACGCCAGCACGGCCATGAACAGCCAACGAGTCATTCGCATGAGTCTCCTCGCGCTGCAGACGCGGTCGAGCGTGAGACGGACACGAACAGGCCCGGTGAGCTTATATTCAATGAGCGCCCGGGGAAAGCCCAGAACCATGAGCGATCGAGACCTGACCCGCTTCGTTGATGCCCAATCCGGCGGCGAGTACGAAACGGCCCTCGCCGAAATTCACGCCGGCCAGAAGCGCAGCCACTGGATCTGGTACGTCTTTCCGCAAATCTCCGGTCTCGGCATGTCGCACATGTCGCAGCTCTACGCAATCCGCGATCGAGATGAAGCCGTTGCGTATCTTCACCACCCGGTGCTGTTCGCCAGGTTGCTGGAGATCACGACAGCCGTCGCCGAGCATGTCAGGAAAGGCGCTCCGATCGAGCGTGTGATGGGAGCCTCAATCGATGCCGCCAAGGTGGTCTCGTCGCTCACGCTGTTCGGGGAGGTCGCCCGCAGCCTGAGCGAGTCCCCGACCGATGCGAACGCGGTCCTCGCGGATCTGGCGGAGGAAGTGCTGATCGCGGCGGCGGCCCAGGGCTATCCCCGCTGCCGGCACACGCTCGAGCGCTTGCGCTGAGTTCGCGGCCGTGTTTCTAGTCTCCGCCAACGCGCCGTACCGCGGTCCGTCACCGACCGCCGCCTCGGGCCTCGATCAGCCGAAGCGACTCCCGGCTCACGAAGATCCGCGCGTGGAACTGCTCGCCCCAGCCGAGCGGCGTGACGTCGCGGTACTCGCGACACGGTCCGCCGCCATGTCCCTCCTCGAGGCGCGCCCGGAGGGAGGCCCGCAGGTTCGGGTCGGCGCCCCGATCGAGCAGGAGGCGTGTGAAACGGGCTTCGTCCGGCTCTCCCTTGCCGTAGTTGACCCAGAAGTTGCGCTGCGAGACGGCCGTGGAGAAGAGTGCGGAATAGCCGCCGAAACCGTCGGCGTCGGTCGCCGCCCGCGCGTTCGGGTCCATTCCCCGGTCGAGCAACCACTCCCCGATTTCCAGTTCGTCGAAATAGGCGGCGATGTGGAGGAGCGTCGTGCCGTGCACGGGCGTCCCCTGAGCGGTGTACGGGTCGCGAGCGCAGGCAGGGGCGAGCGGGAAGATGTCAGCGATGTCGAACGTGCGCGCGAGGAGATCCGGGTCGCGCGACAGGTGCGCCTCGAGCAGGTCGATGCGCCCCCGATGAAGTGCCATCACCGCCGTGTCGGGAGGCTCGAAGCCATGCTCGACGTACATCTCCAGGATGCGGTGCTTGTCGCGCGGGCGGCGACTGTCCGTCCCGAGGAGGTGCTCCATGGTGTTGAAGTCCACGCCCTCAGGGCCGGCGACGCGCGCGCCGAGCGTGAGCAGGACCGCCGTGCCTTCCACGCTCAGTGTGTACGCGGGCCCGGCGAGCGTCAGCTTTTCCAGCGACGGCCGCCCCGCCAGGTCGTAAATCAAACGCACCGTGTCTGTCTGGCCCTGGAGGGCTGCTCGTCCGGCCGCCGACTCGAGGTCCTTCGCGCCGTGGCCGTGAAGCAGACGGACGATGCGATCGCGACCAAGATTGGCCGCGTAGGTCATCGGCGGACCCCAGTTGCTGTCGGTGCGAATCAGGACGTGGTCATGGATCAGTGCCGCGTCCTTCGTAATGAGCTCGCGGACACCCTCGAGGTCATCGCACCAGATCGCCTTTGCGAGCCGCACGGCGTGGACGAGCCTCGTCCAGCTCGAAGCGCCGTAGGTCCGTGCGAGCACGAGCTGTGCGTCGGCCAGCTTCGCAGCGGCGGGTTCAATCGATTCGGGATGATGCTCGCGGATGTCCGCCATCGCATCAGCATCGCGGGTGCGGATGGCGCGGAGGAGTTCCTTGGCCTGACGATGAAGCTGCTCGAGATCGGGGCGAACGGACAGGCGGCGGACGGACATGACGATCTCCTTCAACTGAGCCCGTGGTCCGCTGGCATCGGGCGAAGGAGGTTCGGTGATCACGTCCGAAACGTCTGGCGATTTGTTCAGGTGGACTCGGTCCTGTCCGCGGACGGGAGGCGCCCTGCGCGCCACCCGTCAACTTACCACCGAGCGGAGAGGCGGTGAAATGAAAACCTCGCGATGAGGACGAGAGGACTTACTTTCTCGACGCGTCCTTGCCGATACCTGGGCGGATGGAGGTGAAGGCCCAGCCGCGCGGGAAGAGGAACATGTCGTCAAGGGAGATGATGAACGACTCCGTCTTCGCCGCTTCACTGCCCTGGAACATCCGGACGCGCGAATGCCGGATCTTTTTCATCCCGTCGTCCACGTGGATCGTGTCCAGCATGATCAGGTCGAACCGGACCGCCACACCTTCCTTGAAGCCGGCCTTCCTCTTCATCGACTGGAACCGCTCGAAATCCGGCCCGCGCCCGGCAAGAATTTCAGCCACCTTGTTCTTCTGATACTGGCGATCCCCGGGCCCCGAGGGCGGCTGCGCGGCTTCCAGCAACGCTTCCATCTCCGTCCGCGTAGCGGCGAGCGCGGTGACGCGAGCGCGGTCACCCGCGACCAGCGCCTTCGCCATTTCGATCGCCAGCACTTCGGGACTCGCGATGCGAGGGAGGCCCTTCTCGTTGGCACTCTGGCCCGCGGCAAGCGACGCGAGCCCGAGAAAGAAACAGGTGACGCTTCGTGCAATCATCCGGAGCTCCGTTCGCGCTGTGCACCGTCACTCAACCGCGGAGGGATATGTCGCGCCGAAGCTCCGCGTCGTGCCCATCAACCGGACGCGGGGCGAAGGCGAATGTTCTGGTTATAGTGGAACACGTTGTCGGGATCATACGTGGTCTTCACTTCCACCAGCCGCTCGTAGACTGCGTCACCGTACGCCTCGCGGACGCGATCGGGGTCTTCGTCGCCGCCGAGGAAGTTCACGTAGACGCCTTCGCGGAAGGCACCGAGCGCGGCGAAGAATCTCTTCGTCCAGGCGGTGTCCCGGTCGCCGAAGTCCTCGCCGGGCCTCCACACAGCATCGAGGGTAATCGCGTGCGACGCTTGCCGGTTGCCGAACGCCGTGGCGCCCCCGGCCACCCGGCTCACCGCTCCCTTCAGATGAAACATCGCCATGTACGACCGTGGGGAGGAGCAGGCGAACGCGTGCCCGGCGATCACGTCGATGAGCTCGTCACGCAGCTCGGGAAGGTGGGTGGACTTCCAGTAGTACTTCCAACCGTGGGCGACGGTCGAGTCGAGCGCGCCCTGAAACTCGACGTACGGTGTGGGCCCGACCAGGTCGAGGAGCGGAGTCCGGTAAGTGCGGAGCGGGCGGAGCAGTTGCTCACCCTCCTCGATCGGCCCGGCATAGCAGGAGCCGATCATCACCACTGCGCGCCAGTGCAGACGTTCGGGTATGCCCGGTACCGGCGGGGCGGCGCCAAACCTCACGACCGTGCCGAGCTCGTCGGGAGCCTCGCGAACGAAATCGCGGTAAAAGCGGAGGACCTCTTCAACATCAGTCGCGTCCCAGAGGATGGGCCCGGCCAGAACAGTGGGCCCGACCGCGTGGAGGCGGAACTCGAACGAGGTGACGACGCCGAAGTTGCCGCCGCCTCCTCGCAACGCCCAGAACAAGTCGGGGTGCTCGTCCTCGGACGCTCGCAGCCGCTCGCCGTCGGCCGTCACCAGATTGACGGCGAGGAGGTTGTCAATCGTGAGGCCGTGCTTGCGCATCAGCCAGCCCACGCCACCGCCGAGCGTGAGGCCCGCGACCCCAGTGTGGCTCACGATTCCGCCGGTGGTCGCCAGACCATGCGCCTGCGTCTCGCGGTCGACGTCGCCCCAGAGCGCTCCACCCTGCACCCAGGCCCTGCGCCCGGCAGGATCGACGCGCACGGCCCGCATCGCTGAAAGGTCGATGACGATCCCGTCGTCGCAAACGGCGGTGCCCGCAACGTTGTGGCCTCCGCCCCGTATCGCGATCTCCAGGTCGTGGTCGCGGGCGAAACGCACCGCCGCGACTACGTCGGCCGTCCCGATGCATCGGGCGACCAGGCGCGGGCGCCGGTCGATGGCACCGTTCCAGATTGCACGCGCACTGTCGTAGTCGGCGTGGTCGGGACTGATTAAGTGGCCCCGGAACCCGTCGATCCGCGCTCTGCCGTGGCCCACTTCCGTCGATGTCGTCATGGTGCCCTCCTTTCGATGACGACATCGGACCACCACGGAACGGGCGCCGTATAGTCAAGAATCTGGACTTCACAACCGAAGCCGGGTGCGCAACACTGGCGTTGTGAGGACCTACGGGCAGTACTGCCCCATCGCCCGTGGCGCCGAGATCTTCGCCGAGCGCTGGACGCCGCTGATCATCCGCAACCTGTACCTCGGCTGCGGAAGCTTCAGCGAGATCCTGGCGGGCGCACCCGGACTCTCCCGTACTTTGCTCTCACAACGGCTGAAGCAGCTGGAACGGCTCGATATCGTCAAGTCGGCACCGAAGCCGGATGGGCGCGGGCATCACTACGAGCTCACGTCCGCGGGCCAAGAGCTCTTCACGGTCTGCCAATCGCTCGGCGAGTGGGGTGCGCGCTGGCTCGAGATCGCCCCGGAGAACCTCGATCCCTTTGTGGCCCTGTGGTCGATGTGCCACGCGATCCGCCGGGACCGGCTCCCCGATCGGCGCGTCGTCATCAGGTTCGACTTTCTTGGCCGGCCGCACCGCGAGCGCTATTGGCTCCTCATCGAACTCGGAGACACCGAGATCTGCAAGACGCATCCCGGCTTCGACGAGGATCTCTACATCACTGCCGAGGCCGAAGCCTTCGTCAAATGGCACGCCGGCCAGCTCACCTGGGCGCAAGCCACGCGCGACGGCCGCATCCAGGTCGACGGCGTCCCGTCGCTGGCAAGAGCCTTCCCCACCTGGAACGCGCGCAGCATGTTCGCCCATATCAGGGCAGTCTCGCGCACGACGACGAGCGCCGCAGGCTGAGACCAAGTAGTGCAGACTGAGAGCCTTCTGACGTTGTTGAGCTTGAAGTGGGTCTCTGCGCGTGACAACGTTTCCGCTCGCTCTCACGCTCATTACCCACGGCTTGTTCGAGGCCCTCATGCGACTCATCACGTGTCTGTGTGTGTTCCTGGCGCTACCTCCGATCGCTGCATTCGCAGAGGAGCGCAGCAAAGCTCCAACCATTGAGACCGAGATCATCGGTCGCTATCCCGGGTCATTGGCCACCATACCGTATGCGATCAACGACAGAGGGCAGGTCGTCGGTATTGCGGTCACCGGTACCGGCCTTACGGGGTTCATCGCCTTCATCTGGAGCCGACAGACCGGGTTCGAGCTCATACAACCGGATGCCCTGGCGACGGACATCAACGAACGCGGCGATGTCACTCTACAGGTCTGGTTGAACTGCGATCAGAATTGCGTCGTGCGTGGAGCGGTATGGAACCGCAGGACGGGTTTGGTCGATCTCGGCACGCCTCTGCCGGAAGCCATCAATAACCGCGGCGATGTCGCGGCAATCTGGTGTAACGGCACCGATGAACCTGCTGCCGTTTGCGTAATCCGCAACGGGATTCGATCGGATTTGGATTGCGAGGAATTTTGCTGGCTGTCAGGGATCAACGAATCCGGGGATGCCGTCGGGAGCGTTAGATTGAGCGAGCAGGATCACGGGGTGCTCCTCCCTCATCAGGGAGGGGTGATTCTGCTCGACAGCTTGGCGGCCGCTTACGACCTCGACAACAGCGGCAACATTGCAGGCCAACTCTACGGCAACCAAGGCTTTGCAAACCCGGCGGCCGTCGTCACACGCGATGGGACCCGCCAGCTTACTGAGGGAATCGGCCGGGCGCTGGCAATCAATGGCCGCGCGTGGATCGTCGGTACCCAGGCTGGATATGAGTTCGACGGGACACAGTCGGTCTATCGATCAAGGGCGTTTCTCTATCGGCTGCTGGACTCGACCGTCGAGTACTTGGCACCGGATCCGTCTTTCTCAACCGCTATGGATATCAACGCACGGGGAGAGATCGTCGGCAGCATGAATTCCGGCGTCAGCCCGCAGCTTGTTATTTGGCGGGCCCGCTGAATAGACGTGTCCTGGCAGCCCACCCGAGCACGAGGTCAGGGCGCAGCGGCGTGCGGCCTCGCTGCACTCCCGATTGCCGCATAATTACAGCACGCGCCCGTAGCTCAGGTGGATAGAGCATCGGCCTTCTAAGCCGAGGGTCGCAGGTTCGAGTCCTGCCGGGCGCGCCACGCTACAGAATCCACGCGTGGCGCGACCGAGCGCGCCGTAGCTCCGAAGGAGCGAAGGCGGGCCGGGCTTACCGTTCCTCGACAATCCTCGCCGCGAGGCCCTGGACTCTCTCTCTGCGTGCCGCTTCGCTGGCTCGCTCCGTCTTGGCGCCGTAGCGCGCAGCGCGGTGGCGGATCGCGTTGCTCGCTGCGCTCGCTCGTCTACAGGTCCTCTTCGAAGAATTCGTGCGGGCCGCGCCCGCCGCCGGCGCGCTGATCCATCTCGAGCTGCCGCAGTTCGATGCGTCTGATCTTTCCTGAAATGGTCTTTGGCAGGGCCGCGAACTCGATCCGACGGATCCGTTTGTACGGGGCGAGCCGGCTGCGGCAATGCGAAAGAATGTCCGCGGCCAGCTCGCGCGAGGCACTGAAGCCCGCGGCCAGGGTCACGAACGCCTTCGGCACGGCGTGCCGCAACGGATCGGGACTTGGGACGACGGCGGCCTCCGCCACGGCGGCATGCTCGATCAGAACGCTCTCCAGCTCGAACGGGCTCAGCCTGTAGTCCGAGGCCTTGAACACATCATCGACACGGCCGACGAACGTGAGGTACCCGTCGCGGTCGCGCGACGCGATGTCGCCGGTGTGGTAATAGCCGTCCCGCATCACATCCGCGGTTTTCGAGTCGTCATCCGCGTATCCGCTGGTGAGGCCGAGCGGCCGTTCGTCGAGCCGCAGGCAGATCTCGCCGTCCGTTGGCGACACGTGCCCCTCCGGATCGACCAGGACAACGTCGTAGCCTGGCAGCGGCCGGCCCATCGAACCGGGCTTCACTGGCTGGCCCGGAGAATTGCCGATCTGTGCGGTAGTCTCGGTCTGTCCGTAGCCGTCCCGAATGGTCAGCCCCCACGCTTTCTGCACCTGTCCGATCACTTCAGGATTGAGCGGCTCGCCGGCCGAGACGACCTCGCGCAGCACGACCGGATAGTCGCTCAGTGGCTGCTGGACCAGCATCCGCCAGACCGTCGGTGGCGCGCACAAGCTCGTGACCCGGTGCCTGACGAGCGCGTCGAGCACGGTGGTCGCGTTGAAACGCGCGTAATTGAAGATGAACACCATGGCTTCGGCATTCCACGGCGCGAAGAACGAGCTCCACGCGTGCTTGGCCCAGCCCGGCGAGCTGATGTTCCAGTGTCGATCCGCGGTCCGCAGACCAATCCAGTACAGCGTCGAGAGGTGACCCACCGGATAGCTTTGATGCGTGTGGACGACGAGCTTTGGTTTCGCCGTCGTACCGGACGTGAAGTACAGGAGCATCGGATCGCCGGCGCGTGTCACCTCGCTGGCGGAGAACGCGGCATCGGCGTGGCGTGACGCATCGTACCGGTGCCATCCCGGCGCCGCGTCGCCGACGGCAATCCTGCTGAACGCGCCGGATACCTGCTCCAATTTCGACATGCTCTCAGCGCCGGTGACGACATGACGGACACGTCCCCGGTCGACGCGGTCCTGGAGATCGGCCGTCGTGAGGAGCGTCGTCGCCGGCGTTACGACAACGCCGAGCTTGATGGCGGCGAGCAGCGTTTCCCAGAGCTCGACCTGGTTGCCGAGCATCAGCAGCAGGCAGTCACCCGCCCGTGCGCCCAGGTCGCGCAGGAAGTTCGCGACGCGATTCGATGCAGCCGACAACTCCGCGAACGAACGGACTGTTTCGGCACCGTCCTCGTCGACGATGTGCAGGGCAGGACGATCGTTGCCGGACGCGATGGTGTCGAAATAGTCGAGTGCCCAGTTGAAGTGTTGCCGGGCCGGCCATTGGAACGCGCGAATTGCCGTGTCGTAGTCGGTCCGGTACTTCAGGAGGAAATCGCGCGCCGCGAAGAAGGCGTCCGCAGCACCGGCCGTGTTCATCGCGTCGCCCTCCTGGAGAGTCCTGTCCCGTGTACTGAAACGAGAGACGCGTCCGAACGATCCGGAGTGGATACGCGCCACAAATAGAGGTTCGTCCTGTCCTCGTCCGCTCGAACCGTCTTCTCGGGTGCCCACTTTCCTATCCCGAACTGATGCGACACGATCCGCGTGCCGGGCTTCAACTCCCGCCGGAGCTTTGGCTCGAGCTCGTCGTTGGCGCTCGACGAAAGGAACAACGTTACGACGGTGGCCGCCGAGATGTCCGACGTGAACAGGTCGCCCTCGATGAAGTGCACACGCTCAGCGACCTGCGCCTCGCGCGCCACCTGGCGCGAGATCTCGACCAGTCGCGGATTGAGCTCGATCCCGACGCCGCGGGCGCCGTATTTCTGCGCCGCCAGAATGACGATGCGACCATCACCCGATCCGAGGTCGTAGACCACGTCGTCTTTGGTGACGCCTGCGAGCTCGAGCATCTGATAGACGACCGGCTCCCAGGTCGGGACGAAGAAGATGTCAGGAGCGCGGGTGGGGCGCTGCGCGCTGGCGACTGCCGCGAGCCACACGACCACGATCCCTGCGCCGGCCAGCCCTCTCATCGCGCGATTCTCTCAAATCCACCCGCGGACGATGACAAATCGGTCAGACGGTGACAAAAACGTGATGCCGGCAATGGCGTGAATGGCGCTTTCTCGCCCGCGACCGCCCGGAACGCGCTTTGCGATGCTCCCGCCGTTCGTACATCACGTGGAGGTTTCGCAAATGAATCAGCGCGCGGGTGTTGGATCGAGTGTGGTAATCAAAGGAGAGCTGAAGGCGCACGAAGACGTCGTCATCGCGGGGCGCGTCGAGGGGTCGATCAATGTGACCGGGCACCTCGTCGTGGTGGAAGCCGGAGCCCACGTCGTCGGCGACATCACGGCGACTGGAATCGTGGTCTCGGGCGCCGTGCACGGCAGCCTGCTCGCCGAAGAGCGCATCCAGGCCCAGGTCGGCGCGGACCTTCAGGGTGACATCTCGGCGCCGCGGATTGCGGTAGCTGACGGCGCCGTGGTGAACGGACGCATCGAGACGGCGACGGCAGCGGCCCGCAAGCTCAAGGCCGCATCCTGAGCGGACGGTAACGGCGGGGCCTGCCCCGCCGTCGCTCCTACTTGTCCCCCTCCTCGCCCGTCACGTTGACGAACCCGAACATCCAGTCGTTGAGGAAGTGCACGCGGTTGATGCACAACACCAGGTACCGCCCGTTCTTCAGGAATTGATAAGTAATCAACTGGCCGTTCGAAGTCGGGCCGGCCGGCACCGTGCCACCGTTCAGAAACTGAATTCCTCCAGACGACACCAGGCGATCCTCGGGTGACCACACCCGGTTGTGCGGGTGCACGCCGGGAGCGCCGGTCAGGTTCTGCCGTGCCACGAGCACGACCTTGCCTTGACCGTCCCGAACGGTGTGCTCGGCGTCGGCGTTCGCCGCGCTCAGATTGCACGGGTGGTCGTCGGAGTTCGCCACGGCTATGTTCTTCGGATCTACACCTTCACAGAGGAATTGGCCGAGCTCTTCCCGCGTCGTGTCCTTGCTGACCTCGTAGATCGCGAAGCCGTGTCCACCCCCGTGGATCTGGAAGGTCACTTCGCCACCCTGCTTGATCGTCACTTCCTCCGGCGTCAGGTGATGGAGGCTGTAGGAGCATGGATCCGCCGGACCGCCGATACCGCCTGACTGCAGGCACTTGGTCGTGGCTCCGCCGATCGGCCCAGAGGGCAGCACGCCGAAGTCGACCATCGCGGACGTTGCCGGGGGCTTCTGTGAGTTGTCCTGTGCGAACGCTGTGACTGGAGCCGCCAACACTGCAACCGCGACAAACCATGATTTCATCTGCATTCCGGGATCTCCTGTGTGCTGGGGGCGGTCCTCCGATGACGGGCAGCCGGCGCGGTCAACGTACGGGCTGCCGCTGTCACGTGGCTGCGCGTCGCCATCGTCATGACCGCGGGAACCTCGGCATTGGAGCAAGAACGCCGCCGACGAGCGCAGCCATGGTGATCCGATGAATGCGGGACTTT
>Ga0111539_10006540_pt1 | contig 15019 bp, 13 predicted proteins | sample RhiMethybrSRZTD1_FD_79667 | JGI IMG/M metagenome (GOLD analysis project Ga0111539, IMG submission 79667) | Populus rhizosphere microbial communities from Tennessee, USA - Rhizosphere MetaG P. TD hybrid SRZTD1 (version 2) (version 2) | ecosystem: Host-associated > Plants > Roots > Rhizosphere >... | reverse complement strand
GGTCAGCCTCTGTACGGTAAGGTCGAGCCGACCGGCTATCCCAACACCGGCGAGGGTTGGGCCAGCACGGCTGGAATTCTCGGCCGGATCAATTTTGCGACAGCACTCACAGCGGGCCAGATTCCGGGAGTCAAGGCAGACATGAGCCGGTTCAACTTCAAGTCGCCGGCTGCCGTTGCCGAAGAGCTTCTCGTTGCCGCTCCGTCCGCGGTCACGGTCGCTTCGATGGAGAAGGGAATTCAGGGCAAGGAGGCGACGCCGTCCCTGCTGGCGACCATTGTCCTGAGTTCCCCGGAATTCCAGAGGAGATAGCCATGCTCACCCGACGCTATTTCATTCGCGCTTCCGCGATCACCGTAGCCGGAGCAGGCCTGGCCCCCTCATGGCTCGTGCGCGCGGCGTCGCCCGGCGAAGGAAAGAAAAAGATTCTGATTTCAGTCTTTCAGCGCGGTGCGGCTGACGGCTTGAACATCGTCGTTCCGTTTTCCGAGAAACGCTACTACGACCTCCGGCCGAGTATCGCAATTCAGGCTCCGGGAAAGCCCAACGGCGCTCTTGACCTGGACGGGCGCTTTGCCTTTCATCCCGCGCTACAGCAGTTGAAACCGCTTTGGGATGGCGGGCAGCTCGCAATCGTCCACGCTGCCGGTTCCCCGGAAGGGAACCGATCCCACTTCGAAGCCCAGGACCAGATGGAATCGGGAACGCCGGGTCGAATAACGGAAGATGGATGGTTGAATCGTGCCCTTCCGGTCGTAACTCCCTCAACTTCTCCAATCCGAGCCGTCGCGATGGGAGCGAAGATGCCGCGCACCCTTCGAGGGAATCGAGGGGGAATATCCGTAGGCGATCTTCAGCAATTTCAGGCACGCAATCAGGACGTTGCGTCCATCCTCGAAAGTATGTACGCAAACACGGCGGACGCGCAGTTGAGTGCGCAGGGTAAGGGAACCTTCGACGCGATCAAGATGATCGAATCGATCAATCGGACGCCTTACACGCCGGCCAATGGCGTTCAGTATCAGGGTGAGTTTGGAAACGCACTGCGTCAGATCGCGCGGCTCATCAAGTCGGATGCGGGTCTCGAAGCGGCCTTCGCTGAAATTGGCGGGTGGGACCATCACTCGAACGAAAACGGCCAATTGCCGGGACTACTCCAGCAATTCGGTAACTCGCTGGCGGCGTTTACTCGCGATATGGGCGATCGGATGGAGGACATCGTCATTGTGACCATGTCGGAGTTCGGCCGTACCGCAGCCGAATCCGGTAACAACGGGACCGACCACGGCCACGGCAACGTCATGTTTATTCTTGGTGGCCCGGTTCGAGGCGGTAAAGTCTATGGCTCGTGGCCAGGACTGGAACCCGAACAACTTTTTGAAAAGCGGGACCTCGAGGTGACGACGGATTTTCGTGCGGTTCTTGGCGAACTGGTTCGCGTCCACCTTGGGCAGGACACCGCACAAGTGTTTCCAGGTTATAAGTCCGGAGAACCCCTCGGGCTGCTCAAGAGCTAAGCAGGCCTTGCGCGGTCATAGACCGCGCCTACAATGATGCCGTCTTTGTTGTAGGTGCGGTCTATGACCGCACACGGATTTCATGCACCTACAACTTGAGTTGGGTGGGAATCCGGGTTAGTGTAGCGAACGACTTTCCAGGAGAGCACACGATGAAACTTAAGCTATTTGTTTCAGTCCTTGCGGTCGCGCTGCTGGCCGCCAGCCAGGCGCGTGCACACCATTCGTTTGCGGCGACGTACCTCGAGGACAGAACGATGCAGATCGAAGGGAAACTTGTGCAGTTCCAGTTTCGGAATCCGCACTCCTTCATTCACTTAGAAGTCAAAGACGAAAAAGGTCAGGTGGTGCGCTGGTCTGTGGAATGGGGTGGTGCAGGCCAGCTCGGCAGCCAGGGCGTCACGAATGAAACGCTGAAGTACGGCGATATTGTGACGATCATCGGCAACCCGGGTCGTGTGGCCGAGGATCACCGCATTCGCATGACTTCATTGCGCCGCAAATCCGACAACTTCGGTTGGGGACAGCGTCCCGGTGAGGTTGTCAACTAGATGCTGCGCGTTGGATTGCGTGCATTGTTTCTGGTGCTGGTGATTTCCACACCGGCCTTCTCCCAGCTCAACATCGTCGGGGAGTGGGCCGGACGCTACCACGAGGATCAGGGAGACCGTGTTCCGGGCGATGTTAATGGAGACTTCACTGGAGTCCCCATCAACGAAGCCGGCCGCCGGTACGCCGAATCGTGGGACGTTCGTCGCGTCAATCTACTCGAACATCAGTGTCAGCCTTACAATCTTGCGCACATCTACCGGGGACCGCTCCAGTTTCGAATCTGGGAAGAGAAACACCCTGCCACGCAGGAGATCATCGCCTACAAGATCTTCATCGGCACCTACATGCAGAGTCGCACGATCTGGATGGACGGACGCCCGCATCCGCCAGCTCACGCCCCGCATACCTTCATGGGTTTCTCCACAGGAAAGTGGAATGGCGACATCCTGACCGTCAGGACCACTCATATCAAGAAGGAGTTCTATCGGCGCAGCGGTATTCCCAGCAGCGATTTGACCACGGTCGTGGAACACTACATCCGGCACGGGAATCTGCTGTCCCACGTCATGATCATCACCGATCCTGTCTATCTCAGCGAACCCTACGTGAACAGTCAGGAGTTCGGTCTGATGGATCGTGGCAATCAGAACTGGCTCTACAACTGCGAATACAAGATGGAAGTGCCAATGGACCAGACGAAGGTTCCGCATTTCCTGCCGGGAGCCAATCCCGTTCAGGACGAGTGGGCCAAGAAGTTTGGGTTGCCCCTCGCTGGAGTATGGGGCGGAGCGGAATCCACATATCCGGAGTACATGACGAAGCTGGCGGCGAACACGCCGGCAACGACACTCCGGAGCGGTCCGGCTTTGCCGCCGAGGCCAAACGAAGTTCACACCGAGGTTGAGGCGGTTCACGTTCAGGGCAATGTCTACATGCTGGTCGGGGCCGGAGCCAACATCGCGGTTCAAATCGGTGACGAGGGCGTACTCGTTGTCGATACGGGTGTGGCCACGATGCGGGAAAAGGTTCTTGCAGCGATCCGGAAACTTTCCACAAAGCCCATTCGCTGGATGATTAATACAAGCGCCGACGCCGATCACACGTCAGGCAATGAAACCGTGTCGCAAGCCGGTCAGACCCTCAACGGCAACCCTGCCGACATCATTGCGCACGAAGGTGTGCTGGCCCGGATGACGGAACTGAATCGACCAATAACGGAACGTCCCCTCAATACGTATTTCGAAGACGGACGGGACTTCTCGTTCAATGGCGAGGCCATCTTTCTCTACCACTTTGACGGCCACACCAACGGGGACTCGATTGTTTACTTCCGGGGTTCGGACGTTTTGGTTGCAGGCGATATCTTCCTGACGACGACGTTCCCTGTCCTCGATCTGCCGGCCGGCGGCAGCGTGGACGGACTCCTTGCAGGATTGAACAAGATGCTTCAGATCACCGTTCCCAAATGGCTGCAGGACGGGGGGACGTATGTAATCCCAGGTCACGGCAGAATCAGTGACGAAGCGGATGTGGTCGAATTCCGGGACATGGTCTACATCGTTCGCGACCGTATTCAGGATATGGTGAAGCGCGGCATGACGCTCGAACAGGTGAAAGCGGCCAGACCGACGCTCGACTACGACGGGCGCTACGGCGTCGAGAGCGCGACGAAATTTGTCGAAACGGTCTACAAACTTCTGAGCGAAAAGAAATGAAAAACCGGTTGTCTGCATTTGTTATCACCGTTCTGGTCGGTCTCGCTGTGGGATCGGTGCTGTTCGCCCAGGGACGAGGAGGAGGCGGCGGAGTAGCGCAACCCGCCCGAACAGCAGCGCCCGTGGATCTGACGGGGTATTGGGTGGCTGTTGTGAGTGAAGACTGGCGTCACCGTATGGCCACGCCAAAGAAAGGCGACTTCGAAAGCCTTACGCTCACCGCAGAGGGGTCGCGAGTTGCGAACGCGTGGGATCTGGCGAAGGACGATGCCGCGGGGCTTCAATGCAAGGCGTTCGGGGTCGGCGGAATAATCCGTCAACCGGGCCGTCTGCACATCACCTGGCAGGACGACAATACCCTGAAGATGGAGTTTGATGCCGGTACGCAAACGCGAATCCTGAACTTTGATCGGACCAAACAGGCAACGGGAGAAAAGACCTGGCAAGGGCACTCTATCGCACAATGGGAGAACCCGCCCGGGGGAGGACGTGGCGCCGCTCCCGTGCGCGCCCAGCTTGGTAACAGCACGGGACCGATTGCTCCAGGAGGCGGCGGCCGAGGGCAGCGTGGAGGTCCAGCCCTGGCGAGTTCCCTGACTCAGGGTGGTTCGTTAAAGGTCGTGACCACGAACTTTCGGGAAGGCTACCTGCGAAAGAACGGCGTTCCCTATAGCGAGACTGCAACGATCACGGAGTACTTCCACCGGCTTCCTTCAGAGCCCAATGAGGACACCTGGTTGCTGGTCATTACTACAATCGAGGATCCGAAATACTTGAATGGGGCCTACTACACAAGCACTCAATTCAAACTCGAACGCGATGGATCAAAGTGGGCGCCGACGCCCTGCAAGACCGCGCCGCCGCCGAAGTAGCGCTACCTGGCTGACCAAAACATGGGGCCCACTCAATAATCATTAATCACTAATCAATTTTCATTTCTCAACAAGCGGTAGGCCGTGTTGAGAAATGAAAATTGATTAGTGATTAATGATTATTGAGTGGGCCCCATGTTTTCCCCTACTTCATCAATTCCTTAACCCGATCCTTCGTCGCGTCCGCCCAAATCTGATAGCCCTTCTCTGTCGGGTGAAGTCCATCATTCATGATTTCGGTCGTCAGAGTTCCGTCGGCGGTGAGGAACTTGTCGCCGATATCCATGTAGAAAACCTGCTTGTTGTCGGCAAGCTTCGCCAGCTTTCCGTTGATCTCCTTGATAGTCGCGCGGATTGGAGCCGCGGGGTCAGCAGTACGCGGAAAGATTCCAAGGATCAGAACTTTCGCCTGGGGCTGACGCTTCTTGAATTCTTCGACGATGAGCCGGTCGCCGTCGACGATCTCGTCAACGGCGTTTCGGGCGGTGTTGTTGGTGCCGAGCATCAGGACGATGAGCTTGGCTTTGAAGCCCTCCAGTTCTCCGTTCTGCATGCGCCAGAGCACGCCTTGCGTCGTGTCGCCGCTGATGCCGAAGTTTGCGGGTTTCAGAGGTCCCCAGGTGGAGTCCCAGATTCCCTTGGCCCGGTCATCCCAGAGATCCGTGATCGAGTCACCGACAAAAAGCAGGTCTATGTTTCCCGCTTTCGCAATTTCCACGAAACCGGCATGCCGAGCATCGTTCCGGGGATTTTGAAGCGCCACGTTCGCCGGTGCGGCAGGGCCCGCTGGCCCGCGGGCGCCACCGCGAGCTCCACCCTGGGCGGCGCCTGCGCCGGCCGGGGCAGGGGCACCACCCTGTTGGGCGAAGACGAATATGGGGGAGGCCAGGAGAAACAAGGCAACAGCCACAGTAAGCAATCGTCGAGTCATGATGAAGCTCCTTTCGGGAGGTGAAATCTGCCGTACTTGTACCAGACAAGTGGCGCGGAAGCCAAGCTCAAGCCGCCCAATCTCGCTTACACTATAGGGACGATGGATCAAGTCTCGAATGAACTGAACAAGCTTCGTATTGACCGTTCACAACGTGGGGAGGTGCAGCGTTCCGGAAAAGGGAAGTGGGTTGCTGCATTGGTTATCCTCGCGCTGATTAGCGCCACCGCCGTCTATGCCCTGTGGGGACGCCCGAGGACTGTTGCGGTAACTACTGTAAGACCGCGCATGGAGTCTTCCACTGAAGCTCCCGTTCTGGTGGCGACGGGCTACGTCATCGCTCATCACAAAATTCAGGTGGGATCAAAGATCGCCGGCCGCGTCGCATGGATTGGCGTGGACAAGGGAGACCGGGTTGCGAAGGACCAAATCGTGGTTCGCCTCGAGGACAGGGAATATCGCGCTCAATACGATCAGGCTGTTGCCTCAGTCGGTGCGGCGCAGGCGCGGCTGACGGAACTTGAAGGCGGGTCGCGCCCAGAGGAAGTGGATCGCGCCCGCGCCGAAGTCCAGCGTGCGGAAGCCCAGCTCCGCGCGGATGAGGCAAGCTTCAAACGGACCGAGAATCTTGTTCGCGAGGGCGTGATTTCCAATCAGAACCTCGACGATGCGCGCGGCCGGTTCGAGACGTCGAAGGCCGCGCTGGATTCTGCCCGAAAGACCCATGAACTGACCCAGAAAGGGCCCCGGATAGAACAAATCGACAATGCCAGATCCGAAGTTGCGCGTGCCCGTGCCGCCGCCGATTACGCGAAGACGATTCTCGATGCCACGGAGATCCGTGTACCGACGTCAGGAACGATTCTCGAGCGAAACGTGGAGCAGGGAGAAATGGTGACGACCTCGTTCGTTGGGGATCGCGGGGCAAAGTCTTTTGTCGTAACACTCGCGGATCTCAACGATATTCAGGTCGAGCTGGATATCAATCAGAACGATTTCAACCGGGTGGCCCCAAACCAGATGTGCAGTGTGGCAACAGATGCCTATCCCGACCGGAAATACGACTGCCGTGTTGACGAGATTGCCCCGGAAGCCAACCGCCAAAAGGCTACGATTCAGGTGAAGGTGAAGTTTCTCAAGCCTGACGAGTACGTCAAGCCGGAGATGAACGCACGCGTTACCTTCCTGTCAAACGCCCCTGCTAAGGCGCCAGAATCAACGGGTTCAGCCACAGCACCTGATGAAAAACTCTATCTTATTCCCCGCACCGCAATCGTCAACCAGGAAGGGCAAAAGGTCGTGTTTGTGGCCTCCGGTGGGGTTGCCCACGTGAAGCCGATTTCCGTAGGAAAGGACATCGGCAGCGAGGCCTATGTGATGAGCGGGTTAACGGGTAACGAGTCGATTATAATTGGCGACGCGTTGCAGCAACTGAAAGCCGGGGATCGCGTGGAAGTCGGCCGGTAACGATTCAGCGTCCGGAGGAGTTTTGAATGAATGCGAAATTGCATCTTTGGAGTCTTGCGGCCACTGTCGTTCTCCTGACGGTTGTCGCCTGCGTGCAAGGGCAATCGAAGACCCTGGCCGTGGTGAATGGAGAGTCCATCACCGAAGAGCAGGTTCAGAAGGAAGCGGCTACGGAATTGGAGCGGCTCGAGCAAAAGCGCCAACAGTTCCTCAAAACCTTTGAGCGCGACAAGAAGGCAGCAGTTGAAGACGCGCTCGACAAACTCGTGAACGATAAGGTTCTGGGGTTGGAAGCGAAGAAGCGGAGCATTACGGTAGACCAACTCGTCCAGCAGGAAGTAGAGAACAAGACCACGGTTCCGTCCGAGGAAGTCGTTCGCAAGTTCTACGACGATAACAAAGCCGTGATCAACGGATCGTTTATTGAGACCGCGCTCGAGATTCGCAATTACCTGATGGGCCGGAGCCGCGACACCGCATTCGCAAACCTCCTTTCAACGCTGCGCAAGGACTATGGTTTCAAGTCCCTGGTTGAACCCGACCGGACCAAAGTGGAGACTCAGGGTCATCCTTCGAAAGGGCCTGCAAATGCGCCTGTCACGATCGTGGAGTTTTCCGATTTCGAGTGCCCCTATTGCGGCGGGATATTCCCGACCCTGAGAAGGGTCGAGGAGATCTACAAGGATAAAATCCGGATCGTCTATCGCCAGTTTCCGCTGAATAACATTCATCCGCATGCGCAGAAGGCTGCAGAGGCATCCCTTTGTGCGAACGATCAGGGCAAGTTCTGGCAACTGCACGACGCGATGTTCCTCGATCAGCAGAACCTGACGATTGAGGATCTGAAGTCCAAGGCAGCCACGCTTTCGTTGAATGCCACCACTTTTTCCAGTTGCCTGGATTCCGGCAAACACGCCGCCATAATCCGTGACAGTATCGCGGAAGGATCAACAGCCGGTGTTGATGGAACACCGGCACTGTTCATCAACGGCCGCTATCTGGGCGGCAATCAGCCTTACGACGAGATCGCAAAAATTATCGAAGACGAGTTGACGCGCTCCGGCAAGTAAGGCAGGAGTACTCTTCATGACCGCAACGCTTCTTGCGCTTGCGGCAGCGCTGGTGCTTGCACCTTCCGCATTTCAGCAACGCGCGGATACCACAACGAAGTATTCGCTTAGTGGACGCGTTGTGGATGGAAGTACCGGAAAGCCGATGATCGGCGCCGTCGTCGTGCTCTGGGAACGTTCCGAGACCCGATCCGGTGGCAAGCGGGTAACGGTCGGAGCCAACGGCGCCTTTGAATTTGCAAATGTTTCCCCCGGGTCTTACCAGATTGCCCCGGAAATGCCGGGCCTGCAAGTGCCCTATCGCACCGAAACGACAGCTGTCGAAGTCCGGGATGGCAGTATTGCTGGGTTAGGACTAATCATCACTCCACTCGGTCCGCGCGCAATTCCCGTTTCAGGAAAGGTGGTGATGGAAAGCGGTGGCCCCATCTCTTCATCCATTAAAACCATCGAGACAACCGGCGACTCGAGCACCGTGCAACGCGATGGCACCTTTCAATTGCAGTTCCGCGCTAAGGAGAGGTACACACTCAGGGTGGAGGAGCTTCCTGAAGGCGCCTATATCAAGTCTGTATCGGCGGGCTCCTGGGATTCTGCATCTGAAGTCCTGATCTTCAATTCAACCCCGCCTTCGACCCTGCAGATCACCCTTGGCGTTGGAACGCGCTCGATCCGCGGACGCGTTCTGGATGGGACAGGAACTCCGGCCGGATCGCAAACATCGTTGGCGCTATCGATGCGGTCCGCGTCTGCGGCTCCTCGGGATATCCCGATCAACCGGGATGGAACGTTTATGATCGGACGCCTGCGTGCCGGAGATTACGAATTGAAAGCGATGCAGGGCTCGGGTTCCACAATGCAATTTGCATCGCTTCCGCTGACGATAGGGGCCCAGGATCCTGGCGGAGTCGAATTGCGTCTTAAGCCGGCGACTCGTCAAAAGGGGAGGGTCGTGATCGAGGGCGCGGGACGAGTGGAGGACCTGCAACGGTTCCGACTTGTGATCGAGATCGTCGACGTGCTCGGCGTCCATCCAGTGCCGATCGCGGCCGACGGGACATTTGAGTTTCAGAGCTTCGAGGGAGGCTATTCCGCCACAGTCAAGGATCTACCGCTGGGTTATGAACCCTCGATCGTTATTGCCGGATCCTCGGTGGAGGTGAAGCTCCGTGTCCTTCAGGGCGATGGCTTCGAGTTTCTCAGACTCCCTCGACCAAAATGAAATTCGATTTCGCGCAGGATTGACGAATGGCTTTGGCCCCTGCGTAACTTTGAGAGTTCCACCATTCCTTCGCTTTTTCAACGGACGGAAACTCGATCACGACGAACCGCCTGGGCAGCCATGCACCTTCCAGCCCCTCGACTTTCCCGCCGCGAACCAGGTACTTCGCCCCGAATGGCGCAGCACTCGGAGCTGAGAGCTTCTTGTATTCTTCAAACTTCTCAGCGTCGTGGACGTCGATGTCGGCGATAACGTAAGCGGGCATGGTATCTCCTTATGGCACATAGTAACTCAGGTGTTGTAGCAGCAAGCAGGACTGTCGAAAGTTGCCGCGGCTCCCCTCCTGAGCAGCAGGAGGGGTGGCTGCGCGATTCAAGAAAAAGTTGCGAAGCCACCTCAGCTCGCGCAGACGGGGTGGTGTGGCCAGGAATTGTTTGACCACACCACCCCGGCCTTCGGCCACCCCTCCTGCTGCTCAGAAGGGGAGCCCCTCCCGGAGTGGATTTCCTCCCTTGTGAAACCGAATAGGGACGTTGGGTGTCCTATAGCTAAAGATCGGCTTCCGCGGACCCCTTACCGCGGATAGAGGGTCAGGGTACGCTTCGACCCGGTTTACCCCCTGGTTACAGTCGCTAGTACCAGGTTCGGGAGGCTCCTGACCCTCCTTTTTTAGGTAACAACATACTTGGCCCATCAGGGCAGAGAGAGGGAAATCTCGAAATTGGACGAATCCTGCATCTCAAATCCCGAAATCCGAAATATCAGATTGGACAGGCATGACATTACCGTTACGCAAGGTCCAATCTGATATTTCGGATTTCGGGATTTGAGATGCAGGATCGTCCAATTTCAAAATTTCCCCCTGCCTTGGTGTGCCAAGTGTGTTGTTACCCTTTTTTTCGAAGCGCCCGTAAACCGCGTCTCAGTTGACGGTGAATTCGAGCGATCGTGTGGTGCGGTTGAGGTTCTGATCGACACGCTCGAAGACGTCAATTTCGAACGGCCGGTCGATCATGTTTCCGGCAAGGTCTGCAAGCGAAGTGCCGACGCGGATCGAATAACTACCCTTCTTCCATGCAACGTCTGGCGTGAAGATCCAGCTACGCTCGCCGGTGCCGACCTCGACTCCGCCCGTGATCACTGCTCCGCCTGAGGCGACTACATCGAGTTCCCGCTGCAAAATCGCGTGGTCCATCGGTTCAGGGAAGGACACGGTCAGAACGTTCCGCGTGCCGGCAACGGGTTTGTTGACGATCCAGGTTTTCATGTCGACCGTCTTCCTGTCCGGCGGGCCAACGCTGAATGACTTGCGAAAGTCGGCGACCATCGGACGGCCTTCGGCGTCTTTCCATCCCTTGTCGATAAGGAGCGTGTAGCGTTTTCCTTGCTCAAGCGCAATCCCCAGCTCCTGATGTGACAAGAGACCTCGCTTGATTCTTCCGGGGTCGAAAAACACGGTGAAGCGCTTGCCGGAACGATCCCACAGTTCCTCGGTCAGTTCGAGGAAGGGAACATCGATCTTCTTCCCGGACTCATCGAGCAGCGAAATGTGGGTATATCCGGCACCACGCGACATAGGGGAAGAGAAGTGGATGTAGAACTTGAGCTGGTTCTCCGGTAGTACGTTCGCCGACGGATAGACACGTTGCACCACCGTGGTGGGGTTCATGTCCGCCTTTGGAATCGTGAAGACCTTCGTCAGAGGTGCGCCACCGGGAATTCGGGCAACCGCCCGATAACTCAATCCGGGCTGAAGGGAGAACTGTGGCGCGAACGCGAGAGCTCCGTTGTCGATCCTGTATTTGCCCAGCAGAGCCGGAACATTAGGCGAATCCACGGATACGGTGAAGACCTCGCTGCCGCGAGCAAGCGCCGACGACGCACCGGACCAGTTCTCGAGAAGAAAGAGATTTCGTCCGCTGTCGAAGCGGATTGAAGGCGACTGTAGAGAAAGGAAAAGGTACGCGGCCAGGAGGCCGCGTACCATGAGCCATGACATCGGTTGCGACTATTACGGAAGTGCGACAGTCCGAAGGGTGAGATTCGCTCCGGTTCCTGTCAGTACGACCGCGTTCTGCGCGTCAAACTGGTCCAGTTGAACGACGTTCGTCAGAGATGCGATTGTCTCCGCAGGCACGCCTCCCTTACCGGGGACGCTGCCCGTGATCGGTTCAAACTTCTCCAGGCCGTCCGCGGCGAACTTCAACACACCATGCCTCGTGTTGCTCATCAGGATGAAGTTCTTGCCACCCTTGGAATAAGCAATCATGTCCAGCGGAGTGTTTCCCGCACCGAATTCCGCGATCGTGGTTCCCATCACTTTGGAGCCCGTCTTGAGAGAAGCGACCGGGATCTTCACCAGCGGTGTGCAGGTGTAGGAAGCCAGAATCGTCTGCTCGTTGTTGACCTTGTAGGGAAGGAAGGTTCGGATCGGCGAATTGGTTTCAAAGCGATTGTGCGAAGCATGCCAGATCTCCACGTTCGTACCCTTGTCCACCTGGGTGAACGGATAGGGAATCGCGCGAAGTGTCGAAGAGAATTCTTCATTGGACAGACCCGCAACAAACACGCGGTTATCGACGAACGCGAGATCGGTGATTGCCTGCAGACGCTGATTGCCTCCGCGGCCGCCTGTGCTCGCGTTTACGGGATTGGGTAGGACCACCCGCGCGTGTCGGATGTTGTCGAGAGAGAGGGCTTCGATTTTGCCGGCTGGATCTATGCGAACGATCAGGGCTTCCGCCGCCGGTCCAAGACCGCGAGAAACGGAAACATAGGTCTTTCGCGAAACAGGATTCACCGCGACATCGTTGACCTGAATCTGGTCTGCTGTCGTTCCCGCCATCGCGGCGATCTTATCGGCAAGGCCTGTGACTTCCAACGCCGTGGCCTGTGAAGGTGTGCGATCCTGCGTATCGAGTGCGAAGATCATTCCCCCCATGGAGTCGCCGACGAACAAGACTCCATCAGGTCCGAAGGTAAGAGCGCCCGCCGACTTCAGGTCGGCCTTTCCGGCTTGTAAGCTGTCCGTACGTTGTACGGCAACTCCTGTCGATGTGAGCAGAACAAGCGAAAGAACTGCGCAAATCGTGATTCGGAACGTTGTCATGTGATCTCCTTATGTTGAGTAGTCAACGAATGGGTCAAACTTTTGCATTGATACGCGCTCCGGGTCAAGCTTTTTGGCGCCCTTCTCCTTTGTTTTCAATGTCAGTTGTGACTCACTTCGAATTGCGTCCGCTGTAGGCGCGGTCTATGACCGCGCGCTTTTCTTCTCAAGCATTACAAGCTCTGGCCGTTACGAGAAATCGTGCGCGGTCATAGACCGCGCCTACAGCGGACGCAAATTCAAACTGAGTCACAACCGACATTGAAGACGCTGGCTACAAAGCCGGCTTCTCTTTGAACCCCAGGACCACCTCGATCTTTTTTGCCGCTTCCAGCAAGAGTCCTTCATGAAGCGGCGCGGCAGTGAGCTGGATTCCCAATGGCAACCCGTTTGAAGCTAGCCCGCAGGGCAAGGTCATTGTGGGGAAATCCGCCAGGGTCCACGGCGCCTGCATGACCGGATCGCCTGTCGCTGCAATCCCTTCAGGCGCGGGACCTGGAGCTCCGGGCGTCAGCAACACATCGAAGCGTTCAAACAACCGAGCCATGTCGCGCTGATAATGCCGGCGGATGCGCTGGGCTCGGAGGTATTGGGTGGCCTCGATGAGCTGGCCCATTTGAACCAGATCCCGAAGCTTAGGACCATAGGCCTCTGGTTTCAGCCGGAGTAGATGCTCGTGTGTCGATGCTGCCTCCGAGCGAACAATCGTACGCAGAATTGCGGGATGCAGATCGAAAATTGGAGGCAGAGAAACTTCGGCGACTTCAAATCCCGATCCTGACAGCCTGCCTGTAACTTCTTCCACCTTTCTCTTTGTATCCGCGTCTGCCTTATCGATGAAGAAATCCGATATGACGCCAATTCGGAATTTGAGATTCCCGGCTCGTTGAGGATGGCTGGGCATTGGGGATTCGCTGAGGGACTCGATTAGAACCTCCATGTCTGCAACGGACCGGGAAAACGCTCCGACGTGGTCGAGTGACCAAGCCAGGGGAAATGCTCCTGCAATACTGATCCGCGACTGCGTCGGCATGATCGAGACCACGCCGTTGTATGCTCCGGGGCGTCCAACGGAGCCCACCGTCTGGCTTCCGATGCTCACGGGACACATCCGGGCGGCAACGGCTGCAGCTGATCCGCTGCTGGAACCACCGGGCGTGTGGTTCGTGTTCCAGGGATTCCGCGTCGGCCCCGGATCGAGGAAAACCAGAACGGTCGTCACGCATTTGCCCATAATGATTGCACCGGCGTGCTTCAGTCTTTTCACCACGCTGGCGTCATATGCCGGGACAAAGTCCGCAAATGCGCTTGTGCCCATCGTGGTTTTCATGCCCTTCGTATAGAAGATGTCTTTGACGCCGACGGGAACTCCGTGGAGGGGCCCGCGGAACTGCTTCCTCTGCGCCTCGGCTTCCATCTGGCGCGCCTCCGACAAAACGGTTTCACGGTTTATCGTCGTCCACGCCTGCACTCGCGGTTCGATCGCGTCGACGCGGGCGAGCAGTGCCTGCACGTACTCCAGCGGAGAAAGGGTTCCGCTACGGATTGAGCTGGCGGCTTCAATCAGCGTGAGGGCTTCAAGGCTCATCGTCAAAGTCCACGTTGTATTTTTCGAGCGCTTCAAGCTCATGGGCCATTTGCTGCAGGTCGTTATGCAATGCCTCTGCACGCTCGCGCCCAAATTTATCTTCGGCCCGGCGCCGAAGTTCATGATCAAGGTTGGTTATCCTGGTGGAATCCATGGGAAGGTAATGATATGCGAATTGTAAAAGTTCGGTAAGCTGCGGGTTGAATTCCGGTGAGCGGGGGTATTCTCTACGAATGCGTTTGACGTTCCTTGGAGCAACGGAGACCGTTACAGGATCAAAATTTCTACTTGAAGCAGCGGGGAAACGAATACTCATCGATTGCGGACTCTTCCAGGGTCTGAAGGAACTTCGGCTTCGAAATTGGCAGGAACCGCCCGTGGATCCGCGCTCTGTCCACGCAGTCATCCTGACACACGCCCACATTGATCACACGGGCTACCTTCCTCGTTTTGTAAGACAAGGATTCAACGGGCCCGTGTACGGCACACCTGCAACTGTCGACCTTCTGAAAATTCTTTTGCCGGATTCAGCTCATTTGCAGGAAGAGGAAGCGCGGTTCCGGAACAAGCACCATCGCTCAAAACACGAAGTGGCACTGCCTCTCTACACTGTCGAGGACGCTGACGCGACGCTCCGGCTCACTCAATCTGTGCCTTACCAGACACTGAAGTCGCTCGCGCCGGATCTTCAGTTCGACCTTCTTCCGGCCGGGCATATCCTGGGATCGGCGTTTGTCCGTTTTCGATCGGAATCGAAGACCGTGCTGTTCACCGGAGACATCGGCCGGTTCGACACGCCGATCATCAAAGATCCTTCCTCCATAGAGTCTGCGGACTATCTCATCCTGGAATCGACATACGGCAATCGGATTCATGAGGAACAGGAAGGACACCATGGAAAGTTTGCCCTGCGCGACGTTATTGTTGCAACCGCGCGACGCGGGGGTACAGTACTGATTCCCTCTTTTGCCGTCGG
>Ga0111539_10006535_pt1 | contig 15022 bp, 19 predicted proteins | sample RhiMethybrSRZTD1_FD_79667 | JGI IMG/M metagenome (GOLD analysis project Ga0111539, IMG submission 79667) | Populus rhizosphere microbial communities from Tennessee, USA - Rhizosphere MetaG P. TD hybrid SRZTD1 (version 2) (version 2) | ecosystem: Host-associated > Plants > Roots > Rhizosphere >... | reverse complement strand
TGGTTGGGCGGATCTCCGAGATCACCCACTCCTGGCGGCGCGTGCCGCGGCTGTCGCATGGGCCACCTTCGCCGCGCTGTCCACCGTCTCCGTGCTGCTCTTCGGTAATAGACCGTTTTCGCCAGTGGCGTTTTTAGCTGTCCATGCGACGTGGTATCTCGTCTCGGCGTTCACGACCGTCAGGCTGCATCGACGTTCCTACGCCGGCACGGCGTGTCTTCTGGTTGCGTTAGTCGTTCTTTGGAACGCCCCTGACCTCTGGCGGATGTCCCTGAACGCGATGGTCGATCCCCGGTATCGCCCGTACCTGTACGAGCGTGTGATCCAAACGATCTTTGTGTGTATGGCGACGTTCCTCGGAGCACTTCTGTGCCCGCCGTTAGAGGAAGAACCGACCCAGGAATCACAAAGAGCGTAGTCCTCCAACAGGGTCGCCGGTGCACGCGATTTGTCGATTCGATCACCGAGCGCCGGCCCGAGGTCGACAGCCGGATGGCGACCGCGCGGATAGCGTCCGAGTGACGTCAGATGTAGCCGAGGACGATCACACTCAGCGCCGTGGACGAGCAACACTGATGCCGGTGGGAGCATTGACGATCGCGCGGAAACTTAGAGGTGCATCCGATGCCACGAGAAGGTCCCGAACCGATTCTGCCGTCGCAAGACCTCCGCATGACACGGTTGTTTTATGAATCTCTAGGATTCAACTCCGGTTACAAAGACAACCGCTACGACATTATGAGAAGGGGAGATCTGGTCGTTCATCTGGAGCAGCGCGACGATCTTGTCCCATCGCTCAATCGTACAAGCTGCTACTGGCGAGTGAAGGACGCCGACGCACTCTACCAAGAGTTCACGGCGGTCGGTCTTCAGTCGCAAGGGCTACCCAGCATGAGCACGCCGAGTGACGAGCCATGGGGAATGCGTGAATTTTCGATAAGGGATCCAGCGGGCAACTTGATTCGCATCGGCCATGAACTGTGATAAGCCGTAACATCTGTTGGCGTCGGCCGCCTGCCCTGGATAACACCAGGGCAGAGAAGAACGCTGAGGTTCAATCGTGATTGTCGCTTGGAGCTTTGGGCAGAACGCCCTTCGCGACGATGTGGATCGGCCCGGACGGATCGTCTTTGGCGACATGCCAGACCGTGCCGCAGATGTCGCAGCGATAGTAGTTGACGTTCGCGATCGCCGTGGCCCCTTCAATCGCCCGCGGCGTTGGGTTCTGACACAGCGGGCAGGCAAGGGCAGGCATCTTGAGAATCCGGGGTTGAAAATCGCGCTGAAGCCTCGGCGGCCAAGCGACGTCGCTGCACTACGACGGGTGGGCGACGGCCAACTTTCGCGTGAGATGGCGATACACAAATGTCGTTCTGCACGCCCGACAGAGGTAGTGATCCCGGCGTTCGGGCCTCTCTGCGCCCCCGAGCATCGTCTTGTCGTACTGCAATGGTCGGTCGCAAATCGGGCAGGGCAGCCGAGGGGCTGGCGTCGCTGGGTAGGTCGTCAACGCTGAGATATGACGCGTCTGCGGTGGCATAAAAGCGCCAGATCAATCGAGAGCAAAGCGCATGCCTTCGGCGAATCCGGCGTCTGCGCGGTTTTTGAGCGGCGGTCCCAAGGAAGGTGTTCGCTTCGGTGCTATTGGTCGCGACTGGGGTAGAGAAGCGGCGATTGATGAAGGTTCTCAGACGCGAGGAACTGAGGCCTCGGTGCCATTAGTCGTCGGTGACGACCTCATTCCCTCCGAGATCTCCGGTTTGCTCGGCTGCGAGCCGAGTCATGCCCACGCTCGGGGCGAAGCCATTTTCGGACAGTCGGGGATCCAGGCGTATGAGCCGCCACCCGTTTGCAGGGGCAGCGTCGATTGCTGCGGCACTTGCTTCAATCCGGCAATACGGCCGAGCAGCGTGCGCGGCCGGACCATCTCCAGAAACGCGTCGCGAATGGGTTTCACGGCAGACAGCGGCCCCGCCCATGTCGCATCCAGTGTCGTCGCGGCTTGTACGGCGGCTTTCTGAAACAGGTCGGCATGCAGGCTGCGCGGATACGCGACCGGAAAATTTCTGAGCGCGATGTCGTACGCGTTGCGGTCGCCCGCGAACTTCGCTGCCAGGCCTAGGAAGCGCACGAAATCGTCGGCGCGGATGGCGGTAAGTTGCTTCTTGGTCAGCTCAGCGAGTCGTTCCATGCCGCCTATCGTGACGACAGGTCGCGCTCGATGCCAGCGTCGGCGTGCATTTCGGTCGTCGAAATACACCAAATCGATCCGCGATTATCGCGCGCGGTCTTCCGCAGGACATACCCGGCCATCGGACGATTCGCCAAGCGGCGCAGGCGACGACCGATAGCCTTCGCGCTGCGGCGACCCAGCACAGCGGCGAGCGTCACGTCGATGCGCGCATGCTGACGCAGTTCCTGCGCGTTGAAGACATGACCGCCGACGCTGATGACCAGCGCTCGCATCAAGGCGACGTCGTCGTCGACGTCGTGCTGGCGCAGGAGCTGCGCGACGAGCACTTCGAGCCGCGCGACGCGTTCGTCGAGGCGCGTGTCCGGCGACCGCTGCTCAATCCGCGTGGTCATTCAGCCGTGACCCTCTGGGGTGTCTCATTGTGAACTGCGCCGGTAGCGACGAGCCGAGTAACGTCCCGAATCGACATGACCACTGCTCTTTGGTGCCCGCGCTGCTTCAAGGAAGCGGCCATCGAACAGGAACCCAAGCATCAGCCCATCCGATGGTTTGAGTGTCAACGTTGCCGCAACATTTGGCACCTCTTCCGGGCGCACAAGCAGACTGGTCAGGGACACGGCTCGGTCGCTGTCGTTCGCCTTCGGCAGGTGCTCCATCAGTTGGCAACGGACTAAGACTCGCCGCCGTTTAGCGCCGCCCTCATCCGCTGCTGTGATTCCCATACGCGGTACGCGGCCGCTGCGTCGGCCAGCAAGGCATCGAAGAGGGCCGCCCCCGTTTTGCCTGGATACTTCGCCTCCAGACACGCAGAAGCCTGTTCGCGCTGACGACTGCGCTGTAGGCGCTTCCGGCAGCGGTCGCCGCAGATGCGGCTTCCGGGACTTACTCCCAGCGCAACCCCGCACGACTGGCAGAGATTGGCCGCTCATCCTGAGGACCGGAGAGGTGCAGATTCGTCAGCAACTGCAGCACGTGGGGAAGCAGTTGCTCCTGCAGCCGCTCAAGACGGCGAAGAGTCGCCGCACCTTAGCACTGCCGTCCGTCTGCCTGGAGGCGTTGAAGGCGCATCGGACGCGTCAGCTTGAAGAGCGGCTGAAAGCTGGCCCGAAATGGAAGGACACCGGCCTCGTGTTCGTAACATATCAGCGCAGGGGCGAGGATGGCACGATGGGCACGCCACTCGACCCTCGCAACGTCCTCCTCGTGCTGCATCGACTTCTGAGCGCAGCGAAGCTACCGCGCGTCCGATTCCATGACCTGAGACACGGGGCGGCCAGTTTACTGATTGCTGCAGGCGTCGAACTCGTCGAGGTATCGATGCTGCTTGGTCACTCCGAATTGCACGTCACCGCCGACCTGTACTCGCATCTTCAGCGGCAGACTGCAGCGAAGGCCGCACGTCACATGGACGCAGGCCTGAATCTCTAGGCTGTCAACTTGGCTGTCAAATGGCTGTACGCGCGTCGCCACTGTCAGAAACGCGCGATTTCTCTAAGGAATTTGGAGCCGGCGATCGGACTTGAACCGATGACCTGCTGATTACGAACTATCGGCAAGCGAAAGTCCGTGGACTTCGGTGGACGGCACTGGATGGTTTCTCGAATGAATCAGTCTACCAGCGTCCATGACTTTCGCCTCGCGTCCATTCCGTGGTGGGTCGGATAGTGGGTCAGAACGCGGTAGGCGTGAGTGTCGTCTGATTCCGTTCCCGCGTGCAAGCGCGGGTCGTGTTCGGCAGTGGGTCAGTTGGAAATTGAAGATCCCTGCCTCAAGCGATCCCAGTGCCCTGCGACCACACGATCTGCCACTGGCCGTCACGCTTCTCGTACGTATCGGTAAACCAATATGGCGCCCGCGGGTACGCCTGCCCTTGCACCTCAATCTCGATTTGCGCCCGGTATCGAATCAGCGCCACGTCGTGATACAACCGAACATCGATCGGTGAGTCGAGTTCCCAGGCAAGGTAGTGAAGGATGCCGGCGGCGACGGCTCCGAGGTACTCGTCCTTGGAAAACACCGCTCCAAGAGGAGTCACCAGTTGGAAATCGTCCCCGTGGAGTTGGCGCGCTACTTCCATATTGCCTCTGAGGAGGGCGCTCAGCCGCTTTTGCTCAGCGGATCGGACATCGTCAGCTTCTGAACTCGCGTGCGATGAGGTCGTCCCATCCATATGTGCTCGACTCCGTGAATGGCCTTTCCGGTGGCACGGCATCTTGGCACGAACGGACCGCGCCCGAACAATGAGCGCGATTTCACTCTGACCCACTACCCCCGGCCCCGAAGCGGCTATCGCAGCACCTTGTAGCCGAGGTCTCGATACGTCTCGAGAAACACAGTGCTCTCGGCTTCAGCCAGAAATCGCGCCTCGTGGCGTTGGCCGTGAACCAATTGACCGTTCAGAATGAGCTGAAACTCAAAGCCACCGCCGACTTCGATATCGTCACGGAGTTCACCGCGGTACACGTCCGTGGCCTTTTCCGCGATCCACAGCACCTCACCCGGCTTTGGTGTCCGTGTGCGGTCAATCTTCAGGTCCGGCTTCGTGAATGGTTCATCGGCCATTGCTTTTGTCATTTCGCCTGGTCGCATCAATCGCGATGCCGACGATCAAGCCAAGGGCGGCACCGATGGCGACCCAAACTCCCATCTTTCCCGTCGCCGACCCCATGGCAGCCCCAATGCCGATGCCGATCGCCGTCCACGCGCCTAGAGCCGGCGTGTTCTTTTTCATCGTCACGACTCCCGCGGTAACCGTTGCTCTGCCTCAAACACCGGACAGGGATGCCCGGCCCTTCGCAGTGATCGTGCGGCCATCCCTTGTCAGGATGCTGCTCGCAGATCCAGCCCTCATTGCATCGCGGACAGCTATGCGGACTTGTGCCAGGGCGACGGCGGCCGCCCCGGCGCATTCGGGGTGTCTTCCTGACTCATCGAACGGCTTCGGCGGACCGAGGTTGCGGTCCGTACGGCTGGATTCGGGAATACCGGTCGAGGCGGCACGGGCTCACGTTCCCAGACGCCATCGCGATCACATTCGGGCGATCACCCGCACAGTGTTCACCGCGCGCCTGACTTTTTCGCTGGATCATCCTCCGGATTCACCCAAATGATCTGAAACGGTCCAATGCCATGCACCTGCATAATGACGTCGCCTTTTGCCGTCGCGAAATGCGGCATCTCCTTGGGCACCAACATGTAGGAGCCGGCCGTCAGCGCCTGACCGCCGGCCGAGAAGGTCCTGCCCATCCCCACAGTGAACGTGCCGGTGAGTACAGTGATGTGTTCGTCTGTCGGGTGCCAGTGGGGAGGAACTTTTGCGCCGTCAGGATTTAAAATCCGGATGACGAACGGCGCTCCCGGTTTATCGGGATCTCCTGAAACGACCGCCATTTTGGCTCCTGGAGCGCCAGCGAGTGGGGTCCATTGGAGATTGTCGGGTGATCTCACGATGTGGTTGCCAGCCGGATTTGTTGTGCTTGCCGGTTGTGCTGCACCGCCAGTTTGAGCCACGCATACGGATGCGGCCCAGAGTTGACAGCCGACGACGAGGATGGAACGTGTCAGCATTTCACTTTTCTCCTGTTGTGACGGTAATCCGGCCAACCGGTCTTGGAATAGGGATTCAGCGTGAACGTCGCTTCCAGCGGATGGATGCGGCTTTTTGAGCGATAGCCTTGCGCTGTGCTGGGCTCAGAGCCTTCGCCCTGGCCTTTCCACCCTTTGCGCCTCCGAGCTTCCCTAAAGCCACGGCCGCCGGATTCTTCCCTTCATTCGAATCCGGCAACGGTGAGCCGTCCAGGCGCTCGCCTATGGCCTGTTCAACAACCCTACGGGCCGTGACGGTAAAATCATGGGCGGCACCTTGGCGCTTTGGCGCTTTGCTTGAGCGGGTAGGCATGGACCCCATCATGGCACGAACGGCCATCGAGCGCGCGGCTGTCAGATTTCAAACTGACCCACTACCCACCCGCGAAATTATTTCCTGCTGTTAAATATCAGCGCGTTTTTCGAATGAAATCGCTCAAAAGTCTCTTGCAAGAGACTTTTCGAGTCACCATCCGTTCATCACGTGCGCAACAGACGCCCACGCCCGATAGGACTGGTGCAGTGAACTCGCCAGACCATCCGCGCGCGCCTGTGCCTGCGCGAGCTGGTCTCGCAGCCGGGCGATCTCAGCGTCCCGCTCATCAGGCGGTGGCTCCGGCACCATTGTCGCCGCGAGAGGTCGCCCGCACGTTGGACCCGTGCGCTTCATGTCAATGAACCGTGACGCGCTCGCATTCCACAAGCAACTTAAGCGCCTGTGAACCGACGAGCGACATCGTCTCCCGACCCAAGTCGGTCCGGCAGGTCGGTCGCGACGGCTGTTGCAAGCGCGAGAGAGATCCGCCCAGAAAACGTCTAATCGCCAGTGGCGTGCCGCGAGATGTAGATCTCGCCGTCAGCGACCGCGTCCACGGCGGCCACGAGCTCGGCCTGCAGGTCACGCTTGTCCACGACCGCGTCTGCGCCGAAACCGAGCCAACCTTGGGCGTTGAGCACCTCGGCGGCCACGAGCACGAATGGAACATCGTGGCCGGCGCGGCGGAGTTGCTGCAGGGCTCCAGGGCCGGTCAGTCGCGGCATGGAGATGTCGCTCACGACGACATCGGGTTTGAGATCGAGGGTCGCCTTCACGAGGTCCCTGCCCGTAGCGACGGCGGCAACGACTTCGAACACGGCCCCGAGAAGCCGGACCATCACTTCGCGCATCCGATCGGAGTCGTCCGCGATGACGACTCGGAGCCGGTCCTTGGCTGCGTTGGGCATCCGCCAGGATCCCCTGGCGGCCGTCTGCTGTCGTTGCGCTGGAGCAATGACAGGTCGCGCAAGCCGCGCTAGACTGTGCGACGACCCCCCAAGGATCCCGTGACATCACCTGAAGCTCCGTGTCCTCCGTGTCCCGTCTGCGGATCCGTCGAGACGGAGCCGCTCGAGTTCAGTCCTCCTGGCGCGTCATACCTCTGTTCGTGTCGCGACTGCCGTCATGTCTGGAACGAACCGATCGCTCCGTCACAAGGCGCCGCGAGTTCCTAGGCTGCCCGCGCGAGGTTTACCAATGCCGATCCCGAGCTTTGTCTGGGTGATCTGTCCCAAGTGCCTGCAACGGAGCGGGGTCCTGCTGCCGGGACGCTCGGCGGGTCCGAATCGTTTCGAATGCGACGACTGCAGACACGAGTGGACGGAGGCCGACAAGAAACATTGACTTTTGCGGCGACCGACCTTCGTCTCTCGCCCAGAGAAAAGACTGCCACTCCAAGTCTCATCACATTTCGACGCACACCACCTCGAAGTCTCGTCTGAGCGGTTCGTTTATGGCTGTTGCTAGTGCATCGTCGCGCCACCCAGCGTCGGTTCGGGTTTAGAGCCGCGCCGATGCAGGCGCTCGAGTTCCAGCACTTCGAGGCGATTCGCGAGCTGCTCGATGCAGGTGTGCTGCAGCTCGACGACCCTCATCATCCGGTCGAGCACCTCGCAGATTTCCCCGGCGATCGTGGCCGCAAGTTCGCGCTGTTCCTGTTCGGTCATGAGATCACCTTCTCGCCACGTGCTGCCGCCGTCGCTTCCAATTCGAGGATCCGTGCCTGGAGCAAGTCACAGCGCACCTGCAGACCGTGATTGGCCGCGCGCAGCGTGGTCATTTCATCGCGTTGTGTCTTCACGATCGGTTGCAGGATCATCTCGAGCAGTTTCAACAAGAACTTGCGGGTGACAGGCTTCGAGCCGTGCTTCAGCAGCCATTCGTCTAGCTGCTGTTCCTCGGTCATCGGTGCCTCGCCAGATTTGATGTCAGACATACGAGGCCCCGGAGATGAAGTAAACGCTCGTGGTCGCCGCGCGTTTCCACGTCACCATCCGCGTGATCCTCAGGCCGATCAAATTCCGCTGGAACAATGAGACCAGGACCGTCGCGGAGACCGTCGGATCGGCGGGAGTTGAATTCATTTCCACGAGCGCAGACGTGTTCACGTCCACGTTGAGGCCACCGTCATCGGCAATTAGAATTTGTGACGCGTCGAGCGCGATCAGCCGGGCGCCGACGCTGCCACTGACCACCACGGGAATGCCGAAGATCGTTCCGCTCTTCAGGCCGAGCGTCGGCTGATTCAAGGCGCGGGCCGCCGCGACCGCATTGGCCGGCGTCGCCAAGATCACCATGTTTTCGACACTGGGATTCCCCGCGAGGAAATTGGTGATCAGCAGTTGCCAGTCCGTGGCGCAATTCGCCTGACTAGTGCCTGCAGAGGCCGTGCTGCTCGCGCCATTCGTGATCGAGGCCGGGCTGACGCCCGCGACCGCGGCCACCGCGGGATCGGTAAACTGAACGTCCATAAACCCCACGATCCCGTCGGCTATTTCTTCGCGCATGACGCCGACCGCGGGAGGCGTCGAGAGCTCGGCGAGTTCTTCGCTCACGGCGACGATGCCGCTGCACTTCGCGGCCGGGACTGTCACCGTCGCAAAGTCCGATTTCGTCACAGGGGACGGTGCGGACTGACCCACCCATCCGTACGCGCCGCCGGTGGTTTGCGCCGCCACCGAGACATTCGCCGGGACTTCTCGCAGGCCCGGAATGCGTCCGATGAGCGGGCGCGGCCGGATGAATTCCACAAACCCATCCACGAGGGGCTTCACCGGTGACAGCGGCCCAGCCCACGTGCTATCGCTCGTGAGGCCGACGGCCACGGCGGCCTTTTGACACAGCGGCGCGTTGAGCGAATCCGGGTAGTACGTCGCGAAATTCCGCAGCGCGAGATGACGCGCGTTCGGCTGGCCGGCAAATCGTGTCTGCAGGGCGATCCGCCGACGCCCGTGATATCGGGTCATTGAAGGGCCCATACAAGAAAACGCTCCAGCTTTACAAACAGAACTTTGGCTTGCCCGATCCTGAGTACTGGCCACTCGGCAGCCAGATTTGTATCAAATGCTGCTTTACGCAGTGCGACTAGCAGTTCCGATTCCAAGCGGCAGCGTCTTGCTTGAACGACATCGCGCGCTAGGGTGTCAACTTGGGTGTCAAATGCGTGTAGCGCTGCCGCTCACGTCTCAAAACTTGCGCATTTCCGAATGAATCTGGAGCCGGCGATCGGACTTGAACCGATGACCTGCTGATTACGAATCAGCTGCTCTACCAACTGAGCTACGCCGGCCGATGTGGGAGGGCGCGCGGCTCGCCGAAGCGCGAGCCGTCATTCTAACACGTGAGGCGCGGCCACCATCGACGCCGATGTCGACAACGAATGACCAGCGCAGCGCTTCGACGTCGCCTGGCCGTCCCAGATCGTGAAGGCGTTCGGGATCGTGCCGACGAAGAACGAACAGGACGCACTCGAAAGACTTACCGTCAAAACCGCATCGGATTTGGCCCTGGTGCGCGCGAATGATTTCGTGCGACGATTCGCGGTCGACGGCTGTGCACCGCGAGTTACGAGTACCGAGCTATTCTCATGACGCCCATGAACATGCGTCCATCTGTCATTTTCGGTGTCATTGTCGCGGCCCTCGTTCTGCTGCAGATTGACGGCCGCACGCAGATACCGGCCTTCGACATCCTCGTCCGCAACGGACGGGTCATCGACGGCAGCGGCAATCCGTGGTTCGTGGCCGACGTCGCCATCAGGGGCGACATGATTGCAGCCGTGGCGCCACGGCTCGAGCCGGGTGCGGCGCGCGTGATCGACGCACGAGGCCTGGTCGTCGCGCCTGGATTCATCGACGTCCACTCGCACTCCGAGGCGCGCGAAGACGGTCAGGACATCATCGGCAATCCCGCCGCCGAGAACAACGTCCGTCAGGGCGTGACGACGATTTTCGCCAGTCCGGACGGGGGAGGCTCGGTCGAAGTCGGCGCGTACCTGGCGAAAGTGTCGGCCGCGCGGCCCGCCATCAACGTCGGCACCTTCATCGGTCATGGATCGGTGCGTGGCCTGGTTATCGGCCAGGCCAACCGGCCCGCGACGCCGGAGGAGCTGCAGCGGATGCGCGACGTGGTTCGGAAGGGCATGCAGGAAGGCGCATTCGGCCTGAGCACCGGTCTGTTCTACGTCCCTGGCAACTACGCTCCGCTCGAGGAGGTCATCGAGCTGGCCCGCATCGCCGGCGAGTTCGGTGGCATTCATCAATCGCACATGCGAGACGAGACATCTCGGGTGCTCGACAGCGTGAGCGAGACGATTGCCATCGGCGAGCACGGCGGGCTTCCGACGCAGGTCACCCATCACAAGATCATCGGCAAGTCGAATTGGGGCCGCAGCGTCGAGACGCTTCGCATGATCGACGAAGCGCGCGCCCGCGGCGTGGACGCGACCATCGACCAGTACCCCTACACCGCGTCGAGCACCTCGATTCAAGGCGGGCTGGTGCCGCAGTGGGCGCAGGAAGGCGGTCGCGACCGTCTGCTCGAGCGGCTGAAAGACGAAGGCAGCCGGCAGAAGATCCTGTCGGAGGTGTCGAAAGCCATTGAAACGGATCGCGGCGCAGGCGATCCCGGCAACGTGGTGCTGGCGGCGTGCAACTGGGATCCGAGCCTCGCCGGCAAGAGCCTGGCCCAGGTCCTACGGGACCGCAGCCGGCCGGCCACTGTCGATCAGGCCGCGGACCTCGTCCTCGAGATCGTCCAACGCGGCGGCTGCAGCGCCATCTACCACGCCATCAGCGAGGACGATCTCGTGCGCATCATGAAGCATCCGGTCACGATGATCGCGTCGGATGCCTCGCCCGGGATCCCGACATTCGGGAAAGACGTGCCCCATCCGCGTGCGTACGGGACGTTCGCGCGGGTGCTCGGCGTCTACGTCCGCGAGAAAGGCGTGCTGACCCTCGAGGACGCCGTCCGCAAGATGTCAGCCCTGCCGGCGCAGCGGATGGGCATCGTCGATCGCGGCGTGCTCCGGCCTGGGCTGAAAGCCGATCTCGTCGTGTTCGACCCGGCAACGGTGACGGATCGCGCGACGTTCGAGCGTCCGCACCAATATGCCGAAGGCATTTCGGCGGTACTCGTCAACGGTCAGGTTGTCCTGGAGGCCGGCAAGCTGACGGGTGCCAGAGGCGGGAAAACGCTGCGGAAGACCGAATCAGAAAAAAAATAGGGAGGAGAGAGTCGTTCCCCTCTCCTCCCTTTCTCTGCGCGGCAACGCGTCAGTTCTGCTGCTGTTGCTGCTGCGTGGTATTGGCCGGCTTCGTCAGATCCTGACTGTCCACGGAGTACTCGGTGAACGGCTGATACATCTCGTCCCAGCTCTGCTCTGACCAGTACACCTCGAGGTGCGGCGCAGGATTCCACTTGTTCGCCAGCGAGTTGTCGTAAACGCCGATGCCCGCGATCTTGCTGCCGGCGGGGATGTGCAGCGGCTCGGACAGCTCGTAGTTGATCTGCCAGTTGAAGTCGAACTTCGGCACGTTGAGGATGGTCACATCGCGGCCGTCCGGATACGTGATCACCCACTTCAGGCTCTTGCCGCGCAGGTGCATGTGTGGGGACATCGCGTACAAGGTGATGTCCTCGGTCACCGGCGTGATGCCAGTCAGGCGCCAGTTACCCGCGTACGGCGGGATGTTGGGCGTCTGGCGCCGGCGGTTCGTGCTGCCCTCGTCAGCCGAGTACTCGACTTCCTTGCCCTCTGCACGATACAGCGATAACGCGGTCTTGTCGGTGGCCAGCGGATCGCCCGCCTGCCGGATGAGGATCTCGCGCTTGACCGGCACCTTGTTGAACCAGATGCCGAGACGCGTGCGGTCCTTCTCCGGCTTGCCGGTCGGGTTGTAGTGCATCTGCCAGTTGATGTATTTGCCGGCGGGAATCCGCTTGCCCACGTCGGCACGATGCTGATCGAGGCCCCGGCCGGGAACGAACGAGAGCAGCTTCGACGATCCAGCGAACGTCAGCTCGCCCGAGCGCAGCGACCGCTCGGTGTCGCTCTTGCCCGCGACGACGAGGCGTCCCTGCTCGTCGAGTGTGCCGCCTTCCGGAAGATCGACGAAGTAGATGCCGGCGTGATGAACGACCGACCGGTTTCCGGGGCGCAGTTCCACGACCTGCGCGAAGCGATCTTCGGTCCACGGCACCTTGGTGTAGAAGTTCTGAACCGAAAGCTCGCCTTCGGCCGGAATCTCGAACTCGAGCGGCATCTCGAAGACGTAGTCAGGTTCGCGGCCGTAGGTCCAGCCTTCTTTGAAGGTTGGCTTGGCCGGCAGGTCGGCGTCGTTGCCGCGTTGCGCGCCGCCGTCCACCCACGCGGCGATCGTCTGGATCTCACGCTCGGTGAGGCTGCGATCGTTACGCATCGGCAGAGTCAGCTCGTGATCGGCGCCCCATGGCGGCATGTCGCGCGCCAGGACTTTAATCTTGATGGCCTTGGCCCACGGCCGTGCGTCCTCGTACGAGAGCAGCGGCATCGGAGCGACTTCGCCGGGCCGGTGGCAGCCGGCGCATTTGTCGAACATGATTGGCGCGACGTCCTTGGCAAACGTCGGGGCTGGCCGCGGTGCCTGAGCGGTGCTGACTGTGGTGAGGCTGAGGGTGATGGCCCCCAGTGCCGCCGCCGCGCTGCATACCGCACGCTTCATGACGCCTCCTGAACGGAAGACCTGGAAATCGGCCAGACGAAGGTGGTCCAGTGTAACGCTTTTGTCGCTCATTTGCCTGGCGGATTCGCGCACGTGGGGAAGACCGGTGTGACGGAGGTCACGTTCAGGCGGCTCATCGGGCTGGCCACGATGTGCAAGCCTTTGACGATGACATATTGGTCTTTCAGCGCGGGAAGATTGAACTCGCCCACGCCAATCAGCTGAAACTGGTTTTTCCCGGCGGCCTGGGAGGTCGGCAACTCCTTTTTCTCAGGGGCGTTCGCCGAGCTCTTCACCGGATCCGTCGCCGCCGTCAGCAGCCACGTGCCCGCGGACTGCTCGCGCAGGCAGCCCGCCACGCTGACGATGTCGACCTTCCTGCCGCCGCCTTGCGCCGCCATGGGCGCGGCCGGCCGGAAGACCAGGAGCGTAAGGATCCCGGCGACGGGCACCGCCGCCGACCACCGATGAACTGACCACATCGCTCCTCCTCGTCCCCGGCGCGCCCGAGGTTCAACTCCTTCGTGCGGCGGCCGGTATTATACCGGCCGATCATGACCTGGACCTCGGCGGCCACGCCCCGATGGCGAGTCGCCCTCGCTGCCGTGCTGGCTGCCGTCGCGCTCGCCGCGTCGCTCCGCGCCCACGACTCAGAGCAGACGCAGGTGACGCTCGACTTTGCGCCAGACGGACGGTTCGATCTCGTCGTGTCCAACGATGCGAACTGGCTGCTGCTGCGGCTCGAGCGGTTCGATCCGCAAAGCCAATCGACGATCGGCAGCCGGTCGCCGGCCGACCGCGACGCGCGGCTGGCCGCCCTCAGCCGGGTTTTCGTGGATCGCGTCGTGCTCTTTGTCGATGGTCACGAGGTCCGGCCCGAATCGGTCACCTACCAGGCGCCGGTGCGTGAGGCGAACGGCGAGTTCGCGCGGAATGCCGCATATCATCTGCGCGGCTGGATGCCGCCCGCCGCGCGTTCGTTGCGCTGGTATTACGGGTTGGTCGTCGATCCGTATCCACTCGCCGTACGGCGCGCGGATGGACGCGAGACCTTCGAGACTGTCCTCGGCGATGCGTGGAGCGGGCCGATCGATCTCGCCGGTCAGTTCGTCGTCCCGAGCCGCTGGGACGTGACCCGCCGGTATGCCACGCTTGCGCTCGCGTCGATCCTGCCGCGCGGTCCCGAACACATTCTGTTTCTGCTGGGCCTTCTGCTGCTCGGTCCGGCGAGCCGCGTGTGGTCGGTCCGTTTGGCCGTGTTCGCCGTCGCGCTTTCGGCGAGCTTGTCGGTGTGCACGCTCGGCTCGATCGAGATGCCCCGCCGTCCACTCGAGCTACTCGTCGCCTTGTCGATCGTCTGGATTGCCCTCGAATGTCTCCTGGCGCGGCGGCCGCGCGCCCGGCAGCTCCTGCCGATTGCCGCCGCCGGCCTCGTGCACGGTGCATCACTGGCGCGGCAGATTCTCGACACGAGCCCGTTTCGCGACGATCCGGTGCTCGTCACGCTCGCGCTGAATCTCGGCGCAGCAGGCGGTCAGCTGGCGGTGGCCGGCGTCGGGCTCCTGTGCCTCGCGTCGTATGCCGCACGCGGCTGGTACCGCCGGCGAATTGTCGTGCCGGCCTCCATCGCGCTGGCGTGCGCCGGCGCCTACTGGACATTCGTCCGCGCAGCCGGCGTGTGACTGGAAGCCATCTCTTGAACCCCGCAGCAGAATGAGGCAGCAGGCTAGTCGGTGAGTCCCGAGTCGTCGAATCTATCGGTCCAGACGTCGGAACCGAGAAAGACCGGTGAACCACCAACCTGGCAGAACCGTCTAACGAGCCGCATGGCGTCATTCCTGGGTGAGGCCTCCTTTGCTGCTCGACGGTTACGTGGGACGCCAGGCTTCACGACGACCGCGATTCTGACGCTCGCCACCGCGATCGGTGCAAGCACGGTTCTTTACAGCGTCGTGTATGGCGTTGTGCTGCGACCCTTGCCCTATCCGGATCCGGACGACATCGTTCAGCTGGAACAGATTGGCTCGTCCGGCACGCGCAGTCAGATTTTTTCCGACCCTGACTTCGACGATCTCCGCGATCAGACGTCGAGCTTTACGGCGCTCACCGAATTCGATCAGTCGAACCTTGCCGCCGTCACCATTGGCGACATCGCGTTACGTGTTCGAACCGCCGCGGTGTCGCGTGGGTTCTTCGACGTGTTCCGCACCGAACCCACTATCG
>Ga0111539_10006534_pt1 | contig 15023 bp, 13 predicted proteins | sample RhiMethybrSRZTD1_FD_79667 | JGI IMG/M metagenome (GOLD analysis project Ga0111539, IMG submission 79667) | Populus rhizosphere microbial communities from Tennessee, USA - Rhizosphere MetaG P. TD hybrid SRZTD1 (version 2) (version 2) | ecosystem: Host-associated > Plants > Roots > Rhizosphere >... | reverse complement strand
GGTGTATGACTGTCTCGGGGAAAAAGCCCATGCTTTCGAATATTTCACTCGCGCCTACGATCTTTTGCAACATCACCCCGGGCAGGCCGCGAATGTGCTGGATGACCTGGGTGCGTACTATATGTCCCTGGGGAAACCCCATCTGGCGCGCTCCTGCTATACCCAGGCCATTGCGAAAAAAACTGCCATAGGCGATGTGTGTGGCCAGGCGGTGACCTCTGGGCATCTGGGGAGATTGTTAGTGGCTGAAGAGCAGTATACTGAGGCTGTAGACAAGCTGGAGAAAGCCATTGCCATGGGCATGCAGACGGATAATATCCGCGAGGTGGCGCGTAACTCCAATAGTTTGGCGCAGGCGTACATGGCCCTCCAGGATTACCACCGGGCCACACAGGTGCTCGATACGTGTATTCAGCTGACTTCCCAACATGATTTGCCAGACCTGCTGGCGCATGCCTATGTGGGCCAGGCAGGACTTCTGCGCCAACAAGGCGACCTAGCCCAAGCGCTCGTAGTATTGCGTGAACAGGCAATACCGCGGTGCCGGACGACTCTTGACGCTCTAGGGCTTGCCGTAGCGCGCCAACAGGAAGGGGGGCTCTTACACGCCATGGGCCAGGGGTCTGAGTCCATGGAAGCCTTGCATGAGGCGGCCTACCTGTATCGCGACAGTTTGTGTGTCCGTGAGCTTGCGACAGTCACATTGGAACTGGCGCAGCTCTATCTCGACAACGGTCGTGAAGCAGATGCCAGGACCGCGGTGCATACGGCTCTCGACCTGGCGGAAAAGCTCGGCGATACCCATTTGGTCCGCAGCAGTGACGCGCTGCTCGAACGCCTTGACCCCAAAGAAGCCATGCAACGTGTCTTCCGTCGGGTCGATGGCTACGACGTGGGATCACGGTCGTTTCTCCTGGGTGGGCAACGCGAGTTTCTCACGGTGCTCATGTCTGACATCGTGAGTTTTACCGCCTACGTTGCGGACACGGAGCTGCAAGAGGTTACGCAGACCCTGAATGACTATTTCACCTTGATGACCGATATCGTGGTGCGTCATCATGGCCATGTTGATAAATATGTCGGCGACGGCCTGATGGCGATTTTTCGTGAGGCGCCTGGTGTCGGACATCACGCCAATCGCGCTGTCTACGCGGCCCTGGAGATGCTCGAACGCTTGCGGGACTTTAACAAAGGGCGTGCGGTACACCATCAACAGGCCATCCATATCCGTATCGGCGTGCACTCGGGTCCTGCGATTATTGGGAATATCGGCTGCTATGGTAAAATGGACTATACGGCCATTGGTACTGCGGTCATTCTCGCCTCACGTCTGGAACAGTATGCCACCGCGGATTCCGTCTGTATTAGCGATACGACCTACCAGCTCCTGGGCGGATATTTCCAGGTGGTCCCAGGGTTGGATTTTGTGCCGAAGGGCTTTGCGGAGGTGCAACGCGTCTGGCAGGTATGCGGCCAACAGCCCTTGCTGAAATTTTCCGTGGAATTTGTCGCGCCTGACGCCATGGTGACACCGCACCCGGGCGTCGTAGCGATTGCGCTTGGCCCACGTTGCGGACCTGGCCTGATTGGGCGGCTGCCTCGCAGTGTAGGGTGCTCCAACAGCTCTGGGCAGACCGGAACGGCTGACATGGTCCACAGAGACTCTGCTACAGCTCTCGTATATACCCAGCCACATCTGGTGTTACACCACGTGGATCAGGCCCATCTGGCGAAGGTGACCCTCGTACTGCCGCGGTGTCCTGATGTCGATGCGCTGGTGGCGGCGTATTTTGTCCAGGAGTTACTTGACAAGGGGTGCTTGCCAGCCGAAGCCTGGCAGCTGGTGGAGTATGTTAAGCGCGTGCACACCGGCATCCTGCCGCTCACCCCCGCCGTGTGGCATACGCCTTACGGCGTCATGTTGGGCATTCGGGGGCGTAATCTGCACTATTGCCGGGAGCATGCTTTATCACAGACCCAGCAAGATCTCTACGATGTCCAAAGGACATTTTATTTTTTGCGCTACCTGATGGAACGTCTCGCGGCAGGGGTCGATATTGTGTCTGCCCAAGCGTCAGGCCAAGCCACTTTGTTTGATGAGGCTGAACCGTTGCAACCGCCGTTCGAGCGTGAGCGTGACTTTGTCCGCCGCGACCTGGAGGCCTATGATCGTGATGTCGCACGGGCCTATAGGTTTGATGCTGTGCTGCCGGTGCTTGGCCTCGAGGGCAGCGTGCGACATAGTACAGCTATTGCCGTGGAAGACCCGACGAGCACGCTGTTTGCCACATGGGCCCATGAGGATACGCGCCATACCTCCGCAGGTTTTGATCTCGTCGTGCTCTGCGAGCGCCAGCACCATTACCGCCTGAGTGTCAAACCGACTGCAGGGCTCTGTCTGCAGGGCCTGAGTAGCGCCTTGGGGCGTGCAGAGATGGCCAAGCTCCACCTCCCTGAGGCAGGTGACATGTATACCATGCCACGCCTCACCTCGGCCCCGACGTCTGTCTGGGATAATCAGGGTGTCCCAGACCAGACCCTGCTGGAAACGACGCGTCAGGGCACCACCCTGACGTTGGCTGAAGTCCTCCAGCTCGTACAAGATGTCAGACGCTGGAGACCCTGAGCACCTCTCTGCCTGCCATCCTACGCTGTGCATGCAACTTCATTGGATTGGTATGGGCATAAAGCAGAGCACAAAAATGGTAAAGGCAATGCCGGCGATGACCCGGCTGTAACGGTCCAGGGGAGCGTGCTGGTCGAGCACCACCGGTTGCCGCCGGCCGCTCAGCCAGCCTAGGAAGGCCCATAATATCCAGCCGGGCCAGGCCACGAGGCCAAGCACCAGTAAGGCGCCAATGACAGCCCATGAGACGTAACGCGCCTGTCGACCCAGCAGGGCATAGACAATGTGCCCGCCATCAAGCTGCCCGATAGGCAAGAGATTAAATACCGTCACCAGCAGGCCGAACCAGGCCGCCACACCCACACTGTTGACTTGCAACGTCATGCCAGAGGGTATGGGACCGATGACGATATAGCCAATAATGTGTAACAGCAAGGGTGAGGCAAAATACGGGCCACCCGCAACCGTATCGGTGTGGACCTGCGTGGCCGTCGCGAAGGCGTACAGCATCGCTGGCAGGGCCACGCAAAACCCCGCAATAGGTCCTGCAGCCCCAACGTGGAGCAAGGCGCGCCGGTGCTGCGGGGGTGATTTCATACGAATGACTGCCCCAAATGTCCCCAAAAACGGGATACCCATGAGAGAAGGAGGACTTGGAAGAAAATACGGCAAGGTAACGTCCATACCATAATAACGTGCCGTCACGTAATGGCCCATTTCGTGGCAGAAAAGAATAGCCAGGAGGGTACCGGCATAGGGAATACCGCGATACAACTGCTCAAGGTGGTTCATAGGGGCGACGACGCCGGCCCACCACATGCCGGCCAGCAGCGTCGTCACGACGGTGATGAGAAAGAGGACGATATGAATCTGTGCCGTGCCCTGGGATATCACAGGCGGCCTCAGCCGAGGCGTCTCTGACACGGGCTCCTCGCTAGAAACCGGGTGGGAACTCCAACCATTATGTACGGGTTTTTGGAAGCCATTTACGCGGTGTTCCCATAAAGGAATACCCAAAAAATTCATACAAAATTCCTTCCGTACAGCACCATCTTGAGGAAAGCATGACCTCTAAGAGAGGACGCCGTGCCCAATGCGTTAGGGCGTCGCCAGAGGCACGTCACGCTGCTCGAAGTAGGGGGCGATGTCCTGGGCATAGTAGGCCAGTTGCTGGAGCAACTGATGTGGCGGACACGCTGGCCATAGAGCGTACTTGGTCAAGCCATGTTCAACGTAACGCTGTATCACCTCACGGCATTCCTCAGGCGTGCCCACGGCGCTGCGCTCCAGCATCAACTCAGATGGACGGCGTGCGTTGCCAGCGAAGAAGGCCGCAAAATCGCGCCGGGCTTTCTGCCCATCGGCGTCGACATGGCAAAAAAGAATGCTCCCGGCTTCGATCTCCTCATCTTCCCGACCATACGCCATTGCAAATGTCGCGATTTTCGCTTGCCCCTCGGCAAATTCTTGGGGGGTGACAAACGAAGCAAACCAGCCGTCCGCCAGCCGCGCCACCCGCCGCAGGGCAGCATCGCTGCGGCCACCTACCCAGATATCAATTTTTTTTGCCGGTCGAGGGGTAATGGTGACATGCTCGAACTGGTAATATGTGCCATGATGACTGATGTCAGGCTCGGCCCAGAGCTTGCGTAAGATGGCAATACCTTCATCGGTCATAGGGCCCCGTTGTTTGAGCGGCACATTGAAGGCCGCGGCTTCGTGCTCGTCTGCCCCTAAACCGACAGCCATAATGACACGTCCCGGAGCCAGAAAGTCCAAGGTGGCCATTTCTTTGGCGACCGTAATGGGATGACGCAAGGGTAACATCATGACACTCGGGCCGAATTTGAGACGCTGGGTGCGGGCGGCAATCGCGGCCATCATGGGCATGATGGCCGCGATTGCCGCGGACCCATGAGATGATCGCTCAACCACATCGAATCCATGCCCCAGGCGTCCGCTTTATCAATGTACTCTAAAAGCGTCGCAGCATCCGGCATCCCATGGTGCCAGAGTCCCAAACCAATACCCATTTTGATGCTTCCCATACGGTGCCTCCAAATGCTGCCTGACGCCGACACAAGAAAATCTGCCCACAGATTGTAGCCCTTTCCGTGACGGCAGGCAAATGCGCCGCCTTGCTCATGCACCGCGTCCATTGTCATAGCATCACGGCAATGTTTTGCTGCCAGTTTGTGTATAATATGCATGGTAATATGAGGCCATGTGCCTGGAAGTAAGCAGGACAAAATGTGGCAGGAGAGGGCGACAAGAGGTTGTGGTGCACAAAAGTATCTCCAGCGCACTACTTCTAGGCATGGTATGGCTCTGCATGAGCCCGGCGGTGGGCATGAGAGATTGCTTGAGCTAACGCCGGCATGGGTGAGGATTACGGAGTTAATAAAGTACTATGACACACTTTCTAGGTCGGAGAATACTCGTCACAGGTGGAGCAGGTTTCTTGGGTTCACACCTGTGCGCTAAGCTGATCGCCGCAGGGCATGAAGTGCTCTGTGTGGATAATTTCTATACGGGACGGCGGACGAACCTCGCCGCGCTATTGCCGCATCCTGCTTTGGAGGTCATGCGGCACGACATCTGTTTTCCTCTCTATGTCGAGGTGGATGAGATCTACAACCTGGCGTGTCCTGCCTCACCAGTCCATTACCAGTTTGATCCGGTCCAAACTACCAAGACGTCTGTGCATGGCAGCATTAACATGCTCGGGCTCGCCAAACGCGTCAAGGCTAAAATTTTGCAAGCCTCCACGAGCGAGGTCTATGGTGATCCGCAGGTGCATCCCCAACCGGAAACCTACTGGGGCCATGTCAATCCCGTTGGGTTGCGATCGTGTTATGACGAGGGGAAGCGCTGTGCGGAAACCCTGTTTTTTGACTACTACCGCCAGCATCGCGTCAGAATCAAAGTGGCGCGTATTTTTAATACGTACGGGCCGCATATGCATCCCCAGGATGGGCGCGTCATCAGCAATTTCATCGTGCAAGCCCTGCAGGGAGACGACCTCACAGTCTATGGGAAGGGCGAACAGACACGCAGCTTCTGTTATGTCGATGACCTCATTGATGGGCTCATGGCCTTGATGCAAAGTCCTGATGAGGTAGTTGGTCCGGTCAATCTCGGAAACCCTGGTGAGTACACCGTGCTCGAACTGGCTGAAATGGTCCTGAAACTTACAGGAGGACGCTCCAAAATTGTCTTCAAACCCCTGCCGCAAGACGATCCGACACAACGTCAACCGGATATTACGGTCGCCAGAAGCACACTCGGCTGGGAACCCAAGGTGCCACTGCAGGAAGGTTTGGAACGTACCATACAGTATTTTAGGACCTTGCTCCATACCGGTAACGGGGCATAGTCTCGTGGAGAAGGAGTCGAGTCATGAGTACCAGCGAAGCCCCTGAGACCCTTGAGGGCTGGTATGTGCAGCACGATGTGTATACGGTGAATTGGCCGCAGTGGCGTGCTGTAGCACCGTCCCAGCGCGCTGCTATTATGGCGGCGAGCACTGCCTGGGGTGCAGCGCAGGCGACGCCAGCGCAGGGGAGTAGTGCGTTCTTCAGTGTCCTGGGGCAGAAGGGCGACCTCCTCGCCATGCACTTCCGTCCGAGTCTCGAGGCCCTGAATGGCGTTGAGCTGAGTCTGCGGCAGACGGAGTTCTTTGCCTATTTACAGCCCGTCTACAGCTATCTGTCGGTGATTGAACTTGGTCTCTATGAAGTCATTGGTGCGGTGCAGCGGAAACTTGCCACCACCGGGCTGGAAGCTGACTCCGCGGCGTACGAGGCAGCCTATCAACAGGAACTCGAACACCAGAAAGCCGCCATGCAGGCACGCCTCTATCCCGTCATCCCCGCGGGACAATATCTGTGTTTTTACCCGATGGATAAGAAACGCGGTGAAACGCACAACTGGTATGCGCTCTCTATGGACGAGCGTCGGCAGCTCATGCGTGGGCACGGCATGATCGGACGCAAGTACGCCGGCAAAGTGACGCAAATCATCAGTGGTTCCGTCGGTCTGGACGACTGGGAATGGGGCGTCAGCCTGTTTGCCGATGATCCACTGGTCTTTAAAAAGCTCATCTACGAAATGCGTTTTGATCCCGCCAGTGCACTGTATGCCCTGTTTGGTGCGTTCTACGTGGGCATTCGCTTGCAACCGTCCGACCTGGGAACATGGCTCTCTGGGACCCTGCCGGCGTGAGGCCGGCAGGGTAGCACTGACATTGTTTGCTCTGTTACAATCAGACACTCTTCGAGGGATATGTACCCTCTGTTGACATGTGACCTGTGAGTGCTTGTCACCTCCAGGAAGGAAATATGGTCTATGGAGATCAAGAAAATATACGTCAATGATAATGAAAAGGGCACTCTTATATGTGACAAGTGTGGCAAAACACGCGTTGTGAATCTCACTGATTTTAAAAACATTGGTAAACCGCTGAAGGTGAAATGTAGCTGTGGGCACTTCTTTTTTGTGAGTATAGAGGTTAGAAAATTCTATAGAAAGAACACACGTCTTCATGGAGAGTATATTAATGTCAGCCATGATGCGCCGAAAGGGCTTGAAAAAGGTACTATGATAGTGGAAGATTTGTCGAGAACGGGCCTAGGTTTCCGGACGAAGGCACAGCATAATATCCGTGTAAGACATATGCTCCGAGTGCGATTTACCTTAGATGATGCACAGCGTTCAGAAGTCCAGAAAAGTGCGATTGTCAAACGTATATCGCATAACTTTGTCGGTGCAGAATTTGTTGACTTTGATGCTTTCAATGAAACCAATCGCATATTAGGTTTTTATTTGATGCCACGATGAGTCTGCCGGCTGGCGTGCTGCTCCCTGGGGCCAATCTGTAGGGGCTTGCAGCCAACCCATGGGGTACATGGGTGGCTACAGCCTGTAACTGTACCCTCCTGACTTCCTCAGTCTACGGCCCGAGCGAGAGCAGCGACTGACGTCAGCAAACTCCCCAGGAGCTGCAAACCGTGATTATCTTCCATAGTGAGAATCGATTCAGGGTGAAACTGCACGCCTTCAACAGGGAGGGTACGATGGCGCACTCCCATGACCACGTCTCCCCAGGTGGCGGTGACCTCTAACACCTCAGGGATACGATCGCCGATAAGCGAGTGATAGCGGCCAACGGGCAACGGCGAGGGCAACCCTGCATAGATGCCTGTGCCGCAGTGCTCAATCAGGCTCTGTTTGCCGTGATAAGGGCGTGGCAGGACGCGTAGGGAGCCCCCGAAATACTCAATCATCGCCTGATGTCCCAGGCAGACCCCAAACAGCGGCACGGTACGGTGGAAGTGGTCAATGTACGCCATGAGATTCCCCGCATTGGCCGGTGTTGAGGGGCCTGGAGAAAAGACGAGCAGAGCCGGCTCCGAGGCCGCGACCATCTCGATGGGCACATCGTTCCGGTAGACGCGTACCTGACACTCCAGACGCTTAAAGTAATCAACGAGGTTAAAGGTAAACGAATCAAAGTTGTCAATCACGGTAACGCGCATACATGATACTCCTTGCTGCGCTCATGCGGCTTGCTGCACCAGCGCAGCGGTTCTTTATTCGACGCTATCTAAGGCTTCGAGTAGGGCCCGGGCCTTGGCCTCGGTCTCGGCATATTCCGAGGCGGGATCAGAATCGTAGAGGAGCGTGGAGCCAGCCCGGACCGACACGTCATAACTCTCCTGTGCGTCTTGCGTGCGACGCACCAGGTGGGCCGTGCGAATGATAATGCCCGTGTCCAGCTGGCCAGAAAACGTCAGATACCCGACATTGCCGCCGTAATAGCCGCGTCGGCTATTTTCGTGCAGCGCAATGTAGGTCATCGCCGCCGCTTTCGGGGCGCCGGTGAGGGTGCCGGCATTGAGGCTGGCGATAAAGGCATCAAAGGCCGTCCAGCCAGCGGCCAGGCGTCCTTCCACCTGCGCCACGGTATGCATGACCCGCGAGTACTTTTCGACATAGCGATAGTCGCTCACCGAGACCCCAGGCTCACACACACGGCTGACGTCGTTGCGCGCCAGATCGATGAGCATATCGAGTTCGGATTTTTCCTTTTCCGAATTCAGCAAGCGCATCATGTTGTGATAGTCCGTCAGACTATCGGTGCCGCGCGGCATTGTGCCCGAGATGGGCCGCTGCTGTACGATACCGTTTTCAACCCGCACAAACATCTCCGGGGAGGCACCAACCAGCGCTTCATCGTCATAATCGACGTAGAACTGATACGGAGAGGGGTTAATCTCGCGGAAACGCCGGTACAGCTCGAGCGGACTGCGGTCATAACGCCCCTTAAAACTATGGGACAGTACGACCTCAAAAAATTCTCCCAGACGCATTTGTTCCCGCGCGTCATCCACTGCGGCCATGAACGCCTCGTGTCCGGTATCGGAGAGCAATTTGTGGGGAATGCGCACCTGCGGACTGGTCGGTGGCGGGGGCTCGGTGGCCGGCAGCGCTTCCAGGCGCTCACGCAGTAACTCATGGGCCGACTTGGTGCTGTTGAGGAAATCGTACAGATAGAGCACAGCGCGCTCGCGCATGTGATCGTAGGAGAGCAACAGGTCAGGCATAAACAGACGGAAGTCCTGCGTGGGGATGGCTGGTAAGCGGTCCGGCAAGGGCTCAAACAGGCGCACGAAGTCGTAGGCAAAGGCGCCGTAGAGACCTAGAAAGCGGTCGTCACAGTGGAAGGCGTGGAGCAGGTTGCGAATGATCTGCGAGATGTTGTTCAGCTGTAAACGCTCGTCTTCCGCGACTGGCCGCCGCTCGCAGGGCACAGTCCCGGAGAGGGTCTGCGGGCTGCGCTGGACCTGCTGACAACACGGGAGGTCCGCAGCGGAGAGGGTTTGCGCCAGAATGTCCCGGCCGTGCCGGTTGAGAGCCCGGATACGAAAGTGCTCATCTTTGCCCTCGACGATCACGGGCGGATCGATCACGGCGAGAGAGTAGCGGCCATAAATGGGGGCAATATCTACCGATTCATAGAGCACACCAGGACGTTCGGCATTCAGACACTGGTAGAGCGGCAAAGGACTGAGCCATGCTGGCGTATAATCCAGCAGAAAAGCCAGGCGGCGCAATTGCCCACGGCCGCTCCCATATACCAGAGTTTCTTCGGTGGGGGTGAGGGTAAGCAAGTAAGCAAGCACCTCGGCCGGGGTCACATGCATTGAGGTCGCAATAGCCATAGGAAAGTCTCCATAGACTTACAGGGCGTCATAAGGCCGTGTCGACACACGTGCACACGCGTATGCCACACACACGACGCACAGCTTCACAGGGATTGTTCATCGGTAGAGAAACAGGAATACCAGGAAAAACGTCAGATGCAGCGCAGTTCTACCATCGCTGCCAGGAAGAGAGGCACCATCGTTGGGAAGAGGTCGTAAGGCAAGTACGAACGTCAATGCGCAACAGATAGGCAGCACGCGCGTCAGCTATGCTCATACATCTAGAAGGTCGCGACGGAGATCGCACACGCATATAGCATCTCCTCTCTACATGATGCCTGGATGACCAGGAATATCCATCATTCTCCGCACTATACAGGCAGAGAGGAGGCTTTGTCAATCCTTTTATTTGGGTGACTGTTTGGTTGCTTGACAGCGTCGTCAGAGCCCCCTAGGATGGCGCCACAGTCAACCAGTAGTGGGGCACCCCATGGTCAGATCGCGACAGCAGGAGAAGCAACATGCAGCATCTTGTACGCACGATCGTCAGTGCTCTTGTAGATTACCCTGAAGCGGTTGAGGTTCAGCAAGTCGATGGAGAAACCACCTGCATTTTGGAGGTGCGTGTGTCCCCGGAGGACATTGGGAAAGTCATTGGGCGGCAGGGGCGCAATATTGCTGCGCTTCGCACCTTGCTGCATGCGGTGGGCGCTAAGGAACGGAAACACGTCTTGCTTGAAGTCTTGGAAGATCGCCCCACGACAACGCGACACTAAGCCGCTTTGGAGTGCCTTTGCATCCTCGAAGGCACTCCCGGGCACTGGCCTCTCCTGCCAGGGCAAGCAAGGGGCGCATACTTCTTCTCACAGGTGGGTGAGCACCTCGCGGAGGGCGGCCTGCTGCTGGAGATCAATGTAAAATCTTACGCCGAAGCCCGCTTCCATGACACGTACGACCTCTGCCTGGAATTTAAAAGGCCGTCCGAGCAATTCGAAGGTCATCGTCATCAACTCGCCCGGCAGCAGGTGGAGGTCCGTCTCAATGAAGGCACCTCCAGCTGAGACATTTCTGGCTACGCCCATGCCTGCCTCGCCCCGGCTGTTGACACCATCCACCCGAAATGTCGCGCCCACTCGTTCGTGGCTACGTTCATCAGAGCCGGGTTTGAGTAGCCTTTCAAGGACTTCGATACGACCTTTGAGCTGCTCGTTTTCCTGGAGGACACGCGCATGCGTTTCCTTCGAACGCCGGAGCTCCATCTCAAGTTCACGCATACGTCGCCGCAGCTTCTGGTTTTCAGCCTCAAGAATGGTCATGGCTTTGCCTTCCTCCCTCGCCCCAGCCAGGAACAGCAGCGTGGGTGCTTCCTGTCGGATGTGGCCACAAACTTCACATGTTTATGAAGCTAGTGACAGCCCTGACGAAGCCCTCCGGATCTTCGTACATGGGCATGTGACCACACCGTGGCATAATAGTTACCCGTGAGCCAGGAATACGCTCCTGGAATGCCTGGGCATAGACGACGGGAGCGAGCCCGTCAGACTGCCCCCACAGCACGAGGGTGGGGGCTTGAATGCGATGTATGCGTTTCTTCAAGCCTTTGTCAGGAATAGGCCAGAGAAATTTGCCGGCCGTTGAGAGGTGCTGCATGCGTATGAGATACGCTTCCAGTTGGACTTTTTCGTCCTGCGGTACTGCCATCATCGTCCTGGCCACGTCTGATTGAGGATCATGCCAGAGGGCGACCGCCAGCTGCTCTGGCGTCATCGCGAAGAAATCGGCAATAGGATGGTCGTCGAGCCACAACCCCACCGCATTGACCAGTACGAGCTTGCGCACACGGTGTGGGCTCAGCGCGGCGAGTTCAGCGCCGATCATACCACCCATGGAATGGCCTACGACATGGACCGACTCCAGGTGCAAGGCATCGAGCAGGTCATTGTAGTAGACCACCATGTCAAGCATGTCATCAATGTGCTCAATGCCCGTACTCGTCTCAAAGCCCGGATGCGCCGGGGCATAGACCGTGAAGTCTTTCGCCAGCTCGACCAAAAAGGTATCCCAGCCACGCAGGCCGCCAGCCCCGTGGAGAAAGAGCAGGGGCGCACCGCTGCCGTCGGTGCGGAGCTTGGTCTCGAACATACCGTTGCGAACGGTAACCGTTTTTGCCTCCACGCCAATCCTTCCTTGTGTACGTCTTCTCCGTCCGACTATACCTATCTGCTACTATGGTTTCAGCATACTGGGCGCACCGGGCCTTGTCAACTTTTCTCCGTGTGCTGAACTGTGTTATAGTGGCCCCTGGCCATGCTGACTGAGCCATCACCCTGATGCATGTTCGATATGTCCTCTGCCAAGGACCACACCCCATGCAAGATGTACACTGTCAGGTCTTAATCATCGGTGGGGGCGCGGCGGCGATGCGGGCCGCCATCGCCGCTCATGATGCGGGAGCTACTACGCTCATGGTGTCCAAACAGACTCCAGGCTATAGTGGCAACTCCGTCATTGCGCGCTCAGGCCACTCGGGCCCCTTTGGCACTCCAGATCTCGACGATAGCCCGGCGCTCTTTGTCGCCGATACCTTACATGCTGGATCCTATGTGAATCACCAACCCATGGTGTGGGCCCTGGCTACCGAGGCTTGTGCTCGCATTGAAGAGCTCATCGCCTGGGGAGCGCCGTTCCTCACACGTGCCGGCCGTATCGAGACACAACCATCGGCCGGCCACCAGCGGCCACGCGGGTGCTATACAGTCAAAAACATCTCGACCGAGGTTGCGCGCCCAGTGCGCCAACAGGTCGATCAGCGTGGTATTGGTATCCTCGACCATGTCATGTTGCAGGAATTGCTCGTCGAGGACGGACGCTGTTATGGAGCCGTAGGGGTACACCGTAGCCATGGAGAGCCGTATATCATCTACGCCGGGGCGACCATTCTCGCCACGGGGGGGTGTGGCGAGGTGTATGCCCAGACGACCAATGTCACTGGCATCACTGGCGATGGGATGGCCATGGCGCTGCGTGCCGGCATAGACCTGGTCGATATGGAATTCGTGCAGTACTACCCTGTGGTGTTGCGCTGGCCGGTGACACGTTTGCTCGCCTCGCCGACCCTTTTCCCTCTCGGGGCACGGCTCTACAATGCCAGGGGCGAGCGCTTCATGGCGAGCCTGCCCCAGGGTACAGAGAATGTCACACGTGATATCCGCTCGCGGGCCATTTTTCAGGAAATTGTTGCTGGCCGTGGCCTCCATCATGACGCCGTGATCATGTCGCTAGCTGACATTGACGAAGCCGCCTTTCGGCGCTATGCCCCAGACATGGCCCATATTGTGGATGCACAGCAGCTCGACTATCGCACCGCGCAGTTCCTGGTACGGCCAGAGGCCCACTTTTTCTGTGGTGGTGTGCGCACTGATGCCTGGGGGGCTACAGCGCTCGCCGGTCTCTATGCCGTGGGTGAGGTTGCTGCGGGCTGTCACGGCGCCAATCGTCTCGCCAACAACGCTTTTCCCGAGTGTTATGTGTTCGGCAAGCGGGCCGGTGAACATGCCGCCGCAATAACTTCTCACGCCGCACCGCCACCGGCGGCCCTGACGACACGCGCTCATGAGCACCTGCGCGCCTTCGAGCAGCGTGCGGCGCAAGCGCATGATGCCCCAGACCAGTATAAAGTGGTCCGCAGCGCCTTGCGGCAGCAAATGTGGGACAACGTCGGGATCGTGCGGCATACTGCTACTTTGCGTACAGCCCTCGAAGCTATCCACACGCTGGCAGAGCAGGCCCACGCCTGTCGTGGCGAGCGCCCAGCGACCGTGGTGCGCTGCCTGGAACTCGACAATCTGGTACTGGTCGCAGAAGCCATTACCCTGGCAGCGCTGACACGACAAGAGAGCCGTGGTACGCACTATCTGGAAGAGTTCCCTGAGAAAGACGATACGCATTGGCTCTGTAACCTGCTGATACACCGGGGGAGTGACGGTGTCCTGCAGGCGCGTAAGGCACCAGTTGTTAGCGCTTGAGCGGGTACGGCTGCTTCAGAAGCCCTGACTCAGACCGTGTAGGAGAAGCTGCTGGGCGACGCCGGCTGCAGCACCCCAGTGGGTTGTCAGCTCTCGTACTGCGGTTTCAGATGGCAGACTCTCATGGCCATACGCCGCGCCAACGGCTTTGCGGACGCCCAGGTCGCCGGCGACTACACGCGACCGTCCCAGGACGCGCGCCAGAAACCACTCTGCTGTCCACCGTCCGAGGCCACGACACGCCGTCAGACAGGAGATCACTTCGGCGTCTGGCCGGTCACGCAGCGCAGTTAAATCGAGCGTTCCTGTCGCTACCGCAGTGGCCAGCGTAACGATATATTCCGCTTTGCGTGTGGTGAATTGCAAGGCGCGTAGGGCCATGACATCGATAGCGGCGAGACGTTCGGCAGCAAGGCTGAAGACCTGGTGGGAGCCGAGTGTGTGCTGACACCCAAATGCCTCGGCGAGCCGACGGCGGGTGGTCGTGGCCCATCGTAAGTTCACTTGCTGGGCACTGATGGCACGGATAAGGGCGGTAAGGGGATCTAATTGCAAGACGGGACGGAGTCCCGGGTAGCGCGCTTCCAGGCCGGCAATGACCGGGTCAATGGCGATGAGCTCGGCGAGCGGTCCAGGCGCTGTCACAAACATCGTCCGCACTACGTGCTCGATGGCTGGAGCGTGTATCACGTCCGTCACGGTGACTGCTAGGGCAGGGGCGTCGACAGTGCCAACAACCGTGCCGATGAACGGTACAACAGTATCTGCAACACGTGTGGTGCGTATCAGGACGCGGCCATCCCAGCGATCCAGACCGTCATCGCCAGTGCGTCGGAAGATGTCCAGTGACCCCGGAATATCGAGTGGAGCCGGATACTCTACCGTAAATGTAGACGCCGGCAAGCGCTTAGGTCTCATGGACGCCTTTGAGGTTGAGCCTTGCCAGCAAGGCCTTGGCATCATCGGCCATGGTGAGCAAGTGCCAATGCTCGGCTCTGATAAAACCCTCGGCAATGGCCTGGTCAACGAGCGCTTTGAGCGCCTTAAAATAGCCGGCCACGTTGAGCAGACCAATGGGTTTGCGATGCATGCCGAGCTGGGCCCAGGTGATCACTTCGAACAGTTCCTCAAAGGTCCCATAGCCACCCGGGAGAGCAATGAACGCAT
>Ga0111539_10006531_pt1 | contig 15026 bp, 12 predicted proteins | sample RhiMethybrSRZTD1_FD_79667 | JGI IMG/M metagenome (GOLD analysis project Ga0111539, IMG submission 79667) | Populus rhizosphere microbial communities from Tennessee, USA - Rhizosphere MetaG P. TD hybrid SRZTD1 (version 2) (version 2) | ecosystem: Host-associated > Plants > Roots > Rhizosphere >... | reverse complement strand
GGCGAGGGCGAGCTGACCGAGTTCCTTCCCGCCAACGTCGTCATCGGCCACGGCCGGATCGACGGCCGCCGGGCGGTCCTGCAGGGCGACGACTTCACCATCCGCGGCGGCGCCGCCGACGCCGCCATCTGGCAGAAGGCGATCTACGCCGAGCGCATGGCCCATGACCTGCGACTACCGCTTGTCCGGCTCGTCGACGGCACCGGCGGTGGCGGCAGCGTCAAGACGCTCGAGCAGATGGGCTTCACGTACGTTCCGCCCCTGCCGGGCTTCGACCTCGTGGTCCGCAATCACGCGATCGTCCCGGTGACGGCGGCGGCGCTCGGCCCCGTCGCCGGACTCGGCGCCGCGCGCGTCATCGCGTCGCACTTCTCGGTGATCGTCAAGGGCACCGCGCAGCTATTCGTGGCCGGGCCGCCGGTCGTGGCGGCCTCGATGGGCGAATCGCCCGACAAGGAGGAGCTCGGGGGCGCGCGGACCCAGACGAAGGCCGGGGCCGTCGACAACGAGGCGGCGGACGAGGAGGACGCGTTCGCTCAGCTCCGCCGGTTCCTGTCCTACCTCCCCGACAACGTGTGGGAGGCGCCGCCCGTCCTCTCACCCACCGACCCACCCGACCGGCGCGAACCGGAGCTGATCGCCGCCATCCCGCGCGATCCCCGCCGCACCTACAAGATGCGCCGGATCCTCGAGGCGGTCCTCGACCGTGGATCGATCTTCGAGACCGGCGCCCGCTACGGCCCCTCGGTGATCACCGCGCTCGCGCGCCTGGACGGTCGCCCCGTCGGCGTGCTGGCCTCCGACCCCACGCACTACGCCGGCGGCCTCACCGCCGACGCTTCCGAGAAGCTCGCGCGATTCGTCGATATGTGCGACCAGTTCCGCCTGCCTGTCGCCAACTTCGTCGACCAGCCCGGGTTCCTGATCGGCACCGAGGCCGAGCGCGCCGGGACCATCCGCCGTGGAGCACGGGCTCTCTACGCGGTCCATCAAGCGTCGGTCCCGTGGGTCTCCGTTCTCGTTCGCAAGGTCTACGGCGTCGCGGGCGCCGGCCACGGTGACGGCTCTCGCCTCAATCTGCGCTACGCGTGGCCCTCCGGCGATTGGGGATCGCTGCCCATCGCGGGCGGCCTCGAGGCGGCCTATCGCCGCGAGCTCGAGGTCGCAGCGGATCCGGCCGCGCTGCGCGAGCAGATCGAGGCCCGCCTGAACGCGGTGCGCTCCCCTTTCCGCACCGCGGAGCGATTCTCGATCGAGGAGATCATCGACCCGCGCGACACCCGCCCGCTTCTCTGCGATTGGGCGGCGCGCGCCCACGAGCTCATCCGGCACGAGCTGTCGGCCGGCCCGAAGTCGCGCGGGCCCCGTCCCTGACCGCGCCGGCGCTGAATTAGGCTGCGCCCCGATGAGTGACAGAACCATCGTCTTCTTCCCCGAGGGTGCCTTCGGCCCCACGAACAACTGCGTCGGGATCGGCGAGGTCCTTCGCGAACGCGGTCATCGCGCGGTCTTCGTCGTCGAGGAGTCCTTTGCGGGAACGCTCGAGGAGAAGGGGGTCGAGGAGCGCCTCATGCACCTTGGGCCGCCGCCGGAGCGGGAGGAGGAGCCGGGCCAGTTCTGGAAGGACTTCATCCGTGACACCGCGCCCGTCTTCCGCAAGACGACTTTCGAGCAGCTCACGGAGTTCATCGCGCCGACATGGGAGGCGCTGCTCGACGGCGCGCGCTACGTCGACGACCGCCTCGTGGAGATCTTCGGCGAGCTGGAGCCGGACGCGATCGTCGAGGACAACGTCTGCTCGTTTCCGGCCCTCCCGGCCAGCGGGCGCCCGTGGGTGCGGATCGCCTCGTGCAATCCACTCGAGCTCAAGGACCCGGAGCTCCCACCCCCCTACTCCGGCCTGCCCATGGACGATCGCGGCCAGTGGGAGGCGTTTCGCGCCGAGTACGCGCGCGCGATCCGCCGAATGCGCGCGGACTTCGACGAGTTCTCCAGGGGGCGGGGGGCACCGCCGCTTCCGGACGGCGAGCTCATCCATTCGTCGCGCTGGCTGAATCTCTATCTCTACCCGCGCGAGCTGGACTACGCGCGCTCGATCCCGATGGCGGAGACCTGGCACAACCTGGAGTCGAGCGTCCGCGGAAGCGACGCGCCGTGGAGCGTGCCCGAGGAGCTCGCCGACCGCGACGGGGCGCTCATCTACCTGAGCCTGGGTTCGCTCGGCTCGGCCGATGTCCCGCTGATGGAGAGGCTGGTGGAGTCGCTGGCGCGCACGCCGCACCGCTATGTCGTCTCGAAGGGGCCGCAGCACGACGCCTTCGAGCTCGCCCCGAACATGGTCGGCGCCGAGTTCCTGCCCCAGGTCTCGGTGCTTCCGCACGTCGACCTGGTGATCACCCACGGCGGTAACAACACCGTCACCGAGTGCATGCATCACGGCAGGCCGATGGTCCTCCTGCCGATCTTCTGGGACCAGCACGACAACGCCCAGCGCGTCGCCGAGACGGGCTTTGGCGCCCGCCTGGGCACCTACTCCTTCAGCGACGATGAGATCTCAGGCGCGATCGACGGATTGCTGGCCGACACCGGGCTCGCCACCCGGCTCGCTCATGCCTCGAAGCGCCTTCAGGCAAACCCGGGAAACGTTCGCGCGGCCGATCTGATCGAGCGCGTCGCCGAGACGGGCGAACCGGTGACCGAATGACCGCCGCCGTGCGCCGCCGTGCATACTCCGCGGCGTGACTGAAGCGCCAAAACTGCTGCACGATCTGCTCGGGGCGCCCGGGCCGTCGGGCTACGAGGGCCCCGCGAACGAGGTCTGGCGAGACGCGGCGTCGTTCGCGACCGTGACGAGCGACTCCCTCGGCTCGTCCGTGGCGCGGATCGGTGACCAGGGTGCGCGGCCGCTGGTCGCGATCGTCGGGCACATCGACGAGATCGGCGTGGTCATCACGCACGTCGACGACAAGGGGTTTCTCTACTTCGCGCCCATCGGCGGCTGGGACTCGCAGATTCTGCTCGGCCAGCGGGTGCGGATCCAGACGAAGGATGGGCCCATCGTCGGGGTGATCGGTCGCAAACCGATCCACCTGCTCCGCGGCGACGCCCGAAAGAAGGTCGTCGAGCTCCGCGACATGCACATCGACATCGGAGCAGCTGACGGCGACGCCGCGCTGGAGCGCGTTCGGATCGGCGATTCGGCGGTGATAGCCGCGGACCCCCTGCCGCTCGACGGCCGCCGGCTGATCTCCCGGTGCCTCGACAACCGCCTCGGCGTCTACGTGGCGCTGGAGGCGCTTCGCATGGTGGAGAAGGGCGGCGGCCTCAAGATCCAGATGGCGGCGGTGGCGGCCGTCCAGGAGGAGATCGGCTCGAAGGGAGCGCTCACCACCTCGTTCTCGCTCCAGCCCGACCTCGCGATAGCCGTGGACGTCACCCACGCGACCGACGCGCCGGGTGTCGAGGAGAAGGAGCAGGGCCGCCACCATCTTGGCTCCGGCCCCGTGATCGGCCGCGGCGCGATCCTCGCGCCACGCATCTTCGAACTGCTCGTCGAGGCGGCGGAACGAAACGACATCCCGTACACGATCGAAGCGTCGGGTCGCGACACCCACACGGATGCCGACGCGATCCAGATCGCGCGCTCGGGGATCCCGGCAGGCCTCGTGTCGATCCCCCTGCGCTACATGCACTCGCCTGTGGAGATGGTCGATCTCGGGGACGTCGAGGCGACGATCGAGCTGCTGGCCGCGTTCGCGACGTCGCTCGAGCCGGACCTGGACCTGACGCGGTAGGCGTCAGCCGACTACTCGCGGCTCCTTGGGCACGGCGCTGAGATTGCGCACGCCGTTGTCAGTCACGGTCACCAGGTCCTCGATCCGCACGCCGAAGCGATCCGGCAGGTAGACACCCGGCTCGACGGTGACCACGTCGCCCGGCTCGAGGGTGTCGTCGGAGCGCTTCGACAGACGGGGGGCCTCGTGTACCTGGATCCCGACGCCGTGGCCCAGACCGTGGCCGAACTCGTCGCCGTACCCCGCGGCGACGATCGCATCGCGCGCGACCGCGTCCGCCTCCGGGCCCGACACCCCCGCTCGGATCGCGTCGAGTGCCTTTGACTGGGCGGACCGGACCACGTCGTGGACCCTGTGCGCCTCGTCATCGAGGTCACCGGTGGCGACGGTCCGGGTGCAGTCCGAGCAGTAGCCGTCGACGATCGCGCCCATGTCGATGAGCAGGATCTCTCCTGCCTGGATCCGCCGATCCGACGACTCGTGATGCGGCAGCGCGCTGTTCTCACCGGCCGCAACGATCGCCGGAAACGAGGGATCCTCCGCTCCGAGCTCCAGCATCCGCTGGTGCGCTGCGAGCATGACCTCGCGCTCGGTTCTGCCCACCAGGCGCTGTCCGAACGTCCATTCGTAGACCTCGTCGGCGAGGCGCGCCGCCTCGGCGATCGCGTCGAGCTCGGTGTCGTCCTTGTGGCGCCGGAGGCGCTCCACCACGCCACCGGCCGCAACCAGCTCGACCCCCTCCCGTACCAGCTCGGTCAGCTTCGCCAGGTTCCTCACGCTGGTGTGCGCATCGTCATAGCCCACGCGGCCGCGAAGGCGCTTCGCGACGTCCGGGATCAAACCGCGCTCGATCACGACCCGGTCGAACTCCGGCCGGACCTCTCGGCGCGCCCGCTCCACGTAGCGGAAGTCGGTGAAGAAGAAGCCGCCCTCGGCGCCGATGACCGAGAGACCGCTCGTCCCGGAGAACCCCGTCAGCCACCGGAGATTCGCTCCGGCCTCGCGGCCGGTCTCACTGGGGGTCACGAGGTCGCCCACGACGAGCTGGTCGAGGCCCTCCTCAGCGATGAGCTCCGCGAGCCCGCCGGCGCGAGCGTCGGCGCTCATGACTTCAGCTCGCCCTTCAGCATCTCGAGTGCATCACGGTAGCCCTCGGGCCCCTTCCCCGCCACGACCCCGAGCACCAGCCCCTCGAAGATAGAGTGCCGGCGCCACTCCTCGCGCGCCGAGATGTCCGAGAGGTGCACCTCGACCACGGGCACGCCGGCGATCTCGAGCGCGTCCCGAATCGCGTAGCTGTAGTGGGTCCAGGCACCGGCATTGATGATCGCGGCATCGGCCAGCTCGGGGAGCCGGTGCAGATACTCCACGAACTCGCCCTCGAAGTTCGACTGGAAGAAGGTGACGCCCAGGTCCAAGTCGTGGGCGTACCGCTTGATCTGCAGCTCCAGCTCGGGAAGCGACATGCCGCCGTAGAGCTCGGGGTCGCGACGCCCGAGGACATCGAAGTTCACGCCGTGGAGAACCTCGACGCGATTTCTCATCGGAGTTCCTCGACCGCGGCCCGTAGGGCGGGTGGATCGACCTGCTCGCCGGGCCGCGGATCGCCTGGTCGGGCGAGCAACACGAAGCTCACCCCCTCCGTGGTCCGCTTCTTGTCGCGAGCGGCCGCCGCGATGACCGCGCCCACGTCGACTGCGGGATCGAGCCGGGTCGGCAGCCCGTGGCCTGCGAGCAGCGCCGCGACCTGCTCGCGGAGTTCGCCCGCGTCGGACAGGCGAATGGCCGCGAGGAGGCCGAGGGCGATCGCCTCCCCGTGGCGATAACGGTCGTACCCGGTCGCCGCCTCGATCGCATGCCCCACGGTGTGGCCCAGGTTGAGAACCGCCCGCCGTCCGGTGTCGCGCTCGTCGGCGGCCACGACCTCGAGCTTGGTTCGGGCGCAGTCGAAGACGACGTCGACGAGGTTTGCGGCATCGAGCTCTCCGAGGCTCCGCACCCGCTCCCACAGGTCGCCTCCGGCGATCAGCGCGGTCTTCACCACCTCGGCGAAGCCGGCCGCCAGCTCCTCGGCGGGCAGCGTGGCGAGCGTCGAGGTGTCGGCGATCACGGCGCTGGGCAGGTGGTAGGCACCGACGTAGTTCTTCGCCTCCGGAAGATCCACGCCGGTCTTGCCCCCATACGCGGAGTCGACCTGGGCGAGGAGCGTCGTCGGGACCTGGACCACGTCCACGCCCCGCTGGTAGGTCGCGGCGCAGAATCCCGCGAGGTCACCGACCACGCCACCGCCCAGCGCCGCCAGGTGGTCCGCCCGCGTCATGCCGGCCTGAGCGAGCTCCCGCAGAACGCCCTCCGCCTCGGCGAGGGTCTTCGCCCGCTCGCCAGGCTCGACCGTGACCATTCCGGCAAGCGGTTTGAGCGCGTCCGCATAGAGCCCCGCGACCGTCGTGTCCGAGACGCCGAAGCGCCGGCTCGCGAGCGGCCACCACCCCGAGCCGAGCAGGTCCGGGCCGACATAGGCCGGGTACTCGCCCGACGCGCTGATCGCCCAGGCCATCCTCGTCCCGTGTGGGAGCTCGCGCAGCGCGAGGAGCGCGGGCAGGGCACGGCTGACCAACCCCTCGTCCGCGGCCGGCAGGACCGCGTCGGCGAGACGGGCGTAGATCGGATCGCGCTCCGCGTGGAGCTCCTCGAAGCGGGCCCGGTCCCGCGCCAGCGGACGCTCGCTTCCCGCGACGCGTCGCCACGCCTCGTCCGCCGCGACCTGAAGCCAGACGACGATGTGGCGGGCGAGCGCCCGGCGCACGCGTTCCGAGTACACGGCGCCTCCGCCGAGGGCGATCACGCCGCCGTCGGCATCCTCGAGCAGCTGTCCGACCTCCGCCGCCTCGAGCGCCCGGAACTCATTCTCGCCGCGGCGCCCGAAGAACGTGGTGATGGGCATTCCAATCTCGGACTCGAGCAGGTCGTCGGCCTCGGAGACGTCCAGGCCGGCAACGCGGGCCGCGTCCGCCGCCGTCGTCTTCCCGGCCCCCATGAACCCGATGAAGACGATCGCGCGCTCGCGCCCCGACATGGCGTCGGCACCGCGTCGCTGGCTCTCTACCGACGCCATCCGATCCGCTCCCTGTAGGCGGCGAACGCGCGGATTGCGTCGTCGATGTGGTCGCCGCCGAACTTCTCCCGGTAGCCGCGGGCGAGGACGAGCGCCGTCATCGCCTCGGCCACCACGCCCGCGGCCGGCACGACGGTCGAGTCAGTGCGCTCGCGCAGCGCCTGCGCCGGCTCCTTCGTCTCGGTGTCGACGGAGCGGAGCGGCTTCGTCAGGGTGGAGATCGGCTTCAGCGCCCCACGCACGACCAGCGGCTCGCCATTCGTCATGCCGCCCTCGACGCCGCCGGCGCGATTCGTCTCGCGGCGCCACCCCTGCTCCTCGGACCAGAAGATCTCGTCGTGCGACTCGGAGCCGGGCCGCCCCGCGACCTCCCACGCCTCACCGACCGAGACACCCTTCACGGCCTGGATCGACACGAGCGCCTGGGCGAGCCGCCCGTCGAGCCGCTCCTCCCAACTCGCGTGTGAGCCGATCCCGGGAACGAGGCCGAACCCGCGCACCTCGAACACCCCACCGAGGCTCTCGTTCGTCTTTCGCAGACGATCGATCTCGGCCACCATCGCCGCGCTGGCGTCGGGATCCAGGCAGCGAACCGGCGACTCGTCGACGCCCGCGAAGTCCTCCGGCGCCAGGTCGTCGCGCTCGGGGGCCACGACCGATCCGATACGCACGACGTGGCTGAGCACGTCGACCCCGAACGCGCGCAGGAGCTCCTTGGCGAGCGCGCCGGCGGCGACCCGAGCGGCGGTCTCGCGGGCGCTCGCTCGCTCGAGCACGTTGCGGACGTCGTCGTGGCCGAACTTCAGGAGCCCGGCGAGGTCTGCGTGCCCGGGCCGCGGCGTGTGGACCTCCTCCACCTCGGCGTCGACGGGCCACGGGCTCATCCGCTCCTCCCAGTTGGCGTAGTCGCGGTTCGCGACCAGCACCGCGACCGGGCTGCCCAGGGTCCTGCCGTGCCGGACGCCGGCGCGGATCTCGACCGAATCGCTCTCGATCTTCATCCGCCCCCCGCGACCGTGCCCGAGCTGGCGACGCGCCATGTCGGCGTCGATGCGCCCGCGGTCGAGCTCGAGGCCGGCGGGCAGCCCCTCGACGATCGCCACGAGCCCGGGCCCGTGCGACTCACCGGCGGTCGTGAAGCGAAGGGGCGCCACGCTGGGGACCCTACCGGCGAGCCATCTCGCTCAGCGATCCATCCGGCGTCACACAGCGAGAAAGGCCCGCAGATACCAGTCGACCATGGCGTCTCCCCACCACAGCGCGACCACTCCGCCGAGCGCCAGCGATGGGCCGAACGCGATTGCCTGCCTCCGCGCGTCGGGACCCCGCCGCGCGATGAGCGTCACTCCGATCGCCGCACCGGTACCGAAGCCCACCAGAAGCGCGGGAACTACGGACCTGCCGAGATACAGCCCCATTACGGCGGCGAGCTTCACGTCGCCCATCCCCATGCCCTGCGGATGGGCCAGCGCGACCGGGAGCAGGAAGCCGCCGGCCGCGCCGGCCCCGATCGCGCGCTCGCCCAAGCTGCACGGATCCGATGCCGCTGCGATCGTCAGGCCCGACAGCGCGCCGGCGAATAGGACGGCGTTCGGGATTACGCGCCGGTCGAGGTCCGTCACCGTCACGACGACCAGCAGCCCGCAGAACGCGAGGCCGAGGACGAGCTCGCCACGATCGTCCCTCCCCAGGATCCGCACGGTGGCGGCGAAGAGCGCCGCGATGGCGAGCTCGGAGAACGGATGGCGGACGGCTGTCGTAACTCGCGGCGTCGTACTTGCACTGAAGCCCGCCGTTCGTCAACGCGCCCCTGCCCTCTGCCTCGAGCGACATCCGCCCGAGAAATGCTTGGGCCTCTCGAAGGTCGATCAGTTGTCGAGCTCGACCGGGACGATCTCGACGCTGAGGGCGCGCGGACCGCGGATCACGCGCGCCTGGAGCGGCCGGCCGATCGATTCGGCCACCATCAGGCGCTGAAGCTCCCCGACGTCGGACATCGACCGTCCATCCACCTCGACGATCAGGTCCTCCGGCCGAAGGCCCGCCCGCGCGGCGGGGCTTCCCTCCACCACCTCGACGACCTCGACCGCGGAGCCGCCGTTCTCGGATGCGAACCGCGGCGGCAGCGGCCGGGCGCCACCGACGATGCCGATGAAGGCGCGGCGCACGCGCCCCTCGCCCATCAACTCGGCGACGATCCGGCGGGTCGCGTCGTTGATGGGAACGGCCAGGCCAAGGCCGATCCCCGCCACCGCGGTGTTGATCCCCACGACGCGACCGAGGCCATCGGCGAGCGCGCCGCCGGAATTGCCCGGGTTCAGTGCCGCGTCGGTCTGGATCACGTTCTCCACCAGGCGAACCGTCGAGCGCGAGCGCGTCGGCAGCGCCCTGCCCAGGGCGGAGACCACGCCGGCGGTCACGGACCCGTGAAAGCCGAGGGGGCTGCCGATCGCGACGACCAGCTGCCCGACCTGAAGCGAGTCGGCGTCGCCGAGGTCCGCGGTCGAGAGGTTGCCCGCCTCAGCTCGAAGGACGGCGAGGTCCGACAGCGGATCGGTGCCGATGACCTCGACGCCGAAGGAGCGCCCGTCCGGGAACTCGGCCTGCCCTCGCCGGTCGGTTCCATCGACCACGTGAGCCGAGGTGAGCATGTAGCCGTCAGGCGTGATGACGACCGCGCTCCCGCCGCCCTCGGCGCGGCCGCGCCGCGTGCGCCGACCGACCCGAAGGTTCGCGACCGATTCTCGCAGCCGTCCGGCGACCGACATGACCGTGCGCGAGTAGGCATCCAGCGCTTCGGCGTCGGGTAGGGTCTCCCTGCGACCGACGGGCGGTGACCCGTCGTTGGAGCCTTCGATCAGTCGCAGCCGAGCCATTGAGCCAAGTTAGCAATCGAGCTGGGGCTGGACCTCCGGGTCCGGAGGGACGGTGGACCGGGACGTGACCGCCACTCACGGGCGGGAGCTCCCCCGGGTCCTGATCCCGATCGGGGTCGGGCTGGCAGTGGTGGCCGGGCTCTACGTCTTCGGAACCCAGCACACCCCGGACTACGGAACGTCCCTGTTCGGGAAGACCGGCCCGGACACGTTGCCGCTGAAGTCGTGGCTCGCGACGGCACTGCTGGCGCTGGCGGCGGTACAGCTCACGCTGGCGCTGTGGATCTACGGGCGTCTCCCGGCGGCCACGCCGGGCGGCCGTCCCGTGATCACGACCCACCGGACGATCGGCGTCGTGGCGATCCTCCTGACGCTTCCGATCGCCTACCACTGCGCTTTGGCGTACGGGGTCCAGACCCACATCGACACGAGGATCGCGGTGCACTCGCTCGTGGGCTGCTTTCTCTACGGCGCCGTCGTGGCGAAGCTACTGATCGTGAGAACGAACCCGCTGTCTCGCTGGATCCTGCCGATGGCCGGAGGAACGGTGGTCGTGCTCGTCGCGGTCCTCTGGTACACGAGCGCGCTCTGGTACTTCAACGACTACAGCCTCCCGGCGCTCTGATCCGCTCGCGCGCTCAGCCGCGGCGAAGGGCCGCCCGCCAGGTGTCCAGGTAGGCCTGGGCAGAGCGGAACAGGATCCTCGTCGCCTCCCTCCCGGCGGGCTGGCCGCGCATGTCGGCGATGAGGTCCGGGACCAGGCCGTACTGGGCGACGCCGTCGCTGTTCAGGTCGAACGCCCGCTTGCCGGTGCGCTCGCGCACGAAACGGACGCCGCCGAGGCGGAACGGGTAGCGGAGCGGTTCGCTGTTCGCGTCCTCCCGGGGGCCGGGCAGCTCGTTGAAGCCGCCGGTGTCGGTTCCGAGCCCGACCCCGAAGGGGCGGCCTCGGTCCCTGAAGGGCCGGAAGCGGAGGATCTTGCCAGGGAGATCCGTCGCGTCGGAAAGGGTCGCCGTGGCGAACCCGCCCAGCGCGTACAGGCGCCGCAGGTCCGAGGGCGTCCATTGGCCGCCGGTATCCGTGTGGCTCGAGACAAGCGGGTAGTCGTGAGCCTCGGCGATCCTCAGGACGGCCAGCCGGGCGCGCTCGCTCATGTGGTCGACCTCGACCAGGATGTGGTTCTGAATCAGGCGGCGGATCAGGTAGCGGCCGAGGCTCGTGAGCCCCTTGGCGTTGCACTGCCGGCCCGCCGGATAACTCGGGATCGGTATGCCCAGCACGCGACCCGCGGCGGGAAAGAACCGGCGCAGGAACCTCAGCGTGCCGAGGTTCAGAGGCGTCACCTCCTCGCCCTGACCGGGCTCCGGGCACGGAGCCGTCTTGAAGTAGTGGCCGGTCTGAAGGGCTTCGAGCACGTTGATGAACGCTCCCCTCGAGCCGCCCTCGAGCGCCGCACCGCTGAACGCGTTGTCGACCCAGTGGGCGACGAACATCGTCCGAACCCCGAGGCGCTTGTAGTCGCGGATGCCGCGGTCCACGGCCGCGCGAGTGCACTGCGGCTTGCCCTCCAGCTCGCTGCAGTCGAATAGGTCGGAAGACTCGATGCCGATCAGGACGGCGAGCTTGCCGCGCTCGATCACGCGTCGCGCCTGGCCCGGGCTGCGCACGATGCGGAACCATCCCCGGCCGGAGCCGCCGGCCTGCGCGTCGACGTAGCGCTCGAGTCTCTTCAGCCGCCTGATCTCGAGCTTGATCGTCCGGGTCTCGTCGCAGGAGTGCGAGCGGCGCGGTTCCAGGCGGCACAGCGGCTCGTCCTCGGCCGTCTGGGCCACCACGAGGCGCTCCCCGGACTCCCAGGCCCGCTTCAGCCAGACGTAGTAAGTCTGCTGGTGGGTGATCGTGTCGTGCACCGGCCACCCGGCGAAGGTCGGCCACCCGTGGGTGTCGTGCGTGCCGAACGGGCTCCCGCTGCGAAGCAGGTTCCCGGTGACGTCGAGGCTCCCGTCGGGTCCGTGAACGCGTGCATCTCCGCCCAGCGCACGCGTGATGCCGAACGGCGAGAAGCTGCGGCCGGAGATCACCTGGCCGCCGGCGCGCATATCGGCGGTGATGTGGAGATGCGCGTCGACGTATCCGTTGACGGCCCCGTTCGCGCGAGTTCCCCTGAACGGGCGCCCGGAGGTGCCGGTCGTCGCCTCCGGATAGCGCTTGCAGCCGTGGGCGCGCGTGAACCGGAACTGCGTCCGGCGCCCCGACCTCTTCGGCCCGGCCAGCCCAAGCTTTCCGGACTTCGAGAGCACGAGCTTTCCGTTGATCGCCGTCGAGGCGACGCGGAAGCCCCGGTGCGGGGCCCGTCTCACGGCCCACTGCGCGGGCTTGGCGAGCTGATGTCCACGCATCACCGTTCGTTGCGCATCCGCCGTCGCCAGCATCCGACCCTGGTCGTAAAGCAGATAGACGCCGAGGCGCGACGGCTTGAGGTACAGGCGCGCCGCGGCGCTGCGCGATTGCGCAGCCCGATATCCGGTCCCGGCCGTCGCGACGAACCTTCCGTTTCGTGCGGAGGCCATCGTCCAGCATTGGTCTGCGAGGGCGTAGCGCGAGGGAGGGCCGGCGCTGATCCGCCGAGCATTCGCGTCGCTCGCCACCACTCCCAGGGCCATGAGCGCGCCGGCGCACAGCACGGGCGTCCATGCCGGGCGCATTCTCCTTGCCGGCCGCGAACCGATCGTTCCCTCCTCGTCGGGTGGCGACACCCTATTGCGCGCGGGCTGCTCAGCGCGAGCTGCGCACGCACTCCACTTCGCCCGCGCGGGAGGCGCCCTCCTACGCCGTGGCGGTCTCGGCCGAAGGCTCCTCGCTCTCGCGCTCGCTGGCACGCGCCTGGGCCAGATCGGCCGAGATGCGCACCGCTGCCGCCGTCAGGGGCGCCGCGAGGATGAGCCCGGCCGCGCCGAACAGCGCCCCGCCGGCGATCGTCGTCACCAGGACGGCGAGGGGATGGATCCCGAGTGCCGACCCGTACGCGAACGGCTGCACGAGCTGCTGCAGGATCCCGTTTGCGAGCAGCTCGACCACGATCATCGCTGCCGCCGCATCGGGGCCCGAGCCGCCGAGCGCGACGAGGACCGCGAACGCGCCCGAGGCCCACGCGCCGAGGTATGGGACGTAGGCGGCGATGAAGGTGATCGCCGCGATGGTGCCGGGAAGCGGGACTCCGAGCAGCAGCGCGCCCAGCCCCACCACCACGCCGTTGAAGGCGGCGATGATCGTCACGCCCAGGAAGTAGCCGCGCAGCGATTGGAGGATGCGCTCAACGGCGACGTGCGCCACCGGCGTCGGGATGGGCAGGTGACGCTCGCCCCAGGCGCGGATCTGCGGTCCGTCCTTGAGCAGGAAGAACAGGCTGAGCGCCGTCAGGGCGCCGAAGAAGACGAGCGACGAGAGCGTCTCGAGCCCGGAGCTCACTCCATGGAGGAGGGTGCTGACAGCAGCGGTCGTCGAGGAATCGGCGTCGTCCTTGGCCGCCCCTGCGCTGTCGGCGCTGACGCCGAGGTCCTTGAGCCAGCCCTCGATCTTGGTGGTCGCCTCGGACAGCTGGTGCGCGATACCGGTGCTCTGGCTCGTGACGCCGGCGATGATCACGACTACGACGACGACCCCCAACGTGACGACTCCGAGCAGGAGGAAAGCTGAGCTGAGGCTCCGGGGCAACCCCCGTCGATGAAGCCAACCGACGAGCGGAGATGCGACGGCGGCAACCACCGCCGCCGTCAGCACCGGAGTCACGATCACGTTGGTGAGCGACAGGATCCAGACGATCCCGACCATGAGCAGCGTCACCCCGACCAGCAGCCACGCCGCCAGACCGATGTCGCGCAGCCAGGACGGAACCGCGAAGACACCGCTGAGCTCGGCGGCGTCGATCTCCACCAGCTCGTCCTGGGCCGGCTCCTGGGGCGCCTCTTTCCTCCGGCGCCGCAGGCGGGCCCGGATCAACCCATGCCTCTTCCGTTCAGACGCCACTTTCGCCACCGATTGTTAGCCGCGCCGTCGGATCGATCCTCGTCGCCACGTCAAAACGAAGCGCGCTGACCAGGGGCGAGCACCCGCGCCTCGACCTCGGGGGCGAGCCGCGCGACGGCACGCGAGAACGCGCGCGCCGGGCCGAAGGGGTCACCACTGCGGCTCCAGATGACCGACATGGTTCCCCAGTGGATCGGGATCGCGACGCGGGGACGGATCATCGCGACCGCCTCGGCGGCAAGCTCGGGATCCAGGTGATCGGGCCCGACCCGCGGGCCCCAGCCCCAGATGGGCAGAACGGCGACATCGACACGCCCGGCGAGCCTGCGCATCTCCGGAAAGATTCCGGTGTCCCCGGCGAAATAGACGCTCGCCGAGCTCTCCAGCACGTACCCGAGCGCCTGCCGCCTTCGGCCGCCGGGGTAGCGACGCCCATCGTGAACCGCGGGAACCGCCTCGACGCACATCCCGGCCACCGCGAGGCGATCGCCCACTCCGACCTCGATCACGTCCCTCACGCCGCGGCGCCGAAGAAGCCCGCTGCACCCGCGGGGCACGATCACCGGGCATCCGTCCGCGACCCTGCGCAGCGAGGGCACGTCGAGGTGGTCGTGGTGCGCGTGCGACACGACGATGGCATCCGGATTGAGCCGGTCGGTGTCCGGCATCGGCGCCCGTCGCTCGATGTGTCCGATCCTCGCCCGCAGCAGCGGATCGGTCAGCACGCGGGTCCGAGCGAACTCGACCAGGACCGTGGCGTGCCCGACATAGGAGATCGCGACCGCGATTCGAACAGCCTAAGCGCCGCACGAGGCGCGCCCGCCTGATCGTCCGAGTCGGGCGTGATTGGATGGGCGCGTCCTGACGCCAACACGAGACGAAAACCAGCCGGACTCGTACGCGGCCGAGATCGATTGGCGCCCGGCGCGGCCGAACCTGGGCATCCTGCGACTGACGATCTCGTGGGTGGTCGCAGCAGCGGCGCTGGCCGGCGCCGCGTGGATCGTGCCCGGCGTTCAGCTGAAGACCGTGGGCGGTGCGTTCCTGGTCGCCGCAGCCGTGGCTGCTCTCAACGCCGTCCTGCCGCCTCTGATCGCGGCCCTTCGGTTTCCCTGGACCCTGGCGATCGGGTTCGTGCTTGTCCTGGCGGCGGACGCCGGCGCCCTGCTCATCGTCGCCCACCTGCTGCCCGATGACGTCGGCGTGGACACCTTC
>Ga0111539_10006530_pt1 | contig 15027 bp, 16 predicted proteins | sample RhiMethybrSRZTD1_FD_79667 | JGI IMG/M metagenome (GOLD analysis project Ga0111539, IMG submission 79667) | Populus rhizosphere microbial communities from Tennessee, USA - Rhizosphere MetaG P. TD hybrid SRZTD1 (version 2) (version 2) | ecosystem: Host-associated > Plants > Roots > Rhizosphere >... | reverse complement strand
GGGCAATCCCAGGCTACTCTAAAACGCCGCATAGCCTAACCCCCAAGCCCGTATTGTGTCAAGAAAATTACAGCGGGAAATAAACAACCTATTGTTCTTAATAGAGACCCCAAGCCAGTTCCAATGGATGGGCCCGGGGCATGCTGCGGTTACTTGTTCATCAGCAGCCATAGTATGAGACCGCACAGGACGGCAATCAACGAACCACAGACGAAAACCAGTACCCTTACTCGAACTCGAAAAACATCGAGAGCGTCGACGATTAGGGCATTCTGCTCAGCAAGCGACTTGATTAACTCGGCGGATGATTTTTGCTCATTGCTCAATTCAACAATTTTTGCCTCGATAAGGCGTGTACGCTTATTCAGCTTGTCCAGGCCGGTCGTCCCATCGTCCGCTGGCAAGCTGTCTTCTGCTGAAAATCCGCTGGTATCCGCCTTTACGGCGGAAAAAAGCTGCTTTGCTGCCTTGACAATATGTGGGGCCGATTCTAATACGCTTCCCCACGGGATTATTTTTAATGCGGTCATCCAGCCAAATGCCATTCTCAAGCCTCCGCTTTAAAAGCGCACCTGATAAGCAATCCGGGACGTTACCCCAAACACTCTACATCCGGGCTAATACTGCCGCAACTGTGTCTCCAATGGCGGAGGGCGTCGGAGAGATCGTTACGCCAAGATCTCTTAATGCGGCGACCTTTTCCGCCGCACTTTCGCCAGCGGATGAAATAATCGCTCCCGCGTGACCCATGCGCCGGCCTTCTGGCGCTGTTAGCCCAGCAATATACGCCACCACCGGCTTGGTCATATGCTCTTTGGCAAAAATGCCGGCCTCTACTTCCTGCGGGCCTCCGATCTCCCCGATCATAACTACTACCCTGGTTTCCGAGTCTGCTTCAAACCTCTCCAGGACGTCCCGGTGCGAACTGCCTATGATGGGGTCGCCACCAATGCCGACCGAAGTCGAGATTCCGATGCCCAATGTCCTCATTTGGTCGGCGGCCTCGTATCCCAGGGTTCCGGAGCGACCCACAATTCCGACCTCGCCCCGAAGGTAGATATGGCCAGGCATAATGCCGAGCATCGCGCGCCCCGGGCTAATCGTCCCCGCACAGTTTGGACCAGTCAACACCATTCTTCTTTCGATGGGAAAGCGGCGTAGAAAGTTCTTAACCGTCATCATGTCCTGGGTTGGAATACCATCGGTAATCGCGACACAATACTTGATGCCGGCTTCGGCGGCTTCCATTATCGAGTCCGCCGCAAAAGCGGGCGGCACGAATACAATACTCGCATCCGCCCCGACCTGCCGCACTGCCTCTTTAACAGTATTGAAAACGGGCAAGCCCAAGTGCTGTTGCCCCCCCTTGCCAGGGGTCACGCCAGCGACCACATTCGAACCGTAGCTAATCATGTCCTGGGCATGGAATGTTCCGGTTTTTCCAGTAAAACCCTGGACAACGATACGTGTGCTCTCGTCAATTAAGATTGCCATTTATTTTCCTTCGCGCTCTTTCGCAATCACTGCGTTACGAGCCTGAACCACTTTTTCGGCCGCTTCTGCCAATGTTCCCGCCGTAATGATCGGCAGGCCGCTTTCTGCAATGATGCGCTGACCCTCTGCAACGTTTGTGCCCGACAAACGCACAACTAGAGGGACCTTCATGTCAATATTTTTCACCGCGTGGACGACGCCTTCGGCGATCCAGTCACAACGGTTTATTCCCGCAAATATATTGACCAGCATGGCTTTAACACCCTTGTCAGCCAAAACCAGACGAAAAGCTTTCTCCGTACGTTCGGCAGACGCACCACCCCCAACATCCAGAAAATTCGCTGGCTCGCCGCCTGCCAGTTTGATCATATCCATGGTTGCCATCGCTAAACCAGCTCCATTGATCATGCAACCGATATCACCGCTCAGCCCAATGTAGCTCAAACCTTGGTCAGCGGCAGCCACTTCTCTTGTGTCCCCCTGGGTCTTATCCCGCAACTCGACGATCTCATGGCGCCGGAAGAGCGCGTTGTCATCGAAACTCATTTTCGCATCGAGCGCAATGAGCTCGCCCATTGCCGTAACTACCAATGGATTGATTTCCAGCATATTGGCATCAAAATCACGCATTGCACGGTAACACCCTCTGATGGTTTTTACCGCGTGACTCAATTGTGTCGATTCCAACCCCAAAGCAAAAGCCATCTCCCTTGCCTGAAAGTCCTGGAGGCCGACAGCGGGTTCAACAAAAATCTTTTTGATTGCAGCCGCATTTGTTCGGGCCAATTCCTCGATTTCCATGCCACCCTCGGCAGATCCCACCATGACTATACGTTCGGAACTGCGATCAATTAGAAAACAGAGATACATTTCTTTCGCAATTTGCGTCCCCGCTTCCACATAAACGCGTGAACAAACCTTGCCCACCGGCCCTGTTTGACGTGTAGTCAAATTTTTTCCGATCAATTCTTCTGCAGCCGCCCTTATTTCATCATGGGACGTGCACACCTTGATCCCCCCGGCTTTACCACGCGAGCCGGAATGGATTTGGGCTTTTACAACCCAAACAGTGCCGTCGATTTCCCGGGCCCGCTGCACGCTCTCTTCGGGACTGTAAGCGAGCCCCCCTTCTGCGATCTTTATGCCATATTTAGCCAGAATCTCTTTTGCCTGATACTCGTGTATATCCAACGCATCACCTTATTCGTCTGTAGGTATCATTAATGAATACGAATGTCTCTGCGCGCCTCCGGAGGGCAGTCAACTGATCCGTCCAGGAACTACAGCGCTCCTCCGCCCTTCTCCAAGCGAATTGGCTCGGGGCGTTGATGAGTAATGAGATAAAAAGAAAAAGCCGCTTTAAAAGCGGCTCTGGACATAGCATCAACCTCTGGCGGCGATCGCCTCCGCCATCTTGACCACATTATTTGCCATCCGGGCAGAAGCCGCGTCGATCAGGCGGCCATCAAGGGCAGCTGCACCTTTGCCTTGAGCTGCTGCTTCCTTCAATGCACCTAGAATACGCTGCGCCTTTTCGACCTCGGCAGCCGGGGGTGAGAAAACGTCATTAGCGAGAGAAATCTGCGAGGGATGTATGGCCCATTTTCCCTCGCAACCCAAGGCCGCCGCCCTTTTGGCGGCCAGCTTATAGCCCTCGGGATCTTTGATATCACCGAACGGGCCATCAATGGGGCGCAGTCCATATGCCCGGCAAGCCACCGTCATGCGGCTGATAGCATGATGCCATTGATCCCCCGGATAGTCCGGGTTGAGGCCGCCGATGTTCGTTGTTCGGGCGCGGTTACTCGCGGCGTAATCGGCTACGCCAAAATGCAGCGCTTCCAGGCGACTACCTGCACCGCCTCGCGCAATATCCTCCACATTCGCCATCCCCAGGGCGGTCTCGATCAACGCCTCGATACCTATCCGGTTTTGGAGTCCTTGCTGCATCTCCAACTGACTTAGCATGGCCTCCACCATATACACATCCGCGTAAACACCGACTTTCGGAATCAAAAGGGTATCGATCCTGGCGCCCGCCTGCTCAACCAGATCCACGACATCACGTACCATGAATTGAGTGTCCAGACCGTTTATCCGCACCGAGACGGTTACGCCGTGAGCTCTCCAGTCCAGGTCGTTGAGCGCTTGAATAACATTCCGTCGTGCTGAAAGTTTGTCGTCGGGAGCGACCGCATCCTCCAGGTCAAGAAAGACAAAATCCGCGCCGCTTTTCATTGCCTTTTCAAACATGCCCGGGTTTGAACCGGGAACAGCTAATTCACAGCGCTGCACCCGCACGAAGGCAGCTTCATATAACGTATGGCTCATTTATTTATTCCGATGGAATTAACTAAAAATTGGCGCGATGATAAAAAAAATGGGGACGGCCGATTTTTCCCGGCATAGATGAAAAAAGGAGGCCTCGCTGGCCTGTTCTTTTTTTGTTTATTATCAATAAGGCGCTATTTTACTTTTGATGGCGGGAATGTTCAATTCATACTTTCACTAAACCGGACGCGTAAACATTCCTTACGTTAACTCGCTCAGCGGAATATCCTTAAAGGATATGAAGGATTCATTTTGCCGACTTTGGCGTTTTTTGGTATTTCAACACGGCGCGGTTATGATCCGAGAGATTGGTGGAGAAATGAGATTCCCCATTCCCTTTCGCGACAAAATAGAGCGCATTGGTTTTCGCGGGGTTGAGCACCGCCTTAATGGAGGGTAGGCCCGGCAGCGCAATGGGAGTAGGCGGAAGACCACGACGCGTATAGGTATTATATTCGTGGTCGGTTAAGAGATCTTTTTTACGCAGGTTTCCGTCAAACTTGTCGGCCAGACCATAAATAACGGTCGGATCGGTCTGGAGGGGCATGTTGAACCGCAACCTATTGACGAATACTGCCGCCACCATTCCACGGTCACTCTCCCTGCCGGTTTCCTTTTCAACTATCGAAGCAAGTATCAAAGCCTGGTACGGGTCTTTTAGTGGCAAATCGAGCTCCCGTTCACCCCACGCGGTTTGGAGATGCTTTTGCATCACTTTATATGCTCGCTTCAAAATCGCGGTGTCGCTACTACCCCGGGCAAAAAAGTAGGTGTCCGGGAAAAATAAACCTTCTGCTGCTGTTTCCACAGCGCCGATGAGCTGAAGAATTTGGCTGCTGCTCAGATTGACCGTATCATGCCGTAGCCCTGGATGCTCATCCAGCGTCTGCCGAAGCTGGGAAAAGGTCCAGCCTTCTATAAATTTTATCTCGCTTTGGCTGACATCACCCTTGGTAATCCGATTCAACAGCTCAAGCGGTGTAATTGGCTCGGCAAACTCGTAGTCACCCGCCTTTACAAAGGATGCCATTCCTTTCATCCGCGCTAGAAGAATGAAAAGACGCGAGTTACTGAGCACGCCCGCGTCCGCTAATTGATTTGCAACACTGGTCAAGCTACTGCCCTGCTTGATGGAAAACTCGTAGGGGATAACTGGAAGCTGAACGGGAGCGTTGAATTGGTAAATAACCCATCCAGCAACAAGCAATCCGCCCGCAAGCAGTAAGAGGATCAGGCGTTTTAGCAGACGCATGGGCAACCCAATTTATGCAATCCCGTTCCGTTTAGGGGTCGCCTACTTTCCCCCGCGCTGTCAGCATAGATAACAAAAATAGAGGCAGCGAGTGTTGGCGAAAAAACCCCGGAAACGCCTAATGCCGAACTGTGTGTGAAAGATGCCTAGGGACCTAGGGAAGACGCTCACCTGAAGCAGACCTAGAGGCGGAGAGAGAAGATATTCCGAGCATGCCCGGGGCCCACTACTATTCTGGTGCCTGATCCCGATCAGGAACCCGGCTTTTCCCCATACACCTTACTACCCGCTGCAATCAGGCGGTCCTCATTTCCGATTACCTAAGTCCCATCGGCGGCGATATGACCCATCAATCGCGCCGGTGGTTCAAGGGCTCCAGCGAGACATCGTCAGACTTTGCGAAAAATCAGAGTCCCGTTTGTGCCGCCAAAACCAAACGAGTTCGACATCGCTGCTTCAATTTTCATTTTTCGGGCGTCATTTGCCACATAATCCAGGTCACAAAGGGGATCCTGGTGGAAAATGTTGATGGTGGGAGGTGAAATCTGATGATAGACAGCAAGAGCGGAAAATATCGCCTCCACTCCACCTGCCGCCCCCAGCAAATGCCCCGTCATGGATTTTGTAGAGTTCACCACCAGTTTTTTTGCATGCTCGCCAAAGCAGCGTTTAACCGCAACCGTTTCCGCAATATCCCCCAGCGGAGTCGATGTGCCGTGCGCATTAATGTAGTCCACTTCGGTTGCAGGTACCCCAGCTATCTTCAAAGCATTGTTCATGCAACGTGCAGCACCCTCCCCGTCTTCGCACGGCGCAGTCATGTGATAAGCGTCGGCGCTCATGCCAAAGCCAGCTAGTTCGGCATAAATCGTGGCCCCGCGACGTTTTGCGTGTTCCATTTCTTCGAGAACGAGAATGCCGGCTCCTTCACCTAGAACGAAGCCGTCGCGGTCCTGGTCCCACGGACGACTCGCAGCCACCGGATCATCGTTCCGAGTGGACAACGCGCGTGCCGCGGCAAAGCCGCCAATGGCGAGTGGTGTAACGCATGACTCTGCACCACCTGCGACCATCACATCCGCGTCTCCATATTCAATCATGCGAGCCGAATCGCCGATGCAATGGGTAGCGGTGGTACAGGCCGTTACGATGGCGAGATTTGGTCCCTTAAAGCCAAACATGATCGATAAATTCCCGGCAATCATATTGATAATTGTGCTGGGAATGAAGAATGGTGAAATTTTGCGGGGACCGCCGCCGTGATATGCGTCGTGAGTACCTTCAATCATCGATAACCCGCCAATGCCAGAACCGATGTTGACGCCTATCCGCTCCGCATCAAGCCCAGCGTTCGCGATGGCTGCGTCTTTAACCGCCTGGATCGCCGCTGCCATGCCGTAATGAATAAAGACGTCCATTCGACGTGCGTCTTTTACGGAGAGATAATCGGTAACATCGAAATCTTTCACTTCCCCCGCTATCTGGGAAGCAAAGGCGGAGGCGTCAAATCGCGTAATTTTCTCTACGCCCGATTTTCCGGAAAGAATATTCGCCCATGCCTCAGGGACGGTGTTCCCCACGGGTGACACAATACCCATCCCGGTGATAACCACCCTACGTTTGGACAAGATAGCTCCGGTTTCGATATGCGGGAAGCAAGTAGATAGCAGATATTAGTTGGTGTGAGCGTTGATGTAATCTATCGCTTGTTGAACGGTATTTATTTTCTCTGCTTGTTCGTCGGGAATCTCACATTCAAATTCTTCTTCCAAGGCCATCACCAGCTCGACGGTATCAAGCGAATCCGCGCCCAAATCATCCACGAAAGAAGATTCGCTCTTGACGTCGGCTTCATTGACGCCTAGCTGCTCAGCCACGATTTTTTTTATGCGCTGCTCTACATTTTCCATCTAGTTACCTCTTCTCCGATAAGAAAAACGCCGCTATTCTAGCAAGTTTTCCATATTAATAAAATCGCAACACCCGCCGAGTACAAAAAGCCCCGGGCTAGTGGGATGGCGCAAGAGTGCTCGTTAATATGAGGTATGGAAGGGAATACTCTCAATCCATGAACATACCGCCGTTGACATGAAGCGTTGTCCCGGTGATATATGCAGCTGCCGGAGAAGCGATAAAGGCCACTGCTGAAGCTACGTCCTCGGGGTGTCCCAACCGGCCCAGCGGTATCTGCTGCAGAAGATATTCCTGCTGTTTTTCTGTGAGGGAGCGGGTCATGTCGGTTGCTATAAAACCCGGTGCAACGCAATTAACTGTGATATTGCGGCTTCCTACTTCGCGTGCCAACGACTTGCTGAAACCAAAGAGGCCCGCTTTCGCGGCGGCGTAATTGCTTTGGCCAATGTTACCGGTCGCGCCTACGACCGAGGAAATATTGATAATACGGCCGTAACGGGACCTCATCATTGGCCTCAGTACGGCGCGGCTCAAGCGAAACACGGACTTTAGATCAGTCTCCAAAATCTCGTCCCATTCCTCATCCTTCATCCGGAGAAGCAGGTTGTCGCGGGTAATGCCCGCGTTGTTCACCAATATTGCAATATCCCCGATTTCTTCGTGTACCGCCTTGAGGACGGATTCCATCTGAACCGCATTATTCACGTTCAGTGTCACTCCGGTACCGTTGAGGCCTGCTTCCTTTAGATACTTACTGATGATTTGCGCACCCTCTTCCGTGGTGGCTGTGCCGACTACCGTGGCACCTTTTCTTCCCAATTCAAGTGCAATGGCGTACCCGATGCCCCGGCTGGCCCCGGTTACAAACGCTATTTGATTTTCAAGCATTACTCTCCAACCTTCAATTGCGATCGATAAGAACCGGCCCGTGCAGAAGCCACGCAAACGTGCAACTACATCAATAGGCCAGCAGCCTGCCTAAGCGACGAACTGTCCACGAGCGCGAGGCTCTGCAGACCCGGGTTTATACGCTTGTTTAGCCCGGATAAAATTTTGCCCGGCCCGCATTCGACCACGTATCCTACGCCTGCTGTGGCCACAGAACGAATTGTCTCTGTCCAGCGCACCGGACTGAACAGTTGCTTTATCAAGGCGTTCTTTATATCCGGCGCGTTGTCGTGCGACAGCACGTCTACGTTATGCAACAAGGGCACCTGCGGCGTTCTTAGGGCTACGGACTCGAGCTGCTGCTGCATTTTCCCCGCCGCTGCCCCCATCAGGGAACAATGCGAGGGTATGCTCATTGGCAACATTATTGTACGTTTTGCGCCTTTGGATTGGGCTAGCTTCATACCTCCCAGAACTGCCCCCTTGTGGCCGGCAACCACTACCTGGCCAGGCGCATTGAAGTTCGCTGGCTCCAATAACTCTCCATTGGAAGAATTCGTAATCTCCTCGCACACGGCGTTCACCACCTCATCGTCCAAGCCTAGAATTGCCGCCATCGCCCCCATCCCTTCCGGCACTGCTTGTTGCATTATCTGTGCTCGAAAGCGCACCAATCGCAGGGCATCAACAAAATCCAGCGCCCTGGATGCCACCAACGCGCTGTATTCGCCCAAACTGTGACCGGCCAGCAACGCGGGCTGTGGGACACCCAGGCTCTGCCAGGCGCGGAACACTGCGATGCCGGCGATCAGCATCAGCGGCTGAGTATTAATCGTCTGATTGAGACTATCTGCTGGCCCATTATTCACCAATGCCCAGAAATCCTCGCCAAGAACGTCGGACCCTTCCACGAACGTTTCGCGTACGATGGAAAAATCGGCATACCCCGCCATCATTCCCAGCGATTGCGATCCTTGGCCAGGAAAAACACATGCGAATTTGGGATGTTCGTTTGTTATTAGCATTAGCGAGATGAACCCTTGGTTACTAGCAGATGTGTCAAATGATGCTTCATCCCGAGGATTAGGGGGGAACGGCGCGTGACACCACTAACATGAATGACTCCAATAAAATGCGGTTGAGAAAAGCCTTGCGGCTGTATAACAAGGAATGATGGCGCCGGAATACTCCTTCCTTAACGATCCGCAGGCATATTTCTTACCAAATCATCAAAACAGCTCCCCAGGTGAAACCGCCCCCTACGCCCTCAAGAAGTACGCGGTGCCCGGATCTAATCCGTCCGTCCCGTACGGCGATATCAAGCGCAAGCGGAATCGAGGCAGCCGAAGTGTTGCCCTGCTTGTCCAAAGTAGAGACCACCCTTTCCATCGGTATGCCCAATTTTTTTGCTGTGGAAATGATAATGCGGATATTGGCCTGATGAGGTATCAACCAATCGATATCGGTCACATGTAGATTGTTTTCTGCCAGGGCCTCCTGTACTACCTCTTCAAGCACTTTTATCGCGAATTTAAAAACTGTATTTCCTTCCATCGTGACGAACGGCGTTCCTTGAATCTTACCTCCGCATATACTGGCGGGCGCCGAAAGTATACTGCTGTGGCTGCCGTCAGCATGCAAATGGCTCGAAATGATTCCAGGGCTATCGCTTTGCGTCAACACCACGGCTCCCGCGCCATCTCCAAACAGCACACAGGTACTGCGGTCGGTCCAGTCAAGAATGCGCGAGTAGATTTCCGTACCAACCACCAATGCGGTACGAGATTTTCCTGCCCGTATAAACATATCGGCCGTGGCCAGCGCATAAATAAAGCCGCTGCAGACCGCCTGCACGTCAAATGCCGCGCAGCTTCCCGCACCGAGCTTATTCTGGAGAATGCATGCGGTACTTGGAAAAATGACATCCGGAGTGGTGGTGGCCACAATGATCAGGTCGATTTCTTCAGCCCCAATCCCTGACGCTTTTATCGCCTCGCGGCTGGCTTTGAGCGCCAGATCGCTTGCCATCTCATCGTCCGCCGCGATGTGCCTCTGGGCAATTCCAGTACGAGTCCGAATCCACTCATCGCTCGTATCTACCATGCGCTCGAGGTCTTGGTTGGTAAGGATCTTCTCCGGCAAGTAACTACCTGTCCCGATGACTCTTGAGTAGCTCATATCGGACTCGCGGCGGACAACGATCCTGAAGTCGACGGTGGATTTTTCAGATGATTCGGCAACTGCGTTACGCCTTCGCTCATGCGGCCCAGCATCCCACCGCGAACCTCGTCCACTGCTCGAGCGATGGCAAAACGAAACGCATGACTATCAGCGGACCCGTGGCTCTTAATGACAATGCCGCGTAACCCCAACAAACTCGCGCCATTATAGCGGCGGTGATCCACACGACGCTTGAATGCCTTAATGACCGGCAGCGCGACGAGCCCCGCAAATTTAGTGAGGAGGTTGCGTTTGAACTCCTCCCTAAGGTAAGTAGAAAGCATTTGCGCGACGCCCTCCGACGTCTTCAATGCCACATTACCCACAAACCCGTCACACACAACCACGTCCGTCGTTCCTTTATAAATATCGTTACCTTCAATGTTGCCGTAAAAATTCAGGCCACTGTCACGCAGGAGTTCCGCTGCCTGCTTCACCACTTCGTTGCCTTTGATCTCTTCCTCGCCTATATTAAGTAAGCCAATAGTGGGCCTGTCCTTGTTCTCGACAGTCGCTACCAGCGTAGCGCCCATTACTCCGAATTGAAGCAAATGCTCAGCGCTACAGTCTACATTGGCCCCTAAATCAAGGACATAGGTATGTCCTCTTATCGTCGGCAGCACGACTGCCAGGGCTGGGCGGTCTATGCCTGGAAGGGTTTTCAGAACAAACCGCGAAGTCGCTATTAGCGCGCCGGTATTGCCTGCGCTAACGCACGCCTGTGCCACGCCACTCTTAACGAGATCGAGCGCAACTCGCATCGACGAATTCTTTTTGCCGCGTAGCGCAAGCGCTGGCGACTCATCCATGCCGACCACCTCGCTTGCGGGGTGAATTCTCAACTGGGGATTCTGCGCAGACTTGAGGGCGCGCAATTCTGACTCGATAACTTCCGGCAACCCTACCAGAACAATCTGGGTTCCGGAATTACGACGGAGATACTCGACGACTGCGGGAACCGTCACATGAGGGCCATGATCACCGCCCATGCAATCTACGGCTACGGTAATGTCCAATTTTGAACGCCCTCAAGGCAAGGATAGCTTAGCCTCAGAACGATGGGGCGAAATAATCAATCTTCTTTTGTCTTGACGACCTTCTTTCCCCGGTAGTAACCGTTGGGGCTAATGTGATGGCGCAAATGTACTTCACCCGTACCGGTGTCTACGGTCAACGGTGAACTGGTCAAAAAATCATGCGAGCGATGCATGCCCCGCTTGGACGGAGATTTTTTGTTTTGTTGGACTGCCATACGTTCAACTCCTTAAAGATTCAATGCAATTTTTTTAATCCCGCCAATGCGGTGAGCGGGTTTTCGCGTGCTATACCCCTTCCTTCCAGGCCAGCGATTGAGCATTCACCCTCGTTATGACGGGGAGAACTCGGCAGACTCAGAAGTATTTCGTCTTCGATCAACGTCAGAACATCGGTGTCGCCCGCCGCCAGAACGCAATCGACCGATTCATCTTCATCGAGCCGCGCGAGCTCATGCTCATTTTTTGCCAGTCGTAGCACCGTGCTCAAATCGAGCTTATGCTTGAGCTCGCCCAGACAGCGCTGACACCGAAGAGTTATTTCCCCTCGCACGGTGATTTGCAAGACGGGGTTGGCGTCTTTATCCAATGCGCCGGTAACCGCGTACTGCAACTCTCCGCCATCAGCGGTCAGATAATCATGTAGCCGCTCAAACTCGGAAAGTACGATTTTACCATGATGCGCTCCCGCATGATGGGCAAAATCAAGAAGGTCTATGATAAGCGGCATATAGGTGAAACCTTCTCCATGAAGGCTCCGCCGCTGCTTGCACAGCAACTGCGGAGCTTCCATTTCCTAGTTTTTCAATGCGGATGACAAATGGCCCGTCAATTTATATTTATGAGATACAATTGATGAATGGGTACATTCGATATTAGAAATTTTCTTAGGCATGTATACATCGAGCATAATATATTTTTTGCTCCCGAGTGTCAAAACCTCTAAAAACAAGCCTTGAAAACATATCAGATTGCTCAGCAGCTTGTTTTGGGTTCCAGCTCGGTTTATCGACGCGAACTGCTTCAGCGACTGCAGATTCCGTTCGAAATCTGCAGTCCGGATGTAGAAGAAGCACCACTTGCGGGTGAGAGGCCGAATGACGCGGCCGTGCGTCTGGCCGTCGCAAAGAGCCAAGCAGTCGCCCATATTTGTCCGGGCGCATTAATCATCGGTGCGGATCAAGTGGCGGCACTAGAAGGCGTCCAGCTCGGCAAACCGCTGAACAGAGCTAATGCAACTCGACAGCTGCAACTTGTTGGTGGCAAAGAAGTCGTGTTTTACACGGCGTTGAGTTTGTTTAACAGCCGGACCAACGGAATTCAGACGCGACTTGTCGCAAGTCGTGTGAAATTCCGTCAGTTGAACGACCAGCAGATTAATAATTATCTGGATAGAGAACAGCCGTACCACTGCGCCGGAAGCGCCAAAGCGGAAGGATTGGGTATTGCGTTGATCGAGTGCGTCGTAAGCGATGATCCCAGCGCACTGATCGGGCTACCGCTTATTGCGCTTGTAGATATGCTGGCACACGAGGGTATTGAGGTAGTGTGAACGCTGGAATACTTTATCTCATTCCTGCCCCGCTTGGTCCGGGCGATATCGCTTGGGCAATTCCTTCCCCCGTGCGGCAATGTGTAGCAGGGCTCAGCCATTTTATCGTTGAACATCCGAAAACCGCGAGGCAATATTTGAAACAAGTTGGTTGTGCTTCGCCAATACAAAAAATCAGTATGGGAATTCTGGATGAGCATACTCGCCCCACAGAGCTTGAAAAACTGCTCGCTCCAGTACTCTCAGGGCATGACACGGGAGTGTTATCGGAAGCAGGCTGTCCCGCGATAGCCGACCCTGGGACAGGGCTAGTGCGCCTTGCTCATCAAAAAAATATCCGTGTGGTACCGTTGGTCGGGCCATCATCCATCGTGCTGGCACTGATGGCCTCGGGATTGACTGGGCAACGGTTCGTATTTCACGGTTACCTGCCAGTGGAATCTGACCGGCGCACCAAAAAGCTGGTTCAACTGGAAAAGGAATCGATCGCGCGGGATCAGACGCAGATATTCATCGAAACGCCGTACCGCAATCAGAAATTGCTGGAGTCCATCGTGGCCGCCTGCTCGGGGGGCGCTGTCCTCTGCATCGCTTCGAATCTCACCTTAGCGGGAGAATTCATTTCAACGAGAACAATTAAAGAATGGAAACATGAATTGCCCAGCCTCAACAATCAGCCTACTGTATTTTTACTACGCGGGTAACGCTGGACACAAAGCCAGACAATCCCGGAAGGGGTTACAAGCATTAGCAATTCAGCGAATGAAAAGCGGGTATGGCTCAGCACAGCTAGTTACACCGGACTGGAAATAATTCAAGCTGTTCTTCATTTTCATTGGCTGCACCGTCCAGCCGGCGCCGCTTCTTTGCTCTTTACGCCAGAACTTACGCTTATCGTACTCCCCACCCCAAGCCCGCGCTAATCAATGTCTCAGCAGTTACGGCGCCGAAACGGCGCGCGAAGCGCTCAGCGAATCCTTCCCGCGTCGTGTAATCGACGATGTGCTCAGCCTTGATGATTTCCCGCGCTACATACTCCGCGCTACCCATAGCGTCAGCAAGCCCGAGTTCAATACTTTTCTGACCTGTCCAGACTATGCCGGTGAACATGTCCGGCGTTTCTTTCAATCGTTTGCCTCTTCCCTGCTGCACAACCTGAATGAACTGGCCATGAATATCGCTCAACATTTCCTGAGCATATTTCTCTTGTTGCGTATTGAGAGGTGAAAAAGGATCGAGAAATGCCTTGTTCTCCCCCGCCGTGATCAATCGCCGCTCGACACCAAGCTTTTCCATTGCTCCCGTAAAACCAAATCCGTTCATTAGCACGCCGATAGAACCGACGACACTGGCTTTGTCCACGTAGATCTTGTCCGCAGCGGATGCAACATAATAGCCGCCTGAGGCGCATACGTCCTCGATGACCGCATAAAGCGGAATTTGCGGATACTCGGCACGTAGACGACGGATTTCATCATTGATGTAGCCCGCCTGTACCGGACTTCCGCCGGGGCTATTGATGCGCAGAATGACCCCCTGGGTCTTCGCGTCCTTGAACGCCTCCTGCAACCCAGCGTTAACGTTATCCGCGCTGCTCACGCTATCGGGGGAAATCACGCCGCGCAACTCGACCAAGGCAGTATGCTTGCGAGCCCTCGACATCTCATCCCCTGTAAACAAGTCCGTGGCAAGAAACAAAAGAATAAACAAATAGATGAACGTGAGGGATTTGAAAAATATACCCCACTGGCGAGCCCGCCGATGCTCGTGCAACGACGCGAGTGCCAGTTTTTCAAGTACTCCCTTCTCCCATCCGTCAGTCCGGTTTTCTGAATCGGCCATGAGTATTCAATCCTTCAAGTAAAATAAGGCGCCAGACTTTGCTGCAAAACCCGACCTTTCGGAATAAGGCGCCACGCCCTTCTTTTTCATTTTCTCAAATCAATCAATAACGCGTTGAGAGACCAGCTGGAATGCGTGAACAGGGAATCCAACGATCGGCATCGATATCTTCCACTCCAGTCAGTCGGTTTGCTGGACAACGACGGTGGTCAATTTGAAATCAATTTGAATTCAGCGCAAGCAGGAATTGCTGCAGCTCATCTGCTAGCGGCGCTTCCAAATGGAGTCTCTTACCCGTTAAAGGATGAATCAGTTCAACCGTGAGAGCATGCAAAAACATACGCGTAAGACAAGGTCCTAAATTCCTTCTCGCAAGCTCTTTGTTCAGGGCAAAATCCCCGTACTTGTCGTCTCCCACAATAGGAAACCCAAGGTGGGCAAGATGTACGCGAATTTGATGGGTACGGCCAGTTTTTAGTTCCGCCTCCAGCAGGCTGAAG
>Ga0111539_10006528_pt1 | contig 15031 bp, 12 predicted proteins | sample RhiMethybrSRZTD1_FD_79667 | JGI IMG/M metagenome (GOLD analysis project Ga0111539, IMG submission 79667) | Populus rhizosphere microbial communities from Tennessee, USA - Rhizosphere MetaG P. TD hybrid SRZTD1 (version 2) (version 2) | ecosystem: Host-associated > Plants > Roots > Rhizosphere >... | reverse complement strand
GGAGCTGATCGAGCAGATCGCCAGCGTACATGACCTCGAGACACAAGTGGCCGTCCTCGCCAAGAAGGAGCGACGCGGCGTCGAGCAGCCGTTCAGGATGGTCGTTGTGCGCGAAGGCATTGCTTCCGGTTACGACATCAACCTGCGGCACCTCGTCGCGGATCCGGCGCGCCATGTCCTGATCGAACGCGCCTGTGAAAACCTGAAGGCCCGACGCGCGCGCCATCTCGCCGATGTTGGCGGACAGGTCGACCCCAATGGCACGGATCCCGCGCGCCTGCAGCGGACGAAGCAGAATCCCGTCGTTGCACCCGAACTCGACGACCACGCCGGGCCGAAAGCGTTCTTGAATCCAGGCGGCATAAGCGTCGAAGTGACGGACGAGCGGCTCGATCGTGCTCGACGCGAACGAGTAGTCCTGGAAAAGCACGTCGGGGTCGATCGCCTGAAGGATCTGCACGAGGCGGCAGGTGCGGCAGATGTGCACGCGAAGAGGATAGCGGCGCTCGTTCGCGACGTCGGCGCTCCCACGGAGGAAACCGCCGGCGAGGGCCATCTCTCCGAGATCGAGAATCTCAGCGAGGTCCCGCCCCCGGCAGGCGCGGCAGTCAGAGCGCACGATGTACTTCTCCGTCCGCGACGATCCTTCCGCCGGGCGACACGCGGAGGCCAGCCAGCAGCGCGTACTTCAGATAACGCCAGAGGACGGATGGTCGATAGACGAACGACGTCCGCCCAAGCTCTGCTTTCCGATTCGTCAATGTCACTGGCACTTCGGCAAATCCCCGCGCGGCGAACACGCAGCAATAGAGTTCTTCGACGATGATCGGAAAACCTGTCTCGCGAAGCCTGAGCCTGCATGCGAGTGTCGTCCGCAGCGCTCGGAAGCCGTTGGTGCAATCAGAGAGACCGACCCGGAACATCCCGCGCGCGATGCTGTTTCCGGCGCGCGAGATCAGGCGGCGCGTGAGCGGCACACCCCGCATGCCTCCCCCGCCGCGGTAGCGTGTCGCCTTGACCACGTCGACGCCTGGCACCATGGCGGCCAGAAGCCGGACAATGTCTGCGGGGTCGTTCGTCAGGTCGCTGTCCATGAAGATGACGACGTCACAGCCTGCACGATCCGCCGCCTCGACCCCGGAGCGAAGGGCGGCGCCATAGCCGCGATTGCCTTCATGGCTCACGACCGTCAATCGGGACTCCGTCGAGAGGCGCGCCAGCGCGGCCGCGGTTCCGTCGCCGCTACCGTCGTCGACGACGATCAGGCGGGCCGCCGTCACCAGTCGATCCAGCGCCCCGCACACGGCCGTTACGCAGGCCGCGGCGCCCGCTTCCTCGTTGTACATGGGAATCACGACGGCCAGGTTTGGAGAAGTCGAGCGAACGCCAACCACTACCGCTCTTCCACCGTCCAGATGTCCCAGTAACGCGCGTCGTAACGCACGTCGTCACCCTTGCTTTCTTCCAGAGTCGACGTCGAGAAGAACATCAGGTGCGCATCGGCCGAGAGAGACATGAACCCGTTGGCGTAGCCGGCGGGGATGAAGAGGACGCGGGGCTTCTCGGCGCTGAGCACGTACTGATGGACCTGCGCATCGCGCGACGGCTGCTCCCAGTTGTCGATCGCAACCGCGCCAACGAGGGCCGCGCCGGTCACGACGGTCACGTACTTGGCTTCGCGGCGATGCGCGTGCCACGCGCGGACGAACCCCTGACGGTGATTACGAACGGTGTAGAAACGCCGCACTCCGGCAAAATTGAATTCGTTGACGAAGCTGACGTGGCCGCGGTCGTCGGCGGCGAGGTCGCCGCTGAAAAGAGTGGGAAGGCTCTGCACGAAATACCCTAAGGCCTCGCGATGCGGCCATCGGGCGCTGCCCGCAGGTCGAAGGCCGGCGCGCAGTGTACTACAGGGCACCGCGCATCGACCCGCGCCGCGACCGGATCCGCTCGCGTCACGGGGCCGATCGACGCGCGCCCCCTATTGGTCCGTACAGCCGTGCCTTCTCGGCCGGATCGTGGAATTCCTCGACGGCCAGCCGCGTCGTCGCGACGTTGCTGTACTCGGCGGTCCGATAGTCGGCGTAGTGGCCAGCGGCGAAGTGTTCCGCCATTTCGCGGATGCCGTCCTCGATCGTGACGGTCGCTTCGAACCCGAGTAGCGTGCGGATCTTGTCGAAAGACACAGCGTAGTTGCGCTTGTCATTGTCTGCCTGCTCCTCGATGACAATCGCGACGTCGCGACTCGCCGAGACCACTTCGCGCACGGCCTCGGCGAGCGTCAGGATCGTGCGGTTCAGCCGGGCGTCGCCGACGTTGAAGATTTGGCTCTGCACGACGGCCTCCGGCGCGTCGAGGGTCAGGACGATCGACCGTGCGAGGTCGCGAACATGGATGAACGGCCTCCATTGCTCGGGGCCAATCACGCGGATACGACCTTCGAGCATGGCCTGCGCGGTGAAGAGATTGGCGACGAGGTCGAAACGCGGACGCCGCGAATGGCCGAACACGGTCGCAAACCGCAGGACCGTCACGAAAAAATGGTCGGGCGTCGTCCGCAACAGCTCCCGCTCGCTGTCGATCTTCGTGCGCGCGTACAGCGATACGGGATTGAGCGGACCGCGCTCGTCCACCTCGGCGTCCGCCATTCCGTACACCGAACACGACGACGCGAAGATGAACCGCGACACGCCGAGCGAGTGCGCCACGTCATGCGCCATGCGGGTCGCCACGATGTTGGTATGGGTCGTGTCATCCGCATCGACGGCGCACGCCGGATCGCCGACCAATCCGGCGAGATGCACGACGGCGCGGCAGCCGTTGACCGCTTCGGTCAGCTTGGCGATGTCCGTCACATCGCCCTCGATCAGGCGGAACTGGGGATGGCCTAGAAAGTCGCGCAGCGGGTCCGTGCCATACATCAGGCGATCGAGCACCCTCACCGCGTGCCCTCGTGCAAGGAGCTCGGCCACCGTGTGGGTGCCGATGTACCCGGCGCCGCCAAGCACCGCGATTGGCGCATGCGGCGCCGTGACAAGGCGCCGCATCGGCAGCACGGTGGACCGCGAGATGCCCGCCATCCACCGCGTCAACAGCACGGGCGGCAGAAGCAGCGCGCCCCAGGCGAATGACGCGAAGGGATCACGCCCCAACACGAGCCCCGCGCCGCAGGCGAACACACCGGCGGCGGCAAGGCGACGCAGGCGAAACGCCACCGGAGCGGCGCGGTGGCGCGAATAGAGTCCAAGCGCGGTGTTCGCACCAAGAAACGCGGCCGACTGCAGCAGGATCGTGGCCCATGGAAGTGGGCGCACGGCCGGCGCCCCCACCATGGCGCCCAGCAGAACTGTGACCGTGCTCGCCCAGATCACGACGGCGACGTCAAAGAGAATCCTGGCCTCGTTAGGTCCCAGGGCGGACAACGCCAAACCGCGGGAGCGTCGGGCCGTCAGAAGCTGTCCCCAAAGGCGCTTCATGATTTACGCGATTCTGCTGACAATGAGGATGTCCTGGAGGGACAGTCCATCATCCCGGCCACTCCAGCTTCCGTACCGGGTTTCCACGACCTGCAATCCGGCTAACGCCAACCGTACAGCAAGTGTCTTTTCCTGGTAGGCGACAGCCGCCGTCGGCGCATTCTGATAGCGAATCCGATGCGTCGAGTCACCTTCCGGCGGCAGAAACGCAATTTGGTTCCTGCTAAGCGCCTCCAGGCGTGACTGGTCTTCGTTCAGCAGGAAGAACGTCAGCATCGCCTTCCCGTCGGCCGTGAGGTTGGCTGCCACGGCCTCGAAGTAGAGCGACAACTCGTCGGGCAGCATGTGCGTGAAGAGACTCTTGGCAACGATGATGTCGAACGGCGAAACTCGAAACTGGGCAAGAAACGTTCGCGCGTCCAACTTGCCCGCCGGCCAGTAGGCCTCGTTGTAGATGTCTGCGTGAATGAACCTGAAATGCGGGTTTCGGCCGCCGATATGTTTCGAAGCCCAGTTTATCGACGGTCTGTGGATATCGAAGCCGCAGCATTCGCCACGGGTAACAACCTTTTCGAGCTCCAACTCGAGGAGCCCGCATCCACAGCCCATATCCAGCACGCGTGACGTTGGCTTGAGGTCGCACAGCAGTTTCAGGTACGCGATGAATTCACATGGCACGCCATCAAACCCAGTCAGAAACCCGACGCGCCGGCGAAGCGAAATCGGGGGATAGTGATCCAGATGGTTCGCTTTCCTGCTGACGTAGTCGATCGGCTCCAATCCCCAGTAAGCAGCGGCACGCAACTGCCGAAGCCAGGTGTTTACTCGTGGAGGCAGACGGGACGCCAGCAGTGATTTGATGGCCACTGTCGTTGTTGGCACAGGTTTGACGGGCGTGATTGTAACAGGCGCCTGTCAGGACTCTTCTATACTTGGCGCGTTGACTGCGTCAGACCCAGGGCTGGCTGCTCAGTGAAATCTCAACTCGGGCGCCCCGTCACTCTGATGCTGGCGATCCTCGTGATCGCGTCGCTGGCAAACAGCTTCTACCTGCCGTTCGGGGGCCGCCACGTCAGACTCGAACATCTCGCCGGGCCGGCGGTCTTCGTCACGTTTGCTGTTTCGCAACTGCTACGGGGAAAGACCGCCGTGCGCCTCGACGCGTTCTCGACGCTCGCGGTGGCGTGGGTCGTGGCGAATGGAGTTTCGTCCTGGCTCTACTCGCCCCACACGTCCGAGAGCTTTGTGCATGTCATCCGCCTGGGCTTCCTAGCCGCCATCTTCATGACCGTCGCAAACCTGCCGCCTCTGAACGCGGAGGGTTGGCGAAGTCGCATCCGGCTGTGGCTTGCGTTGGTCATGCTGGAACTCGCGTACGGTCTCCTCGTCTGGTTTCTGGCGCGGTTCTGGGGCATCTGGTGGCCGGGGGCGTCATTGGAAACCATCATGGTCGGCATTAGCATCCAGGGCACGCAACTCGAGCGCAACTTCTTCGGCATTCTGGCCGCGACGCTGTTGGCGGTGGCCGCTTACATACTGGCCGCCCAACGTCATCGGGGCCAACCGATCCTGGCATCGACCGGCTTCCTTGCAGTCGCGTGCGCTCTGTCGGGCGGTGCCGTTGTCCTGGCGCTGACGAGGTCTGCCTGGCTTGCCGTAGTCATTGCCAGCCCGATTGCCTACGTGCTTTTCGACCGTCGGCCGTTGACACAAGCCGATCGGCCCCTTCTCAAAGCTGGCGTCGGACTCCCTGTCCTGCTCGGTACCTTGATTGCGATCCTGCAGATTCTTCCGGCACCAGGAAAGAACCAGGTTGCTCAAGCTCCTGCGGCGGCTGCGGCTGTCGGGGATAGGCTGTCGACCTTTGTCCGCCTGAATTCGGACTTCACGGTCAACACCCGCCTTCAAGACGCGCGATGGGCTGTGAACGACTGGTTGGCCAGTCCCCTGCTGGGCCGAGGAACCGGCAGCTTCAAGCAGATCCATGGCACGCGCGTCGGCACAGAGGCGTGGATCAGCAACGTCGTTCTTCACACGCTGGTCGACACTGGACTGGTCGGGCTTGTCATTCAGATGTCCCTGTTCGGCCTTGTGGGCTGGCGAGCCTGGCAAGCGGCCTGCGTCAGCCGTGAGCCCCGCCTCGCCATCGGCCTCAAGGCCATGACGCTCGGGTTACTGGTGATGGCGATCGCTTATCAGCTGACCGAGGGTACGTGGTTGGCGGTCTTCTGGATCCATCTCGGCTTGATGGTCAACGGTATCTACTGCGCGCGCGCCGAGGCCAATGCGACAGCTTAGGAATGCCCTCTCCTTCGTCTCTGCCTGCGAGGGGATCCGTGAGCGTGTTTCCATGGCCATGTGGCTGGCATGGTTCGAACTTCGCCGACGAGTTCAGCCGGGACGGCAAGCGATCAAGACGCTTTCGTTCCAAGGTCTGAAGCTCTGCCTCGACTGGCGATCGTCCGAGCACGTACCTCTTCGCGAGATTCTGATTCGGGAGGAATACTGGCCGGAACCGAACTTCCGTCCATCCGCCGGTCAGTCCGTCGTTGATGTCGGCGCGAATGCCGGCATCTACTGCGTCTACGCCGCCACGCAGGTGGGCAGGCACGGGCGCGTGATTGCCATCGAGCCGAATCCTGCCGTCGTTGCGCGCCTGGAGAGAAACGTCGTGGCCAATGCTGTCGATGACGTTTGCACGGTCATTCCAGCCGCCATCTCGGACCGTGCCGGAGCCGGTTCGCTCGTCGTCGGCACGAACACCGCCATCAGCCATCTGGCTGAACCGGGCCAATCCGGTATGAGAGTCCAGGTCCGGACGCTCGACGAGGTCGTCGGTGGGTTCAATCTCGCGGGTATCGACCTGATGAAGGTTGATGTCGAGGGTGCTGAACTTGCGGTGCTTCAAGGCGGCGCCAATTCGGTCGGTCGGGCCCGCCGAATCGTCGTCGAAGTGAGTGAGGCGACGACGGATGGCGTCTCTGCCGAACTGCGCCGGTCCGGATTCAACCGGATCTTTCAAGTCGATGTCGGGCGTGGTGCGGATGGCCTTTTGATATTCGGCGAGCGCAGCTAGCGATTCTCGCTACCGCACTTCAGGAATACCGTAACCGACAAAGAGCGCATTCGCGGCAACAAACGGGCTTCCGTATTGGCGCTTGAGGGCAACGGCGATGTCCGCTTCTTCCCAGTTGTTGGCAGCGTCGATGCGGACCAGGGCGCCCTGCCTTGGGAACACGATTCGCGAAGAGCCGACCAGGTCATCGAAGTGCGGGTTGTACCCGATGGGGACGGTCACCAGGACGTCATCTGATGATGGGTCGTTCATGAAAGAACGCACGCGCGCGAATGCTTCATCAACCTTAGAGGGACGCCGCGGAGTTTCGTCCCACCCGATATGTTCGAACGTCGAGATCGAGAGAAAACAGTCGTAGCGCCGTTCGATCGGACAGTCGACGAAGTCCACATTCGCGACGCCCGGCGAGTCCTCGTAGCGATCGATGACCGTGTGCGGCAGGTCGGAGTAGTACGACAGCACATTGCCAAGCTCAAGCAGACTGCGTGAACGCACCCGCTCGAGGAAAGGCAGTGCGAGAGCGATTTCCACAATCCGCTCGTTGCGCCAGGTCGAGTTGTACTGATGGATGAAGTACGGGTAGTGCTGGCCCAAAAAGGAAAACCCACGCCCCGCGGCTTGCCGTTTCGCGAGGGGTGCGTACCCGTAGGCGAACAACTTGTCGACGCCGCGGGTCAGAGTCTTGGTCATGGATTCTGATCTCAAGGCGCGAAACCGCCTGATCAGTCGCGAGAATTCGCCTTCCGCTCCCATGCCCGCCTCCAAACGGAAGACAGACTACCATCGGTCACCGTGGGGCCGAGTGCTGGGTGGCGCGGAGTTGGAGACCGTCAGGGTAATCGCGGAATGCGCGCCGCCGCCTGGTAAGGACGTCCGGCAGCAAGCTGCGGATTATCGTCGATCACATTCAGCAGCATTCTGAGGCGTCGCAGCGCAAGAGCCTGCTCCGGCGCCGTGGAGAGATTGCGCGTTTCACCAGCGTCGCTCTCCCAATCGTAGAGTTCTTCCTGACCGTCGCCATTCAGGATGTAGTGCAGGCCGTACGCAACAACAGAACGCATCGAACCCCGGCTCACCGGCCAGTTCGCAGGTGCGAATCGATGTCGCTCGCGGCCGACGATCAGGCTCGAGACAACCGGCGACGGTGATTCTGTGGACGGCAATTGACTCCACAGGTGCGACAGCGAAACTCCCGGAACAAGTTCCGCGTTCAGGCCTGCCAGTTCCATAAGCGTCTTCGGCACGTCACGAAGTGACACGGGCACTGAAACCGTCGTTCCGGCGGGCACCATCGCGGGATAACGAATGACCAGTGGCACTTGCAGCGCCTGGCGGTACAGGCTGTTCCCATGGCTCATCAAATCGTGCTCGCCGAAGTGCTCGCCGTGGTCGCTGGTGATGACGAGCACGGTTGAATCCAGTGCGTGCCGCTCCTCGAGCGCAGCGATCAATCTGCCGATCCTGTGATCAAGTGCGGTGACGCAATCGTCATAGGCGTGTCTGAGTCTGGCGACTTCATCGGCTTCATAGTGGCGATAGGGACTGATATAGGGCTCCACCACTTCGCCGGTGCGGAATCCGCGTTCGGGCACGTACGGATCGTGCGCATCGAAGTAATTCAGATAGGCGAAGACCGGCCGGCCCTTTTGCTGGTCGAACCAGTTGAGAAACGCTCCGGTCACCTGCTCGGCGCTGCGGCGCCCGATCGGAAGGGGGCCATCCTGCCATCGGGCCAGCTTCTCCAGCGCTTTGAGCCCGAGGGCAGAACTCGCGACGACGTCACCCCACTTCAATGGGTAGTCGTCATAGTGGAGAAAGCCTCGGTCGAGACCGTGCTCACGACTCATGTAGCTCGTATTGCCCGCAAAGCCTCCCGTCACGTAGCCCTTGCGACCGAGAGCCTCGGCAAGCGTGGGAGTATCTTGCGGAAAAGGCGTTTCAAAATTAATGGGCGTTTCCCCATTCGTGAAGATCTGCTCCGGATACAGTCCGGTAAACAACGAAGCGTGGGATTCCAGCGTCCATGAGGACGTCGCGATTGCTTGAGTGAATTGCACGCCACTTGATGCCAGGTGTGCAATGTTGGGCAGCGTCTCTATGGACCGATCGCCCGGCTCCATCCCCGGAGCCCGAACTGTGTCCAGGACAACCAGGACGATGTTCGGTGACGCCGCGGAAACTGGCCCCAGGCCGGCGGCTCTCCTTCGCTCAACGGCAATCGGAACAATCAGAATCGCGGCGCCGACGGCTAGGAGACAGAGCACCGTGGCGGTGCTCGCGAGGGTCCCCCCGCGGCCTCCCAAGAACTTCTCGGCTCGCATGAGGTAGTACGAGGCCGGAACGGCCGCGCCCGCGGCGATCAGGACGAGGCTTCCGCTCCCGAGGCTGGATCGATATGGGAGCGCGACGGACAGGAGCAAGCCTGCTGTTACTGCCCAAAGGACGCGGCGGTTTGTCGCGTGCTCGGGTACGGCGCGCTGAAGGGCTCCCGCGACGAAGGCGATCGCAGCGCCGGCGCAGGCATCCGCAAGGGGCTTCAGCCACAGCCAATGGGGACTCACATGGAACATTCCAGGCCACGGTCTTCTTGGCATCAAGGCTGGAGCGGCGGCCAGAGCGAGCTCAATCAGGCCGACGCCCAACCCGATTTGTGCGCCCTGAATGGTCCATCCGACGATGCTTCGGTGCCGCCTCACAAGCGTCCGCTGTACCTTTGGACAGGGCGACCACCTGATTTGTCAAATGTTGCTCCCGCACTACCGTGGAGGTCGTGGCTTAGGCTGCTCAGGACCTGCGGCGCGGAATCGCGTGCCATTGAGGATCGACCGACGGCACTGTAGCGGAAGACAAGTTCTGGTACAAGAGGGACACTACGGAGTTTCGCCTAGTGGGAAACCCGTAGTTCCCTCGAATCGTTGGGAACGGCAAGCACATATGCGAGACTTCGCTCCCGTGGCGGCTAGTTCTTTGTGATCACCTCGATCGTCTCCCGCCTGCGTCGAACCGCAGAAGGCCCCGCGCGACAGAACGTGTTCGGCTCGCTGCTGATTCAAGGCAGCCTGCGCCTCTCCCGTTTCCTGGTCTTTGTCGCCGCGGCCGCACTGCTCACACCGTCGTCTTTCGCCGCGGCGGTCCTCGCGCTTTCGCTGGCGGATCTGGTCAGGGGTGGCCTCCAAGCGTTCGACGTCGATGCCGTCCGGCTGTTGTCCCGGGGAGATGACGCCGCACGGGTGGTTCACGGCAGCCTGGATGCGAAGGGACTGGCTGGATTCGTCGCCATCCTGATCGTGGCCGCGACCGGGGCCCTCATCTACGATTCGGAGACGGCTTGGCTCTCATTCCTTTCCGGAGTTGGAGCACTCCTCGCCAGTTTCGCATCGTCGTTCCTCGTCCGACGCCAGGCGGCCCTGGCGCTCCGCTCCATCAGTCTGCGGATCACCGTGGTGAGCCTCCTCGGCACCGTGATAGCGGTGGTGGCGGCTTGGCTGACTCACAGCGCGCTTGGGGTCGTCGTCGGTGTGGCGATCGGAGACAGTCTGCTGCTGGCCCTCCTCTGGGAAAACGAGGGCTGGCACAGACCGGATTGGCGCGCCGCTTCCGCGCAGACTCGCCTGTGTCGTCGGTTGCTCGTCATGCAGTTCGCTTACATCGGACAGTTTCGCGTGGGCACAATTGTGCTTGCCCTCGCAGGATCAGCGGTCGCCGTCGGCGAGTACTCCATCGCGTCGCGGATCACCGAAGGGATGATCATCCTGGCTGCGGCCCTGACCTCATCGAGCCTGCCAATGATTGGGGCCGCGCACGCGCGCAACGAACAGGTGGGCCTCGCCTCCATCTTCGAGCGGTGCTACGGCGCCGGTCTGAGGCTCACTGCGCCGCTGATCGGGGCGCTCGTCATCGCGGCCCCACTTTGGATCTGGTTACTGTTCCCCCGCTATCCGAATGTCGGCCCGCCCTCGGCCGTTGTAGGTCTGGCCGTGATCCTCTACTTCGCCAGCAGTCAGACGACGGCACTGCTGAACGCCACTCATCATGATCGCGCCGCGAGTTGGTCTGCGGTTGCTGGTCTCCTTGCGTCGGTGATCGGCGTGATCGTGCTCCGCTCGGATGGTGCGGTTGGCGTCGCATGGGCGCGCGTTGCCGGCGAGTTCGTCCGGCTGGCCATTGAAGCACTCGCTGCTGTTCGCGTACTCGCGATCCGGCCCGCATCCCTGGTGCGACCATGGCTGGCCCTGTCCCCAGTTTTTGCGGGTATGACGATCGCGGTCGTCGGAAACTGGCAGCCCGTGTACGTCTCGGTGGCTGTAGTCGCGGTCATCGGCGGGAGTGGAATCCCCCGGTTGCTGGGACTCCGGCATTCGACCGCACGCGTTTGACTCCGGCTGCGTTCGACACCTGCTTTGCCGTAGCCGAGAATAGGCCAAGCTATCCGTGCGAGTACTGATCGATGCCCATATGCTCGGCCACCGGGAAACCGGTAACGAAACGTACGTGCGAGGTCTCATCACCGGACTCGCGTCAATCGACGGCATAAGTGTCGCCGCCGCGATTGAGCCAGGTCAGCAACCAGCGCTCCCGGGTTCCGTCACACTACTTCCCCTTCCTGACCGTAGCAGCTGGCGCCGATTGGCTGGAGAGTTCGCGACGCTGTGCCGCAATTGGCAAGCCGACGTTGCGCAGGCAACGTACATCGCCCCCTACCGGCTGCCGTGTCCCGTAATCGTCAGCGTTCACGATGTCAGCTTCCGCCGGTTCCCCCAGTTTTTTTCGGTCAGAGATCGCGCATTGTTCTCCATCATGCTGCCCGGAAGTCTGCGGCGTGCCGCGGCGATCCTGACGTTGTCATCGCACGCCCGTGAGGAACTCGATCGGTTCTATCCCGGCAATCAAGCCAAGACTCATGTCGTCCCCGCGGCTCCGGCCGAAGCGTCCCGGCCGCTCGACGCGGCTGTGGCCGATTCAGTGGTCGCCAAGAATGGACTCCGTCGGCCGTTCCTGCTGGCGGTCGGCAGTCTCCAGCCGCGCAAGAACCTTGTCCGTTTGATCGAGGCGTACGCCCAGCTTCGGAAGACCCATCCGGCCGTTCAGCTCGTGATCGTCGGACCCGGGGGCTTTCAGTCGTCGCAGGTACGCGACGCGATCATCGAGCGTGATCTCTCCACGTCCGTCAGATGGCTCGGCTATGTGTCCGACGATGATCTGGTCGCGCTGTACAATGCCGCCAAGGCGCTGGTCTATCCTTCGGTGTACGAAGGATTCGGTCTTCCGGTGGTCGAAGCGATGGCCTGCGGCTGCCCGGTGATCGCCGCGAACACCTCCTCGCTTCCTGAGGTCGTCGGTGACGCGGGCCTGCTCGTCGATCCGTTCCAGGTGTCGAGTCTGCAGAGCGCGATGGAACGACTTGTGATCGACACTGAGCTTGCACATACCCTCCGCACCCGCGGCCTGGCCAGAGCCGCGACGTTCTCGTGGCGGCGGTCCGCGGAGGCCGCGTTGGCGGCGTTCCGTCAGGCCTGTCGAACTCCCGCGGGCGGACGGGCCACTCGGAAGTGAGCAAGCCGCCTCTGCGCATCGCTCTGGTCGGCACGCGGGGCGTTCCAGCGCGTTATAGCGGATTTGAGACGTGTGCCGAACAGCTCGGGACGCGCCTCGCCGCCCGGGGCCATCACGTCACGGTCTAATGCCGATCGCACTACAGCGAAACGAGCGATCCCCTGTACCGCGGCATGCACAGAGTCATCTTGCCGACGGTGAAGAACAAGTATCTGGATACGATTGTTCACACGGCGATCTCGACCGCGCACGCGCTCACACAGCGCTTCGATGTGGCTCTCTACTTCATCGCGGGCAACAGCCCGCTCGTGTGGGTTCCCCGGCTCGTCGGCACGCGCACGGTTTTGAATGTGGACGGCCTCGACTGGAGGCGCGAGAAATGGCCGACGATCGCCAAACAGTATCTGAAGATGTCGGAGTGGCTTTCCACACGGCTCCCGAACGCCTGCGTGACCGATTCTCACGTCGTCCAGGCGTACTACCGGAAGCAATTCCATCACGATGCGATCTACATTCCCTATGGGTCGGAACTCGAGCCGCGCCCGCCAGGTAAAATGCTGGCGCAATTCGGCCTGACTCCCGGCAAGTACGTGCTGTTTGTGGGCCGTCTCGTTCCGGAGAACTGCGTCGACCACCTGATCGACGCATTTCCGCGCCTCCGCACGGACTTCAAGTGCGTCATCGTCGGCGGCGCCAGTTACGCGGATGACTACATCGGACGGCTGCACGAGAAAGCGAAGGTCGACCCGCGTATCGTGCTCACGGGATATCTCTTTGGAGAGGGTTACCAGGAGCTAGGCTCGAACGCTGCCATGTTCGTCGAGACCAGTGGTGTCGGCGGGACGCACCCGGCGCTGGTCGAAGCTATGGCGTTCGGGCGATGCGTTGTCGCCTACGATACGCCGGAGAATCTCGAGACGATTGGTCCGGACGGCCGGTCCTACGAAGGCGCGCGCGGTGCACCGGCGCTCGTCGAGGTATTGCAGCAACTGCTCGATCGTCCAGACGTCGTTTCAGAACTCGGAATTGCCGCGCAGCGCCGGGCCCATCAGCACTACACCTGGGAAGCGGTCACGGATGCCTATGAGGGACTGTTCGATCGACTCTGTGGCCGTTGAGCGTGGTAATCCTCAGTACGCGCCGCGGCCGCTGGCCACAGCCATGATCGTCCGCGCGAGGATGTAGAGGTCGAACCACACCGACCAATTGCGAATGTAGTAGGTGTCGAAGGCCTGCTGCTCCTTGATCCCACCATCGCTGCGGACGGCGATTTGCCACCAGCCCGTGATTCCAGGCCGGACGCTCTGGCGCAACTCCTGGAACCGCGGTGTGAATTGCTCGAGGTGATAGTCCGGAAACGGCCGCGGACCGACGAGACTCATGTCCCCTCGCAGCACGGACCACAACTGCGGCAGCTCGTCGATGCTGAATCGCCGGAAGAGCCGGCCAATCACCGGAATCAACCGAGGATCGTCGCGCAGCTTGTACCGGAGCCGCCATTCGTCGCGTAACGCCGGGTTAGCGTGGAAGTGCTCCTCGAGTTCGCTGACGGCGTTTCGCCGCATCGTTCGGATCTTCGGCACGCTGATCCGCCGGCCGCGCGAACCCGGCCGGTCCTGGCGGAACAGAACGGGCCATCTGTCAATCAGCAGCACAAGCAGCGCCGCCGTCAGCGTGACCGGCGCCACCAGGACGAATATGAACATCCCAAGGGTCAGATCGAGAATTCGCTTGACCGTCTGGTTGATCGGGCGCAGGAGATTGTTCGTGTACTCAATCCCGACAAGTGTCGCGAGGTTCCGCACCTGCACACCCTCGACCGGCAGATCGTGGAACTCGGCCAGCAGAATGACCCGGTGAAAGGACTGCTGCAGTTGATCGATGATCGGCCCGGTCGGCACCTCCTCGACCTCGAGGAACGCAACGCGAATGCCGCGCGCCACAACCTCAGGTATCCGATCGAGGCCACCGACGACGGGCACACCCTCTAAGTGGGCGGCCTCGGCCGGCGGCCCGCATGTCACGACCACCGCGGGGCGATAGCCGAGATGGCTCGCTCGCTGGATGTCACGCATGACGCGCGAGGCACGGGGACCGGTGCCGATGATGACGACCGGCTCCGCCCACCAGCGCCAGTTCTGGGCGACATAGAAAATAGCCGCGCGCCCAATCGGAATGAGCAGCAGGCTGATCGTCAGGGCAATGGCGAACGTCATCCGGGAATAGAGCGGCTGGACCTTGAGGACAAACGAAAACGCCGCCAGGATGAGAAACCCGAACGTCGTGACGAACGAGGCTCTCCGGAGGGTCTCTACCGGGCCAATGCCAAGACCCGGGTACAAGCCCGCGCGCGCATAGCCCGCGACGAAAAGCAGCAACAGCGGTGCGAGCTCCAGATACATTGCCGAAGACTGCCGATGAATCGGAGCAGCCCAAGCGAGATAGCCGATGCTGACCGCCAGGGAGAGCATGGCGGCGTCGACGCAGGCCAATAACCCGTTGCGGGCCAGCCGATGAAGTGAGCGTGCAGTGGCCGAACCGATATCGATCGGCGCCGCCTCGGCGGCGCTGGAGTGTGACATGCTGACTCGCGAAAAGGACGGCCGGACGGACACGATCGAAAAGCGTGACCAGCGCACCGAATTGAGGATAGATCATCTCGAGGTCGTTTTGGCTGCAAGATCGCCGCTCCGGACAATTACGCACCGTCGGGAAGCACTAGAATCGTAAGCTTCGGCGACTCACAGCCGGCCGTCACATGGAATTCACGTCAACAGAACTCGCCGGCGTCTTCATCGTCCGGCCCGACGTTTTCGAGGATGATCGCGGAGTGTTCGCGATCGCGTGGAAGCCGGAGGAATTCGCGGCACGCGGACTCGAGACCCGGATTGCCCAGGCCAGTTCGGCATTGACACGCGTCCGCGGC
>Ga0111539_10006527_pt1 | contig 15031 bp, 9 predicted proteins | sample RhiMethybrSRZTD1_FD_79667 | JGI IMG/M metagenome (GOLD analysis project Ga0111539, IMG submission 79667) | Populus rhizosphere microbial communities from Tennessee, USA - Rhizosphere MetaG P. TD hybrid SRZTD1 (version 2) (version 2) | ecosystem: Host-associated > Plants > Roots > Rhizosphere >... | reverse complement strand
GAACGATCGTAGCCGGCGGCGGAGGCGGCGTCAGCCAGCCGCGCATACTTGGAGTTGCGGGCCCCCAGCTCGATCAGTTGCATGACGGCGCCGGGGTCGGCGGCGAGTTTCTCGATCAGCGCCTTCTGAATGGCGGCTCGTGCGTCGAGCACGGACTTGAATTCACCGCCTCCAATGCGAGTCGCGAAATCCGGCGCGAGTCTGGCCATTTCGCGCGATGTGACGCGCAGGGCGATGACGTCATCAGCGTTCACCCCCTTGAGCGTCGGGTGCCGCTCGAGCGTCAGGCCGGAGATCCACCAGCGCTGCCCGACCTTCACCAATTCGAGGGCTCGCGACGCTCCTGCAATCTCCCTGTACGCAGCGCTGGCGCGCTCGCCAGCGCTGTTGGCAACCGTGGCCGGCTGCCCCGGGCCGAAGGCGAATGCTTTGGGAAAGGCGGTGTCCATCGACTGCTTGAAGCGCTGTTGCATGGCCGCCTCCAGAGGATGCAGGGGAGCCGCCATCCTGCACACTTCGAGCAGCTCTTCCTGCCGCGGATTCTCGCAATAGATCAGCGAGTACATGCCCGCAAGGTCGATCGGCTCTCGCTTGAGCATGTCGTTGAACTGCGACAGAAGGGTTTCGGGCGTGGCATAGCGGGCATCGACAGCCGGTTGCTGGGGCACCGCGTCAATGGCCGGCTCCTCTTCCTCGCTGCAGGCGATCAGGACGCTGCTCGCACCCAGTGCCAGCAGGGCGAGGGTTACCAAAGGGGACGAGATGTGGCGAGTCGGGCGGGGGACCATCGTGCGCATCTCCAGTCAGATCAACCAAGGTCACGATACTGATACAGCGGCGCGAGGAAGAGGACAAACGTGATGAGGATCGCGGCAAAGATTGCCAGCAACCAGACGGTTGCGATGCCAGTCACGATCCATGGCGTCATTGGCCGCGACTTGCCGTCGCCTGTCGCCCGAACCGGTCTCAACAGCGACCACGCGCCGGCCGCCAACGCCGGCAGAACCGCCATTGGCAGCATCGCGCGATGATCGATCATCCAGCGCCCGAACGCACTGACCTGGTCCGCGAGATCCTGATCCTTGTGCAGGCTGCCGGCCAGCAGATGCAGTACCAGCCAGCCGAGGATTCCCACAGCCAGGGCGCTGAGAATCAGGAATCCGCCGCGCGCACGGGCGAGGCATCCAACTGCCGAGCGATGCTCTGCAAGTGCAGGGCGCTCGGGCAACCTTGGCGCCGCAGGTGAGGATGGCATCGCATCAGCATACCTGCCGCGCACGCATCAATTGATCTGGCTGAGACTACTTGTTCGGCTCGGCGCCGCCGGATGTCGGGGGGCGACCGGCCACGCCGCCCATTGCCTGCTGCATGATCTTGTTCATGCGCTCGTCGGCTTGCTTCTGGAAGTCCTCGAAGGTGGCGAACTCGCCGGCCTGCACCGATGTCGCCAGTTCGCTCATGGCCTGGCCCATGGTGGCAAACATGCCTGACATCATGATGACCATCTGCTTCCCCATCTGCTGCGCGTCGGGCGTGGCAGCCTCGCCGCGCTGATTGCCCATGCCGAAGATCGACATCGCGGCGTTGTCATCCTCAGGCGAGCCGATGTACCAGCGCTCGCCGACCTTGGTGATGGGCATCGTGGTGGTCTTGCCCTTGGAATCGGTTACGTCCACGCTCCCCGCAGTCTCGGTGGCATCCTTCAGGGTGGCATTGGCGATCATCGACATCTCGCCCATGTTCGAACCCTTCATGTCTGTCACGCTCTTATTGAACTTTGCCTGAAGGGCGGAGTCGAGCGACGCGACGCCGTCAAACAGCGCGCGAAACTTGGTCATCACTCCCTGCATCACCGGATCGGTGGGAGGCAGCGTCAGATCGAATATCTTGCCGGCATTGGAGAGCGATTTGATCGAGTTCAGCGAGGCAACGAGAGCATCCGGCGATTCCGCGCCTGCGGTCGCCGGCGCGGAGGGAGCAGCAGGGGCGGCGGCGGTGTTGCCCGATGCACCGCTGGCATCGACTGTGGCCGGGGCCGACGGTGCGGCGGGTTTGCCCGAGACAGCCGCGGACAGCGCCTGCAGATTGGTGCGCAGCGCCTGGATTTCGCTGCTGTCGCCGGCAATCGAGTCGGCGGCCTGCTTGGCCTCATCGAGCGAGGTGGCGGCCGCGCTCAGATGCTGCTGGCGCGCGTCGGAGAGTTCCTTGATCTGCGCATCGGCGCCATTGAACGCGATCGCGCCGTTGGAGGCCTTGATGCGCTGCAGGGAAGCGACGCGATCGGAAAGCCCGTGAGCCGCCAAGAGGTGCAAGCGGACCATCGATTCGCTGACGGCGCAGGCGAGTGTCCGGCCGGCCGATGCATCCGACCCGCCGGTGGAGGCGGCCAGCGCGCTCGCAGCGGCCTTCTCGAGGGCTGCCCGTCCATCGTCGTATGCCGTCTTGAGGTCGCCGTCAGCCGTCGCCTTGATGGAGGACATGTCGTCGGAGATCTTTTTGCTGAATTCAGCGACCTTGGCGTGGGAAGCCTGGGCGTCGCCTGACGCAGCCGCTGCGAAGGCATCGAGTTCGGCCTGGGCCGATTCGATCGCCTGGGCTAGCGATTCGAGTTGGGCCTTCTGAGATTGGGCCGCCTTGTGCTGCGGGTTCAGTTCGTGTTCGAGATCGATCTCGCGGTTCGAGACCTCGTACTCGATCCTGTCAGCCTGTCGCCCGACCTGCGTGGCCTGCTTGTAGGTTTCGAATCCGGCTGAATATCCCATCGTCTGGGCCTGCTTCAGCAGGTCGCCCACCTGCACGCGAAGTTGCTCCATCTCCGCCTTCTGGGCGGTATTCTGCGAGGTCCGCTCGTTGATGGGCGATTCGAGTTCGGTCATCTTCGCCTGTGCGGCGGTGACGCCATCCATCGCCTGCTGCAGGTCGGCCTGAAGTTCTCCGCGGCGCTTGGCCGCGTCGATGGATTCGAGGCCTTGGGCGAGCGACTGGATCCGCATCGCCGCATCGATCCGCGCGTTGACCGCGCCGAGCGCGGCCCGATGCTGCGCCTCGATGTCGGACGCGGCGGCCATCTTCACCGTGGCGACCTCGCGCAGCGTGTTGGCTGCGAGCATCGACTTCGCGGTCTGCTGGCCAGGCTCGCCGCCAGAAAGGCTGGACAGTTGGCTGACGATCTTGTTGAGATCAGCCTCGTACGACTCTCCGCCGGTCGCGAGCGTCTTCTGAAGGTCGGTGCGAATCTGCGCCAGTTGGGCCTGCACCTGATCGCGCTGCTTGGCGGCGGAATCCTCACAGCCACCGGCGCTGAGAATCAGCATGCCGCTGAGGGTGATGACGACCATGCTTGTGGAAACGCGGAACGTGTGCATGCGAAAGGCCTCAAAATCCCGGACGCCCGACGCGAGCGCGGGGGGTGGTGTGAAACGCGCCCTGCCGGTTTCTGCCGGAAGCAGTCAGTGTAGCAAAAAGCAGTGCGACTGGTGCTCGATACGCCAATTTGAGCCGATGGCTGCAGGCAAATCGCCATCGCTATCGGGGCACCCGACTGGTCGGCTCCTTGCTGTTGGCGCCAGCCTCACGGCGGGCAGCGTCCAGCACCGGCGGCTCAAACTCGACCGGATACTCCGGCCGCGGCTGCATCATGCTGTTGATCCACTCGATCGCCTCCTCCTTGAGCCGCGTGTTCGCCGGACTGAAGGCCGCCTTCCATCCATCCACGCGCGGGTGCGGCTTGCGGGCCAAGTCGCGCGGCAGGGCGTATTGGATGATCAGCGAATCCTCTGGCCGCTCGAAGTTGATGAGCGGCCAGTCCGGATCGAGTTTCAGCCTCTCCAGGATCAGCATGTTCGTGAAGCGGACGCGCTCGTCCTTGTAATCGCGCCGATGCAGAAAGAAGCTCCCTGCCGTCAATCCGCCGTGACAGGCGTTGGTGGCGCAGGTGTTGATCAGCCACGTGTCGTGCACACGCCGGCGGAAGAGATTGAGCGCGTACGGTTCGCTGTTGACCTGCACCTGGCCATAGAGATCGCGGGCCCGCAGTTCGAACATCAACCGGACGATCTGCAGCGGATCATCGGCCGCAGTGCGGAAAAGGGCGTTGCGGCCGGTCTGGTTGGCCGGGATCAGCGAGTTTGTGCCATACTTCTCGATGAGCGTGCGCACCGCATCGGGCGTGATCGTGACGCGCGGCGCATGATCGAAGTCAATCTCGTACACGCGGATGAGGTTCACATCCTCGGTCGAGATGATCTGATCCGGCAGCACATCAGCCAGCCGTACAGGGCCTGAATCAGTCTCCGGCCGCGGCGTTTCTGCGGCCTCCCCGTCGCCGGCGCCCTCGGCTTCCGGTGCGGGCGCAGGCTTCACCTTCAACGCCAGTTGCGCGTTGATGAGGTTCAGCAGGCTGCGCGCCTCGGGCATCTCAACTTTCTCAAGAAGCGCGAGCGTCTCATCCTTGGCCAGCTCGTAGCGCCGCTTCTCGAAGAGCCAGCGGCAAAGCGTCAGGTGGGCATCGTGATTCGTGGGATCGAGCGACTTCTTGTATTCGGCGTACAGCTCCTCGACGGTCGGCGCGAGTTCAACGTAGTCAACTGTTTCGCGCTTGAGATTGGCCCGGATGCCCTCGATCTCGACGATGACTTCATTAAAGCCATCGTCGATGATGATGCCGCGGCGGATCTGGCCGTCGATCATCCGAACGATGCCGGTCTGCTCGGGCTGGGGCTCGGTCAGCCGCACGATCTGCACCCGCGCCTTGGCGAAACTCTGTCGGTTGCCGTGCAGGTCACGGATGACGACGACTTCATCGTCCTCGAGTTCGAGGTAGCCCTTGACGTCGGTGTTGCGATTCACGCGAAGGACGACGCGCTGCGGCTTGCCGGTGATCGCTCCGGCCGGCGGCGAGCCGCTGCCTGGCCGGCTCGCAGGTGCTGAGGCTGGCGCGGTGGAGGGCGGAGCCGGATCCTGCAAGGCCAAAGCGGCGCTGCCGAACAGCAGGCTGACAACGGCGATCGAGATGGAAATGACAACCAGAATGCGCATCGTCGGCATTGTCGCGAATCCAGCCTCAGGAACAAGTGGCCGACTCTGATTCAACCCAAGGGCCCGCCAAGGGTTATGGGTCGCCACCGCCCAGCCGCCACACGTCGGTGCGCCGCATGCACCTGCTTCTTCGGTTCACCTACACTGGACGCCCCGGCGACAGCAGCCGTTCCCAAAGCGGAGATCCGTCCAGATGAAACTCGGCGTGATGTCGGCCCTCTTTTCAGGCATGAAACTCGACAAGGTCGTCGAATACTGTGCCGAGGTCGGCCTCGATGCCATCGAACTGCCCGTGGGCGGCTACCCGGGCAAGCCATTCTTCGAGCCCAACAAGGTCCTCGGTTCCGCCAAACTGCAGAACGACATCAAGTCTTTGCTGGCCGACCGCGAACTCGCCCTTTCCGGCCTGGCGGTGCACGGCAACCCCGTGCATCCGGACCGGAAGATCGCGCGCGAGTTTCACGACGCCTTCGTCACAGCCGTTCGTCTCGCGCCGAAACTCGGCACGGATGTCGTGATCACCTTCGCCGGCTGCCCGGGCGGCTCACGGCGGGACACGACCCCCAACTGGGTCACGAGCGCCTGGCCCAATGACTTCCAGGGCATCCTCAAGTATCAGTGGGACGACGTGCTTGTGCCCTACTGGGCGAAGTTGGCGAAGTTTGCGCGCGACCGCGGTGTGAAAGTGGCATGGGAAGCCCACCCCGGCTTTGCGGTGTACAACCCCGACACAATCATTCGACTCAGCGAACGGGCGACGAAAGCGGCGGGCATCAAGCAATCATCCACGCCGTTGGGTGCGAATCTCGACCCATCGCATTTCTTCTGGCAGGGAATCGATCCGGTGCTGGCTGCCCGCGAGCTCGGTGAAGCGGGCTTGCTCTTCTACTGCCATGCGAAGGACACCGAACTCGACCGCCACGAAGGCCCGCGCAATGGCTATCTCGATGCCCGGCGATACGACGACATCAGGCACCGGTCGTGGGTCTTCCGCACCTGCGGCTACGGTCATGGCGACGAGTTCTGGAAGCCGTTCGTGTCAATGCTCAAGCGCTACCGCTACGACGGCGTGCTGAGCATCGAGCACGAAGACTCGTTGATGAGCATCAACGAGGGATTCGAGAAGGCCGTTGCCTACCTGAGCGATGTGATCATCGAACAGCAGCCCGGCAAAGCGTGGTGGATCTAAGCCGCCGGCTCGAAATCCGCGGTAATTCAGGCAGATTTCCACCATCAACGGCGGCGGCGGCGCGGGATGCTGATCGGCGGCACAAGCGCATTTTTTGCCATCATTGATCATGTTGGCCGATGAGGTATGCCATGGAAAAACCCACGACCACTGCAGCGGCATCGGATGACATGGGCAAACTGATCCTGCGACTCGCCGTCGGTGGCATGATGCTGCTGCACGGCATCGGCAAGATTCGCGGAGGTGTTGGCGGTATCTCTGACATGCTCGCCGCCAAAGGGCTGCCGGGCGCTATCGCCTATGGCGCCTACCTCGGCGAGGTCCTCGCGCCGATACTGATCATCCTCGGGCTGTTCACGCGGCCCGCGTCGGTGCTGCTGGTCGTGAACATGCTCGCGGCGATCGCGCTCGTCCACTCCGATGAGATTCTCAAACTCGGACCGCAAGGGGCCTGGGCGATCGAACTGCAGGCGTTCTATTTGCTCGGCGCGCTCGCGCTCGTGTTCTTCGGATCAGGCCGTTACAGCCTCTCGGGCGGCCGCGGTATGCTCGATTGAGTGCATCGCATTACGCTACTCAGGCAGGGGCGTGGTCTGCACATCCTTGGCGCGGTCGATGCGCACGCCGTACATCACCAGCATCGGGTTGCGGTCGCGGGCCGTCGCCGGTACCGTCAGCCACCATTTCAACAGGCCTTGTGGACGCTGCTCGGTGATGTAGTGCTGGTCGTCGGCCAGTCTGACATTCGGCTCGATGAGCTGGATCTGGATGTCCTCGTGCCGCGAGACGGGAATGCGATCCCACATCTCCAGGGTAATGTCGCGCCCCGACCCGTTGTCGATGGTGATGCGATAGTCGTAGCTGGTTCGCCGGCCGCCCGACAGCAGACCTGTGTTCTCAGTGGTCTTGCTGATGAGTGTGCGGCGCGCCTTGACGCTGTTGTCGATGCCGAAGTGCAGTTGCATCTGGCCGCCCGGCGCAACGGAGCCGAGCGACGTCGGCCCGATGTAATCCTGGCCGACGAAGATTGAGGCCCTGCCGGTCAGCAGTTGATACGCGCTGCTGTTGACGAGGTCGCCACGCAGGTAGACGGCTTCGGTAAGCAGGGGGGTGGCGACGTGTACGAAGGTGGCGCTGGAGTCGATGGCCGCGATGCGCGTGCGTTGCTGTCGATCGACGTTGGTCTTGACCGTGACGGCGCGCGGCAGTTCGAATGTGACGGCAGGCCCGTTGCCCGCGACCTGGGCGTCCTCGGCCAGGCGCTCAAGACTTGCAGCCGCATCGCGATCGATCTCGGCACGTCGAAAACCCGCTTCCACATCTGCAGGGGCAGCACGAGACTCCCCGCCCCGGCCACGTGCGAGTTCCTCCGGCCGCCAGATGTCCACGAAGAATGGCGAGATCGTCGGCGGATTGGCGGCGATGGTTGGCGTGGCCGTGGAGAGCGTCAAGCGCACATCGTCCCAATCCTCGCCCGTGCGCTGCGTGAGCATGGCGTCATACTCGATTTGCACGGACGAGAGATCACCCGCGGCGCGAATGTTGTAGGCAGGCTCCCACGTGGCGTTGGCGACGAGATACGTCAGGGCGACTTCGCCATTGAACGTGTCGGGCGCGACGACGCTGACCACAGCCGTTCGCGCCACGCTGCCACGGCCCACTGCGGCATCGCGATTGGCCTTGGCCGCGGCAAGTTCGGCCTCGATCTTCGGCTGCTCTGTATCCAGCGCTGCCCGCTCGACCTGCAGGCGCTTGCGCTCGGCCGTGATGAACTCCATCTGGTTCTTGACGGCGTCGAGATCGAGCTTCGCGGTGCCGCCTGCGGCCGCGGCGTCGGATGTCGTGCGGATGGTCAGTGCCGCGAGGAACTCGTCCTGCGACTTGATCAGTTCGCGTTCATCGGTCATCGCGCGCAGCGACTGCATCAGCGACTTGATGCGGCTGTCGAGTTCGACGACGGCGGGCGAGGTTGCGACGTCGGCCACGGCCCGCTGCTCGTACTCCACGCTCAGCACGCGCAGGCCGGAATCGGTTCGCGCCTGCAGCGTATCGCTCTGAATCGTCTCGGGAAGATTGTTGAAGCGCAGGTCAAAGGCGCCGCTGTGGAGGCTGACCGACGTGTGCCGGGTGACGGCGGCGCGGCCGGGATAGAGCGTCACCGCCGAGATCGATGCATCAACATCAAGCGGTTGTGCGTCGACGATTGGCGGAGCATCCTGGGCATACAGCGATGCATGAATGCAAGCAAGACCAAGCGCCACGATCGGGCAATTCAGCGCGCGCATCGGGAACTCCTGAACGGCGACATGACGGCGACAGCCGCGCCGGCGTCATCAGGATAACGCATGAAGCTTCAGCGCCTTATTGGCGATGGCGCAACGACGGGCTATTCCAGTGTCTGGAGGATGCCCGCCTCGCTGAGCACTTCGGTCAGCCGGTCGCGGTCCGGCAGGTTGGAATTCTGCACCTGCTGAATCAGCCGCCGTCGCTCCACATCCATCTTCAGATAGTGCAGAGCGAGATCGGCGATCGCCGCCATCGGCATCGATTCGAGATACTCGAAGCCTTCGCGATACACGATGCGGCCAGCCAGCGACTTGGCCATGATCCACTTGAGATAGGGCCGCGGCGTGCGGTTCCACAGGCGCTCGCCGGCTGTGTCAGTCAGGACCTTCGGCAGGTGATCCATCACCAGTTGATGCAGCAAGTCGGGCTCGCGCTGCTCGAGGCGGTCGAGTTCGGCCTCCAAAGCATCGGATATGCGGATCATGGCGCGGCTGAGGCGCACGCTGATTTCCGGCAGGGGAATTTGCGGCCGGTGCGCGTGCACACGCGTCAGCAGTTCCGCCTCGCTGCGGGCGAAGCCGCGCAGCTTCTCCAGAACCTGCGGTACGAATCGCTCCTTGATGCCAAGGAACTCCGACTCGCTGAGCATCATGCAGGCGCCGATCTCGTAGCTGGAGGTGATGACACCGCACTTGTTGGCGCTGGAGTCCTTGAAGATCAACACGCCGCAATCGGACAACTGGGCGCGGGCATCGGGCGTGAGGAAGAGGTTGGCGCCTTCGACGATCACTTTGGACGATGGCGTGCCGTCGGCCTGCAGGTACTCGCGCCAGTTCTGCGAATGAATCGTGTTGGGCCGGCCGCCACAGGGGACGAAGGCGTCGGCCACAATGCGATTGTGCAGCGTGTTGCGCAGATTCACGCCGTTGGCGTCCTGCAGGCCGACGATGCGGCCGCGACGCCCGAGCCGGTTGCGCTCGAAGAACGAGATGGGCAGTTCGCTCTTGAACAGCCGCAGCAGTTCCTGGTGGTCGAGGCCATCCGGGTCCTCGCCGACGCCCGAGCCGTCAGCGATGGCGACGATTCGGGCGTTGTCGCCGAACTCGCGGTGCATGATCTTGATCATGTTGCCGCCGACGTCGCCATCGGGCCCGCCGGTCATTTTGACGGTGAACTTTTGCTTGCGCGGGTCGATGCCGACGGCCTTGAGCGCGACCTCGAGGAACACGGTGACGCCTTCGGACGTGACGCCGTACTGCTTGTGATTGATGCCGGCGCCGGGCTTGCTGCTCATAAGCGCGGTGGGCACGCTGTAGCCGCGGCGCTTGGCGCGATCGACGATCCATTCGATCAGCGCAGGTGTGATGTTCTCGTCGGGGCCGAGATAGAGCAGTTCAGTCTGGCCGAAACGGTCGACGATGCGCTTGCGCGCATTGGCATCGGGCGTAATGAGATCGAGCAGGCCATCCACGAAGCCCTTGACGCTGCGCTCGAGTTGGGCGCCGGGCGCGAGAAGGACCGCGGCCTTGGCTCCGCCTTCGGGAATGTCCTTGTTCTTGAGTTGCTGGGCGAACGCGAGGTTGTACGCCTCGTCATAGAGTCGTTCGGACTCGCGCGCGAACTGGTCCGCGCCGACGGTGCGAATCGCCCGCACGCCGCCGCGAGCGATGTCGCGGAAGCGCACGTGGAAGCCGTTGAACGCGCGGGCATGCACGAAGAACGCGCCGTACGGCAGTTCACTGCGCTCCTCGGTGGCCAGCAGTGCCGGATCGAAGCGCATCGCAAGGCCCCAGCGCGTCTCGAGGTAGATGTTCGTGCGGAAGACCGACTGCACGGCGCGCAGCATGCGCTTGAGCACGGTGCGAGCCTCGTCGCCATCCACGGTCGACTCGATGTCCTTGGTCAGCCCGGCGCAGCGTTTCTCGAAGTCGGCGTCCGCCAGCGGCTTGTCCGGGTTGAAGCGATCGAGGAACAGGTCGGCGATCGCGATCACCTTGGGCAGGTTGCGTTCCGCCAGCGTCGCAATGCGGTCGGGGTTGTAGGCGTAGGGGTTGACCTTCACCAGCGCCTGGTGAATGAGGTCGCCCAGCGCGGTGATGATTTCGGCCCGCGTGAGGCTCAGGTCGTTGTGGCGATAGGCCAGCGCGAGCGTGCGATCATCGAGCCACTTCAGCCGCAGCAGATCGGCCCGCACGTGCTGCCACATGGCGCTCGCAGGATCGATGGCCTTGCCATCTGGACCATGCACGACAAAGCCCAGCAGCGAGATCGTGCCATTGCGGCCGTCGTTGATCGTGTCGAGATAGGCGCGATGGATATTGCACGACGAGCGCGCCAGGCGATTGGCCACGCGCTCCAGCATCGTGCGCGTCGTGACGTTGCCCGCCGCGACGACGATGCGTGACTGCGTCAGGTCGCTCTCGGCCTCGAGTGAGACGGCCGTGCCATCGGTCCCTGTCACCTGCTGGTACAACTCCCAGTGGGAGCACATGCGCAGCGGCGTGACCGTGAGCACGTAATCGGCCGAGCAGCGATGGAAATAGTCCCGCACCTTGTCGGCGGACCACTGCGGCAGGTTGAGGGCGGCGTAGCCCATCGTCTGCTCGAGTTTGAGGGCCTGATCGGGATCGTTGGGGTCGAACGGCGCCCCCTGGCCGAACTCGAAGGTGTCGATCACCAGTTGCCCATCGCGTGCGGTGTGGATCTTCGCGGCACGCAGCGGCCGATCCTTGGGCAGTTCGCGAACCAGTTCCGCCAGGACCCCGGGATAATTGAGCGGCCGCACGAATGTCCACTGTGCGTTGTCATCGGCCTTCAGCGTGAGTTCCAGCGGCCGGCCCGAAGCCTTGGCCGCGATGATCGCCCGCAGATGCGCCAACTGCGTGGCGTGGTCGGTGTCCTGAAAGTACATCGGAGGCATCTGGGCGTGAAACCACGGCACCACCGCCTCCGACGTCTTCCGGAAACTGTCGGTCAACTCCCCGATCACGGATTTTGAGTCGGCCACCGCCTGGTGTTCGACGGGCGACATGGTCTTCGTGCGCATAAGAGGATATTGATATCGGCTCGCCGCGGTGCGGGCAAGAAAACCGCGGCAAAACGGGGGTTTGAGCGTGTTTGCGTGCGCAAAGGTCGTACACGTGGCGGGCCGTCGTTGATCGCCGCTGCACGCTTGAGTTGGCCGGTCACGAACGCCGGGCTAACGTGTTCGCCCATGTCCCCAACGCCCGCCACCGGGCGCGATGCGCATGCTCGCGCCGCGATCACCATCGGCAATTTCGATGCCGTGCATGTTGGTCACGCGGCGCTGCTTGCGGCCGCGCGCCTTGCGGTCGGCGACAGCGGGCGCATCATCGTGCTCTGCTTCGACCCGAATCCACTGACCGTGCTGCGGCCCGAAGCGACGCCTCCTCGGATTACGACATTTGCACAGCGAGAGCGTGCTCTCAAAGCGCTGGGCGCGACCGAGGTCGTGCCTCTGCGGCCGACACCCGAGTTTCTGCAGCAGTCGCCTGAGCAGTTCATCGAATGGTGCGCTGAGAACTGGCATCCATCGGCCATTGTCGAGGGACCAGACTTTCGCTTCGGACGCGCCCGTGCCGGATCAATTACCACTCTGCGCGACCTCGAACAACGCTTCGGCTATCGCACGCTCGTCGTCGATCCGGTGGATGTCGCCTTGTCGGATCAATCGCTTGTGCGGGCATCGAGTTCGCTTGTCCGCTGGCTGGTTGCGCATGGACGCATTCAGGACGCGTGCAAGGTGCTGGGGAGGCCGTACGAGATCGAAGCAACCATTGCGGCTGGCGACAAGCGGGGTCGCGTTCTCGGCTTTCCGACAGCCAACCTCTCGACACCTGATCAGTTGCTTCCGGCCGACGGCATCTACGCGGGGCGCGCATGGCGCGAGAGCGTCGGCGAATGGCCAGCCGCCATCAGTGTCGGCAGCAAGCCCACATTTGGTACAAGCGAGCGCACGTGCGAAGCGCACCTTCTCGACTACGATGGGCCCGTGGACGATTACGGCTGGCCGATTCGACTGCACTTCACGCACTGGCTGCGAGATCAGTTGATGTTCCCCGACGTCGAGGCGCTGGTTGCCCAGATGCGCCGCGACATGGCACGCGTGCGGACAATCATGAGCCAGAGCCCGGGCACGAGACTCCAGTTTGCTGGGCAGCGCAGCGCATGAGCGACTACCGCAGCAACACAACGATCGCAGAGATCGCGAAGCGCCTGCTGGCCGCCCGGCGCATCCTTATCACCACGCACGCCAAGCCCGATGGCGACGCCATGGGTTCGTGCCTGGCGCTGGCCCGCGCACTTGAGTCGAAGGGTCGTGTCGCCAGCATCTTCATCGCCGGGCCGATCGAACGGGCCTTGTTCGCGCTCGCGGGCACGACACCGTTCACCAATCTCGAGCGACAGCCGCCCGGCGATGATTATGACGCGGCAGTCGTGGTCGATACCGGCGCCTGGTCGCAACTCGAAGCCATGAAGTCCTGGCTGCAGAAGCATCACTCCAAGGTCATCGGCGTCGATCATCATCCGCGCGGCGACAGCGATGTTGCGGCCTTGCGCATCGTCGATTCAGACGCCGTCTCGACCACGGCCGTGCTCGTGCCGCTGATCGAGGCCCTGGGCTTCGATCTCTGCCAGGGCTCGGGCGGCGTGAACAGCGTGGCCGAGGCCCTGTTTGCCGGCTTGGCCACCGACAGCGGCTGGTTCCGCTACCCCAACGCCACGGCCGATGCTTTCACGCTCGCAGCCAAACTGCTTGCGTGTGGCGTGGACAAGCCGCGGCTGTACCAGATTCTCGAGGAGAACTACCAGCCGACGCGCCTCGCCATGGAGGCGCGGGCGCTTGCCTCGCTCGAGTATGCGCGGGGCGGCGCGTTCGCCACCATCACGCTGACGGCTGTTGATTTCACCGAGACCGGAGCGGCCGTGGAGGAGCTCACGGGCATCGTCAATCTGCCAATGGTCGTCGGCGCGGTGCGGGCGTCAATCCTCATCGCCCAGGAGAGGCCCGGCGACGTCGTCAAACTCAGTTTCCGCTCGAAAGGCGCTCCCCCGGGGGCGCCGGCCGATCAGTTTGTCGATGTCAACGTCCTGGCTGCGAAGTTCGGCGGAGGCGGGCACGTGCATGCATCGGGAGCGAAGGTCAAGGGCAAGGATCTCGCCACGGTGAAGTCAGACGTACTCGCTGCGGTTGAGTCGTTCTGACGCCGGCAGGGCCCACAAGCGGCATCTCATCAATGGATCATTTCAACTACATGAACGGCGAATTGCACGCCGAGCACCTGCCGGTCGAGCGTCTCGCGCGCGATTTCGGCACGCCGTGCTACGTGTATTCACGCCACACGCTGCTCGATCATCTCACGCGCCTGGGCGAGGCGTTCGCCGCTCTCGAACCGCTCATCTGCTTCTCAATCAAGAGTTGCTCCAACCTTGCGATCATCCGCACGTTGAAGGATGCCGGCGCGGGCATGGATCTGGTCAGCGGCGGCGAACTCTTCCGCGCGCTCAAGGCCGGTGTTGATCCCGCCCGGTGCGTTTACGCGGGCGTCGGCAAGACCGACGCCGAGATCGAATACGCGATCACATCCAGGGTGGACTGGTTCAACGTCGAATCCGAGGCCGAATTCGAGAACATCAGTGCGATCGCGGCCCGGATGAAGCAAACATGCCGTGTGGCGCTGCGCGTCAATCCCGATGTCGATCCCAAGACGCATCGCTACACATCCACCGGCAAGAAGGAGACCAAGTTCGGCGTCGATATCGAGCGCGCCCGAGCGTTCTTCCGCCAGTACGGACGCGACCCGCATTGCACGCTGAGCGGCATCCACCTGCACATCGGCTCGCCGATCTACAGCGTCGAGCCGTACGTGCAGTCGATCACCAAGGCGCTCGCGCTCATCGATGATCTGGCCGCTGTGGGTTTCAAGGTCGAGGTGCTCGACCTCGGCGGCGGCTTCGGCGCGGACTATCAATCTGATCAGTCGCCTCTTGCCGCCGACTATGCACAGCACATCGTGCCGCTGCTGCGAGATCGCGTCCGCGCCGGTCTGAAGATCATTCTCGAGCCCGGCCGCACGATCGTCGCCAACGCCGGCCTGCTGCTGACGCGCGTGCTGTACGTGAAGACCTCGGGCGACAAAACCTTCGCCATCTGCGATGCCGGCATGAACACGCTCATTCGCCCATCGCACTACGGCTCGTTCCATTTCATCTGGCCGACGAAGGTCGCCGAGCGATTCATTCCCCGGCATCGAAAGGAGAAGATGGAACTGGATGGCTTGGTCAGCGTCGATGTCGTCGGCCCGATCTGCGAGTCGGGCGACTTCCTTGCCCTTGAGCGAGCCTTGCCGCCGGTCAAGCGCGGCGACCTGCTGGCGGTGTTCACCGCGGGCGCCTATGGCATGGTGATGGCCAGCCGCTACAACTCGATGCCGCTGCCGGCCGAGGTGCTGGTCGATGGCGACCGCGCCACCCTGATCCGCCGCCGCGAAACGTATG
>Ga0111539_10006526_pt1 | contig 15031 bp, 12 predicted proteins | sample RhiMethybrSRZTD1_FD_79667 | JGI IMG/M metagenome (GOLD analysis project Ga0111539, IMG submission 79667) | Populus rhizosphere microbial communities from Tennessee, USA - Rhizosphere MetaG P. TD hybrid SRZTD1 (version 2) (version 2) | ecosystem: Host-associated > Plants > Roots > Rhizosphere >... | reverse complement strand
CTGCACGACGGCGAGACCAACATGCTGGCAGGCCTCATTCGCGACGACGAACGGCGCGTGCTCTCCGGAATCATCGGGCTGAGCGATCTGCCGCTCGTGGGCCGTCTCTTTGCCCACAACCGCAAAGAGAGCCTCGAAACCGACATCGTCCTGACGCTGACGCCGCGCATCGTGCGCGTGCTCGATCTGAGCGAAGAGGATTTGCGGCCGTTCCGCGTCGGCCGCGACGGCGATATCACGGGCGGTCCAGGCGTTGTTCCGCTTCCGCTGCCTGTGGAGCTCCCGCCGCCGGGAATGCAGCAGCCCGCGCAGCCGCAGCAGCCGCCGCCAGCGCCACCACCTGCCGGCGCGCCAGGCACGGCGCCGATTCGACCGCCGACTGAGAAACCACCGACTCCGGAAAAGTAATCTAGAGAGACTTTCGGAAAGCCACGAGCCGCTCGACTTCTTCGAAGCCAAGCGCCTTGTGGGCGTTGATGCTCGACTCGTTCCACAACTGCGTGTCGGAGCCGAGCTCCGTGCACGTGTGTGCCCTGCCCCATTCTTCCGCTGCTCGGATCAGTGCAGCCCCAACACCGCGACGCCGATGATCGGGCCCGACGTACCACCCTTCGACGAATGCCACTCGATCGCTCGTGCAGCCCACGGCGTGGGGCCGAATCGAGAGCTCGACGAAACCGATCGGGGCGCCAGAACCGGAGCAGGCGAGCAGGACTTCCAGTGGCTCGTTCCGCTGCGGCGAGAAGAATCGAGCGATATCCGCAGCATGGCTTCCAGAGTCGTCGGGCCACAACGTGGTTCGCATTCGCTCCCAGACAGCAGCGTCGGCACGTTCGACCGGACGTATGACGAGTGCCTGAGCCATCGACGATCCCTATCGGAACGCCAGAGCGCAGCTACCAGAAGCTGACGCGATCCTGAGGCGGCACGTAGAGTTTGTCGCCCGGCTTGACGTCGAAGGCCCGATACCAGGCTTCCACATTGCGCACCACGCCGTTGACACGCTGCTCTGGCGGGCTGTGCGGATTGCTCAACAGCCGTTCGCGCAGCGCATCCTCGCGTAGCTTCGAACGCCAGCTTTGTCCGTAGGCCAGGAAGAAGCGCTGATCGCCAGTGAATCCGTCAACAACCGGCGGTTCACCATGCTGCGCCACATGTCGCCGGTAGGCGGCGTACGCCATCTCCAGCCCACCAAGATCACCGATGTTCTCTCCCATCGTGAGCTTCCCGTTCACTCTGGTGCCGGGGATTGGCTCGAACTGGTCGTACTGTTTCCCGAGTGCGTCGGCGCGTTTGGCGAATTCGGCGGCAGCTGCCGGCGTCCACCAGTCGCGAAGGCGGCCGGAGGCGTCGAACTGTCGCCCCTGGTCGTCGAAGCCGTGCCCGATTTCGTGGCCGATGATCGCGCCAATCGATCCGTAGTTCACCGCCGGGTCGGCCGCCGGATCGAAGTAAGGCGGCTGGAGAATCGCGGCGGGGAACGTGATCTGATTCATCAGCGAGTTGTAATACGCGTTCACCGTCTGGGGCGTCATATTCCACAGATCCCGATCGACGGGCTTGGGCAAACGCGCGAGCTGCAACCGCCACGCAAACTCAGCCGACCGCATCGTGTTGCCAAGCAGATCACGCCGATCGATGCGGAGCGGCTCGTAATCGATCCACTTTGAGGGGTGTCCGATTCGAGGATCGAACGTGGCGAGCTTGGCGCGTGCCTGCTGCTTCGTCGGCTCGTCCATCCAGGTGGAGGCGGCGATTCGAGCCTCCAGGCCGGCCCGCAGATTGGCAATGAGCTCCGACATCTGACGATTGCTCTCGGCCGGATAGTGCCGCTCGACGTAGATGCGACCGACGGCCTCGCCCAGGTGGTCGTTGATCAACTGAACGCCGCGCTTCCACCGGTCACGCTGCTCGGGGATGCCGCGCAGCGCAGTCGAGAACATCTTGAAATGGGCGTCGTCGAACGCCTTCGGCAGGTACTCCGCGTGGGTGCGCAGGAAATGAAACGTCAGATACTCTTTCCACGTGGACAGCGGCAGGCTGTCGAGCATCTTGCCGGCTTCGGTGATCGCCGTCGTCTCGAGTGCAACGACGGTGGCGACTTCGGCGAGACCTGCTTCCTTGAGAAACCCTCCCCACTCGAACTGCGGCGCGAGCGCGTTCAGTTGCGTGCGGTTCATCGGGTGGTAGATCTGCTTGATATCCCGCTGGCGCGCTGGCTCCCAATACACTTTGGCCAGCGCCGTCTCGAGGTCGATCACGCGTTGCATCTTCGCGTCGGCGTCACCGATCCCTGCGAGCGTATGCAGGGTCACGATATATGTGCGATAGGCCGTGCGAATCGCGTCGTATCGATCGCCGGTCAGCAGGTAGAAGTCACGAGTCGGCAGCCCGAGACTCCCCTGCCCAGCCACCGCGACGTACCGAGTGGGATCGGCGGGGTCGGGGATGATGCCAACTTCCACCGGAGCCGCATATCCTGGAGTGGCAAATAGCTTCAACAGTTCCGCCCGGTTCCGGACGGCGTCGATCTTCGAGAGATACGGCTTCAGTGGAGCCGTGCCGTTGGCTTCGATGGCCGCGGTGTCCATCCAGCTCGCGTAGAAATCGCCCACCTGGCGGCCGGCGCGGCCGGCGCGATCGCCTTTGTCCGGATCACGCGCCAGGTCTTCGACGATCGCACGCACCTGGCGCTCCGCCTCTTCGACCAGGAGAACGGAAACGCCCGCATTCGTCCGATCCGCTGGAATCTCGGTGCGCTTGTCCCAGTTGCCGTTGACGAAGTGCCAGAAGCTGTCACCCGGTTTGACGGATCGATCCATCGCCGTGAGATCGGCGCCCCACGTGCCGTAGCGCGGTTTTGCTACGACACCGGCACTGCCTGACTGTTGTCCTGTGGACGGCACACCAGCGACCAGCATCAGCAGGCACACGAGAATCGCTTTTCGCGTCATGTCGAATCCGTCCTTCTACCGATCGAATCTACTCCACCTTCGCGACCTTAGCCCCAAGTGCAAGCAGACGATCGACCAGCTGGCTGTAGCCGCGCTCGACGGTCTCGAGCGGGCTGACGCGGGTCTGGCCTTCCGCGGCAAGACCGGCCGCAATCAACGACATGCCTGAACGGAGATCACGGCTGTCCAGGATGCGGCCGCCGCGCAGCTTCGTCGGGCCAGTGACGATGATGCGGTGCGCATCGGCGAGGAACATGTCGGCGCCCATGCCGCTCATCTGCTCGAGCGCGAACAGGCGCAGCTCGTACATCCAGTCGTGGACGAGGGTTCGCCCCGCGGCCTGTGTCGCAAGCACGGTAACGAGGCTGACGAGATCGCTGGGGAACGACGGCCACAATCCGGTCGTGATTCGGCGAACCGCGATCGGTTTCGATGGCTTGACCTCGAAGACGCCGGCCGTCATGCCGCACTGAACGTTCATCCGCTGCATGACGGCCGCGACCACTTCGATATCCTCTTCCCGGCACCCTTCGATCGCGATCTCACCGCCCGTGATAGCACCGACGACGGCCCAACTCCCCGCCTCGATGTAGTCGCCGCCAAGGCGATGCTGCGCGCCGCCGAGCTTCGGCACGCCTTCGATGCGAATTTTCGAGCTGCCGATTCCGCTGACGCCGGCGCCCATCTTGGCGAGGAACTCGCACAATTCAACGACGTGCGGCTCGGTAGCCGCGTGGCGAATCTCGGTGACGCCCTTCGCTGATGCCGCGGCGAGCAGTGCCGTCTCGGTGCCTGTGACCGACGCCTCGTAGAGATACATCGACGCCCCGGTCAGGCCGGTGTCAGGTGCCTCGAGCACATGGTCGGGGCCTTTCCCTTCATGGGCCCCCAGCGCCTTGAGCGCTTCCACGTGCGTGGAGATCGTGCGGCGCGCGGGAAAGTCACCACCGGGCGGCGCAATGTGCGCGCGTCCAGTGCGTGCCAGCAGCGGACCGAGCAGCAGCACCGACCCGCGCAGGCGGCCGACCAGCGAGCGATCGGGTGAATCCGTCGTCAATTTCGGCGTACGAATTCGGAGTGTCGTCGTGCCGATGCCGTCCACTTCTGCGCCGAGATCGAGCAGCAGCCGCGCCATTACCTCGACGTCGCCGATACGAGGGACGTTGGTCAGCACGCACTCTTCGTCCGTCAGCAGACAGGCGGCCAGGATCGGCAGCGCTGCGTTCTTGTTGCCTTCCACGGCAACACGGCCTTCGAGCCGGAACCCGCCTTCAATGAGTAGTGTCGACATCAGCTCGCTGCTTTCGTGAGAAAGTCCACTGCCGGGTCCGCGTCGAACCCGACGAAGATCGGCTCGGGCCGCAGCCACACGCCGAAGCGATCGCCGACGCCCTGTTTCACCGCGCGCGCGAGTCGCAACACATCAGCGGCGGTTGCTCCGCCGCGATTCACCAGCGCGAGCGGATGCTTCGTCGAAATGCCCACCGCGCCGTCCGCGTAGCCTTTCGTGAATCCCGATCGCTCGATCAACCATGCCGCCGGTATTTTCACTCGCCCATCGCTGGTTGCGAAACCTGGTGGAGGCTCACCGGCGACGGATGCCACGCGGTCGCGGTCCGCTTCGGTGACGACTGGATTCATGAAGAACGACCCGACGCTGCGTGAATCCGGGTCCCGGGCATCGATGACCATGCCCTTCGATCGCCTGATACTCAACACCGCGTCGCGCACCAAGGAGACGGTGGGACTCGAAACGTCTGACCGCTTCAGATACGCGGCAACATCGGCGTACGTAGCCGTCGGGGGACCGGGGCGCATCCGGAAGGTCACGTCACAGACGACGAACCGCCCCTCGTCTGCGGCCTTGAAGCGGCTCATGCGGTACGAGAAGCCGCAGTCCGCCGCTCTCATCGATCGCACGGTGTGGTCCACGCAGTCGTAGACGGTCACGTGTTCGATGGTGCTCGACACCTCTTGACCATAGGCGCCAACGTTCTGGATCGGTGTGCCGCCGACCGTGCCAGGAATGCCTGACAGGCATTCAACGCCGGCCAGACCGCGATCGACCGCCATCGCGACCAAGCCGTCCCAACTCTCGCCGGCACCCGCCGTGATCAGCCAGTCGTCCCCGTCGCGCGATGCGGTCGTTCCGGTCATGCCGATCTGCATCACGAGCCCGTCGAAGCCGGTGTCGGCGATGACCACGTTGCTCCCACCGCCGAGCACGAACCACGGAATGTTCTGCTCCTCGCACCACGTCCGAGCGGCAGCGACATCGTCGGCGTGCTCCGCACGCATGAACCAGCGCGAGGCACCGCCGACCCCGAGCGTGCCAAGCGAGGCGAGTGGAACACCGGCGCGAGGCGCCAGCGCCTTACTGGAGCGCAAGAATCGCCCCTTCCTGCGCGATCAACGCCGACATTGCCTGGTGGCGCGTGCAGATCTCGAATTCGATCCAGTCGCCTGGCGCGAGTTGGCCGGCCATGGGCAGATCGGCGGTAATCACCGTCGCCATCTGTGGATAGCCGCCGGAGGTCTGACGATCGGACATCAGCAGGATCGGATCACCCGAGGGAGGCACCTGCAACGCGCCAGCAAAGGTGGCATCCGAGATCATCTCGCGGTCTTCGACGCGAGGAATCGTGGCACCTGTTAAACGGTATCCCATTCGATCCGACTGCGACGTCACCGTGAAGCGCGTGCGCTGAAGCACCTCGATCGCCTCTGGCGGAAAGTAGTCGAGCTGTGGACCAGGGATGACGCGGACCCGTACGCCACCGGTGGCGCTCTTTACCGGAGTGCTGATGACGCGCCAGGGACTGAGAGTGCGCGCGTCACCGAGCGGAAGACGGTCGCCGGCAACGATCGTCCGGCCGTCGAGTCCACCGAGGCTGCTGTAGGTGTGGGTCGCGCGGCTGCCCAGCATCGGCGCAACGGTGATGCCACCGCTGAACGCAATGTAGGCCCGCGCACCCGAGCGTCGCTCTCCGAAGCGCAGCACAGCGCCGGGCCGGCATTTGATCGGGCGATGCAGTGGGATGTCTTCCGCATCGAGACGTGCCCCGAGATCCGCACCGGTGACGGCGATCACCGCGCCGTTCTCGATCCTGATCTCAGGTCCCGCGAGCGTGGCTTCGAGCAGCGCCGCCGTGGGTTCGTTGCCAACCAGCGCGTTCGCGACACGATGCGACAGCCGATCCATCGGTCCGCTGACCGGCACACCGCTGGCTTGATGTCCCCATCGGCCGATGTCTTGAATAGTGGTGAAGAGACCCGGCCGGAGAACGGTAATCGATCGTACGTAGTGTCCAGCTTTAGCTGGACCCTCCGTCGTCCGGCGAAAGCCGGACACGACAGGCACACTGATCTTGTCCCTGACGAACCGCACGGTATCGCCCGGGGCGACCAGTGCGGCCGGCACACGGTTCGGGTTGAACAACGACACCGGCGTGCGACCAATCAGTTGCCATCCACCCGGAGACTCACGAGGATACACGCCGGTCTGACGTCCGGCGATCCCCACCGAGCCCGCAGGCACTCTCACGCGCGGTGTCGCATGCCGCGGCATGGCAATGGTTTCATCCACGGTGCCCATGTAGCTGAACCCCGGCAGAAACCCGAGCATGAAGACGCGATAGCGGACCCCCGCGTGCCGCGCCACGACCTCGTCGGGGCTGACGCCGGCAAACGCCGCGACCGCATGCAGGTCCGGCCCCATGTCGCCGCCGTACTGCACGGGGATGACGACGGTCTTGCCCTCGGCGAGCACCGGCGGCGTATCGGCCGCGCGTGTCAAAGTGTCGCGAATGGTTTCAATGTCCACCGTGAGCGGATCGAAGTGCACGGCAACGCTGCGGAAAGTGGGCACGACGTCACGGATGCCAGGCAGGCCGGCGCGACGGACGGCCCCCGCAACCGCGATCACTTGAGCATTGACCGAGACGTTGATGACCTCTTCCAGCTCCAGCAGCAGCGCCGAATCCCCCGCCTCGCTGATTCGCACGTGTGTTACTCGCGAAGTGCCCGGAGGAGCTTGCCGTGAATTCCGCCGAACCCGCCGTTGGACATCAGCACGACGACGTCGCCGTCGCGGCGCTCACGAACGATGGTCGAGACGATGTCGTCGATCTCGGGAATGTGCCGGGCATGGCGGCCCTGGCGAGAGAGGTCGTCTACCAACTGCTCTGCCGAAAGCCGCTCCTTCTCGGGAAGGCTCGATCGAAAGACGGCCGCAAAGACCACTTCGTCGGCTGCCCCGAACGCCTTGGCGAAATCGTCCTGAAAGATGCGGCGACATGACGAGGCCGATCTCGGCTCGAACACCGCCCACACCCGGCGCCCCGGATAGCCGGTGCGCAGTGCGGCCAACGTTTCATGGACCGCCGTCGGATGGTGAGCGAAATCATCGAGCACCGTGACGCCGTTGGCCACGCCGACGGTTTCGAGCCGGCGCTTGATGCCCTTGAACTGCCGGAGCCCTTCGACGAGCATCTGCGGCGTGATGCCAACGCGAGTGCCGACCGCGATCGCCGCCAGCGCGTTGCGCACGTTGTGCGCACCGAGCAGTGGCGACTCGAATCGTCCGAACAGTGTGCCGTCGCGATGGACGTCGAAGCGCGTGAGCCCGTCGCGATGCTCAATCGCCGATCCACGCCACGTTGCCGTTTCATCCAATCCAAAGGTCTCGACCGGGCTGACGGCAGTCGGCACGAGCGCCTTTGCGTGCGGACTGTCGGCGCCGATGAGCAGCAAGCCATTGCGCGGGACCAGCCTCACGAGACGACGGAAGGCAGTAAGGACGGCCTCGAGATCCGCGTAGATGTCGGCGTGATCGAACTCGATGTTGTTGATGACGGCGATATCGGGCAGATACTTGAGGAACTTCGCCGTCTTGTCGAAGAACGCGCTGTCGTATTCATCACCTTCGATGACGAAGTCGCGTCCCTTGCCGACGCGGTAGCTCGATCCCTGCGCTCCGAAGTTGAGCGCAATCCCACCGACCAGCATCGATGGATCGAGGCCGCCATGCGTCAACAGCCATCCCGTCAGCGATGTCGTTGTCGTTTTGCCGTGGGTGCCTGACAGGACGACCGATCGGGCGCCCCACAGGAAGTGGTCGCGAATCGCTTCCGGCAGCGAGCAGTAACGCAGCTTGCGCTCGAGGACGGTCTCGAGCTCCGGATTGCCGCGGGAGATGGCATTGCCCACCACCACGAGGTCGATGTCTGCGGTGATGTTGTCAGCCGAGTAACCGGAGAATGTCGTGATCCCCTCCGCGACGAGGAAGTCGCTCATCGGCGGATAGACCTGCTGATCCGATCCCTGCACCTGATAGCCGCGGCTTTTGAGCAGCGCCGCCAGCGTGGCCATCGCGGTGCCGCACACGCCGATCAGATGGATGCGTAGTTGACGATCAGGCAACGGCAGAATCCTCGATCACGACGAAGGGACGGGGGGCAGACTCGACGCGCACGTCCACACCGAACGGCAAGGTCCAGCACGGGCCGCTCGTGTGGCCGGATGGAAATCCGAACAGCACAGGGCCAGGGAACCCGACGGTCAGACGCGCGATCACTTCCCGTGCTGTCACCGCACCACCAGGTTCATCGCACCCGCGCATCTCGCCGAAGATGAGCGCGCGGGCACGGCCCAGCACGCCGCTGAGCCGCAACTGCGTGAGCATCCGGTCGATGCGGTACGGCCGCTCGTTGACGTCCTCGAGAAACAGCACGCAGCCGTCCGGCGGGTCGAACCCGAACGGCGTCCCGAGGGAGGCGACCAGTTGCGCAATCGTCCCACCGAAGAGCGGACCCTGCACCCGGCCAGGACGAAGCACCTCGAGTCCTTCTGGCGTGAGCTCGAGACCGGACCCATCGCCAATCAGCGCGAGAAACGAGCGCTCGTCGTAACCAGCGGCGCCGCTCGCCAGGCGACGTTCGAGCATCGGTCCGTGCAGTCCAGTGATGCCGCAACCGCAGTTCAACCACGAGAGCAGCGACGTGTTGTCGCTGTAGCCGATGAACAGCTTCGGTGCCGCGACGAGCGCCGGCGGATGCAGGAGCGGCAACATCTGTACGCTGCCGTAGCCGCCTCGCACGGCAATCAGCGCCGAGACCGACGGATCATTCCAGTGCTCGAGAAACGCCTGGGCTCGCACATCCGCTGAGCCAGCCAGATATCCATACTCGTTGGCGAAGACGGAGTCGTCCCAGGTGGGTTCGAACCCGAGCCGCCGCAACTCCGCCACACCGCGATCGAATTCGTCGCGCGCAAACGGACTGGCCGGCGCGACGATCGCGATCCGATCACCTGATTTCAGCGGCCGGGGCTTACGCATCAAACAAACCGGGACATCTCGTCCACGATCCGTTGGTGTTCATCGCAGCCGAGCACGTGGCGAAGCTGGGCGCGCTGATTCATGGCCACCGGTGCCGTCAGGAATCGCTCCTTGGCGGCGCGATTGCGATTCAACGCGTCCTCGAGACGCTTGTAGGGAATCACGTCCTGCTCGACGGCGCGGACCAGCGCCTCGAGCGTTGCAGCCTGCACGTCCACGTCGCCGCTGCAGATCAACAGGCCGTCGCAACCGGCCGCAATCGCTTGCACCGCGGCATCCGGGACCGCGTAGGTCTTGGCAATGGCTTTCATCTCCAGGTCGTCGCTGAGAATGACGCCGGGGAATCCCAATTCGTCGCGCAGCATGCCCTGCACGATTCGTCGCGAGAGCGTCGCGGGTTTCTCCTCGTCGAGAGACGGCACGAACACGTGCGCGGTCATGATGAACGCCACGCCGGCCTTGATCGCTTCGCGGAAGGGCACGAGCTCGACCCGCCTGATCCGATCCGGCGGATGCTCGATGAGCGGCAGATCGAGATGCGAATCGACCGATGTGTCGCCGTGCCCCGGAAAGTGCTTGCCACACGCCGCCACGCCGTTGCTCTGAAGCGTCTGGATGATCGCCGATCCGAGGCGGGCGACGCCGTCAGCATCCTCCGCCAGGGCCCGGTCGCCGATGATGGGGTTCTTCGGATTGGTGTGGATGTCGAGCACCGGCGCGTAGTCGAGCGTGATGCCGACCGCACGGAGCTCGGTGGCCAGCGCTTTGGCGAACCGCCGCGCCAATGCCTCATCGCCGCTGCGCCCGAGCGTGGCCATCGGCGGCCAGACCGTGAAGGGCGCCTTGAGGCGCGCCACTCGCCCGCCCTCCTGATCGACGCTCACCCAGAGCGGCAGCGAGGACGCCAGTGCCTGCACGTCATGCGACAGCTCGGCCACCTGCTCGGGAGCCTCGATGTTGCGCGCAAAAAAGATGATGCCGCCCAGCGAGAAGTCGCGGGCCAGCGATCGCATCTCAGGAGTGACCGACTTCCCCGGCAGACTGCCAATCAGCAGCTGTCCAATGTCACGACGAATGGCGCTCGGCACGCTGACCATTATAGACAGCGTTCTATAATCCTCCGGTGCGGATCGTGACCTCGGCGCCCACTCGCATCGATCTCGCGGGTGGGACGATTGACATCTGGCCTCTCTATCTCTTCCATCCTGGCGCGCAGACACTGAACGCGGCGATCAGTATCCGCGCCACCGCGCGTCTCGAATCGCGCGAGGACACGCGCATCGTCATCCGCTCGGAGGACACCGGCGCCTCGCTCGAAGCGGAAGACTGGCGCGAGCTGTGGGATCGCAAGGAGCTGCGGCTGCTCGCGTTCCTCGTCCACTTCTTCGAGGCGCGTGGCATTACGCTGACGACCACATCTGAATCGCCGGCAGGCGCCGGCATCGCCGGGTCGTCGGCCCTCAACGTCGCCGTATGCGCGGCGCTGGCCGAATGGAAACGCACGCACTACGACCCCGAGGGTCTCCTGCAGGTGGCCATGAACGTCGAGGCGCGAGCGATAAACGTGCCGACCGGACTGCAGGATTATCGCCCGGCACTCTACGGCGGCATCGCCGCCGTCGAGCTCGACGCCGACGGCGTCAAGCGCGTGCCCCTCAATGTCGATCTCACCGAACTCCAGCAGCGCATCGTCCTCTGCTACACAGGCGAGCCGCGCAACTCGGGGACGAACAACTGGGAGATCACCAAGCGCCACATCGATGGCGACCGGTTCATCTTCGACTGCTTCGAACGCATTCGCGACACGGCAGCCGACATGCGCGAGGCGCTCGAGCGCGGCGACTGGGACGCGGTCGGGCGCGCGATCGCTCGCGAATGGGAGAACCGGAAGCAGCTCGCACCCGGGGTCACCACGCCAGCCATCGAGGGCCTGATCGCCAGAGCCACCGCAGCCGGCGCCACCGCGGCGAAAGTGTGCGGTGCAGGCGGTGGCGGCTGCATGTTCTGCTATGGACCGCCGGGTGCGCGCGCCGAGATCGCCGCGGCCCTGGCCGGTGGAGGCGCGCGGGTGCTCGACTACACATTCGAGCGCCACGGGCTGGCGCGTGGATAACAAGTCGATCGCGCAGGTGTTGGCGCAAATCGCCGACCTGCTCGAGATCAAGGGCGAGAACGCATTCAAGATTCGCGCGTACCGCTCAGCGGCCGACGTCATTGCCACCTGGCCCGACGCCGTCGCCCGCATGGACGCACAGCAGCTCCGCACGATTCCCGGCGTCGGCAAGGATCTCGCCGCGAAAGTCCGCGAACTGGCCGACACGGGGACGTCTCCCTATCATCAGGAGCTTCTCGCAGAGTTCCCGCCGACGATCCTCGACTTGCTCCGTCTTCAAGGCGTGGGTCCCAAGACGGTGGCCATGCTCTACTCGACGCTGAACATCTCGACGCTCGACGGTCTTGCGGCTGCCGCCAAGGCGGGCCGTCTTCGCTCGCTCAAAGGGATGGGCGCAAAGAAGGAGGCGCAGATTCTCAAGGCGATCGAGGAGCGGGCGAAGGATGCAGGCCGGCATCTGCTGACGGAGACAGCGGCGACGGCTGCCGATCTCGTGTCGTATCTGCAGAGTCACGCGCCCGACGTCGAGTTCATTCCGGTCGGTAGCCTGCGCCGCGGCTGCGAGACCTGCGGCGACATCGATATCGTCGCCGTCGGCGGCGACGAGAGGCTGATGGACGTGTTCGTCGCGCACCCCAAGGTTGAGCACGTGCTCGGCCAGGGCACCACGAAGTCCAGCGTCAAGCTGGCTGGCAGCTATCAGGCCGACCTGCGGCTGGTTCCACGCGAGAGCCGTGGGGCCGCAATGCAGTACTTCACCGGCTCCAAGGCCCACAACATCCTCGTCCGGGACCGAGCGATCCAGCGCGGTTTCAAATTGAACGAGTACGGCCTCTTCAAGACCGACACCGACGAGAAAGTCGCCGGCGACACGGAGGAAGGCATTTATCAAGCGCTCGGCATGGCGTGGGTCGAGCCCGAGCTGCGCGAACATCGCGGCGAAATCGAGGCGGCGGTCGCGGGTTCCCTGCCCACGCTCGTCACCGTGGGCGATCTGCGCGGTGATCTGCACATGCACACCACCGCGACCGACGGCAAGGACGACCTCGAGTCCATGGCCGCGGCGGCGCACCGTCTCGGTCATCAGTACATCGCCATCACCGACCACAGCCAGGCGTTGGCCATGGCCAATGGTCTCGACGAACGCCGCGCGCTCGACCACGCGGCCCGCGTGCGGGCACTCAACGGCCGTTTCGAAGGTCTGACGCTCCTCGCCGGCATCGAGTGCGACATCCTTTCCGACGGCCGGCTCGATCTCGCCGACGACTGCCTGGCTCAACTCGATCTCGTCGTCGCGTCAGTCCACTCGAACTTCTCGCAGGATCAGCAGCAGATGACCGACCGCATCCTGCGAGCGCTGGAGTGCCCGTGGGTCGATGTGCTCGGCCATCCGACCGGACGCCGGCTGCTCAAGCGCGAGCCGGCACAGATGGACATGGCGGCGATTGTCGCTGCCGCCAGGGAGCGCGGCGTGGCGATGGAAATCAACTGCCAGCCGGAGCGTCTCGATCTCAGCGACACACATGCGCGGCTGGCCCGTGACCGCGGCGTGGCGCTGATCATTTCGACTGATGCGCATTCGGTCGCGGCACTCGATCGCCTGCGCTGGGGCGTGCAGATGGCGCGGCGCGCCTGGGTTCGCCCCGAGGACGTCCTCAACACGCGCGGCCTCGACGACTTCCGCAGCCGCCTGCGTCGTCATCGGAAGCGCTGACATGGCCAAGTCCCCCGCCGGGTTCGTCTCGCTCACATCTCTGAAGCAAGGGCCACCAGACGCCGCCGCTGCGCTCGCCGAGATCCGTCGCATCTACTTCAAGACGACGCGCCTGACGATCGATCACGATCTGGCGCACGCCATCGAGCTGCTCAAGAGCCTGCCCACTGAAGACGAGCGCGAGAAGGCGACCGTCTACATGCAGGGATTGGCGGAGATGCAGCGGAACTGGGCGAAGAAGAGAAAGTCGAAAAGTGGAGGACGTGGAAAAGTGGAAAAGTAAGTTGGCGATGTTCGCCTGGTATCCACAGGGCGTTAAGGAGAGAAGAAGGTGCTGCGATGGGACGCTTGTCGGAGATGAAGGACGCGCTTCGTCGTCGATTCGGCCGCCAGCCCGGTCCCGAGCACGATGAGCGGCCCCGGTGGGATATTGACATTGCCGAGCCACCATGGCCGAACGCCCGCGTCGTCGAGTACGTCGTGAACAACCGCGTGTTTCTACTCGGCCTCGACGAGCTCTATCGAACTGCGATGAAGAAACACGAGCGAGGCGAGCTGCTCGTCTGCGCCCAACGTATCGCAACTTCCCTGGATGTTCAACCGGCGGACGTGCCCGTTGAGGGGTACTACACTGAGCACGCGGACCTGACCACGTACTTTCAGCTGGTCCGAGCCCTTCAAGAGGTCCCGCTCGAACGCGCTTCCGAGGTCGACTCCCTGCCTCAGTTCCGTCGGTTGCTTGCCGTGACATCGTCGCCGATTTTTGGCCCCCCGATTCGCAAGTTTCTCTTGCCTAAAGGCAATGACCCCCTTTCGGTAGCGCTCGAAGCCGCACGGTCGGAAGAGGAGTGGACAGTGGCGCTTCTGACGGCGGCAGCTGGCAAGGTCGCTCGGGAGACTGACGACCACTCACTCGTGGGTCTGGCGTCCCGTGTGGAAGATCCGGTTGTCCTCGCCGCGTTGCGTGAGTCGGTTGTGCTCTATGCGAAGGAGGTCACTCTCCTAGGCATGGTCTGGCCGAAGTTCGTGTGGCGGGTTGATCCGGAGCTGTGCGCCGCGGCTCAGCGCTTCGTGGACACGTTCAACGCGCTGTTTGGACCGGAGCTACCGCCCCCCACGGCGCAGTACGCGCATGCCTTCGGTGGCGGCATCGATGAGTTCAAGATTGTTGGACGGTGCGTCCGTCTGGGTCGGACAGACGAGCCTCAACCACGCTACTACCATTGGGCCGTAGTGAAAGGGTCGGATGAGCAACTCACGGTGAACGAATTCTGGGCACCTGAGATTTGGACGACTGAGCGATATCGACGTGGCCGCTTCCGACGACACGATGCGCATCTCGGTGCCCACGGACCGCGAGAGCCTCTCAGCGGGCCGAAAGCCGAGAGCCCAGCGTCCAAAGCCCAAACGGAGCGCACATGACGGATGCTGGATACGCCGTGATCCACGCGGGTCAGATCGAGATCCGATTCCTTCTCCACGCTGGGCAAACCGCGGGAACCCTGACGATGTTTGAGTTCGTTGTCCAGGCACAGGCCCGCGTGCCCATCGCGCATAGCCACGAGGCCTTCGATGAGACGATCTATGGGCTATCTGGTGTGCTGACCTGGACGCTTGACGACCAGCAAGTCCGTGTCGGACCCGGCGACGTCCTCTTTATCCCTCGCGGGCACGTGCATCACTTCGTGAACCTTGACACCCAGGACGCGCGTCAACTCAGCGCGATCACCCCAGGGCTCCTCGGGCCCGACTACTTCCACGAGATCGCCGAGGTTGTGAACGCCGGGGGACCGCCGAATGTCGAACGGATCATGGAGGTCATGCGACGGCACGGTCTGCGCCCCGTTTTACCGGCGACGTAGTTTGCTTGTCTCTCGAGGAAATGCCGATGGACACGAAGTGCGGCCGCGGGT
>Ga0111539_10006525_pt1 | contig 15032 bp, 9 predicted proteins | sample RhiMethybrSRZTD1_FD_79667 | JGI IMG/M metagenome (GOLD analysis project Ga0111539, IMG submission 79667) | Populus rhizosphere microbial communities from Tennessee, USA - Rhizosphere MetaG P. TD hybrid SRZTD1 (version 2) (version 2) | ecosystem: Host-associated > Plants > Roots > Rhizosphere >... | reverse complement strand
GCTATCAAACCGTTCATTGTTTTTGCGGCAGTGCCGTTTGGCATGGTGGGCGCACTGGCGGCGCTGTGGATCATGGGCGCGCCGTTCGGGTTCATGGCATTTGGAGGGATCGTGAGTCTCGTCGGTGTGATCGTCAGTCACATTATCGTGCTCTTCGACTTCATTGAAGAGAAACATGACGAGGGCAAGCCGCTGATCGAAGCGTTGTTAGACGCAGGCATCATGCGCTTGCGTCCGGTACTGATAACAGTGGGCGCAACGGTGATCGCGCTGTTCCCGCTGGCATCGCACGGTGGACCATTGTGGGAACCGTTGTGTTATGCGCAGATCGGAGGTTTAAGTGTAGCCACGTTTGTCACGTTGCTGCTGGTGCCCGTGATCTATTCGATCTTCGTTCTCGATTTGAAACTGGTGAAATGGGAAAGAAACGAGACGGCGCACACAACAGAAGATGCCCTGCCGGCGCCTGTACTTCAGGCTGCCGAGTGAGGGTAGTGCACTTTTCAGAGAAGACTTTAGTGTATTTTTTCAAGTAGCACGATTGGAACTTCAACGTGTCCCGACCATTCAGAAGCAACATATCCATATTCGTCAGGCATATTGGACCGATCTACTTTGCCGTGTGGGCTGAGCAAGTGTCGTTTTACTTCGCTCTCCCAAAATTCATAGCACTTGTCCACGGGAATTCGCTTCAAGGGTGCGCCCGGCTCCGCCACGAAGAACTCCACCGGATGAACCTTCAACATTTCCGTTAGGTCGGTCGGGCTGAGAATTTCTTGCGAGAGGCGTCGATCTGTTCTTCATCGGTCCAGATGAACTCCAGTGGAATCCTTGTCACTATCCTTTCTCTGATTTCAGTCACCCAAAACGGAACCACGGGCGGCTGGGTTCCCGACACGGCGGCCGGACTTCCGGCAGTGTCAAACTGAGAACTGACGACTAACAGCCTGTTCTTATAACGCGCCACCGAAGTCGGGAACGCGAAAGTGGGATGATTGATGGTGCGCTCGAGCTCGGCCTGCGAGAAGTCGGATGAGAGGTTCACGACTGCGATTGACTTGGGCAGATTCTGCGCAACGTAGAGGGTGTTTCCTTGCAAGAACAAACCGTCAGGCGTATTCAGCATTCCGGCCGGCATGTTCACGGGAATGATCTCTCGCGACTTGAGGTCCACACGAAAGAGCATGTTCTCATTGCGTTTGCCGATGATGAGATAACGCCCATCCGGGGTAGCAACAATTCCGTTGACATTGATCCCCTCAGCACCGGGCGCATTCACATACGTCACCGGCGTGCCGGCAAACTTTAAGAACTCCTCGAGCTCATATTGTCCTGTCCTGTTGGGAGCAACACGATAAAGCACAGGATTGACGGAGTCCGTCACATAGGCACTACCATCCGGTGCAAAGGTTGTGTCATTCAGAAAGGTCTGGCCTGTGCGAAGACCATTATCCAACTTCGAAATTAGACGACCGTTTTTGGTGTTGTAGACAAAGATCAAGCCGGTTTGCCGCCCTACAACCACGAGGCGGTTGTTGGCGAAAAACATTCCCGTCGCAATGCTGCGACCATCCGCACCGCCAGGGGAGAACACCTCAAGGCTGGGCCTGCCGATCTTGCCTTTGTAGATCGTGCCCTCTTTCACGGAACCCACAAAGAAAGTCCCACTCGACTGATCCACCGTCACGCTCTCCGGATACACGTTCGCGCTGTCAAGAAACGTGTGCAGGATGGGAGGCGCATACGGCTGGAGGGCCTCTTGCGCGTTACTGTTCGCGGCCAAAGTGAATAAGGCGACGATGGTCCAAGCCAGACTCGTGGCCCAAAAGGACCAAAGCAGGTTCCAGCGTTCGTGCGGCATGCCTGCCTCCTTCGCGACTGGGTCTTCCAGAGTCCTAAACAAATTTTGTGCTTTTTGTAGCCTAACTAAGAAAACGTGAGACGCGCGAGCCCACTGGAATGGTGAGTAAGGGCGCCACGCCATAGCGCAGTATTCTCTCACTGTGACTGCCACGCAACGCATCGAGGAAACCATTACGCCCGTCTGTGGCCAGGACAATCAAGTCGGCTTTGTTCTCTTTAGCTGAGTTGATTATGCCTTCGATAACTTCGCCGGTTCGCAATTCTTTCTTCCACGTCCAGCCGGGCACTTCCGGCAATCGCAACGCGGGCATTGTATTTGAATTGCCGACATGCAGTAGCACAAAAGTTCCCTCCGGACAATTCCATTTCTGAACAAGTCCAACCGCAGCACTCAACGCCGGTTCAGGCCGCGGGGTGCGGGCAATCGGAATGAGTATCTGCTTCAAGCTGACGGAACCATCTGTGCGAGACACAAAACCTTTCACATCTCCCGGGATCAATAAAGTCATCTCCCCTGCCTTGCGGGTAACCGGCTCTGCCACGGATTTGCCGAGCCAGGGGATGCGACCATCGCGTTTGCTCGTAGATAACACGATCAAATCGGTAGGTTTGTGTTCCAAATAACTAACAATGGCGTCAACCGGCTCGCCTTTGTGCGCCATGACTTTGCATGCCTCGATTCCAAGCTTTCCTACCGCAGCTTTCGGACTTCCTTTCGGTAGCGCTCCCCAACGCTCGAGAGTTTCGCGTACTCCCGGAAACTGTGACCACTCCGAAGTCTCATTAGTTGGAACGTGTAGCAGCGTCAGCTTTGACTTGGACAACATGGCCGCCTTTAGTGCGTGGTAAAAAGCGACCTGGCTGCTTTCTGAAAAATCAGTGGGATGCAGCACGCTCTGGATAATAGTAAAGGCTGGTCCTGTGGTCATGAAACTGTCCTCCGAACACTGAAGCACGCGCCTGAAGTCTTGAAGTCGTAACTATCCCCTCCCGCCCATCTCGCACAACTGTCAGAATTGCCAGTGCGGGGATTGACGTAGAGCGATGCTCTCGACGTAGTATTCCGTCATGAAACTTACACGCCGGAAGTTTGTCCAACGCCTTGCTCTTGGAACAACGTTTTTAAGCGGAAGCGTTCGCTCGGCTGAAGCAGCTAAGTCAGTTCAACGCTCGTCCGGTTCCAAGGAATCACGGCCCAACATAATCTTTATTCTTGCTGACGATTTAGGTTGGGGCGATCTCAGTTGTTACGGACGGCCCGACTACCGCACTCCCAATATCGATTTGCTCGCGTTGCAGGGAACGAAATTCACCGATGCTTATTCCGCGTCCGCCGTTTGCACACCGACGCGGTGCGGATACATCACGGGTCGCTATCCGGCGCGGTTCAAAATTGGTTTGGAAGAGCCACTGATCGCCAGTAATTCCAGAGTTGGGTTGGAGCCAAACCAACCGACCGTTGCATCGTTGCTCAAGCAGAGTGGGTACGACACAGCGCTGATTGGGAAGTGGCATCTTGGTTTTCGTCCGGAGTGGGGTCCAAACGCACATGGCTTCGACGAGTTCTTCGGTATCCTCGCCGGCGCAGGAGATTACTTTTTGCACAAGAACGGACTTGGTCAGCCCGACTTGTACGAGAATCTGACGCCCGTGGAGCGCAATGGTTATCTCACCGATCTACTGACACAACGTGCAGTTAATTACGTGAAGAAACCACGAAGCGCTCCTTTTTTTCTGAGTCTGCATTACACAGCGCCACACTGGCCGTGGCAGGGACCAAAGGGTGGCGAACAGGTCCAGTTCACTGATAAAGCGCCTGAGCCCGCATCGATGGGCGCGGGCGGTTCACTGAAGTTGTATGCGCAAATGATGAAAAGCCTGGACGGCGGTGTTGGTCGGGTAATGCAGGCCATCAAAACTGCCGGCATTGATAAACAGACCCTGGTCATCTTCACAAGTGACAACGGTGGTGAGCGGTTCTCATATCTATGGCCATTTTCCGGAAGGAAAGGCGACCTGCTTGAAGGTGGGATTCGTGTGCCTGCGCTTGTTCGTTGGCCCGGTGTGTTGCCCGCTAATCGTGTAACACGGCAGATGGCAATAACAATGGATTGGACCGCCACAATGGTTGCATCCGCTAAAGCGGACGCCGCTGCTGGTCATTTGTTTGATGGAATTGATCTACTGCCGGTAATTCGAGGCACCAGCCCAGTGATTGATCGTACTTTCTTCTGGCGAATCTATTCTCGGGACGCGGTGCGAGATGGAAAATGGAAATACGTTCGCGATGGAGAAGTTCGCAAACTTTTCGATCTGTCAGTAGATCAACATGAGCAAGCGGATTTTAGTCAGAAGCATCCCGAGGTCCTGCAGCGGCTGATGAGTGAATTCAGCAAATGGAACGATCAGATGCTGCCGCGCCCGCCAGCGCGAGGCTAGAGGTATTTAAGCAGTCTTGCGAAAAACTCTTAAATCCCGCCCCACGGCACTGGGCGGATGGTTCAGGTGGCTTTGCACAAAGCCGGTTCAGATGTTCAGGTCCTTTATATCTAAAACTAATTATGTGAATCTGAATCCCGCCAACTTCCGTTGGCGAGATTAGAATTTGGGTTTTAGGATCGGTATATAGAAAGGACTTGAAGGAATCCGCCCACTACCGTGGGCGGGATTTAAGAGTTTTTTGCAAGGCTGGCTAAGGACCATCAGGGTTTCACGATGTGCTTACTCGTATCTGAGTGTCTCCAGCGGATCGACTCTGGTTGCGCGGCGCGCCGGTAAATAACAGGCGAGCAGAGTAACTCCCACCAGTAGCGTTGTAACGATGGCAATGGTGAGCGCATCGTTTGTCGTCAATCCGATCAACAGACTCGATAACAGTCGCGCCGCGGCGAGTGACGCGGGAATACCGATAACAACGCCAATCAGAACCAGCTTCATGCCTTGTCTCAACACGAGAGCCAGAACGTTGTGTGCCTGTGCTCCAAGCGCCATGCGAATTCCGATTTCGCGTGTGCGTTGGACCACCGACCACGCCATCACCCCATAGAGCCCAATGACTGCCAGCATGAGAGCCAAAATACCGAGCACAGTAGCTCCGTGTGACGCAGCAGTCATGATGGTCTGTTCCCCGGCGATTCTCTCTTCAAACGTCTTTACAAACAGCCGAAGCACAGGCTCGACAGCATAAGCTTCGCGGCGCGCAAGGTCTTTAAGCGTCGCGGCATCGGTCGTTGTACGCACCAACACTCTCGTATCCATTTCGCCAGGCGCAGCACCGGGAAGATAAACGAGGAGCGGCGGTGTTGCTCCGGACGAATAGATCTGAGTGTCGCGCGCAACGCCGACTATTTGCGCCGAAGAAACCATCATTTTGGTCCCGCCGTCACGCATCGGTTGCTCGATACGCAATAACTTGCCGAGCGCACTCTCGCCAGGCCAGAGACTTCGCGCAGTCGATTCACTGACGATCAGTACCGGCGTGTGTGCGTTCACCTCATCCACCGTAAATGCACGTCCGAGAACCAGCGGCGTACCAATCGTATCGAGAAATGTGGAAGGAATTTCCTGAATCGGTACGTTGGAGTATTGTTTTGGACCAGACCCGCCCTGGTCCAACAACGTAACGATGCCGGGAGCGCGAGACACGAGATCGAGGCTGACACTCTTCACGCCCGGCAGCGCCGCGAGCCGCGCCATCAATTGCTGCTGAAAGACCTTCGCACGCTCCGCGTCATAACCACTCATCTCCAGGCTATAACCCACTGAGAGAAGGTTCTTCGCTTCATACCCCGGATCGGTGGCCAAATTGAGTTGTACGCTACGCAGTAACAATCCGGCTGAAATCAGTAGCACAAAACAGATCGCCACTTGCGCGACAACAAGCACGCTGCTCAGTCGCGATCGCACTGAGCGTCCAGTGGAATTTGCACCTTCCGACTTAACTACTCCAATCAAATCGGGGCGAGTGGCGTGCAACGCGGGAACGAGTCCAAACGCGATTCCACTTAATAGCGCGAGTCCGAATGAATAAGTCAGGACGCGCCAATCCGGCGTGAGATCGATAGCGATACGCATCATCTCTGCACCACCATAGCGCACGAAAACCACGGATAGAAATAGGTTGAGACTCCACCAGGCGAGCAGCACTCCAGCGACGCCGCCCACGACGCTCAACACCAAACTCTCAGTCAACAACTGCCTGATTATTCGCCAACGACTTGCGCCCAGGCAGAGTCGCACGCCGATTTCTTTTTGTCGCCCGATCGCTCGCGCGAGCTGCATGTTCGCGATATTGAGACAGGCGATCAGCAGGATAAGACCAGTGGCGCCGAGGACCATTCCGATAAACATCCACGCTTCGATGGGGAACTTCATCTCGTTGATCGGATCAACGGCGATTGTTTGCTTTGAGTCGGTGGTCGACTGAATATGAAGTTGGCCCAACAAGACATTCATCTCGGTGCGCGCTTCAGGCGCGGTCGTGCCCGGCTTGAGACGCGCGTATAAGCTGAGCCATGGAAAGTCACGTCCCGCGAACCAGTCTCTCTTTTCAAGCGCGACGTCTTCATAACGGTCTGTCGCCATCGCACCACGCATTGCGAGTGGCAACCAGATGTCAGGCATTTCCCGCCTGAGGCCAACGAACTCGGGATGAGTTATCCCGATGACGGTGAACGATTTTCCATTTAACTTTATATTGCGACCAACGAGCTGTGCATCACTCCCAAAGCGCCGCTGCCAGAAGCCATGACTTAAGACGACGACTGCATCTCGACCGGGAACACTGTTCTCTTCGGTGGTGAAAAACCGTCCGAGATGTGTGCCACCGCCAAGCATCGCGAAGTAGTTTTCTGAAACGAAGTTGCCGAGAATCTCTTCAGGATCGCTGTTAGGTCTGTTTTCTCCGAGAAGAAAACGCTCCTCTTCGAATACGGCTAATACATCGGAGAACGACTGATTGTGATCGCGAATGTAGGAGTAGTCGACAAACGAAAACCGATCTGATCGCCTGGAGCCTTCTTCTAACATGAGGCGCACAATGGACTCCGGCTCCTTGACCGGCAACGGGCGTAGCAAGAGGTTGAAGACACTGAAGATTGCAGCGTTCACACCGATCCCGAGCGCGAGCGTCGCAATAACGACGAGGGTGAAACCCGGTCGCTTCAATAGGCTTCGAAGGCTATATCGTAAATCTCGTAACATATGTATGCCCTTAGTACTTTTATGTGCCCTGTGTGGGAAACAGATCTTTATCGTTAACGGAACGTTGGGGGTTCAACTCATAAAACGTCTCCTCGGCCCGGGTCATTAACAGATTGGAATATGTGATTTAATACGGCTTGTTGATAGAAATCTTCATCGATTCATGAGGAGTGTTGCAATGGTTTCATTCTCGCGCGGCATCTTTGCGCTCAATCGAAAGTCTTTGTGGGGAATGGTAACGCTCGCGACCGTTTTCTGCCTGCACGCGGTCACGTACGCGCAGGTAAATACTGCCGGCACTGCCGGAAATGAGGTAATCCAGGGAAGAATCCACTTCCCCGCAAAATATCCTTCCGTGATGCGACCCGTCGTAAAGCTCCAAAGCACAAGTTCGAGCGAGCTGAGCACGGTGGCAGACGCCGACGGGAACTTCGGCTTTACGCACTTGAGACCGGATTCCTACACGGTAGTGGTGGACGGTGGCAACGAATACGAGAACGCCAGCGAGACTGTCGCCATAGGCTCACCGGGACCTGTGCCGGCCCAGGGAGACCCGTCGCAATATGCCATGCCGGTAACTTATCAAGTGCATATTTATCTACAGCCGAAGAGGGCGTATGCAATGGATTACACGAGTGCAGCAACGCGTGCCGCACTCGCGAATGTTTCAAAGACTGCGCGAGACTTTTTCAATAAGGGCGTTGAAGCAGTTCACCTGGGCGAGACGTCGAAAGCGATCGAGCAGTTTAAGCAAGCGATCTCGCAGGCTCCGAATTTCGCATTGGCTTACAACGAAATGGGTGTTCAGTATCTAAAGCTTGGACAAACGAATAAAGCAGCAGCAGCTTTTGCCGAGGCGGTAAAACTGATGCCGGAGGATTTTGCAGCTCGTCTCAATTATGGAATAGCACTCTTGAATCTAAAGAAATTCGTCGAAGCTGAAAAGCAAGTGCGGGAAGCTCTTCAGATCAATGACGCAGCAGCGACGGCTCACTACTATCTTGCTTTAGCCTTGCTGAACCAGAACCAGTTTGAGACGGCGGAGTCGCAGTTTGAAGTCTCAATTAAGAGTAGCAATGATCAGATAGCACAGGCACATAAATATCTGGGTGGGATTTATTGGCGAAACAAGGAGTACAAGCGCGCAGCCGACGAACTGGAGAGATATATCGCGCTGGATCCGCAAGCACCGGATCGCGCGAGGATACGCGACACAATCAAAGATCTGCGCCCCAGGAATTGAGTCGATTGGGCAAAGGTAGTGCATCAGTTTGAAATTACGCCGAAGGCGTTCGCTAATTCCAGCCCGGGGTTGGAGCGCAAGCGACAACCCTGGGTATAAATTCAAAAACACTCTAACCCTGAAAGGGTTCTTCTCAACACGAACCCTTTCAGGGTTTGTTCGTGATTTGGAATTATGTCCCAGGGGCTAGCGAACGCATTCGGCGTAATTGGCTCTGCTCAAAAGTCGGACTGTATGCTTGGGCCCGGTCAGTACAGGGAGCGATAGCGACTTGGTCAAACGAGAGGATCTAGAATCCTTAAGAAAGTCACATGCTGATCACTGACCAGGTCGCTACCGCTCCCTGTACTGATCCGATCCAAACATGTTTTGGGATTTTTGAGCCAAGCCGGCGTAATTTCAAACTAAGCACTACCGGGCAAAAGAGTTTCTTGCGCGGGCTACACTGCGGTATTAAACTGCCTGCCTCGCGGCCAAGCCTTGCATTAAATCTGCCGCTGACCGTTAGCATCACAGCGTCGTCGGGCCGCAGCGTAGGAACACGCCTGTCGGGATGGGAATTGAGACAACATGTCACCGTCGCCTCTCATCTTCGTGAGCCACAGCTCGAAAGATAACGACTTAACCAGGGATTTCTGCCACGCTTTGCGGGCGGAAGTCGCTGGAGAGTCAACCTGCGATCCGGTGGTTGATTACGAAAAGCTCCCCGACTACGACGTGCTCGTCGACATTAACGAGTTACAGGCGGGCAGGCCCTGGCCCAAACAGTTGCACGAGTGGATGGCGCGTTGTCACGCCGCCGTATTGCTGCTCACGCCAAACGCGGTCAAATCACCATGGGTTCTGAAGGAAGCGACGATTTTGGCCTGGCGGCTATCCCTCGACAAAAACTTTCGCTTTTTCATTGTGCGCTCCGACGATGTGACTGATTTGGATCTGACTGCGAGTGGTTTCGATCCTCTGATGCTCGGCGAGGTTCAGAAGCTCCGCCCCGGGAACGTAGCCGACATTGCAGCCCAGGTGCGTACGGCAATGCCAGCATCAACTGAGCCAACGCCTTTTGACAATCTCTGCGGTGCGCTCGAAGACTTGGCGCAGACTCTAGAGCGGAACACCCTCAAAAGGGTGGCTGAAAAGATCAGGGTCGAAGCTCGTCCATGGCGACCGGACGTGGATGAAAAGCAGCAATATGTGCAAGCCATCGCGGTAAAGCTACTGAACGAAAACCTGGGTGGTTACGATGGCGTGGATGCTCTCGTCGACGACTTGATCGCGACCAGTCCAAAGGAGACTGTTCGGATGATTCTGGATATTGTTGCGCCCCACTGGATTGACGCGGAGGCGGCTGGACGGCTGCCGTCGGTGGCAACGTCTCTACCCCGGCGCGCCATCGCCATGAATGGCACCCTTGTCTCTTATTTCACGGCGGAAATGTATGTCCGCAGGGCCCATCCCCTGAGCCAGCGGCAACGCGTGTTGTCTATTGCTGGTGGCAACCCCGGTGACATTGTCGAGCATGTTACTCAAGAGCTCTACGGGCATATGCGGAATGAAAAGCGTTTGCCAATTAGCAATGGTCCACTCACAGAGGAGCAGAAGGCCGACGTAATCAAGCACTTCGATAAACACAGATTCCGTAATTTTGTGGTGCTTTCAACTCCGCATCCGTCGGGGTCTGACCTGAAACAACTCATGACGCGGTTTCCCAAGCTCACCTTCATCTTGTGGACCGGAGAGGAGCTATTCAATCCCGAGCCGGACGTCGTGGTCTGCCTTAAGCCGGCCGTCATCCTCGATGAGGAAGAAAAACAACGGGATGCCTACGAGGCAGCCTCGGAGATCATCCGCAACTCGCGCTGACGTTAATCGAAACGAGGAGGTCTATGAAGTTCACTGCAAAACATTTCAATCCCGAGGCTCGTGGAGGAATTCTTCAAAGCGATGGTCGCGTCGCGTTTCGAGCCGGCAATCATCCCGCAGATCTTCACCTCTACGATCGGAAGACGATCCTCGCACTGAATGTTGCCCTCGCAACCAGACGGCCGTTATTGATATCGGGTGAGCCGGGCTCAGGCAAGTCGACTCTTGCTCGCAGCGCCGCCGCAGTTTTGGGTTGGCGTTACTACAAGCAAATGATTACGTCGCGTACTCAGGCGGCCGATCTTCTTTGGAAGTACGACACCCTCGGCCGTCTCAGCGCTGCTCAGAATCCCCGTGAGACGCTGCTTGCCCAACAATATTATGTCGAGCCTGGCACTTTGTGGTGGGCCTTCGACCCCGGGACCGCCGTCCGCCGTGGTCAGAAGGAGATCGAGGCCGGTTACCACGTTGACGATCCGGATCTGGGCACGAATGTAACCACGCCGAATAATGCTGTGGTCTTGCTCGACGAGATCGACAAGGCTGACCCTGATGTGCCCAACGATCTCCTGGAGCCATTCGACCTGAAGCAATTCACCGTACGCGAGACCAACGATCAGGTGGCACTTACCGACGACCGTGATCTGTTGATGATCCTCACCACTAATGGCGAGCGGGAAATGCCGCCGGCTGTACTGCGTCGCTGCGTACTGCTAACACTCGACGCACCCAATCAGGATTGGCTTGTCACCATCGCGGATCTGCGCCGCGGGGAAAACAATCACGCGCTGCACGAAGCCGTGGCTGGTGCGGTGATGGAACTCCGCACAGCGGCGCACAAAGCCACCCTGCGCCAACCCAGCACCAGCGAATATCTGGATGCACTGGCGGTCTGTGACCAGTTGGGCATCGATACCACTTCTCCCGACTGGAAGAACGCCGAGGCATGGCAGGAGGTGCGTCGCACAGTGCTATGGAAACATTCAATGGAACCCAAGCTCGACCAAAGCGAGGATGAGAACGAGTGAAACGGTCGATCATCTCATTGGGAGATGCATTGCGGGTGTGCGCGGATCTGCAACCCGAAGACGAGGAGACGCGCCAAGCCTTGCGTGACCTCCTCGGTTTGGAGGTCGAGACAACCACCCCGTCTTCGATCAACCTGGGTGCGTGGCTGCCCTCGTCCAGTCACAACCTGTCGACCAGTCAGCGCAAAGCAACGACCGAGAAGGAACGACTCGAACTGCCTACGCAAGGTAACGCACCCACTTCAGCAGCAGCATCGTCATCGTCTTCCAGCGATCGGATCCATATCCGCAGCACGCTCACACAAGTGACCACGAATGTTCAGAAACCGGGCGCTCCGGCCTGGTTCGCACAAGTGTCGCCGCTCGCGACTCTGAGCGACCCGGGTGTGACCCCTCCTATACAGCCACTCTTCGATCGACTGCGGCGCCGCGGCCTTCTGTCATCAGCGCTTGCTACCCATGTTGCTGAAGGCGAGCTCGATTTAGAGCGGGTCGTTGCGACTGTCTCCGCGGGACAGCCGCTGGAGTATCTGCCGCGATTGCCCGTGCCCACCTTGAGACGTGGCGTGCAGCTGCTGCTCGATGTGGGCCAGGCCATGGACCCTTTTGCGGAAGACCAGCGCGGGCTGGTTCGTGCACTCGATGATGTGCTGGCTGACGATCGGTTTGAAGTCCTGCTCTTCGCAGGCTGTCCCGCGCGCGGCGTACGACACGAGTCTGAGTCGCAATACCGTACGTGGCGTCCACCGCCGCCAGGAGTGCCGTTGCTCGTTGTGAGTGATCTTGGTATCGGTGGACCAATGCTTGATCCTGATCGCGCAACGACTGCGGAGTGGCTTGCCTTTTCAAGTCGTGTCCGGGAGGCCGGACACAACATAGTGGCGTTTGTGCCTTATGAGGCGACGCGCTGGCCACGGCGGTTGCTGAGCACGATGAGGCTGATTCATTGGAGCGAGCGCACCACCGTCGGCGCCGTGCGCAGAGCTCTGCGTGATGCTCGGAGGCGATTAGATCCGTGAAGACACCACTCCAACGAGCAGCCACTCTGGTGGAGCAACAATACAAGCGCAATCCGGAGGCTGTGCAACTGGCGAAACTGGCGAGCCTTGCGGTCCGCGCTGAGTCGCATCTGCTGCGCCGGCTTAGACTCGAGCTGTTGCCGGATGCTGATGTGGGCATCGAAGCGGATCTGTGGTTCGGCCCGTTAGTCGAATCACGAGGCGTGCGCGCGATCGTTTTGAATCGATATGTCGTCGAATTGTTGCGCGATAAATTGGCCGAGGATCGGGAGCAGTTACAGCGTGTGATCGCGCTGACCGAACAAGCGCATGCCGAGTCGGCGTCGACGATCAGACTGGAGGAACGACTTAACGCGCTTGCCGTTCTGAACCAGCCCAATGTGCAGCAGCAGATCGATGAGGCACTACGACCAGCGCTACGCACGATGCAGCTTGGCGGCGACGATGCCCGACAGCTTGCGCAATGGGCCATGCGAGCACTTTCACAGGCCCATCGCAGTGTGCGTGAGAGCCCTAATGCGATTGCCCTCGGTCTGAGTGCGACGCTCGTGCTGGGAGGGCGGCCCATCGTACAGGAGGTGCCGAAGTTAACAGGTGACTTCAGCGATATGACGTGGTTACTTCGTGGTGCGATTTCAGGTTCACCGGCGCGTATCGGAGTGGAGTTAGTAGCAGGTGGTGTGGCTTTCGCAGAGGCTGGCGGCGCGCAACCGCAACTCGATCTCCCGGCCACGAATCCCCTGCTGCTGTCGCTGACCTGGAAAGCGGCGGACGGCAACACCACGATGCTGGTTGATGCCACTCCCGGCCGCACGGCGGAATTGAGCGCGGGCGTAACTGAAGTTTCGCTGCGCACGCTGACCGGCGACGAGTATCGGCTCAGCGCTGTCACAACCGTCGAGAGTCCGGCAGAGACGACGAGCGACGATCCTCTACCAAGACATTTTGATATTGATGTCTACATCAGCTACGTGCGCCTCGATAACAGGTCCCGTTTAGACCAGAAGGGATGGGTAACAACGTTTCATGAAGATCTTCGGCAAGAGCTTACCCGGAGAATGGGGCGCGAGGTCAAGACTTGGATGGACCAAAGGCTACAGCCTGTGGATGACGTCTTTAATGAGGTTGTCGCTCAATTCTCAAATACTGCTGTGATGGTTTCGGTTTTGAGTCCTGGTTATCTCAACTCTGAATGGTGCATGAAGGAACTCAATGAGTTTTGTCGGGTTGCCGAGCAGACCGGTGGTGTCGTGGTAGACGATAGATCGCGGGTCTTCAAGGTCCTCTTTACACCAATCGATCCCGAATCCATGGGACGAATGCCCCCTGGCGTTCGCAACACTCTTGGATATGAATTTTTTGAATTCAATACACTGGATGGTCGCATCCAAAGATACGACCCCACTTTCGGACAGGAGTCGAAGGAGAAATTCATCAGGAAGATCAGCAATCTTGCTGATGACATCGCACGAATCCTCCCAACTTTATCTGCGGCGCCACAGCCAGAAACTCCTGCGAGGAAACACTCCACAATCTTCATCAGCTATCGCCAAAACGATAGTGCGGGTCACGCCGGGCGCCTGTTCGACAACTTAGTCGCTCACTTCTCCGAGGATCAAGTTTTAATGGACGTCGTTCAAGGGCGCAAAGACTTTATCAAGCAGATAGAGACCGCGGTCGATTCATGCGACATTCTGATCGCAATCATTGGTAAACAATGGCTTTCGGAACTCCGAACCCATGACATAGCTGCCCTCGAAATCGCGCGCGCGCTTCGCCATGATATCCCGGTGATTCCAGTACTGGTGCAGGGAGCGAGCATTCCCTCGCCGGAGGATTTGCCTGACGACCTGGTGAAATTAACTGAACGGAACGCTGTTGAGATTTCCAATCGTCGTTGGCGGGACGACGTTAACCGGCTCATCAGCGCGATAGAACGAGTCCTTGCCGATCCGGACAGACGGCCCCGCACAATCGATTCCCTTGAACAACTATTGGCCGTGGCCCGCGAGGGTCACGATCGCAGAAGCGAAAGCATTGCTCTGGATCAGTTAGGCGCAGCCTACACCGACTTGGGTGAGACCCACCGCGCCATCGAGTTCTTTGAACAGGCATTGCGCATTAGTCGCGAGATGGACGACCGCAGAGGTGAAGGCAATATGCTGCGCAAGCTAGGAACGACCTACGCCGAGCTGGGCGAGACCCGCCACGCCATCGAGTTCTTTGAACAAGCATTACGCATTAATCGTGAGATTGGCGACCAAAGAATGGAAAGCGATGCTCTGCACAGCCTGGGTACAGCCTACGCCCAGATGGGGGAGTCAGGCCGCGCCAAAGAGGTGTTTGAACAGGCATTGCGCATTCACCGCGCGATGGGCGACCGCAGAGGTGAAGGAATTGCGCTGAGCAGCCTGGGCATAGCCTACTCCGGAATGGGTGAGAGTCGCCGCGCCATCGAGTTCTTTGAACAAGCGATAGTTATCGATCGGGAGATGGGCGACCACAGAGGTGAAGGCGAAGATCTCTCGAATCTGAGTATGGCACTCAACGAAGTCGGTGAGCGTTCTGAAGCCATGAAATACGCCGAACTGGCACTCACCATTTTCGAAGAGATCGAAGATCCTCGCGCTGCGACCGTGCGCGCACAACTTGCCGATTGGCGCGAGCCAACAAGCAAGTGAAGCTCACTTTAAGAAACCAAAGGCCCGTATTGAATACGAGCCTTCAGTCCGCCTCACCCAAACGGCTAAGAAAGGGAGATGCGGATAAATTAGAGCACACCTCACCTGAAGTTCTCAAAGTAATCGAAGACACCAT
>Ga0111539_10006521_pt1 | contig 15036 bp, 14 predicted proteins | sample RhiMethybrSRZTD1_FD_79667 | JGI IMG/M metagenome (GOLD analysis project Ga0111539, IMG submission 79667) | Populus rhizosphere microbial communities from Tennessee, USA - Rhizosphere MetaG P. TD hybrid SRZTD1 (version 2) (version 2) | ecosystem: Host-associated > Plants > Roots > Rhizosphere >... | reverse complement strand
CCGCTCGACATGTTCGTGCGCGAGAGCCGCTTCCGCGAAGATCTCTACTACCGCATCAACGCCTTCGCGATCCGGCTGCCGTCGCTGCGCGAGCGCGCCGTCGACATTCCGGTCCTCGCCAATCGCTTCCTCGCGCGCTACTGCGCCGCGAACGGATTGCCGCTCGACGCCAAGCAGTTCTCGACCGAAGCGCAGGAGCTGCTCGCGTCGTATCACTGGCCCGGCAACATTCGCGAGCTCGAAAGCACGGTGTCGCGCGCCGCGCTCTCGGCGCCTGGACGATCGATTCGCGCCGCCGACATCGAGTTCCTGCATGGCCACGCCATGCCGCGCCCCGAAGAAACCTCGACGCGCCTGCCATCATTGCGCGATGCGGAGCGCGCCCACATCATCCGCGTGCTCGAAGCCACCGAGTGGAACAAGCTCGAGGCCGCCAAGATCCTCGATATCAGCCGCGGCACCCTCTATCGAAAGATCGAGGAATACGGTCTCGAACCGGCTGCTGGTGGCGCACGACGACGCGGTCGCCCTCAAGGCTAACCTCAACGGTCATACTTGACCTTAAAGTCATAATACCCGTAGGTTAGGCTGACTGCTATTGCACAAAATCTTGATCCAAATCATTTCTCGTAAATTATTGAAGTGTAAGTCTTTGTAGCAAAACACCTCGGCTGATTACACAGTTGTGTTTAATTTCCTGTTGTCATGTGACTCTTTGGTCAGTTATGCTCCACGGTCTGTGAAAGTTCTATCCCCCCAGCGCCCCGTCGGTTTGTGTCGTGGACTGTTTCGGCCTGAAGCGGTAATGGCCATTCGGTCCAAGGCGGTGTGGGGTTCATAAAGTAGAACGCGCACATGCGCTCCCTGCCGTTGCCAGCACGCCTTTACGTTGGCGCCACGATCGCACTCGGCGCCGCACTCGTGGTGTGGCTCGGACCACATTCGACCTTCGCTAATCCCACGCTCTTCGCCGTTCTGCTCGTCACGTCTGCGGTCACCTCCGCATTCAAAGTCAGCTTGCCGCTCGCCAAGAGCGGCTCGACGATGTCGGTGTCGTACGCGGTCGACTTCGCCTCGCTGCTGCTGCTCGGCCCGAACGAAACGATGCTCGTCGCCGTGACGAGCGCGTGGAGCCAGTGCACCTTCCGGATGAAGACCAAGAACCCGGTCTACCGGACGATGTTCAGCATGGCCTGCCTCGCGATCACGGTGCAGGCATCGGGCTTTGCGTACGAGGCCTTCGGTGGCGTGCCCGGCACGCTCGCTCACGACGTGGCGGGTGTCGCGCGTCCCCTCGTCGCCGCCGCGACCACGTATTTCGTCTTCAACACCTTCCTGATCGCCGTGGCCGTGGCGCTGGCGACGCGCCAGTCGTTCGTCAGCGTGTGGAACCAGAACTTCCTGTGGAGCGCGCCGAGCTATTTCGTGGGCGCCCTCACCGCGGCGATTGCGACCTGGGCGGTCATGACGTCGGGCGCGGCGCTCGCGGTGCTGACCTCGGCGCCGCTCTATCTGACCTATCGCACCTACAAGGTCTACCTTGGCCGCATCGACGACGAGCGTCGTCACGTCGAGGAAATGGCCGACCTCCACCTCGCGACGATTGAAGCCCTCGCGCTCGCGATCGACGCGAAGGATCAGACCGCGCAGTCGCACATCCGCCGCGTCCAGGTCTATGCCACCAGCATCGCGCGCGGACTCGGCATGTCCGACACCGAAATCCAGGGCGTCAAGACCGCCGCGCTGCTGCACGACATCGGCAAGCTCGCCGTGCCGGAACACATTCTCTCGAAGCCCGGGCCGCTGACGCAGGAAGAGTTCCAGAAGATCCGCGTGCACCCGCAGGTCGGCGCCGAGATCATCAGCGCCGTGCCGTTCCCGTATCCGGTCGCGCCGCTGATTCTCAGCCACCATGAACGATGGGACGGCAAGGGGTATCCGCAAGGGTTGAAGGGCGAAGAGATTCCGCTCGGCGCGCGCATCCTCTCCGTCGTCGACTATTACGACGCGCTGACCTCCGATCGTCCGTATCACAAGGCGATGACGCCGGAAGCCGCCCTCGCGCTGCTGCAGCAGGAAGCCGGCCGCGCGCTCGATCCCGCCGTGGTGCAGATGTTCGTGAAGATGGCCGCCGAGTTGGAAGTGGCCGCGGACACGATCGAGACCGCGACGCCGCGCCGCCTCTCGCTCGAGCCGACCAACGAACGCGGCCGGCCGGCCGTCGGCTTCCAGCCCGAGGCCACGAAAGCCAACACGGTCTTCGAAGACATCGCGCTCGCGCATCGCGAAATCTACGCGTTGTATGAAATCGCGCAGACGATGGGCACCAGCCTTGGCGTCGCCGACACCATGGCGCTGATTTCGTCGAAGCTGTCGAACCTCGTGCCGTTCTCGGCCTGCGCGCTGTTCCTCTTCGACGAAGAGGGCGACACGCTGCGCTGCCGCTTCGCGACCGGCGTCGAAGCCGACGCGATCGGCACCATGACGGTGCGGGCCGGCCAGGGTCTCGCGGGCTGGGTCGCGCGCAACCGCCGCCCGCTCGTCAACGCGCGCCCGAGCGCGGAGTTCGAGGCCGCCGGCCTGGCGAAGTCGACGACGCTGCAGTCGGCGCTCGTCGCGCCGCTCGTCTTCAGCGATCGCTTCATCGGCACGCTGGCCGTCTACTCGACGCAACCCGACTTCTACACCGACGATCACCGCCGCCTGCTCGATCGCGTCAGCGAACAGGCCTCCGCCGTGATCCACAACTCGATCGTGTTCGAGCAGACGCAGGAAGATTCGTTGACCGATCCGCTGACCGGACTGCCCAACACGCGCTTCATGTTCATGCACCTGACGCGCGAGCTGGCGCGCGCCGAGCGCCTGAAGGCCGAGGTCGCCCTGCTCGTCATGGACCTCGACAACTTCAAGGAGATCAACGACAACCACGGCCACCACGTCGGCGACCGCGCGCTGCGCGAGGTCGCGACCGTGCTGCGCTCCGGCATCCGCCCCTACGATATCTGCGTGCGCTACGCCGGCGACGAATTCATCGTCGTGTTGTCGGGTTGCGGCGCGGACGAAGCCGAGCGCAAGCGCGTCGAGCTGCAGCGCACGGTGGACGAAGTGCTCTTCGAGGCGCGGCCCGGCCGCCGGCTGCCGCTCGCGATCAGCGTCGGCGCGGCGATCTACCCGCAGGACGGCGATTCGTACGAAGCGCTGCTGGCCACCGCCGACAGCCGCATGTATCGCGACAAGACCCGGCGCAAGCAGCGGGTGCAGGTGCAGCCCGCGGCCACCGGCACCGACGGCCTGCCCGCCGTCGCGGTGCCGCTGCAGCCCGCTCAGGAGATCACCGAGATCGACATCCAGCGCGCCGGCTTCGGTGTGCTTTAGTACTTCTCGGTAAGAATCCGCTCCGCGCCGACACCCAACTTCATCAGCAGTGTGCTCGCGCCGGCGACCAGTTCCGGCGGACCGCAAATCAAGCACGTGCTGTCGGCCGACGGCAGCGCCTCGGTCAGCAGCGCGTCGCTGATGCGGCCGCGGCGTCCCTGCCAGTCGGGCTTCTCTTCCCGAGTCACGGTCAGGTATGAAGTGATCCGTCCGGCGCTTTCCAGCGCCGCCAGCTCGGTGCGGAACGCAAACTCGTCGACCGAACGCGCGCTGTAGATCAAGGCGACCGGATGTCTCGTCGGCCGCGCCAGATGCTCGATCAACATCGAGCGCAGCGGCGCGATTCCGGTGCCGCCGGCAATGAACAACAGCGGCCCATCGAGTCGATCCGGCAGGCCGAACGATCCGAAGGGCCCTTCGAGATCGAGCATCGTGCCCGGCAAGGCGAGCTCGAGATGCGGATCGAGCGTGCTGCTGTCTTCAACCTGCACGAGTGCCTGCAGGATTCCGGACTTGGCCAGCTCCCAGGGCGCCGACGCAATCGAGTACGGCTTGCGCAGCGGCGACGAGGCGAGGCCGAGCATGATCGCCTGCCCGGCAGCAAACGAAAACGTCGTGCTGCGCAGATCGAGGTGGATTAAGCGGGTGCGCGGCGTGGAATTGGTGACGTGGCGGACGGGAACGGTGATCACATGCCGAGCACGTGGAACCCGGCATCGACCATCATCACTTCGCCGGTGACGCCGCGGCCCGCGTCGCTCAGGAGGAACGCGGCCGCATCGCCGACTTCGGACGTTTCGATCGCGCGGCGCAGCGGCGCCTTCTCACGCACCACGCCGAGGATCGTCGAAAATCCGCCGATGCCCGCGGCGGCCAGCGTCTTCACCGGTCCGGCCGAGACCGCGTTGACGCGAATGTTGTCCGGGCCGAGATCGGCGGCGAGGTAGCGGACCGACGATTCGAGCGCCGCTTTCGCCACGCCCATCACGTTGTAGTTCGGGAACACGCGATCGCTGCCGAGGAACGTCAGCGTCAGCACGCTGCCGCCGCCGCGCGCCGCCATCAACGGCTGCGCCCCGCGCGCCAGCGCAATCAACGAGTAGGCGCTGATGTCGAGCGCCTGCTTGAATCCTTCTCGCGAGGTATTGGAAAAACGCCCGGTGATCTCTTCGCGCGACGCAAACGCCGCGCCGTGCACGACGAAGTCGAGCCCGCCGTGCGTCTGTTCGATCTTCCTGTAGACCGCGGCGATCTCGTCGTCGCTCGTGACGTCGAGCGGCAGCACCATCGGCTTCGGTGTCAACGTCTCTGCGAGCTCGGCGACGTGCTCTTCGAAACGGCCCTGATAGGTGAGGATGAGAGTGGCGCCGCCCTTCGACGTGGCCTGCGCGATGGCCCACGCCAGCGAGCGATGGTTCGCGACGCCGACGATCAGTCCAACTTTTCCCGTGAAATCGGCCATCAGCGATTCTTCTTGCCGCCGCGCCGTCTGCGACCGCCGCCCTGCCCTTGCGGCCGATCACCTTGTTGCGAGCCGTGATCGCGGAACCGCATCGGCCCCAGGTTGTCCTGGCTGCCCCCGCCGCCGGGACGACGACGTCCGCCGCGGAACTTGTTCTGGCCACCCGCGTGGCGCTGATTGTTGTTGCGTCGATTGTTCAGGGATTGAATCGTGAACTCGGGATTCGCGCGCGGCGTCGGGGCCTGCCCATCGGGTCGCGGGAACGTGGCGCGTATCAACGAGCGCCGGAAGCCACCTTCGCGTTCGTCGTCGTTCCCGGTTCCTTCGGGGTTCTCGATCGGGTCCTGATCGGCCCGAGGTTGTGCAACGGGTGTGGGAGGCTCCGGCTCGCTGGCGGCTTCCATCGTCACCGGTTCGGTGTCGATGATCGCGGCGGCCGCGGTGGCCGCCAGCGCCGGTGCGCCAGCTGTCGCGCCGGACGGCACGACAAGGGACGCCGGCACGGGGCCGTTCATGGTCTCGAGGACCTGGTTGAACAGCGCCGGCGGCTGCGTCTTGCGACGCGGCGTCGGGACTTTGCCTTCCTTGTAGTCGTGCTCCGCGTCGCAGATTCCGCAACGCGTTCGTTGGATTTGATCATCGATCATCGCGACTATCGCGTGGTCGGTGATGCGGCGCTCGCGCGGACAGTAATCATCCAGCACGTCGCCGGGCCGATACCGGCGGTCTTGCATGCAATTCCCCCGAAAACCGAATCGGCCTCCCGCCAAGCCGCATCGGTACTGGTCTACCTACTGCTTCGAACCGTGGTCCAAAGGCTGCCAGCGCAGTACCTTACTGAGCAGCCGAAGGTTTTGTGAGTGCGGGAAGCGCTTGTGGGCCGACAGGCCCAGGGCGCAGGGCAGTCGGAATATATCAGACGCCCGTGCCCCGGGCAAGCCAGCCCCGAAGCTCCTTCAATGCGGCACTAACGGCATCAGGATGCGTCGATTGCGGCGTCTTTCTGACCCGAACCGACGCCGCCGCCGTCACGTGCTGCTTCACATCGTCGCCAAATAGCTCGCTGGACTTGCGCCATTCGTCGATGGACAACGATTCGAAGTCGCGCTTCTGTGCCAGGAGCTGGCGCACCATCGCACCGACGACCTCGTGGGCCTGGCGAAACGGCATGCCGCGCGACACGAGGTAGTCGGCCACATCCGTTGCAAGCAGGAGGCCAGAGGCGGCGCGGCCGGTGCGATCCGGGTGCAGGGTCAGGTTCCTGACGACGGCCGCGGTCGCATCGAGCGAAACGGCGAGCGTGTCTTCCGAATCGAAGAGCGGCTCTTTATCTTCCTGGAGATCCTTGTTGTAGCCGGTCGGCAGGCCTTTCATCGTGATCAGGAATCCGGTGAGATTCCCGATGGCGCGGCCCGACTTGCCGCGCACGAGCTCGAGCGGATCCGGATTCTTCTTCTGCGGCATCATGCTGCTGCCGGTCGCCGACGAATCGGCCAGCTCGAAGAAGCCAAACTCCTCGCCCGTCATCAGGATGAAGTCTTCCGCGATCCGCGACAGGTGCACCATCGACAGCGACACGGCGTGCAGGAAGCTCGCCGCGAAATCGCGATCGGACGACGAGTCCATGCTGTTGGTGACGACGCGGCTGAAGCCAAGTTTGCCGGCAAGGAACTTCGTATCGATGGCGTATCCGGTGCCGGCGATCGCGCCGGATCCAAGCGGCAACGCATTCGCTTCCTCGCGCGCCGCTTCGAGACGGGCATGATCGCGGCGCAGCGCGGCGGCGTGGCTCAACAGGAAATGCGACACGAGCACGGGCATCGCCCGGCGCAAGTGCGTGTATGACGGCATCAGCGCGTCACCGGCCGTCTCGGCTTGATCGGCGAACGCGGCAATCGTCGCGCGCAGTTTCTCCTGGAGCAGCGGAATGCGGCGGCGCAGATACAACCGCAGGTCGACCGAGACCTGTTCATTGCGCGATCGCCCGGTGTGCAGACGCCGTCCCGCATCGCCAATCCGCGTCACGAGCTGGCGCTCGACGAACGAGTGCACATCCTCGTCGTCGCCGTTGACCCATGACGGATCGCGCCGGCCCTGCTCGAGGATCGCGGTCAGGCCTTCGGAAATCGCCTTGCTGTCTGTCGCGTCGAGCACCCCGGCCCGCGCCAGGGCTTCGGCCCATGCCAGGCTGCCCGTGACATCGTCTTCGAACAGCCGGCGATCGAACGGAAACGAGACGCCGAAGTCGAACGCGGCCGGATCCGGCGCCGAGTCAAATCGTCCCGACCACAACGGCTTAGACATGTTGAGTCTTTCTTCCCACGACCTGGGCGCCGCCCTTCAGCAGCCGGACGCGGATCGTGCCGGTCATCTGCTCGGACGTCGCGTTGACGTACGCGTCGAGGCCGGTGCGCAGCGGATCGAACCATTCTCCGCGATCGATCGCCTCCACGTAGGCCGCCGACACCGCGGAATCGAAACGCTGCTGCGATTCCGATGAGACGTAGCGCCAGAGCTCGGCGTGCGCCAGATGCAGCACGACGGCGGCAGGCGCCTCATAGAGCGCGCGCGAGCGCGTGCCGTCGGCCTTCACCTTGATGCGATCGAGACGGCCGACGCCGTGCTCGCCGGCGATCGTCTGCAGGCTCTCGATCAGCTCGCCCAGCCGCATCGTCACACCGTTGATGCCGACGGCGGCGCCGCGCTCGAATTCGATCTCGACGTGGGCGGGCTTGACCGGCGCCTCATCGAGGCGCTTGGTCACCTTGAACAGCGACTCTTCCGGCTCTCCCGATCCGTCGTCGCCGCGCCGCCCGATCGTGCGGCCCCACAGGTTGTCGTCGATGCGATTGGCCGCGTTGGCATCGCCGAGCCGCGCCGCGAAGCCCGCTTCTTCGCCGCAGGCGATTTCCTTCAGCGTGGGATTGAGCGTTGCGATCGGCTGCGCAAGGCGCCGGCGATCGCGCCCGATGGCGCCGTGCGCGACATGCGCCGCGTTCTCGATCTTGGCGATCTGCACGAGCGTCTTCGCAATCAGTGGCCGGGTCAGCGCCGTCGCCAGCGGATACCGCGTATCCGACAGCGCGCCGGCCTTGAGCGACGGCAGCACGATGTCGCGCGCGAACTCCTCGCGCGCATCGATGACGTGCGCGCGGGCCGCGCCCGACGACAGCGCCTGCGATCGGATCTCGTTGATGTCGCTCGACTGCCCGAGATCGAGGGTGACCGTGACGACTTCCGCGCGATGACGTTCAGCGAGCCATGGAATCGCGGCGTTCGAGCGCGCGCCGCCGGAATATGCAAGCACGACGATGGGTTTCAACTGGCGAGGTCCCTCAGCTGCTTGACCACCGCCTGCGCGCTCTTCGGATCGCGGGCGATGATCAGGATGGTGTCGTCGCCGGCGAGCGTGCCGGCCACTTCGGGCAGGCGCGATCGATCGATCGCCAGCCCCAGGAGCTGCGCCTGTCCCGCGCCCGTTTTGAGAACCACGAGCTGCTGGACCGGTTCGATGTTGACGAGGTATTCCGACAGCGCGCGGCCGAGCGTATCGAGCGCGCTCGCCTGCGAGGTCGACTCAGCGCCCGATGGCTGATAGGCGCCGTCCGACGAGCGCTTGAGCAGGCCGAGCTCCTTGATGTCCCGCGAGAGGGTGGCCTGCGTGACGTCGAAGCCGCGCGACGACAGGCGCTGGCGCAGTTGTTCCTGGCTCCGCACCGCCTCATGCTCCACGACGTCGAGAATGGCTGACTGCCTACGGGCTTTCATATTTATACGTCCGAGTGAATCAGTATACAGCAAAACGCATATTAATCATGATATTTCCTGTTGACAGCCGGAAAAGTATGCATGTATAACTATTCCTCTGGGCGCATAGTTTTCCGACACCCAGAAGCGATAGAGAGCGCATAGACAGGACATGACGACGCAGACGGTGAACGAAACGGAAGGGGACCAGCGGGCCGACACGAAGAAGATTCGCGTCGCCGTGGCCGGCGCCAGCGGCTTCGCGGGCCAGGAGCTGATCCGCCTTCTCGCGCGCCATCCCAACGTCACCATTACCGCCGCAACCGGCTCGCAGGCCTCCAGCACGCCGCGCCGCCTGCCCGCGCTCTCGAAGATTTGGGACGGCACGGTGGTGCCGCTGAATGCGGCTGCCTTCGCGGCCGATGCCGTCTTCCTGGCGCTGCCCGAGGCCGCGTCAGCGGAGCTTGCGCCGACGCTGCTCGCCAGCGGGCTGCGCGTCATCGATCTCTCCGGCGCCTTCCGGCTTCGCGACGACGCGAAGCGCGCGAAGTTTTATCCGGCAACCGCCTCGCTGCCCGCGGGTGTGGCGTATGGGCTGACCGAGTTCGAGCTCGAGGCCATCAAGTCGGCAAAGCTGTTATCGAATCCCGGCTGCTACCCCACTGCGTCGCTGCTCGGCTTGCTGCCGCTGCAGCGCGCGGGGCTGCTGAAGAAGGGCGCCGACATCATCATCGACGCGAAGTCGGGCATCTCGGGCGCGGGCAAGGCTGCCACCGACCGCACGCACTTCTCGGAGAACCACGGCAGCGTCGCCGCCTACAACCCCTTCGGCCATCGCCACACGCCGGAGATGGAACAGGCGCTCGGACAGGGCGTGACGTTCGTGCCGCACCTCGTGCCGCTCGATCGCGGAATTCTGTCGAGCATGTACGCGCATCTCGTGCCGGGCACCACCGCCGCTGCGGTCAGCGAAGCGTTCGAGCGCGCGTATGCGGATGCGCCGTTCGTGCGAATCACCGGTGACGCGCTGCCTGAAATCAAGCACGTCGCGCATACCAACTTCTGCGATGTGGGGTGGAAGGTTGATGAGGCCACGGGCCGCGTGTTCGTCGTCAGCGTGATCGACAACCTGGTGAAAGGCGCGTCGGGCCAGGCCATCCAGAACTTCAACGTGATGTACGGCTTCGATCAGAAGGCCGGATTGTTGTGAAGCGTCTGGCGATATTGAAGCTTGGCGGCGAGTTGATTGAAAACGAGCAGCGGCTGAGGGCGATCGCCAGGGCGATCAAGAGCGCGGCGAAGAAAAGCCGCCTGATCATCGTCCACGGCGGCGGCCGCGAAATCGACGCGGCACTTGCGCAGGTCGGGATTCCGAAGCGGCAGGTCGACGGGCTGAGGGTCACCGACGAGGAGACGTTGAATATCGTCGTGTCGGTGCTGGCGGGCACGATCAACACGCGCTTCGTCTCGGCGATCAACGCCGCCGGCGGGAAGGCAGTGGGCCTGACGGGCGCCGACGCCGGAGTCGCGCCGGTCGAGAAAGCGGCGCCGCACAAGGCGACGAGCGGCGAAACAGTCGACCTCGGGATGGTCGGCATGCCGATCAAGGCGCCGGCGCCCGACGTCATCGAAACGCTCTGCAAGGCGGGTTTCGTGCCGGTGATCGCCTGCATCAGCGCGTCGAAGAACGGAAAGTTATTCAACGTCAACGCCGATACGTTGGCGGGAAACCTCGCGGCCCGGCTGCAAGCCAAGCGGCTGATCATCGCGGGGGCCACGCCCGGCGTGCTCGACAAGAAGAACCAGACGATCGCCAAGCTCGACAAGGAGCGCATCGAGAAGCTGGTCAAGTCGGGAACGGCGAACGCGGGAATGGTCGCCAAGCTCTACGCGTGCCAGGCGGCACTCAAGGGCGGCGCAAAGAACGTGTTGATCGTCGACGGACGCGCCCCGGGCCGGCTGGTGAAGGCAATCTCGGGCGAGAAGACCTCGGCAACGACGAAGGTAGTGAATTGACATGAGCAACGTCACGGCACTCGAAGCGCAGCACGTGCTGCAGACCTACAAACGGCAACCCGTGGTCTTCGTCCGCGGCGAAGGCAGCCGTCTGTTCGACGAGAACGGCCGTGCCTACCTCGACTTCATCTCGGGCATTGGTGTCTGCGTGCTGGGCCACGCGCATCCGGGGCTCGCGGCGGTGATCGCCGATCAGGCGAAGACGCTGATTCACACGTCGAACCTCTACTACCACCCGCTGCAGGGCAAGCTCGCGGCGAAGCTCTCGACGATGTCGGGCCTGCAGCGCGCGTTCTTCTGCAACAGCGGCACCGAGGCGGTGGAAGCGTGCCTGAAGTTCGCGCGCCGCTACTGGTACTCGAAGGGGATCAAGAACCGCACGCAGTACGTCGCGCTCGAGCACGGCTTCTCGGGCCGCTCGATGGGCGCGCTGTCGGTCACCTCGAATGCGAACTATCGCGCGCCGTTCGAGCCGTTGATTCCCGGAGTGACATTTATCGCGCCGGATGACATCAAAGGATTGGCAGCGGCGGTCACCGATCGCACGGCGGCGGTGATCGCCGAACCGATCCAGGGCGAGGGCGGCGTGCGGCCGCTGTCCCCGGAATTTGCGGCGGCGATCGCGCGGGTGACGAAGGACACCGGGACGCTCCTGATCGCCGACGAAATCCAGTGCGGTCTTGGCCGCACCGGCCGGGCGTTCCACTTCCAATCATTTGGGTGGACGCCGGACCTGATCACGGTCGGGAAGGCGATCGGATCCGGCATCCCGATCGGCGCGGCGCTCGTGGCCGAGCACGTCGCGAAGGAAATCTTCGCGGGCGACCACGGCACGACGTATGGCGGCAACCTGTTGGCGACTCGCGCGGCGCTGTATGTGCTCGATGAGCTGGACCGGATGGCGCCCCACATCAAGGCGATGGGCGCGCTGTTCGAACAGAAGCTGAACGCGCTGCAACAGCAGCACAAGATCATCACCGGCGTGAAGGGCGCGGGCCTGATGCAGGGCCTGCATCTGAGCGTCGATGCGCAGCCGGTGATCGAGGCCTCGCTGAAGGCGGGCCTGCTGGTGAATCGCACGGCGGAAAAAGTCGTGCGCATGCTGCCGCCGCTCACGGTGACGGCTGCGGAGATCGAAGAGGCGACGCGAATGCTCGACGGCGCGCTTCGATCGGTGTCGGTGGAAGAGGTGAAAGCGTAAAGATGACGATGCGAGTTGTTGTTGACAACGGACCGGGACGGAAGCGTCGCGCTTCGTCCGGCCGTGCGTTGAAGGCGGCGCAGCCCACGATTGCCATGCGTCCGGCAACGGCGGCTGATGCGCCCGCGTTGCATGCGTTGATTGCAGCCCATCTCGAAGAAGGCAAGCTGCTGCCGCGCACGCTCGATGAGCTCGCCGTCCACGCGCCTCGTTTCGTCGTGGCGGAGTCCGGCGGGACGATCGTTGGCTGCGCGGAGCTCGCGCCGCTGTCGCAGGCGGTCGCCGAAGTCCGCTCGCTCGTCGTCAGCCACGACGCCCGTCGTCATGGCCTCGGCGTGCAGATGGTCGAAGACCTCGCGGCGCGCGCCCGTCGTGACGGCTACAACCGCCTGTGCGCGTTCGCGCATGACCCCGCGTTCTTCGTCCGCCGCGGCTTCTCGATCGTGCCGCACACGTGGGTGCCCGAGAAGATCGCGCACGACTGCATCGCGTGCCCGCTGTTCCGCAACTGCGGCCAGTACGCGGTGGTCCTCGAAGTGTCGAACGTCGAACGCTCGTCGAACGTTCGGAGAACCGTCGGCGAGCGGCCGTCTCCGGCCCATGTCTAAGCCTGGCATCGAGGGCGGCGTCACCGCGCCGTCCGGATTCCGCGCCAGCGGCCTGCACTGCGGCATCAAGGCGAGCGGCAAGCCGGATCTCTCGCTGATCGTCAGCGACACGCCGGCCGCCGCCGCCGGCCTGTTCACGGTCAACCTCGCCAAGGCCGCGCCGCTCTTCCTCTGCCAGGACCACCTGAAGACGAGCGGCGGCTACGCGCGGGCGATCGTGACCAACAGCGGCTGCGCCAATGCCTGCACGGGTCCGCGTGGTGAGTCCGATGCGCGCGAAATGGCGCAGCTGACCGCGGCCGCCGTGGGCTGCAACAAGGAACACGTCCTCGTGGCGTCGACCGGGGTCATCGGCGTCAACCTGAAGATGGACGCGATTCGCGCCGGCATTCCGATGGCGGTCAAAGCACTCGATCCGAAGGGCGGACCGGCCGCCGCGCGCGCGATCATGACCACCGATCCGTTTCCAAAGGAACACGCGGTCGAAGTCGACACCCGGATGTTCGGATCGTTCCGCGTCGGCGGCATGGCGAAGGGCTCCGGCATGATCGAGCCGCGGATGGCGACGATGCTCGGCTATCTGACAACCGATGCCGTGATCGAGCCCCGGATGCTGTCGCGCGCGCTGACGGAAGCGTCGCGATACACGTTCAATGCGATCACCGTCGACGGCGAGCCGTCCACGAACGACTGCGTGTTCGCGCTCGCGAATGGCACGAGCGGCGTCACGATCAACGAACACCTCTACCCTGCGTTCGTCGAGGCGCTTCGCGCGGTGGCGCACGAGCTCGCGCTCGGCATTGTCCGCGGCGGCGAGGGCGCAACGAAACTGATCGCGATCACCGTGACCGGGGCCGCCACCGATGCGGACGCGTGGATGGCGGCCCGCGCGATTGCCAATTCGCCGCTGGTGAAGACCGCGGTGCACGGCGGCGATCCGAACTGGGGCCGTCTCGTTGCGGCCGCCGGCCGCTCCGGCGCCAAGTTCGTGCTCGACGGCGCGCGCGTGCAGATCGGCTCGCTCGTGCTCTTCGAGAACGGCCGTCCGTTCGACGAGCTCGCGCCGCAGGCGGCCGAGTACCTGACGGGCAAGGATCTCGCGATCGCGGTTGATCTCGGCGCCGGCGGCTCGCATCGCGCCACCGTGTGGACGTGCGATCTCTCGGCCGAGTACGTGAAGATCAACGCCGAATACAGAACCTAGTGCAAAATTTTCTATCGATTCTCGATCTCGATCCCGACCGGATCGCGAAGCTGCTGGCGTCGGCGGCGAAGCTGAAGCGCGAGCGCGTCAAGGGCATGAAGGCGCCGACCGCGCACGCGCTGAACGGCAAGCACGTCGGGCTGCTGTTCGAAAAGCCCTCGCTGCGCACGCGCGTGACCTTCACCATCGGCGTCCGCGAGCTCGGCGGCGACATCGTCGAAATCCCCGCCGACGTCATGCACGCGGATCGTGAGCCGATCAACGACGTCGCGCGGAACCTGGAGCGCTGGGTCGACGCCGTTGTGATCCGCACGTTCGGCCAGGAGCGGCTGCACCAGATCGCCGAGATCACGCCGAAGCTGCACGTCATCAACGCGCTCAGCAACGAAGAGCATCCCTGCCAGGCGCTGGCCGACATGCAGACGCTCGTCGAGCGATGGGGATCGCTCGAGGGCAAGCGCATCGCGTTCGTGGGCGACGGCAACAACGTGTGCACGTCGCTCGTGCACTCGGCGATGATGCTGGGCATCGGCGTCAACGTCGCCACGCCGAAGGGGTTCGAGCTGCCGGACGATGTCGTCGATCAGGCCGCGGAGGTGTCGCAGAAAGGCGCGGGGCTGACCGAGTTCATCGATCCGAAAGCCGCGGTCCGCGACGTCGACGCGATCTACACCGATGTCTGGACGTCGATGGGCCAGGAGGTCAAATACGCCGAGCGCAAGAAGACGTTCAAGCGCTACCAGGTCAACGAAGCGATGATGTCGCTGGCCAGGCCCGGCGCGCTCTTCATGCACTGCCTCCCCGCGCACCGTGGCGAGGAGGTCAGCGATGAAGTGATTGAGTCATCGATCTCGGTGGTGTTCGATCAGGCGGAGAACCGCCTGCACGCGCAAAAGGCCCTACTCATCGAGATGCTGCGCTAGGCAGCGATGACTCACGTTTTGTTCCGCTGCTCGAGAGCAACTGCGATACGTTCAAGCAGCTTTTCCTGACGATCCATGAAGGCCATGTTTCGTTCCATGTACTGTGCCTGCTTGCTCAGCGCTCCGCCTTTGCCAATCATGCCACCCTTGCGCATGAACCAGACCCAGAAGCCCACGATTACGAGGATCGGAACCCAGCTGGTAAGGAGACTCACCCACGTCGTCGTTTCGCTGTCCATTCTGACCTCAGCTATCCCCAGGTAAGAGCGAGACGTGATTTACTGCTGCGTCGTCGTGGTCGGCTTCGCCTTCAAGTACTTGTCGTACCACGCCACGATCCGGTTTTCGAAATCGATGCTCTCCGCCACGTTGTTCGGCGGGCGATGACCGCCATTGGTGTAACGCACCCACTCGACTTCCTTGCCAAGCCGGCGCAGCGCGTAATACAGCTCGCGCGACTGATTCGCGGGCACATTCGGATCCTGATCGCCGCTGATCGT